>Ga0180434_10001758_pt1 | contig 30404 bp, 28 predicted proteins | sample SS_ome_7_FD_132453 | JGI IMG/M metagenome (GOLD analysis project Ga0180434, IMG submission 132453) | Hypersaline lake sediment archaeal communities from the Salton Sea, California, USA - SS_1_D_2 metaG | ecosystem: Environmental > Aquatic > Non-marine Saline and Alkaline > Hypersaline >... | reverse complement strand
GGGTGTGACGGATGTGTTGATTGAGTCCCAACTGACAAACATGGGTAAAGGAGGTGGTGGCCCCATGGCGACACGCCAGGCGGCAGTCGCGGGCAACATCACAATGAAAGTCATGTCACACGTCATTCAAGCCCTCCTGCGGAAAGCCCTGCCTGACGCCTCCATCACCTTTGTGTCAGGGCACTCCACGCTGCCGCTGTGCGAAGACATTATGTGGGCACCCACGTCCAAGTGGACCCAAATTCTTGGTTTAGAGCGTGAGCCACGGGGGACACCCCGCACCAAAACCCAAAAAAAGGCGTTTGCCAAGAACGCCGTCAAGTACGTGTTAGAGCTGGTGTACGGATCGGCGGCGTCCTCGCGCCAAAAGGGCACCAACCGCAAAGAGATTCGCAAGCACTACCCGGAGGTGCTAAACAATTACTTAACCTCTAAAAAGAAGGACGACTTGGCGGACTCGATGCTGCAGGTGCTGGGGTTTTTGCGCAAGTGTCCCCTGACAACCCCACGCAAGAAAAAATCGGGCAAACCCGTCAAACGCAAGCGGGGTGAGCTGCCGGCGCCAGAGGTGGACGACACCTCCCGCCTGGACATGAAGATGTACAACTTTATGATGCGGAAAAAAATGAAGCAGGAGAAACCCCCGACCATTGCGGCCATGAAGGCTACCCTGCAGGCGTGGAAGTGCAAGGGGTTTGCGTCACTGAAAAAGCCGCAAATGTTGGAGTTTTTTGAGGCCGCCAAGGCTGTGCGGGAAAAGGCGGGCAAGTCGACGTCCCTCAAACCCGTGTCCTCGTACAAGCCTGAAGACACGGGCGCCTACATGAAACGGTATGGGGGCCAAAAGGGTGTGAAAAAGGAAAGAGAAAAGGTGCTCAAGGCGGGCAAACAGATTCTTGAGGAAAAAGAAGCCGCCTTGCGGGAGCCTGCCGTTGTGGACGAGCCCTACCTGCCTTCATCGCCCCTGTCACCTGTCAATGACTGTGATGAGGACGACGTTGAGGAGGACAAGTGACATGGGGTGGGATGTGGTACGCACTTGAATGTACCAAAGGGATCAAGAGACGCCAAGCCTTGGTCCGTGTACTGCATTTTTTCCACCACATCCCGTAAAACCTACGTGGGGGCGTCTGTCAACGTCAACCGCCGCCTGCGCCAACACAATGGAGAATTGGTGGGGGGTGCGAAAGCCACCCACTGGGGCCGGCCGTGGATCCGGCTTTGCCACGTGCAGGGCTTCCCCAATGAACGCACCGCGCTGCAGTTTGAATGGAAGTGGAAGCGTTTGTCAACGACGGGGGGCCGCCCACGGAAAATGAAACCCAAAGGCTCAAGAAAAACAAAGACGCTTGCCAAGACCTGGTCGCCCTCAACCCCCTTTGACCGCCTGTCTGTCGGGCACCCGTCACTCAAGAAACGCTTGATTGGCTTGTGGCGCCTCCTCCACTGTGACCGGTACACGTTCAAGGCACCCCCTGCGGCCTCCATCCCCCTTGCCATTGTGTGGGAGGACCCCACCCGGGTGGCCTGTCGGCAGGCCTTGGAAGGCGTCCTCCCACCCCACGTCCGATTAATTTGCAAATAAAAGATAAATGATAGACGTGGAGCCTTACATCCCTGTTTTTTATTTACACAAGAACGAAACCGCAATGCCGATTGGGCACGATGGCAGCAGCACCAACGTGCCCGTGTACACACGCTACCAGGAGACGCCCGACTTTCATGAAATTGTTGTTGTGTTGTTGTTTGCGGACAACCCGCCGTACCAAGTGTTGGGGTGCGTTCCCCAGGGCGGCCACCCGGGTGACATTGAACACGTGCGCATCTTGATTTCCAAGGAAACAAATGAGATTGTGCGGATTTTTTACAGTGCTCATGGCCAGGAGGAAGGCAGTTGGATTGAACGGCAGGACATTGAGTTTGAGGGCGGCCGCCCTGTGGTGTACATTGCAAAACATTCTCATGCGCTGTACTGGGCGCCTGGCACCTACTACCGGGTTTGGTTTGTGGCCAATGATCACTGTGGGAAACACCTGCGGTGGGCACCAGCCGCAGTTCAGCTCACCCTTGACGAACCGTGGATCAGGGAGCGGTTTTATGGGGTGTCTGCCCTGTGGGACCGCACCTGGTTCCATGCCCGTGTGTCGTTTAGAGAAAAGAGCTGGAAAGACCGTGTCAAGAAGATTTTTCGGTTTTCAAAATAATATTGAGATTATGTTATGCAAATGGGGGGACCACCCCAAAGCCCTCCTGTAGAGTAACTGTCGTCGCCATGTGTATCCAAAGAAACCGGTGCAAAGGCGTCAAATAACCAGCCAAAGCCCACCCAGTTTAGAGTGAACAACTTTGACAAAAATATACCAGTATAGCCTGAATCCACGGACGACACGTATGCAAAATTCATGCCCAAAAGTCCCGTGAGTGGGAAAATCGTGAGACCGTAGTACGTGCCAGCCTTGACAACAGGAAGAGGGTCACCGTCACAAATTTCGTAATTGGTCAAGCGTGTTGATGTTGTCGGTGTGCACTTTTTGCATACACAGCGTGTTGGTCGTGGCACGGTGGCCACCAAGCTTGTCTGCTACACATGTGCCGCTTCCACACACGGGAATACGATCGTTGCCATTCACCAAGGTTGTGACATTTAGAGGGCATTCATCCAAAGCAACAGTAACCGTCAAATCTCCGCTGGAATCTTGTGCTTGGTCAACGTCTTGTGCTTGGTCAATGTCTACTGTTGACTCACGGAGTCGGCTTGTAGAGACATTGACCAAGCACATAATCGTGAGCAAAACAAAAAACCTGAACATCTTGGTTCACTTCTGAAAAGTGATAGTAAAAGTACAATTGCAAAGGGCATGGCGGTGGTGGGCACATTGGAGATTTTTTGGGGTGTAAAATGTCCATCATTATAAAAAAACACATGACATCGAAATCAGCCAAGGCCTATGCGGGCGTGTTGCCATGGACTGTGGATTCAAAAGGGCACTTGAGAATTTTATTGGGGCGTGAAGCTGGTGGTCACGAGGCAGGCAAGTGGTCCGATTTTGGGGGTGGGGTGGAGCCCAAGGACCACTCGTCCTTGGCGGCAGCCTTTCGTGAAATGGGGGAAGAGTCCATGGGCCTGCTGGCACATGACGAGTCGACGGTCTGCCCGTCCCTGACCTTTGACTTTGGGGGCTTTCACGGGACGTTGGTCCTGGGTGTGCTGGGCGATCTGAACACCAAGGGGCGGCTGTCCAAGAAAGCATGGAAACACTTGGAAGAGATTCCGTCCATCCTTCTTGAAAAACGCAAAGCCCTCTGCACGTCAACATCCCATGACCCAAGCTGTGAAAAGGACCGTGCGGTCTGGATTCGAGTCAAGGACATTGTTCAAATTGAACCCTCCCTCTTGCTTCTCACACAAGACGCCGTGCTTCCCCTCCGCAAAAATTATGGTCTTCTCCTGACCAAGGCCTTGGACCTTTTAATGGCCCTACAATAAAATGTCAATTGAGAGCAATTGTCTTTCCATGACCGTGGTGATGCCCGAGGTGGAAGATGGTCTTCGTTTTTCTATTTTAAACGAAGGGTTTGTGTTTCAAGGTCGAGTAATCGACACTCCCTGGAATACCAAACTCACGACCTATGTCAAACCTCGACCCTCAGAAGCTTGTCCTCCTTGGTATGGTGTCACCCGGAAATTGGCCCTCTTGACTGCAGATGCCCGTGAAACCATTGGCACGCTGCAAACCAAGTATAAACCTGTTTTAGCGTTCAAGAACAACCAATTAACTTGGCCAAGCATACAAACCCTTATAGACTTCATACCACACATTACAGAAAAGCCCGTGCATGGGTTGGTGACCACCAATCCCAAACGTCTCATCCTTTTCAATCGTGTTGCAAAAGAAGCCGTCGTTCGTCTCGAAACTCCGCCCCGGTGCACCGTCGTTCCGTCGGGTGCTCGTTTACACCTGGATCGCATTTCAGAAGAACAGCGCGACATGATTTTGGGGTACGCGGAAACCCTCTGTGGTCCCCATTCCAAATTGTTTTACCCGTGGGAAGCCAGCAAAGAGTTCCTTACAAAACTTTCCTCTCGTCCCACACCCTACACCCTTTTGTCAAATAATTCAATTTCAAAAACGATCTCAGTGGAACACTTGGTACCCTTGGTGCTTTGGATGCCCATAACTGGCTTTCTCTTGGAGAGAGATCCCAAGTACGCCATGAATGCTTTCCGAGACATTTACAACATGGCATTGGAAGACTCTGCCGTCAATCATGTGCGTTCCTCCATACCTTTTGGCTCGGTGACAACACTATCGGAATCAAAAGAAGAGCCTTTGGTCTTGCTCATCAAAAACCTCCGTTATGACATCCGAGGCAGGGAAAAGTCAGAGGTACGTGAATGGGTTGAAACTTATTTAAAAAGAAACGGCATGAGGCGTGACACAAGTTTGGATTTGAATGACCCACAGGTTTGTGCGTCCATTCTTCCCACCTCACTCACGCACAGGGAAACAAAGTCCTTTATCTTTTGTACAGATGATCCGTGCACGTGGGAACCGCCGGACGAAGCCAAGGGCTGGATTGCGCGTGCCTGTTTGTGGGTCCTTACCGTCCACTGGGTTGCGCCTTACCTCCGGAGGCATCTTTATGTTCGAAAGGAAGGGCTGGTATGGATTGAAAGAGTTTTAATTCGACTTATTGGATGGGATAATTTTCATCCGATTATCTCCAAAGGAAAAAACAAGTCGCCCGAAGTAGGATGGTCTAAACAATTAGCCAAATTATGTGGTTACACCAATGCTTTTGTGGAACACCGGAAAACCAACAATACCTCTTTGGGTCAAGTTTTATTCACAATATAATATTTAACCAGAAAATTTGGCCTGTTGTTCGGCTACCCATTCATTCCTTGCAACTTGGCTGTTTTTGTGGTGCAAGGCCACGTACAGAACAATGGTAACAAAAACAGCGCCCGTCACGCCCACCACAATCCAAAACCAAAAGGGCATCTTGCGTGTGCACGTGCCGTCCTTGGCCAGCGTGTAGCCTCCTTTGCACGTGTGGCACTGAAAGGTGTTGGGGTCACAGGTTTGGCAGTCGGGCACCGCACAAAAGGGTTCCGGGCTGCACCCCTGGCCAAAGGGCAGGGGGTAGTAGCCGTTGATGCAGGTGTCACACCTCTCAACGCCCGTCGAATCATCACATGACGCACAGTTGAACAGGGTGGGGCAGGTCTGGATGCATGTTCCATTTGGGGTCAGGGTGTACCCTGGGTCGCATTCAACACAGGTGCCGTTAATCTCGGTGTGGCAGTTTGATGTCACGCCCGCCAATTCTTGATGTACCATTTATTCTTTTTCATGATTCTTGACAATCGTATCTGGAACACAGTGTCTTCCTTTTTGTAGTTACTTTGTGGTCACCACCAAATAAATGACAAGTCCAATCACCAACACCGCCGTTAAACTCAACCCCACCCAAAACCACACATAGGGTGTGGACACCCGGCGGGGTGTGGTTGGGGGTGTTTCAGATAACATTTCCTTCACAGAGGCGCCCATGGCAAGGGGTGACGCCATGGCATTGTACTCAATGACAAACGCCTTGGCCTTGGTCAAAGCCTCCAAGTCACTGGCTTGGGTCATGGCCATTTTGTAAAAGCCCTTGTCACCCCACTTGGGTCCCCACGTGTTTTGCAGGATCCAGTAGGGTGTTCCCTTTGGCACACCCAGTCTGTCATCCTGCGCCACATCCCACCCAACAATCTTGGATGTGTGGCCGCCCAAGGGCTTGCCTTCAGGTTGCATTTTGTACACCCCTGTGGGGTTCTTGTCAAAAAAATCATAAAAGGACTGGTACACTGAAAACGCGCCTTGAATGGGCCCATTTGCCATTAAATCAGTCTGCATAGCCCTAATGTTTTCGTGCAAGGCGTCGTCTTGGGCGCTCAGCGGCACGGATGACGGTATCTTGGAGTTTTGCAGGGACAAGACATTGGCGTCAAACACGTTGGGAAAGCCCTGCGTCATGGAGCACATGGTTTTGCAGGACACGGAGGCCCCAAAAGGTCCCATGTAAAGGCCGGGCACCGTCCCGTAGGTTTTGAGGTACTCCCACGCGGCTTGCATGGAGTTTCCGCTGCAGCCGGGTGGCGGCGTCGTGGTGTCCAGGCCATCACACGCGCACGACCAAATCTTGTCGCCTTGCGCACTCGCAAGACACTCTGGCTTGGTGAAGGGCTCCATCACCTCTTGCCCATTTGCCGCCATGCCGGCGCAGGCGACCAACGGCTCTGCCGACAGCGCCTCCTTGACGCCCTGCGTAATGCACAGGCGGTCCGTCAACACGTCAACCGCTGTCACCGCCCAACACGACCCGCACTGCCCTTGGTCCCGCACAAAAAACCTGCACTGGGGGTGCGCGTCAAGGGTGGAGTACCGCTCCGGAATTGCCGTGACGTTTGGTTTGGTGTGCACGGATTTCAGCACACCGTGGTGGGAGGGAAGGTGCAAGGAGTCAAGGCGGACCCCCGTTAAATATTTCAACGAGGAGGGTTTGTCGTCTCTAGACGCATCACCCATGTGTTTATTTGAGCAAAAGAGATTTTTTTCAGGCTTGGTGGTGCAGTGTGGTGTGGTGAGGTGCGGGGTGCCGAGACTGCTTGGAGCCCTGCACACCCCACACAACCAGCAACACAATGAGGACAACCAGGACAACCATCATAATGGTGAAGGAGGCAATGGCGCCGCCGGAGGTTGTGGCCACCCGCAGGCGGAAAGACCCGCCGCCAGACCCGTTGATAATGTACAATTCCTCAACCTCAAACAGGCCCAGGGCGGCACACCCGTGGTTGCCGCACTTGACAATGGACGCCTTGCCGCTCGTCGGGTCAAGCTGTGGGGTTGAAATGTGAAACCCGAGAACCTTGCGGTTGCGGTCAAAGGGGGTGGGCTTCCCGGACTCTTGGGCAATTTGGTCTGCGTACGTGAAAAACAGTTTGTGTGCGGCACGGCATTGCGTTTTGTCACGGCTCATGGCACAAATGGCTGCAACGCTCGTGTGATCAATGGGTGTGGAAAGAGACATGTGTGTTTTTTTTATTGTAAGAATTGAATTCTATACATCTTGGTATGAGATTTGAAGGAAGCACCAAACATTGGTGCAGCCTTGTGTTCTCGGGGGGAGAGGGCCACCATCAACCATCTTGGCCGGAGCGCACGGGTGCCATAACAAACTTGATGTAAGACGGAAGGGATGAATCGCCCAAACGGTAGCGGAGCACCATGGGCGGGTGCTTCTTGGTGCCGTCTGGCCCTTCAATGTCTTTGCAAAAGTGAAGGGTCATGATGCACTTGTTCTCTGTGGCCTTTAAAAAACTCAACAAGTAGCGTGCCGAAAACCGGTGGTCGTAGACTGGGTCATGGGTCGACGTGTACTTCCGCATTTCTTCTTGAGACAGGGCCGTGTCGGTGGACGCACAAAAGAGAGACGCTGGGTCGTACTTTTCGTCTTCTGCTTTGCCCGAGTCCTCGTCGTCCTCCTTGGCTTCCTCCTTCAAGCAAATGTGTTGGTAATTGCACACCGAGCCTTCCTTTTCGCCAGTAGAAATCGACAGAATGAATTCACTGTCGTCCTTGGACATTTCGTAGATGCGGAAACAAATGTCCTTTGAGTTGTACGACGATGAGGTGTTGACCAGGTTCTGAAAGTCCTGGACGTCCATGTCGGTAATGTGCCACGTGTAATGAATGTCGTTAATGCCCACCGCGTCGTACTCGCCAACGTTCATGTTCTTGAGCTTAATCTCGGTCAGGTTGCCGGACGTCATGTCGTTCTGGGCAAGGATGAAGATGTCATCAGACTCGTTGAGTTCAATGGAACACGTCTGAAAGTTGCGAATGTTCTTGAGGCCTGCAGCCAAACGCTTGGTGTCAAGAGCAAAGTACGGAATTTCGTCTTCACCGTACACCTCGGAATCAATCGTGATGTGGGCACCCAAGCGCAGGGTGATAATCGCAAAATCATCGTCGTCATAGGAGTCCACACAGAGGTGGTTGCCAGAAATGGCAAATTGGGGGCAGGACACCAAGTCGGACAGCCCATTCACGACACGGGTAAACAGCGACGGCTGGTCAAATGTGACACGTGCCTTGACACCCTTGGACAACTTTTCCATGTCTTCGTAGGCCTTGTCCGCGTCAATCATTTCTTCCTTGGAGGGCTTCTTCTTCTTGTTGGCATGGGTGGCGGTTTTCGCGACTGGCTTGTCACTCTTGGGGGGTCGGCCCCGTTTACGCTTTGCGGGCGTTTTGGTTTTGGCGGGTTTCTCCTCATCACCCTCATCCACGACGGGAGGTTCCTTGATTTCTGGGCTTGCGTCATCATCCCCAGACTCGGGTGACGGCGGGGGCGGTGCCTTGGTTTTGCTCTTTTTCTTGGCTACAGCCACCGGTGTGTCAACGGACACGGCGTCGTCATTGTCAATCTCTCCGTGTGGAGACGCAAGAGGAGAAGACACAGTGTCATCATTGTCAATCTCTTCACCTGGCGACGGTGATGGCGATGGTGATGGCGAGGGGGGAAGTGGTGGTGATGGTGAGGGGGGTGGCGGTGGCGTGTGTGCCTTCTTCCTACTCTTTTTCTTGTTTGAGGTTGTTGCTTTTACCTTGCTCGATGAGCTGTTCTTCTTGGTGCTCTTAGCCTCTGAGGGTGCCTTTGGTTTTGAGGGTTTCTTTTTGGCCTCTGGGTTGGGTTTGGCAGGTGCCTTTGGCTTGCGCTTTGGTGGGGGCACGGGGGAGGGCGACGGCGACGGGGGTGGAGAGGGCGGCAACGACTCAACGTCAGACATGTCAGAGGGTGCAGAGTAGGTCTCGGAATCGGACATTTTTGTTGTGAGGATTTTTAGGATTTTGTTTACATTTAAAATGAATTCTTCGCCACCCCAGAATGGTCAAGGCCTCCTCGTGGACGCTCCAGCCGTGATTTCCTTGTTTTGGCACCGGGAAACGGAGGACTCAAGGCCCACCCCTTACCTGGATGCGGCATCCCAATTGACGTGGGATTTTCCTTCTTCCTGTTGGAAAACCATGGTGATTCCGCGGCCCAGCCCCGCCATTCAACCCGAAGAAATGCCAGACTTTGATTCAGACCGTGAGGTGGAATGGGAGCAAGAGTCCACTGGAAATTCAATTGGGTGGGATGTGTTGCGTGTAAAACGTCAAATCAATGCAAATGCTTTAAATGTAGAGAATTTAAATAAATGGACTGCTTGACAGTCTGCTTAGCGCAGGGCATTGAACAGGATTTGTGTAAAGCCTTTTGCCGGAACCAGGTTGCCGACTCCGCCATCACACCCATTTTGGTTGCCCTGCACGGCCCCTCCCTCCCCAACCTGTTTGTGGGCATTTCGCCGTCTCTCCAAGGCTCGGTCCTTGACACCATTCCTGCGTCGGGTGCCCTGACACGCCTCCTGGCCTCCACCGGCACCCGGTCCATCCTCGTGTCACGCTCATCAACAATTGATGACCTCGTTGCCGTGATTCCCTTCACCTTGACCGCAGACGCCCAGGCGGACACAGTAACCCTCCGCGTCGACCCCGTGATACCCAAGTCAAACACCTACAGCGTCTCTGTCACGGCCCTGCCTCCCTTGACTCAACCCACCTCTAAACTCCTCACCTGTCCCTTTGCCATTGGCATCAAGCCCTCTGCTTCGTGGTCCACGCCCGCTGGTGAAGTAACCCAGGGGTTTCCGTCGTGGAAGTGGCTCGCGTTAGGGTTGGGGCTCGGCCTGACCTTGGTCTTGTTGGCCGTGTGTGTCACGGGGTACATCCACTGCCGCCGTGACCTGTCGGCCCCACTGCACGCATTCAAAAAGTCTTTATTAACACCCACGCACTAAGCGCTCAATTGTCCACCTTTCTCGTTTGACGGGTGCCGGCTTGCCACAGGGCTCCTTGTCAGTGGACGTTTGACACAAGGTCAACGAATAAATGTTTTCATTTTCTTTAAACACCTGGGTCATCTCACTCAACAGGGTTTTGGATGCAATTCGTTTAATTGGGCGCTGATGTTGGTCCAAGCCAATGCACACGGGTTCCATCTCTTTTTTTTTTTATTTAACATCTTGAAAAAACTATAACCATTTGAGTGCTTGACAAATGTCTACCAAATCGCCCTTGGCCTGGTACGCAACAATGCGCCCGAGTTCACCCCGGATCAAATCCCGTTTGGCTCCCTTGACGACACCCTGTGAGTGAGTCACAGGGTCCCGCCAGGAGCCAACGGGGCAGGGGAGGGGGTAAAGGTTCAAGTCATGTGGCGCCAAACCCGCCTTTTCGAGACAGGAGACTGCGGTCAGGTAGGCCCGCATCAGGTGGTAGGGCTGTGCCACCACACCAACGTGTTCAAGGCCTTCAGTCTTGATGTGCACAGCAAAGGAGTGTGCCTCAAAGTAAGTGTTGATGTGGCCGTCCGGGTAGAGGTAGGGGATGAGAACAATGGCGGACGGTGGCACGCCGGCTTTGCCAAGTTCGGCACAAAACACGTCAAAGCCTTCCGCCCCAGACCCCGGACCCGTCTTGACAAACCCAAACCTCCTGACTGTTTTACTTTCATACAAGTCCCCGCAAAAGTTTGCCACCTCTTGGGATGGCCCAGGGGGCAGACGGTACACCAACGCCATGTCAATTCCGCCTTTTGGCGGCGCGTCCGGTGACACCAGACGAAGCGCAAACTCGACACAATCATCTAAATCTAAAGCCATAATTTATTACTTGAAGCACGTATTTGGGGGTGGCAAGTAAACGAAGCACACGACTTTGCCCGTTTAAAAATACGTTTCCTTTAACCAGGTTTGAAAGGCTTTGGGTGTCAGTGGGTCAAAGCGGAGCAGGGTGTACCGCAGTTTGTGGAGTTTCATGTCGGACCGAAACCCGTCAAGAAGCATCTTAATGTCAATCCTTTGGTTGCTTTTTTGTTGAATCAAGCGAATGCCAAAAATCCAGTGGATGGCCGTCGGTTCTTTACTCGTTTCCAACCCCTTGACGAGCAGGCGGCACTCGTCACTAATCTTTTTATGGGTTTTAAAAATGGACAGCCCGAGCATGCGCATCTTGGAATCAATGCGTCCCTTTTCTGTGTTGTACTCGGCCATGGCGTCCTCCTGAAACTCCTCCGGAATTCCGTCTTGAAGTTGAAAATGGGCGTGCAGGTAAGCCTTGTAGCCTCGTTTGGCCATGGTTTTGACGTCCTTGGCGGTTTGCAAGGCGGGTTGAAACAATTCCTCAACCTTGCCTGCTTTGACGAGGTCAAGTGCCCTCTCAAATTCTTCTGCCAAGTGGACCATTGAATTGGGGTTGACGTTAAAGGTGGTGTTGGTGTAGGGCTGTGTGGGGGTGAGCACCACCATGGCTTCGTCATACTTGCGGCCGTCTGTGTACCAATTACGGGTGTCCACGTCTCGAGGAAGGGCCTTGAGCCTCACCACGTCCTTTTCCCAGTTGATGGTTGTTAAAAAATTAAAAAAGGAAAACACTGCTGACCCCAAGGACGAAGCGTCAGTCATCTCAAGCAGGCTTAGAACACACAAACACCACTGCACGCCGCCCAAGTAGCCGTGTTTGGCGCCAAAAATACCCCTTGCCTTTGCCCACAAACGCACAAGTTTGAGGAGGGGAACAAAGGTTGGTGAGGTTGCCTTGGCCAACACGTACTCCGTGACCCGTGCCGAATTCAGTGATTGCAAGGTTTTGAGGTCGGTGGACGCCATCAACGCGGAATCCAGGGGATTAAACGGGTCGGGGAGGACCCCCATGGAGGTCGAGGCGAGCAAAAGATCAATTGGAATCCCGTCCACTTCCAGGGCAATAATGGGGACACGTGTTTTTGGAATGTTCAAGACGGACGTCATTGCTGGGTGTGCTGCAAGGGTTTGAGACAGTGGCCCAAAAAACACAGCGGGCTCAATGTAAATGGAGCCGATGAGCAAGACGTCAATGTCAGAGCTTTCCGTGTACACACCAAACCGAAATGAGCCGGCGACCTTGAGACAAAACACGTTTCCGTCTGTCATGTACTCCAACCCGTTGGCTTTGCGAAAAGCCATAGACCACTGCACGAGGGCTTGGTGGAGTTTTGCAAGAGCCGCCAAACGTTTTTCTTGGTGTGCGCGACTGAAAGGTGGTTGAAGGCGATCAATTTCCTCTTGCCATTCAACGTCAGACACCAAGTTCTTGTCACTTTCCACATTCCTTGTTCCGAGACACAGCCCCGGGCTAGGAACGGCGGCGCGTGCACCAATCCCTGGAATGCTCGTCCTGACCGGCCCTGGTGCCCCTTCCGGGGACACCCGTGATGGTGGTGATGGTGGTGATGGTGGTGACGATGACAGTGGTGATGGTGGTGACGGAGGCCTTGAGGACCCATCACTTATTGATTCGGGTGACGACGGGCGGTCTGGATTGTCCGAGTCATCCGAGTCACACAACCCGTACTCTTCATGCTTGACACGAAATTTGTCCTTGCGATGTTTTTTTCTGGAGACAAGAGAGAACTTTTTATTTGAATGAAATCGTTTCCTTGGCTTGTGCTCTACAGAAGACATGCCCAGACTGCAAGTGGTTTATTTCATGTTCTTAATTTATTTGAATTCTTTAGCAATTTGACGAAGCCTTTCTAATTTTTCACGCACCGATTCTTTTGAGCGATCATCCTCGAGTGCGGCAGGCTTCGCTTTTGGTGGCTGAATCATCACCTCTGGTTCCTTGTCTCCTGCGGCGGGGATTTCTCGTTCAGTTGCCACCGGATCAACTTCATTCGTGTTGGGTTCTTCATCCGCCAGTTGGCTTTCCAGCGACGCCAGCAGGGTATCCACCTTGGCAGAGGTTTCGTGGCTTGAACCGTGTGCGTCCATGGCTTGAACGTCACGTTTGAGGTCGCCCTCCGACACGGTGGGTATGCCACGCAATGCCGGACTTTGGTTTTGAGCCATGAGGTGTTCTCGTTGGCGTTTCCGCACAAGTTGTTCGGCAAGATCAAGCACAATGCCCAGCAAAGCCTCCGTGTCGTTCAGGTCATGAATGCCAAGAATAGACTGGGATACTTTCTGAATGAATCCAATGGCAGCCGCGTCAGGGTTTTGGGCGACAGACGCATCTTGATTCATCATGGACCGCATCAATTGACGGTTGCGGTGGTTGCGCAGGCGGGGATCCATGGATTTCTTACAATCAATTATTTTCCGAGATGAACTTTAACGAAAAAAAATTCACTACTTGATTATGCTTCATGTGTGGAAGGGCAATGACGGCGAGTGGCGCCTTGCCACCGGAAACGTTCAAGACGGACAGGACTTGCTGGCGCTTTACCCAAACGAAGCCAACCCGAGGCCGCCACCCGGAATGGATACCCTCCGTTTGTATGGTAAACCCGTGCCACCCTCAATTAAGCCAAGCCCTTCCCCGTCAAGCCGCCTCACGCTCTACCATGGCACGTCTCTGGAAGGCTTGAAAGGCATTTTGGCGGGCGGCTTTGCCAGACCAACCTGTAAGAAACGTAAAGAATGTGAAACGGGCGCCTGCACATGCCACATGATGGGCCGGTGTTTTTATTTTGCAGGCTTTGACAAGGCTTTACGCCATGCCAAAAAATCGTCCTTTTGGGAAGAACGCGACAAGGGAGCCGTGATTCGGGTGGTGGTTGACCCCGGGCGGTGGCGTGTCCAGCCCAACCAGGCATGTTCTTGCCCCTGTAAAAAACCCTACGTGGATCACGGGGGGCTCTGGATGAAGGCTTTTGACGCTATTTTTTTGGAGGACGCATCCCTGCCAGCCGTCCGCACCAATGAATGGTGCATCAAATCATCAAAGCAGATTCAGGTCTTGGATTACCAAGTCTACACGTTTTAATCACATTTTATTTGTGCATGGCAACTTGCAACGAACCTCCTGCGTCCGTGTTTAGGCGCGCCCTTCAAGCATCACTTGACAAGGATTTTAACACGGCCATAACATTGTTTGAACAATTAACAGGGGTTGAGCTTTATGCAAAAAAGGCATATGCCTTTTCTAAGTATATGAACAAGATAAAAGAATGTGACATGGATTTTTTGATATCCATGGCTGACCAAGGACATGCTTCTGCTCAACACAGTCTTGGAGTGTGTTACCAAAAAGGTTACGGTGTTCCGCAGGACAGGACGGAAGCGGCCCGCTGGTACCGTTTAGCGGCTGCTCAAGGACATGCTACCGCTAAAAAAGTGTTAGAGCTTTAATAATTCACATTTTAGTTTCGTGCATGGCAACATGCAAAGACCCGTGTTTAGGCAAACCCCTTCAACCCCTGGGTTTGTTTGTACCGTTCAGCAGTCCACCAATGCACTCAATAAATTCTCTAAACGATAATTCCTGTCAGGTGCAAATCCTGTGGTTTAATTTTCTTTCGGAGAATTGCTGCCACATAGAAAATGCCACGTCGAAAGACGGGAGGTCCAAAACAAACCCGAAACCCGGAGCTCTTGGCAAAGTTGAAAACCAAATGCAACGGATTGGCCTTTAACCGCATGGGGGACGCGGCCAAGTTGCGTGCGTCAAAGGCGGAAGAAGGCACGTCGGAAAAGTACGCTGAAGCCTTTGAGGCTGTTTCCAAAATGGCCCCTGGCCTTTTGTCGTCTGCCAAGTCCAAAAAGCGCCTGGAAGTGATTCTGTCCATGATTGACAAGCATGGTCTTGAGGACACACTGAAACTCCTCAAGATTTCTGACTCGAACCTGAAGGGCGCCCTTGCCTCCATTTTTGGCACCAGCGAGGACAACCCCTTGGCCGATGCAACGGCACCCACGGTGGACGAATCCAAGCTTCAAGCCGCCGCAGCTTCATTTTTTAACAAACAAGACGAATCAAAGGAACCCCCTGTCATCAATGAAGAAAATGCAATGCGCCGCAAGATTCTGCCGTACAAGGACATGTGTGAGGCAGATCCTTTGTACAGGACGAATGGGTCAAAGACTGATGAGGGACAAGACGGCGGACGACGCCCACCACCAGAGGTGGCACCAGGCGTAGCCCATGAGCCACCCACAGACCACGTCACCGAACCAGTGGGCACCCACAATGACGCGGGCAAGAGAGGCGTAGAGAAACCACACGAGGAGGGGCCCATAAAAAATGAAACCATTGCCACACAAAGACCCAAGATCCAACGCTTCGTGCCTTAATAAATGATGTCCATTGAGGAGTAGTGAATGGTGTAAATTCGTAAAGGTTGCGGCCAGGAAACACGCGTGGCCTGAGGGAAAAGACCCCTTGTCAGCGCCTTTGAATCCGTCCCCGCCTCGCACCCGCCAGTTCATGGTCACAAGGGGTCGGTGCCGTCCAACCCAGTACTTGGGAATGAGGGGCAACCAAAAGGAGCCCACCAAGGACAGGGTGCGAATCCACTCACCATGCCCAATCAGGTGGTAGAGGGTGAACCAGTACACGGGAAACACGGTAGCGTCTATGGCCGTGGCCAGAGTGACAAAGATGGACGGCAAGTGGTACAGGAGAATGGTGACCAGCGAGTCAATGTCCTCCAAGCCAAACAGCAAACAATGCCAAAATTGAAATGTCAAAGGCTGAAGCTGCCATGCTTTTCTTGGCGTTTTTTCCATTGTTTATTTTGATTGTTTGAGATTTACAGTCCCGTCTAGAACGAAAACCAATGACACATTCAAAAATGTTCGAAAGCTTTACCAAGGCTCAAGTTCTTGCCGCGCTTTTTAACTACTCAAGACCAATTGGTATGGGCTGGATGCAGCACAATCCCGTCATTATGGATGAAAAAACGGCCCAAGAGCTTCTCAGAAAGCAGTCGTATTTTGATTACGTGTATGGGCGCCCCATCAAGACGTCCTTTGACGCGTTTCCTGACTTGTCTTCGTCCCGCTACGAACATGACAACCCCTTGACCTTTGCACAGATTGAAGACCACTTGAAGAAGGGCGACCCCTTTCCAGAACCACCCAAGCAAAAAACAAACGAAGAAAAAAGTGCAATTGCCAAGGAATGCCGCGCCTCTCTGTGTGTCACATCGTTACCTCCACCACCTACAGGGGGTCAAACCTTTGCATCCATCATGCCTCCTCTGACCAAGTTTCAGCGGGTGTGGTTCACCGACGACCTTGTCAGGGAGCTCAAGGCCAAGGGCATTCCCTACACCTCAGACTGGTTCATGGTGATGGACGTGGATGAAGCCAAAGGCCAGGTTGGTTTTATGGGCTCGATGGGTGGGTCTTTTGCCCTGTCTGTCAATGCGCCTGTCATTAAGCGTTTTTGTCGCCAAATTTAATTGTTTTTTACAACCATTCGTCCCCACGCAAACAAAACGTGACAATGTCTTCTGGCGAAACAATTTCCCACAAACGCTCCGACATGTGGGCACGAAAAGCCTCGAAGCAATCCTCTTCAGAATCGCCGCAAGAATCCTCCTCTTCAGAATCGCCACAAGAATGGCCGCAAGAATCGCGGATTGTGTTCTTTTTAAGTTGGTGAAAAAGGCATAGTACGACTCGAGAAACGATTTCAATGTTTCCATGTCATTGGCCGTCGCAATGTCTTTACTCCCCGTATACGAGTCAGGTGATTTCTCCACGAGGGTCTAACATGGTTCCATAATTGTGTAGGGTCTTTTTATAATGTCCAAGCAACCCCCTGACGAAAACACAAAGTATTCCGCATAGGTTGTACAAAAAGCCTCAAGGTTCGGATCGTCCAAGGACTTTTGAATGTCCTCACGAACGTCGCGGGGTAAAGACGCTAAAGACGCTGGCGACATGGCCAATGATAAATGTGTAGTTTAAATAAAAAAAACATGAACCCTCGCATTTTTTATGTGCTGCTTGGCCTCTCCATTCTGTTCGTAGCAGGCTTCACCGTGAGTGTCATTTTGTTGGTGTACAAAAACAAGCCCCTGCCGCCCCTGCCGCCCCTCCCCAAAACGGGTGGTGTGCGGGTCGCCTACTACACTCCTTACCAGGACCCTTACTGCTCCCCCCAAACCTCATGTCCTCCGTCAGGCACACCTTGCGCCACCACCATCCTGTCTGACCCCAAGGTCTTGAATTCCAAGCTGGACATTGTGATTCTGAACCCCATTGCGCCCTCCACCGTGCACGGCTTGACGGTGGCCTTCCCCGTTTCCACCCTCCTCAACAAGGGAACCTCCCTGCCGTCCGGCCTGTACGCCTGCCCCCCTGCCCTCGCCAAGGGCATTGCCGACTTGCACCGGGCTGGCAAGCGGATTTTGTTGTCCGTGCTGCCTGGGACGGGGTCGGACCAGTGGGGCACCTCTGCCGCCTTTTGGAGCCTGTTTGCCCAAGCCTCTCAAAAGCTCTTGACGGAGTGGGACATTGACGGGTTTGACTGGGACTGCGAAACGTCACAGTGCCCGCCGCAGGCCTTTGACCCCAGTGGGATGGGCACGTGGTCAACCCAAGCCACGTCGTTGTGTGTCAAGGTGTTTCAGGTGTGGAAGGGCCTCAAGGTCAATCCTGGGCGTGGCAATGGCGGGCAACCCATCACGACGTTAACAGGTGAAATCGAGTGGCAACTCAAGTCTTTACCGTCCTTCAAGCCCTTCATGTCCGACGTTGATTTCCTGTGCACCATGAACAACGACTACACCCTGGTCTCCGCGTCTGACCTTGCCAATGTCATCAAGGACGCCGAAGCCAAGGGGTGGACCCGGGACAAGCTGGTGCTGGGGGTGGCCCCCTCTGAGTGCTCGGGCGGCGCCCAAAACCCAGACACCTTTCAGCGGGCCATTGCGGGCTTGGCTGCCATGGGCTACAACAACATGGGGTGGGCGCTGTGGAACCTGTGCAAGGACGCAGGCTGTTACCATGGACGCCAAGGCGGCAAGACCTGTGGACCATGCGCCACGGGTTCATGCCCCATTGGGGACGGCACCCTGACCCAGGCCTCAACCTCCTTTGCCTTTTTATCCATCATGGATCAACTGTAAATAAAAAAATTTATTGAGCATGTAACGTCTCGTACATCCAAAACGCCAGCGAATTCACGAGCACTGCGCGGGTGGCGGCCAACGAAAACCCTCTCCAAAACTTGCCCACGGCAATGGCCTGGCTCAAGGTCATGGAGGGGTCAGCAAGCATGCGGGACTTGATGGCGTCAAGGGGGTAGGTGGCCGTCCACGACCCAAGCCCGGCAAAGGCCCCGCCACAGAGCGGGTGAAACCCCTCCTTCTTGGCCCAGTGGTAAACGCCAAAGTAGACGGCGTGGGCAGGCGCTTCACGTGCCACGGTGACACCCAAACCTCGATGCAGGGGAATCGCCTTGACGTTCTTGGCTGGCAAACCGACTTGGCGGTTGACTTTGCGCATTTCCAAGGGCGTAATCAAAAAAGCTGACAAGAAGCCGGCGGCAAACCCGCCCTGCCACCACGAGTAGCCTTTGCGGTGCAGAAAGGCAGCAAACCCGAAATTGTTTGACGTAAGCAAACAGGTGGAGACCATGGGGTACCCAACCCCCCTGTACAAAGTCTTGAAATCCAATTTGGCGTCCGGAAAGGCCTGGCGTCGGGTCTTGAGGGTATCAAACGGGAACCCGACAAGGGTTTGGGTGAGACCAACCACCCCACCGTAAATGAATTCCATTTAAAGTGCACAAATTGTTTGTAAACGTGAACTTATAATCAAGAGACACAAGAAAAAATGTCATTACCTCCAAAACCTGCATTTTCGTCGTTCAGCGCCACGTTTAGGCCTTCGCCGCCTTTACCGATAACGGCACCCGTTAAACCCATTAAAGAATTGCCAAAAGAACCAAAAAACAGTGTGGAAATGGTGCCACGTGGTGCCACCAAAGCAAAACACACCAAGGATGACGTTTATTTCAAGGAAATTCTCAGAAAATTAGCTGCTTTTCAAGCAGATTTTGCTGAATTCAAACGGGAACTCACGCAGCTCAAGTCGGTGGTCAATGAAATCCATCGGTGTGTTTGAAACATAAACAACATAGCTTGTCAAGCCTACAATTCGTCATCCAAGAGGGATTCAAAAAGTTGCAAGAGGCGTGTGGTGCGCCCCTGGGCGCAGGACCCCTTGTCCACAATTTCTGCCAAGACGTCTCTTAATAAATCCTTGTCCAGGTCCGGCACCCCCATTAACCACTGAAAGATTTCCTGGCTGTTGAGGGACGACTTGTCATCAACATTTCCAGTGGAAGACGCCAAAAGGCCAAGGGCACGCAGGGCAGAGACCTGAGCCCCCACCATGGCCTGCGCTTTGCGCAAGGCGTCGGTGAGGCCAATCGACCTCCACCCCTTATCAACGGCCTTTTTCCGGGCCGCCTCCCACAGGGGGCCCAGAGTCCCGTCGTAGTCATGTGTTTGGATGGATAGCATTGTGTTTTTTTATTGTTATTTCTTTTTTCTTGGTTTGCCGCCCATGGTTGTCAGGCGTGAGTGTGACGGGGTTGGCTTGGCTTTGCCCGCGGACCGCACCTTGATGGCCAACCGCATGGACCGCCCCTTAAACTCGCGGTAGTCAATGGGGAAATCAAACTTAGACTTCATTTCTCCCAGAAACCGTTGCACACAGGCTTCATTGTACGAATGGTGGCATTTTTGGAAGGCTTCAATCTTTTCGCAAAAGGCGACAATGGCGGCAAACAGGTCTGACTTGACAAATTCGTCTTTGCGCTTGACCCCTGACAGGCGCACCCGGGGGGCAATGAAAAGTTCAAGCTGGAATAAAATCTTGGGGGGAATGGCCATGACGAAAAAGGCAGCAGGTGTCACCACCAGGTGCTGGGCCACCCCGTCATTTCGCTGCACGTAGTCTTTACAGGTCTGGATCAAGTCATGGTAGGAAGGGGGCGTCTGAAAGGTGGTCAGGGGGTGGCAGTGGAACCGCAACACGTTGCGGCGTGCCAGGGAGGCGTGGGACGGGATAAAGGTCTCCGTGTCGGTGCCGGCCCCACCGGCTTCTAACTTGATGGCAAATGTTTTTAAGCACACGGTGCCGCCGAGCTCTCGACAAAGCTGACCAGACAGTTTCCCGATGCGATTGAGTTTGACAACACATTCATTGGGGATGGAGACCGTCTTGGTTGCACCTAAAGACATGTAGCGTTTCTTGGGCCCGTCAAAGGTCAGGGGGTCTTCGCCACCCTGGACCGACATGGACCGCCGCCCCAGGCGTTTGGCAATTTTAGAGCGTGAGGTGGAGCGCGATCGCGACCGTCTCCCCAACCGGGCCCTGCCTTTGGACCCTTTCGTTGACCGCGACCCTTTCGAGGTGTGGGACCGCCTGGAGGAGTGGGACCCGTGGTACATCTTTTATTAAGGGTTTAGACTTGGTGGCCTTACACCTGAGCGAAGCACCCGATTTACTCCTGTGTGAATTTCATGCGGGTAAACACGTAAATGGTAAAGAGCGATGCCAAGGTAATGGCGAGCTGGGAGTGGTCAAGCAGGGAAACAACCGTGTCCATGAAAATTTTATTTCATCTTGTATATTTATCGGCTATAAAATAAAACACAAATTTTGTCATTTTCCATTCAAGGTGCCCAAGTCTCCTTGGCAACGTCAACTGCAGCAACCCCCAAACACATTGTCCGTGTGAGTGACAAGGATGCAGTGGTCTACTAGACGTCTGTCGGTGCGGTACGAACCTGCTGGCGTGTGGGACAATGGCTCCTCACCATCCACACCAATGGCAAAATTAGACATTGTCACAGAAAAACTGAGAAAATTTCTATGATATGTAGAGCCTGTGCCTGTATAATTTTACACCCGTGCCGAACCATCTCCATAAATACCCTAATGCTCAAAAATAAAATACATGATGTCTAAATCCACAAGTTTCCTTTGTCCATTAAAGCCACAAAATGTCTTTTACATCCTTTTCGTCCTTTTCAAGATACCCGTCCATTGAAAACAACCGGTCCAAGGTGGACGGCGATGAACCCGGGGACTTGTGGGTGGCAACACCCAAGTACCACGGCACCAACACCTCTGTATGGATTCCGGTGAACAAGGACCAGGAGATTCGTTATGGGAGGCGGGGTGGGTTCTTGGCCGACGGTGAAGCCCATTACGGCTACGACACATTTTTGCCGTCTCTTGGTGACTGGAATGCCTTGAGGGCGGGTTGGGCCCATCGAGACGACCTTGACGTCATTGTTGTCTACGGCGAACTCTACGGCGGCGCTTACCCGCACCCGGGTGTTCCTTCAACCTCCGCCTCACGTGTCCAGCCCGGCGTTTACTACTCACCCCACTTGCGTTTCATTGCGTTTGATGTGGCTTTGCAGGCCAAGGACGGCTCTCAAACCTTTTTGTCGGTGTACGACGCAGCATGGGTTTTGGGGCGATGCAAGATTCCCCATGTCAACATGGCCTACAAGGGCCTCAAGGAGGATGTCATGGATTGGGCGACCACCCACGCAGAAGACAATCCGTTGTTTTGGTTGGAGGACGGTCACCCAGACAAGGGTTTACCGCCCCTGGAAGACAACATTGGTGAAGGGTTTGTGGTGCGCCCCGTCCAAGACCGACGTGATTGTTTCGGCAACCGGTGCATGCTCAAGATCAAGTCGGCACGTTTTGCCGAAGTGAAAAATGTCAAGGCACCTAAAACACCCAAGCCAGATCTTAACCAACGGCCTGGCGCTGAAACCGCCCAAACCTACCTGAATGGCGCCCGGTGTGCATCTGTGTGCTCCAAGTTTCCCCAGGAAGAGGTGTCTTTGAAAAACATCAAAGCCTTGGCCACCGCTCTCGTCCAGGATGCCCTCAAAGACGTGCCTCCGGAAGACCCTGTCCATGCAATGGGGACCGAAGCAAAAACCTTTCGTGCGGTTGCTTTTCAGGAAATGGCTGCCCACCTCCGGTGTCTTTAGCCATTTCGTTTTTAGACACAAGAGGGCGGCTACTCCACCATTCACTCTAAGCTGCTGGTGCAACCGTATACCTTTGACACTTGTCAACCAAGTGCTCATTCCATTCTTTTCTTTCTTTGTCGTCAAGGTGCTTCAAGAAAAAGGTCAACACAACCGAGGCACACAGGTTGACTTTTATTGAATTGATTGACAGTGAAGCAACGGTGAGATTGGCAAAGACAAGTGTTGCAAACACAAGACAAAAAATGAAGCAAATGAGTTTGATGTTCATTTTGTAAATGTGGTGGTGTTGTGTGCACCCAGGTAGTGTGTGTGTGTGAAAAAAAATAATAAAAATAATCATTTAGCATTTGTTAAACTACCCCTCCACATTGTAAATCCCTGTTAACCAATGGCAGTCCACAACAAGACTTTGCCGTGTTTGCCTGTTGGGTCTAATTTTTTTTCTTTAAATCGCCTCGACAAATCTCCGGAAAGTCGCTTTGCAAGCCACTCCATGTGGGTGCGGTCCACCCGCGAAACGGACTACACAAAGGGGTCTGCCCTCCTCAAACGCCTGCAGGGCCGCAGCCCGACCTTGAACTTTTCGCAAACGGAACGCCTCCTGCTCTTGGAGGCGTACATCCTGGGGGGTCAAGAGGAAGAGCTGTCCAAGATTTTTCACATTTTAGGCAAGCAATGCGATGACATGTTTCATGTTGACGTGCCCAAAGCCATTGCCCACGCCATTCTGTCCACCACCTTGCCGTCGGGCAAACAAACCGTGTTGTGGGCCTCCCTGTTGTCCCAATGGAAGTTTTGCCAGCCGTACCTCAAGAGCGGCAACCGGCGGGAGGGCATGAAGCACGTGCAAGCACGGCTGTTTGGGGCGGCCTTGGCTGCCTGCCGGTGGCCCAAGTCAAAACAATCCTTGCTTGACACCTTGGAGCTCGCCCTGCACGAACCGCCTCCGTGCCCGTTTCGCCACCCTGACGTGGACTACTGGGACGGCTGGTTTGACCCGGTGCACATCCCGGCCTGCATCCGCAAAGACTGTTTGGTGTACACCGACCAGGCGGTGCGCCTCATTGGTCAAAAGTTCCCCTTGGAGGAGTACATCGAGTCACGGTCGGCGACGGGCTACGCCACCACAACCAATTTGGCCAGTGCAACTTTTCGGCCGTCTTCCAAGCACCAAGAAGCTTTGCTGGAGCAGGCACGTCAACCCAAACTTTCTCCTCTTTACGACGCGGACACCCGCAAACGGTTCATTCCGTCGGTGTTTTCTTCCAACGAACGCCGCCTCGGCGACGAGTTGACCTACAAGGAAGCCTTCCAGGGCTTGGTGCGGTTTTTAGCCCTCTACCAGGCCTGCCGGTACTACGCGCCCAAGGTCAAGGACGACGCCTTGGGTGACCACTCGTTGGCTTGTGACACCCTGTGGCGCCTCGTTCGCTACCTCTTGGCCATTCTTGTTCACCCGGAGCGGTCGTCCCCGTGGGCAGTGTTGCTGTTGGACCACGACAAACACGCCCACCCCTTCACCCGCATGGTGTCCACGTGGCACGACGACTGGCGGCGGCACTACGCCGACATGGAAGCGTCTGGCACCATGAACGTCCACGACTTGCCATCCATTATAATGGCAAGGCTTGCCAAGACCTCTCACCGCCTGTTGCAAAAGGTGTCTCAGACGTCTCACCCGTTTTTCCGGCACCCGGCGTCACTGGTGTGGGGTGTTTTGTTTTCCTTGTCTCACACCCACATGGACCGTTTGCACTTGGCGATTTTGTGTGAAGCGTGGTTGGAGGGATTGGTTGAAGAGCACGACCACTGGTCCCTGCTTATTTCTGCGATTCGTTTCATGAGTGAGCCCACTTGGCATGCCCCCAATGAAACCATGACGGGTGACGCAGAACGGGCGTCTTCAGAGGACACCACCTCGACGGGGTCAGAGGACGACACAAAAGACAATGGCAGGTCCTACGTGGAACCCTTGGCGTTGGTTGATTTAGAGGCACCCCATGCAACGTCGTCTTTGGTGCCCTTTGGGCACCAGGATCATGACTACGCCTACAACGACATGGTGTCTCTCGGCGGCTCGGTCCAAGACTTGGTGGTGCACGGCAAACCAACGGGTGGCTACCTGGGCGGCTACGTGGACTTGGTGTGCCGGTGGGTGCTGGTGCCGGCGTCGCCACCCCCCACCCTTTTCGGGCGCCCCTTTGCAGCAGCCATGGAAAGTCAACTTGTCATGGCTGGCCTCGCCTCCCCCCTCATGATTGTACCTGACATTTTGATGGATTTGGAGGCGCCCTCCTTTGTGCACACCCTGCTGGACCGCAGTTGGCCAGAGGGCGTTCAACCCATTTTGGGGCCTCACCTCTTGTACCTTGACATTCCCAAGGAACGGGTGGAGCTCGCGGATGAAGTGCTTGCCATGGAAAAACAAATCCAGGTGGGCATCCACTGGAATGGCGCCCTTTTGGCAGAGTCCCTCAACTTGCGGACAAGATCTAGAGGAGAAATTGATTTGGATGACGCCATGGTGCTTGCCACCTTTTCCTACCGTGGCCTGGCGCGCAATCTGGGTGACGTCTTTGGGCGCTCCTGGTCAGGGGCTCCCTTGGTGTGGCACGTGCCACGGTGCAGGGGCCCCCTTGACTTTGGCGACGGCCATAAAAATGAAGGCCCCATTCTTGCACTCGAAGACGAAGATGAAATGGCTGCGTACGCCAAAAAGATTGTTGAAGCGTGGCGTCGACGTGACAAGAAGCCGCCACCACCTACCGCGTACCACCTCCCAGACGTTACAGCCCACCACAGTTTTGTTGACCCCTTTGACTCGGACGAAGAACATGTGGAGTCCAACCGCCGGTACCAGGCAGAGTGCAACAAGGAACTTGGAAAGTTCATGCCCGATGAAGGAGACGACACCCAGCTGCGCATTACTCTCCAGGACCAAATTCGGCTTGGCATTTCCGGAAACAGCGGGAGATACATTCGACCATCCACGTCCTCGGACCGTTCCTATGCCAAGGCGTACGAATACGTCAACGTCAAGCGAATCGCCAAAGGCTTGCCGCCGCTGCGGGAACACCCAAGTCTCTACGAGGAAGTACAAAACGGCAAAACCGACAAGGAGCTGACCTACGGAGACGAGGTGTTGTATGAGGCGGATGAAGACGAACCTGAGTTTTACTACGTCCACGGTCGCAAACGCCTTGCCCGCATTGAGGAGGGTGATGCCGGCAGCAATGACGGCAGCAATGACGGCAGCAATGACGATGATGAGTCAGGAGGTGAAGACACCGGGGAACCAGACACCAGGGAACCCGCCGTCGTGCCTCCCCCCGGCATTACCTACGTGGAGATGAACCCCCGGTATCCACCTGAAAAACGGAAACGGGCTCCCTGCTGCCATTCGTCACGTTTGGCGTCAGCCGCCGCGAAATCAAAAACCAAGATTGCGCCACCAACCAATGCCCACATTCAACACTACGTCAAGGATTTACCGGCGCCCACTGTGTCCACGCCACCCAAAGGATCCAAGCCAAAAAAACGACGCATTCTTCAAGAGTGGAAAGAGTTTTGCAACACAACAATTGAATTTCGGCCTTTTCACGGCGACGCATCCAATCCTTTACGTGTCTTGGCATACGATTTGAAGGCGTTCCCCATTGTGCTTGCCCGCACCAACCCCGACATTCGGGCCTCCCTGTTGTTTTCGGGCTCACGCTGGTACTGGGTCCAGGCCTTCCCCAAGGTAAAACACCATGAAGACCCCTTTCTTGGCCTCTGGTACCACTGCGCGTCCTTGGTGTGGGCCCACTGGTCCACGGGCGGCTCAGTGTCTGGCCCACAAATGTGGAAGGACTCAAACGGGTTTTACGCGGCTCTGCCCCTCCCCGCAGACCGCAGCGGCACCATGGTCTCCCAGTCCTATGCGGCTATGGGGTACACCTTTATGACCCAGGCGCCGGGCAGCCCCAAGGCGGTGGACGCTTCGGGGCCTTTTTTTGCGTCACTCAGTGCCATTTACACCATTTCCTCCGAGTCCAAGGAACGCTTCTACGCCATGCTGTATTGGCTGATTTTGCCTCGGGCCTTTGGGTACCTCGCGTCCGCCAAGGGAATGGGCATTTTGAAAACGTCTGCCAAGGAAGTCCCCGACTCTTTAACCCCCGTCACTTGGGATTTAAAGGCGGTTGACGACGACGAGGACGTCCAAGACTTGGTGGCGTTTTTCTTTGGCTCTGCGACGTACACCCGTTATGTTGATGACCCTTACCTCCACAACTCCTTGGGCAAACTCGTGGGCGTGGAGCGGGACGGCACGGCCAACAACACCCGCCTGGATTACATCAAGGACATTTTTGCCGAAGCCTACGGGTTGGGGCCTGCCCTCGGGCTGGAGGTGGCGCCCTCTGCGCTCACAACCTTTGCACGCCTTCGTGCCCAATTGAAATAAAGACACTGTCTGTATATATGGTTTTTGAGGTGACGTCGTGTACGACACGCGAACCAGAGGACGTAGACCTTGAGTTTTATTGTGACCCACCCCGTGTGTTTGCCAAGGCGGGGTGGACCGAGGCTATTGATGCCCTCATGGTGCGGGGCTTTGGCGGCAAGGACCCTGAGATTTGGAATGCCGACTGGTTGCTGGTCATGAAACTTGAGGATGAATTATTGGGCGCAACTGCCTTGGACGAGTTTGATTTTGGGTTTGGTGCGCGTGTGTGGATTGAATCACTCACCATTCCTGACCACCCCCTCAAGACAGACCTGTCTTTGTTTTCATTGTTTTGGGAATTTATTTGGGAATCGATACATGGTTTGCATTTGACATCAACCGTCTCCCTGTTGGTGAATGAGGACGGACCAAACAGGGACCGGCTCGTGGGGATTTACGCACGCAAAGGCATGGTCGTCGAGCAATGTGTGTCTATTGCGGAAAAGCCGTATCTCGTCATGACCCCTTCCCCCAGTAAATGATGTATTTGATAAATCCTTCTCATTTTGTAAAGGAATGTCGTGGAGGGATTGACTGACAATGGTGACGAGGACAATGGTGACGAGTCCAGTCCGGAGCAGGTGGAGATTCGGTTCAAATTGTAAATCTTTCACCGTTGCGTATTCAAGATTGGGGGCAGCATTTCTTTTTGCACTTTTCACAGCTGCAAGGGTGCTTGTGATGCTTATAAACCAAGGCCCACACGAGGGTGCCAACCAACCCCACCACAATCAGAATGGTCAAAATCATGCCTGCCAATACATAATGTTTGTAGACTTTGGGGATTGATGATGATGCAGGGTTGACCTTGGCGTAATCCATTTTTTAATTTTTTATATCTATTAAAATGGGTCACGAACTTGTTGAACTTGCTGAAATCGGTGCAGCCACCTACGCGTACAAACAAAACCCCAAGGCTTTTGCGTCGATTGTCAAATCATACCTGATTTTTTCACTGATTGCCCTTGTCATTTTTGTCATTTTGGTGGTTGTCATGATGAAAAAGTTTAGTACAGTTCCCAAGGATAACTAATCAATTTGCCCTTTGAAAAGCTTTACCCTAACGCCCGCTTGGAGTTTCTTTACAAATTGCCATGCACCAAATAAATCGTTAATTATTAAATCTTTAATTACGCGGCTGGAACTCCTTGGTCAGCCGCTAAACGGTACAACCGTGCCGCTTCCGTATTGTTTTGTGGGACACCGTATCCATTTTGGTAACAATAGCCAAGATTGTTTTGAGCGGCTGAATATCCTTTGTCAGCTGCTAAACGGTACAACCGTGCCGCTTCCGTCTTGTTTTGTGGGACACCGTATCCGTGATAGTAACAAAAACCAAGATCGTTTTGGGCAATAGCGTGCCCTTTTCCAGCCATTGCCACCAAAAAATGCACGTCACATTCTTTTATCTTGTTGGCGTACTTGGAAAAGGCATATGCCTTTTTTGTATAAAGCTCAACCCGTGATAATTATTCAAACAATGTTACGGCCGTGTTCAAATCCCTGTCAAGTGATGCTTGGAGGGCTTGCCTAAACACAGACGTAGGTTCTTTACACGTTGCCATGCAAAAAACAAAAATGTGAATTTTATATAATATATGATCAGTCATGCTTTAAGTAACACAACAGGAGAATGAATAGTAATCAAAGCCACTGGTCACGGTGCAAATTTCCCTTCGTACGGGAAATGTCAAGGTTCGACTCCTTGGGGTGGCTTACATTTGTACCTAAAACCGCTAGGTTCCTAAAATGGTAGGACCCATTCGCCTTGTCGAGGGTTCCGACCATATGGTCGGACTGGTGTCTCATCAACACTAAACGGAGGTTCGATTCTCTCACCTAGCCATATGTTGCCGAGTTAGTATTAAAGGTAGTACGCCTGTGATGTCACGGGAGGTGTAGGTTCGATTCCTGCGCTTGCCTTGATCAAGGGCTCTGGTAGGTTCATAGTGGGTTTACGACCCGCCGCTGCCTATATATATATATATTATGCCGTTTGTTGGTACAATCATGGTAAACCACAAATGTATCAATCATGATAGTAGGTTCGATTCCTGCATGCGGCTTGAGTTAAGATGACAGTGATAACCAGGGGTTCGAATCCTCACACATCGACGTTTACATATCACGGTGTGCCTTTCTCACAACCACGCATCGGTTACTGAAAAAGGGGAGGTTTGTGGGCTAATTACCCGCCACTGTCTGTTTTTCCATAATGCCAAGTTAGTATAAAGGTAGTACGCCTGCATGAGATCGTAGGAGGTGTAGGTTCGATTCCTGCGCTTGGCTGTTTTTATTATATGCTGCCTTTACCCGTGGTGGGACTTTTGCCTTGTACGCAGAATGATAGAGTTCGATTCTCTATGGAGGCTTGTTTTTTTGAAAAACCAGTCATGCCCCTTCATCCTGGTTGCCCGATGGCTCAAATGAAATGAACATATGCTTTAAATAAAACCATCAAATGCCAGTCAAACGCACAACATTCAGGGGCCTTCCACAAAATCACGGACGAACAGGTTGCGCAGGTGCGGCAGTTGTATCCCCGTCTTGACTCACGACCCGATGATCTAATTCGTAGGTATATTTGTAATTTTAATTTAATATCCATGTCGGATCAAAAAGTGCGACTTGGTCAGGGTCGGACCAAGCAGACACCTTCAAGAAACGTGTCACGGAAATCAAAAGGACTTTGTCAAAAAAGGGAGGGTCACCCAAAGACATTGTTGTAAAGCTAAAGTGGTAATTATAATCTCAAATTGTTCACATACAACCACAACAAATCTTGTCTCCTTCTTAAATGTCCAAGTCTGGAAAACACGACAAGTCTGATTCGGTAGACATTTTTGCCTTTGACCCGCGCACCATGGCACCCACCTCACTGTCGCTCATTTTTGGGCATTCAACGTCGACCACCACCAACCTTGTCCACTGGCTCGTGGCCACAATGCCGTGCGAATTCCGGTGCGGGTTTTGCTTTTCGGCCAACAAGTCCTTTGACAAAATGTTCCCGCCTTCCGCGTCCTCGTCGTCCGTGTCCAAGTGGACAGCCTTTCAAAAACACATGGATGTGCACCCGTCAACGTCTTTGGTTGTTGTAGACCACCACTGGTCCCAGATGGCGTCCTTGGGTCAATGCCCCGCGTTTTTAGATGGTGAATACGCGGCCAAGCACCAAACCACCCGCATTATTGTCGACGGGCATCCCTGGGGCAACGAAGGCTCCTCCACCTCTCAAGCCTCAAACCGCCTCTACTGTGCGGACTACATTTTTGTGTTTACCAACCGTAACCTGGGTCAGCGTGAAATCATTTGGAAGGCAGTCAAGGCGGGCTTTGACACCTTTCGCAACTTTTCTCGTTACTGGGATTCCTTGACCACCCACAAGCGCTGCATGGTGATTGACGCCAAGGCCATCCGGGAAGGCTGCACAGACGTGTCAAAGTACGTGTTTTATTGCGAGGCACCCACAACCCCACCGCCACGCTTTGGGGACGCCGAGTGGTGGGCGACGGGCGCCTTTCCCCTGAAGCCCCTTGACCGGTTCGAGCCGGGAGCCATTGAGTCCTTTGCCTCCAAACGCATCTTGGTGGGGACGGAGAAGGACGGCGACGCACGCCGGGCGCTCGTCACTGCCCTTGTGGACTTTTTGGTCACCAAGCACCACGTTACGTGGATGAATGTCATTTCGTCTTTTGACTTTGGGTTTGACGCTTCGTGCACCTTTACCTCCCTGGAGGCCTGGAACCCTCAACTTTTAAAGACCATGGCATCCACGCTCAAGTCCAGGGGTGACGTGTTGATGGAGAAGGCCTGCCTCATTTTTGACTATGACATTTTGATTCCGGCGTGGCCTGACCTCCGGCCTCTCCTCAAAACAAACTCTGCCCAGGACCCCCTCTTGATTGTTCTTGACTCCATTTTTGATGTCCCCCTCACCAAGAACGAACTGGCCATTATCAACCCGGTCTACAACGACCCGGAGGCCCTCTTTGCCAACCTCAACCTCGTGATG
>Ga0180434_10001754_pt1 | contig 30464 bp, 24 predicted proteins | sample SS_ome_7_FD_132453 | JGI IMG/M metagenome (GOLD analysis project Ga0180434, IMG submission 132453) | Hypersaline lake sediment archaeal communities from the Salton Sea, California, USA - SS_1_D_2 metaG | ecosystem: Environmental > Aquatic > Non-marine Saline and Alkaline > Hypersaline >... | reverse complement strand
GAAAGAGGTGTTTGTGATGGCAATGTCCGATTTCGTGGCCGAATACGGCCTCAATTTCCTCATCGTCGAGTCGAGCAATCAAACCATCGGTGAAAAACACGTGTCTGAACCATGGGATAAATCCGGCCACTGCCGCATTGACCAACATCCCGTCGGTATTCCATATGAGTATGTCACGGGTTCGGAATTTGGTCCGAAACGCACACCTGTCCAGTCGGTGTCTAAGAGGCCCCGAGGGGAGTCGCTCTGTTTCCCATACATATCTCAAAAAAATAGGAAACGTAATGAACAGAAGAATCATCAGCGGCAGATAGGCGAGTGAACTGTGGGCACTATCGGCGAATTTTGGCCACATCAGCCTTACAGCATCCTGTATGGCTAGTAACCCAATAACGGGCATCAGGAGCACGCCTAAGTAGTGGCGTACGTGCATCCCGACATACTTCCGTCTGGTAGAGAAGTTGGTCGGCGGCATAGACTCCCCGACGTATCCGCTGCCGATCACTCTATCGACGTTGTAGAACACGGCCCACGAAAGTATCAAAGGCAGTATGACCGGCACAAGTATGAGTAGATCATCGATCAGGAAGGCGTGGTTGAGTTGCCAATTGAAACGAACAACCTGAGCCCAATCCAGGTAATAGGCGGTAGCACACGCCACGATGAGCCACAAAAGGGTGTGGGCTCGGCGTAGGTTTCGAAATCGTTTCATTATTAGATAACGATGTTCGGAATTGTACCGCAGCCGACGCGCCACAACGCTTGAAGAAACGGCTGCGAACAGTGTCACGACAGCAATTCCGCAGCCGAGTGCGACAAGCCTGACCATAACGTCTGAAACTGGACGATTTGGGCTGTTCTCCGAAATCACCAATGCTGCCAAGACAGCCAGGATCAGAACGAACTGCATCGAACAAGTACTCGGCGGAAAAGATGTCGGGACGGGAAACACCGTTACGTGTATACTACCCTTGAGACTTGACGATCTCAAGGATTTGCGGTCCACAGCGTCTAGGCGCGGACGTTACAGGTTGTTCATCCCCCCATCCAGGCGGGCATTTTGTCTCGCGTTGGAAGTGTCACGACTGACGTCTTTTTAACTTCTTCCAGTGCGAGCACGTCTGCCATGGCTTCGGCGGGTGGCCTCGAATCAAGCGAGAGCACGCCAACCGCTTCGCCGCCCGGCTTGACCATGCTCCGGCCGACTGACATTTGGGCAATGTTGACTCGGTGCTTTCCGAAGATGCTTCCCACTTTGCCAATAACCCCAGGAACGTCCTGATGGACGAAGATCATTAGCACGCCTTCCAGGCAGCTTTCTAGTTTGCAATCGCCCTTTTGGACAAGTCTTGGCATGTTGTTTCCGAATAAAGTGCCCGACGCCTTAGAAACTCGGTCCTTACAGACTATTTCTGCCATAATCATCGAACTGAAGTCACCGAGATCGGTAGTTCGCTCCTCGATCAGCTCAATCCCTCTTTCTTTTAGCAGGAGGCTTGCGTTTATTATATTGACGTCGGTATCCATGGCATTCTCCATGAGACCGGCTGCGAAGGCGGTAGACAACAGGCGGGTATCTTTTTTGGCAACTTCGCCTCTATAAGTCATCTTACAGGACTTTGGCTCTCTGCAATCGACCTGCGACAAAAGCAATCCAAGCCGGTACGCAACATCTAGGTGCCCACGCAGTGAATCCAATGTTTTCTTGTCCAGCGGGGTCATGTTGACCGACTGTTTAATTTCGCCCGTTGTTAGGAAGTTGATTACCAGGCGGGCTGCCTCGACGGCCACATTTGTTTGAGCCTCTTCAGTGCTGGCCCCCAGGTGTGGTGAACACAGGACGTTCGGCATGCCAAAAAGAGGGTTGTTAGTACAAGGCTCAGATGAATAAACGTCGAGTGCTACGCCACCGAGCTTGCCACTTTTGAGCCCCTCGACCAATGCGGCCTCGTCGTAGATACCGCCACGGGCACAGTTGATCAAGCGTGCGCCGTCTCGCAATTGTTCTATTTCCTTTTTGCCGATTAGATTGCGAGTTTCGTCGGTTAGCGGTGTGTGTACCGTCAGATAGTCAACGTGCGGGAACATGTCTTGTGGCGATGCGCACACTTCGACTCCCAGCTCGCTTGCTCGTTCCGGCGTAAGAAAAGGATCGAAGCCCAACACTCTCATTTCCATGGCTATTGCTCGTGAAGCTACCGCTTGTCCGATGCGTCCGAGTCCGACTATCCCGAGGGTTTTTCCGGCGAGCTGTGTTCCCATGTAAAGCTTGCGATCCCATCTGCCCTCGATGAGACTCTGGTAAGCGGGCGCTAGATTTCTGGACAGGGCCAGCATCAACGCGATGGTTTGTTCTGCTGTAGAAATGGTGTTTCCACTCGGTGTATTCATAACGACTATACCGAGCCTGGTGGCGGCTTGCTTGTCGATGTTGTCCGTTCCGACACCTGCTCTGGCGATTGCCTTTAGTCGCGAGTTGCCCTCCAAAGCCTCTGCGGTAATTTTCACACCACTGCGACAAATCGCTCCATCGAATTCCAGCAGTGCGTCGTGAAGTTCTTGACCTTTGAGGCCGGTTCTCACTTCGTAATCAATCCCGCCAGCCGCATCCAATATGTCGAGTCCATCTTGTGATAGATTGTCCAGAACAATAACTCGTGGCATGATGTTTTTCCTGTTTTTGCAAAGGGATTCCACACAAATTTTTAAGGAATCTACTCATTTTTTACTGGTGGATGCTACCAGTTAATCCATCGACGTCGGCACCCTCGCGTCATTCGCAATAACCCGCTCTGCGGCGGTTACCCCAGCTCCCAATGTAACACTTTGTCCCATCTCGACAAGCACCAACTCTATCGCGGCGATCGCCGCGATGATATCCAGTTCGTCTACCATTCCCATATGGGCGATCCTAAAGATCTTACCCTTGACCGGTCCCTGCCCGGCGGCCAGCTTTATTCCAAACTTCCTTTCCAACTTCTCCAGAAATATTCTTCCGTCGATCCCGTCCGGAAAAAAGGCGGCTGTGAGTCCGTCTGAAGGTCTCTCTGCGAGAAGTTTCATTCCGAGTGTAAGGAGACTCTCACGGGTGGCCTGTGCCAAGACCTTAGCGCGGCGCCAGACGTTTTCAATGCCTTGGTCGCAGATCGCTTTCAAGCTCTCGGCCAGTGCGACAACGAGTGGCTCGGCAGGCGTGAATGGCGTGTCTGGGCCTTTCAATGCGTTTCGATACGAGATCAGGTCGAAGTAAAAGGCTTGCCGATCAATCGACTCGATTTGTCGCCAGGCTGCCGGACTGATCGCTAAAAAAGCCAAGCCGGGTGGCCCCATCAATGCCTTTTGCGATCCGACGACAAGGACGTCAATACCCCAATCGTCGGTCTGACATTCCATCACGCCGACACCACTTATGCCGTCGACGACAAAAACTGCATCGTGTTGGCGTACTACACGTCCAATCGCTTCGATGTCGTGTCCGACAGCCGTGCTCGTTTCCGACAGCGTGGCGTAGACGCAGGCCGCGTCTGGATGCGTTTGGAGTAGTTGAGCAACCTTTGCTGAATCGAACGGTTGTCCCCAGGGTACTTCATATCTGACAACCTCTATGCCGAATTTTTCGCACAGTTTGCGCCACCTTTCGGAGAACTTGCCAGACTCTAGAACGATTACCTTGCCATCACGAGGAGCAAGGTTAGAGACAGCAGCTTCCATCGCTCCAGTGCCTGAACTTGTAAAAACTAGAACATCGTTTTTGGTCACAAAGACGTACTTTAGACGGTCGAGCACATCGGCCAAAACACTTCGAAATTTGGAGGTGCGGTGGTGAATTATCTCGCAGCCGAGGGCCATACGAGCGTTCTCGGGCAAAGGTGTCGGGCCTGGGGTGAGCAAACGGTATTTTTGCATATAGGTTCCTTTTCCAAGAGGGCTCGAAATTGACATCCACAGGCAAGGTTTACATAGATGTTAGGCCGTGATTGTTCGCTTGCCAGTTACAGTAGTCGGCTGGCCGAGCCACTGACCCTAAACCACAGAATTAAAGACGTTTGGAGCCATCGTGGCAGGAGACGACTCTCGAATTCTGCGGCTTAAATTTCAATCAACATGGACAGAGCAATTTTAACCCCCGGTTTGAGAATTTACGATGGGGGGTGCATTCGACGGGTTTGACCGGGGCCTAACGCAACGGTGTCGGGTTCCGGGTGACGGTTCTGGTGCCACCTGTGGTGGTGTCGAATGCTGGCGTTGATTCAATCACCGATTGCAGGGCCGCGACTCGGGCGGCAACTTCCGGCTGGAATCGGTTGTGCCAGAGCGAGCGTTGGTAGTCTGCCAACGCCTGCGCGTGATCCCCCGTTTGTTCCCTCAGGCGTCCGAGCGCTGCCAGCGCGCGTGAGCTGGTTGGCTCGACTGCCAACGCCTTTACAAGATGCTCTTTTGCCACTTCTAGATCCCCAAATTCCTCGTGAAGCCTAGCCAGCTCGACCTTAGGAGCAGCAAGCGTGGGGTCACGACCAACCCAGCCCTCTAGAAGACAAAACGCTTCTTCGCTACGATCTTGCTCGACCAACAACACGGCAAGTCCTCGATGGCACTCTCGGTTGTTGGCATCTCGGTCTAAACACTGGTTGTAGTAGCTTTCGGCTTGCTTAAAGTCGGTTGGGTCTCCGTACAAGGTTCCCTTACGGTGGAAGGCGGCGGCCACATTGTAATAGCCATCGGCGTTGTCCGGGTCGTTGTAGATTGCCTGTTGGAATAGTCGCGTCGCCCGTTCTAAATTTGCTTGTTCGAATTGGCACACACCTTCAGCGTTCAGGCCACGCGCGGCTAGCCCACCACAACCGGTGCTTAAGCTCAAACTTGCCAGCAGGGTGACCACAACCGCCAAGCGACTGGCTGTACCACCAAAAAGGGCTTTGAAGTATAAGAGTAACACGTCACTCGCGCCTCGCTCTGGGAGGATGCAAACTGAAGAGGGTGCTAAAAACGCATCAAAGCGTCCGCGAAGGATAGCGAACTTGCCCATGCGTCGCAATACCGGTTCGTCTACCTCTGTAGAGCGGGATTGTCAGGGCCAGTCGCCCATAACGTTAATTTGGGAGAAATTTCCTATACACTCGATAAGGTCATTTCGACCCCAATTTCGGAAATAGTTGGAGAGGTTGGGATTTCCGGCGTCAATTTGTTCGACGCTTGCTCATCCGTCACTTCCGGCTGTTTCGGACGTTTCTCGTAGCCAAGCTTGACGAGAACCTCTAGTACCTCGCTACACGTCGGAAACATTCGCCCACTGGTTCGTTTGTACTCATCCAGGGCGTTCATGAATTCGAGCTCGTTTTCTGAATAATCGCGTTCGCAGGTAGTTGGATCTATTTGACGGCGACGCGCGACCTTTTCACGCCGTTGGATCGTCCGACGTTCGACTGAAACCGGCTTGTTCTCCTTACGACGGTTATCACGACGACGATCGATAGTCACCGCTTCGGAAGTCATGGTTGCGTTGTTCTTTTTTGCCTTCGAACGCTTCGCAGTGGTTTTTTCGACCGAATCGTTTTTGGCTGCGGTGTTTGTCTTTGCAGAGCGATTTGTCGTAGATCGCTTCGGAGTTCGCTTTGTCAATCGCTTTGGTTTGGTGGTCTTTGTCGTTGCCACAGGTCTTTCCCTTTCCACTTCCAGCCAAAAGTAACGCCGCCTAGTACCGGCGATAAAAAATCCTTCGTTGCCTGGGAGTATCGGAAACTTCGGCTGTTAAAGTTGACTGCCTAGTGAAAATGGGTGATTTTGGCAAATTGACTGTATTCTACGGGTATTACCATTTTCGCAAAAGTGACGGTTGTGCCGATCAACTTTTGTCCAAGGACCATTAACAACGGCGCGTTTGCCGGATTAAGGACCTATCTGGCTTGGTTTGGCCCAAGAACGCTAAAAGGACCAGCTTTTGCCGGTCCTTCCGAAAATTGCGTGCGATCACCGCGCCAAGGCCTCAACCTTATTAATCGTGACAGGACGATCCGTGGTGACTCTTTCAATCTTGCCTGCTGGCGTCTACGGTGCCATCGCCAAGTTGTCGGCCTGAAGAGTCTCAGTTCAGCCGTCTGGTTGCCTCGGTGACATCTTCGCAAATGTCCTGTAGCTCTTCGAGTGAGACCTCTTCGAGTTGCTTTCCCCGACGATCGAGTGTCTCGTTTATTTTTATCGCAGTCTCCTGCATAACGGCATGGGTGTCATGTGAACCGCCGCAGAGAACGAAATTGCTTCCTTTTGTTAGGCGAGTTTCACCATCTTCGTTGTCGAAAGCCAGTCCTAGCAGGGCTGCCGATTTTTGTCGCTTTTTCGTTGCTTTCATTTGTCGCTCATATCATTTTCGTTTGAAGATCCACTCCGGTATACCTAAATTCAATCTTCGAAAACTGCGTGCGGAAAACTACATTCGTACCTTTTGCCCACATTACCTTCTTTCGGTTCTTCACTGTCCGGACCTGAAACTATGATGGAACAAGAAACACTCCGTAAATTTAGGGTATTCCTGGATATTTCGTTATAGTCTCGCAGGTTGTTTTTCTGAGGCCACTGATCACGAGTTTTTTGCCGCTAAACAAAAACGGCAATCACACGTAAAGCCTTACGGACGGAAGCCTCAATCCACCGTCCAGGCGCGACTGTTCGCAGTATCCGGTCGGTCGTCTCTGTTCTCGCGTCTACCAAATGGCATCCCCAAGCCGTCAAACTAATGGCTTGGCTCGTTGAAAGCTCTCTTCTCAGTTAGTTGGAAATGCGAGGCCCGGACTTCTGTTGCTTTGCCTTCCTCAGATCCCAAACGGTATGTAAGGTGAGCGATTCCAGGCGAAAGCTTTCCCGCGTCTTTCACGACAATACACTACCAGCTCTTACTCGCCGATGGTCCACAGCTTCACTTCGAAGCCACGGGCTATGAGTGTCCGTCTCTTAGAGCAGCTTCAGCCACAAAATCAACTAAAGCCGTTCCCTGAGTCTTCCGACTGCAGGGACCTAAAATTCCCGGCAACTAAAAAACCCACAGGGAGTATATACGTTGACTTCGATAACAGCAATCGCCCGCCTGGGCCAAACGTACACGACTGGTAGGTGGTCGTATACGAGTCTGAGCCCCCGATAGGTGGGGATGGCTCTATTGAAGCAATTCTATTGATACTACTGACACCGGTGTCGTGTCCATTCATCGGAGCCGTATTTATGGTCTGACAACCACTTTGCCCTGGACTTTTCATCTTTCGACAGTGGCTCTGTTTTCCAGCTTAGGTCCAATCGTGTTGACAACTTTTCCAGCCAAGCACCAACAAGTTCGTTGGTTTCTACAGTTTTCGCGCCGATGCTGTTCAGGGCGAGAAGCTCGGGTGCGGCCACCGAGCATCCGACGAGTACGCTGCCGTGTTGCAAAATTGCACCCTTTGTGCGCCGCTGGGCGCTTCCGACAACTTTAACTCGACCAACGACGATGTCACCGGGTGATCTTCGCTGGAAACAAAGAAAGGGTTTTAGTACAGCTGATTCTGTGTGTTCTTTTGCGCCGTAGATAGATGACTCAACGCCAAATTTTTTGAGCAGCTCGACGAGTGTCTGATGGATCGACTTGTACGTCATCCTTCGTTTGGTGGCAAGCCGATGATCGGCAGGAACGGATAGGCTGTAGGTCACCTCACGATCATGCACAATGGCCCCACCACCGCTTATTCGCCTAACAACCGGACACCCGATGCTTGGCGCATGTCGAAGTCGATCTTCCAGACGCTGAAAATATCCCAGCGACAACGTTGGCGTGGCCCAGCTATACAATCTCAAACAGCATCCGCCACCACTTTCGGCCTGTTTTAGCAGCATTTCGTCGACCGCCATATTCCACTGACCTGAAGCTGGTGGGTTGATTAGCAAGCGACATTGTGTCACCGCTTAGGCTCCTTTTCCAGAAGGCCGCATGAATGCTCCAATTTTGACAACGATTGGATTGTCCAACACGCTGACTGGCGACTGGCCCTTGCAGCAAATCCTTCGGATCGTTGGCAATCAGTCGCCATCTTCCTCACACTGCTTTTGGTAGGCTGCGTGGTCGAGTAATTTTGTGAGGCCTGAGTCGTTATCGATTTTCACTTTGACAAACCATCCTGACTCGTATGGATCGTCTGCCAAATCGTCGAGGTTATCTAATAGGTCTGAGTTGACTTCGATAACCTGGCCATCCACCGGAGAATGTATATCGCTGATTGCTTTAACCGACTCGATCTTGGCTACGGCCTCGCCAGCCTTAACCTCTCGACCGACCGTTGGTAGTTCGATAAAAATGAGATCGTTCAACGACTCGAATGCAAACGCCGATATTCCCAGCGTGGCAACTTTTGCACCGGTCTGGTCCGTTTCAACAGCGACCCATTCGTGAGTGGTGGCATATAGCAGCTTTTCCGGTTTCACCTTTGATTACCTTTCGATTTTAATTTGGGGTTTAAAAACGGGCAGTTTGGCAGTATTGGCTCGTTACCTTCGCATACCAGTTGGAACTTTTTTTAAATACCGGTCAGCTCAGTTCAACTTATAACTTATACAAGCCGACCTTTGGAGGTCGCAGTACAGCTTCTACGACGTACCCTGAAAATTGGATGTTCCCCACTGGTACCTAATTCTTAAGGCAGGCTTCTAAAAACTTGTACCTCTTAAACCGAATTTTCGCTGAACATGTTCGATGACACAAGACGTCCAATGGTCTGGATCTGTTCCGGTCGGCGGGTGTTGGGATCTTAGATTTTGGTCAGAGTTTCCGACGGTATTTCGTCTTTTTGCCGCGCACCTTCTTTTCCTTCGAGAATTCTTTTGCCCTTGGGCCCTTCCTCTTGATATTTTTGGTGGGCTGGTTCGGCTTCCCCCGTTTTATGGATACCAAACGGAAGTCCAGCTCTCGACGTTCCATGTCCACCCGCGCAACCTGTACCCGTAAAACGTCGCCCAAACGATAGCAGTTATTGGAACGCCGCCCGGTGAGCGTATGGGTGTTTCGGTCGTAGCTGTAAAAATCATCGGTGAGTGAATCTACGTGAATCAGACCCTCGGCAGGTAGTTCGATTCCTTGAACATAAAGCCCAAAGCGTTCAACACCGGTTGCGACCGCGTCCATTTCTTCACCGATTCGATCGCTCAGGTAATCAAGTAGTTTCAACTTGACCAGCTCTCTTTCAGCCAAGGCAGCCCGCTGCTCGCGATTGGAACATAGTTCACCAATTGTGGTCAGGTCAGCGAAGTTACCGACCGGTTTTCTGCCGGCCAGGATCTCTCCGATCACTCGGTGAATTGTTAGGTCTGGATATCTTCGGATTGGTGATGTGAAGTGACAGTAGCATTTGCTGGCTAATGCATAGTGTCCTTCTTCTTTCGGCTCGTAGACGGCTCTCTGCATCGCGCGGAGCATTGCATAGTTTACTGCGTATTCTTCCGGCATTCCGACAACTTTTTTCAGTAGTTTTTGAAGCTCGAATCGATCCTGTAGGCTTTCGGTGTTCAATCCGAGCTCGTTAACGAACTCGGTAAGCGCTTTGAGTTTGCGTGGTTTGGGTGCTGCGTGTGTCCTTCTGAGAAAATGCAACTCCCTCTCGGCTAGCATTTCAGCAATCGATTCGTTGGCCGCTAACATAAACTCTTCGATGATCTGGTGACTTTCTGTGTTTTGCGATACGTTTGCGCCTGAGACGCGTCCAAATTTGTCTAGCTTGATTCTGATCTCGGGCATAGTCATTTCCAGTGCACCACTGGCCATGCGTCGCTCTCGAAGTATCATGGCTAGCTTGTGCATTCGCCCGAGCAATTCAAAAACGGGGACGTCAAGCTTTTCCTGCCAAGTCGCTGGATTATCCAGAAACTTATCGACCTGTTCGTAGTTCAATCGCTTGGAGCTTTTTATCGCTGCTGAGTGGAATTCTTTTCCGACACAAATTCCATCTGGGGTGAACTCGAGCAAGACGGTTTTTGTGTATCGAACTTTGTTGGGTTGAAGGCTGGCTAAACTGTTAGAGATAATTTCCGGCAGCATCGGAATCACCCTATCAGGCAGGTAGACGCTTGTTCCACGCTCATACGCCTCGCGATCCAGGTCGGTTTTCGGTCGCACAAAATGCGAGACATCGGCAATGTGGACGCCGAGCAACAAGTGTCCGCATTCCATTTCCTCAAGCGAAATTGCGTCGTCGAAATCACGCGCGTCGGCCGGATCTATTGTAACGATGGTCTTTTCGGTCAGATCTAGGCGGGACTCGGGAATCGACTCGTCAAATTCGTCAGCGACCTTACGTGCTTCGTCTAAGGCCTTTTCGCTGAAGGTCTCTGGTAAATTGAACTCACGGATAATCGACATCGTATCGACGCCTGGCTCGCCACGTTGGCCTAGTACCTCGGTTATAGCTCCTTCGCCATCGTGGAACTGTGAAGGAAAACGGACCATTTCGAAAACGACTTTGTCGTCTTCTACGGCGTTTTTCGAACCAGGATCGCCAACATAAATAGGTTGTGCGAAGACGTTTCCGTCTACCTCGACAAAGGCTGAGCCAGATGATTTGAAATAGGTTCCTACAAACTGGTGCGTTTCGCGCTGGAGTATCTCGACAATTTCCCCTCGTGGCCCCGGTCTTCGGTGGTCGGTTCGACCCTTACTTAGTGCGACCATGACCAGATCGCCGGAGGCAGCATCGCTGGTCCACTTTGCTGGTATATAGAGGTCTTCTATTTCAAGGTTGCCTGCACTGGGGATCCTGGGACGGACGAAGCCGAACCCCTTGGCATTTTGTCGAAATATGCCAACAATCCGATTCCCTTTTGGCTTGCTCGGGTCAGCCAATTCGACGAGGTGTCCGTTACCATAGACCAGCTCTCCTCTACGAACCAGGCTCTTAATTATCCTTTTTACAGCAGCCACATCTTCCTTCGAGATGCCAAGCTGTTGGGCGATTACCCGTGGCTTTATGGGCCTGTAGCCCGGTCTTTGGACTAGGGCCAAGATGTTGGATTCAAGCGAGGCGTGGTTCGAATCGTAAGCACCCATCAGAAGCCTTTGTTGCGATTATCGGTTTTAAAAAATTGATCAAAAATAAGGTCTGACCGGCTTAATAGCAAGCGAACATCATGGAAAAGTAGTTCAGCTTAGCAGTAAGCTACGGTGGTTTTTTGTTGAGGTTTACCGGCCAGTTCCACGGTAACCTCCGGTCTCGCTCCGGCCCATCGGAACTCGGGTTCAAAGCCACGGATGGCTGACTACTGTGGCTTAAACAATTGTTTTGGCCTTACGACTCGTCGATTTGCTTATAGGGCGTTTCGGCCAGATAGGATTTTTCGCCTCCCTCATCCTCCTTTCTTTCCCTTAAAAAACTTTCGGCCTAAATTTGAATTGTAGCAGGTCCAGGGACTGTCGGCATTCAAGTCGTCTCGCATCAACTGGTCGAATGTGAAAATTTTCGAGTCGAGGTTGTCTATGTGGTGTAGGGCCTCGGCCTCGATTGTCATTGGCAATTTTGGGCTCCCAAATTCGTATTTGCCATGGTGGCTCACGATCATGTGTTTAAGCCGCAACACGATGTCCGGGGCGATAGGCTCGTTAGAGAGTTTTTCTGTTTCGGCCACCTTTTTTTCGAGCAGGCTTACCGCCATTACAAGGTGTCCGATCAGTTGACCCTCATCGGTATAAATCATTTCGCGATTGTAAGACAGCTCATCGATTTTGCTTATGTCATGTAGAAAGATGCCCATTAGCAGCAGATCCTTGTTGATCTGTGGATAATACGGCGCGATGCGAATGGCCACTTCCATCATGTTGACCACGTGCTCGAGGAGCCCTCCTTGGTATGCATGATGGTTTTTGATGCCTGCTGGGGCGAGAGTGTATTTTTTCATCAGCTCCTCGTCCAACAGGAAGCACTCGGCCAAATTTGCAAGATTTGGATCGACGATACCACGCAGGATCTCGCGCAGCCGATTGGCCAGTCTGTCGACATCTACCGGAGTTAGCTGCACGAAGTCTTCTTCGTTTACTTCGCCCGGGTTCACCTTGGTCAGTTTGGTGGCGATCAACTGTATGGAACCTTGGAATAGTTGGGTGGAGCCGAGCACACGGACGTAGTCCCCGTTTTCGAACGATTGATACACAGACTCCTTGGCGTTCCACATTCGGGCTGCCATTGTCCCTGTTCGGTCGGAAAGGGAAACCTGCAAGTAAAGGTTTCCGTTTCGATTGGTTCTAAGTTGCTTTCCTGAAGCAATGAAGACCTCGTCAACCGCCTGTTGTGGACCATGTTGATTGACATAGCGTCGCGCCATTTTATGTTTGTATCCTTCCCGAGTGAGAATGGGTGTTAGTTATAAGAAGCGTCAGTGTGTCCCCGATTCTATGTGAAACCCTATTGATCCGAAAGGAGTGTTTTACGAAGAGGGCAGTCTGGGTGTGCTTGGCATCGGAATCGTTATCTCATCCCGAAAGCCGGTACCCCTTGCCTGGGTTGTGTGATCTGCTTTATACTGACGCCCTTTACGGACGGTTGCTTTTGCTGTAAATCGAACCAACTAGCACTCTTTTCTAATCGAACGAATCGAACTCTTCTGATGCGATGGACTCAAACACTAATACCGACAATGAAGGAAACGCCTGAGGGGGCGGAGGTTCCGAGCCACATTTTTAGCATTCGAGCAGGGCTTGTTGGCCAGTTGATGGCGGGTGCCTACACATATTTGCCGCTGGGGCTTTTGGCTTTGCGAAAGGCGGAAAAAATTATCCGAGAGGAGATGAATGCAGCCGGCGCCATCGAGTTACTGATGCCAGCTTTGACGCCGTTGTCGTTGTGGGAGCGAACCGGTCGGGTTGAGGCGTTTGGTAACGTTCTCATCCAGTTCACTGTCAATCGTCAGAACCGCAAGGTCAACATGGCGTTGGGCCCGACACACGAAGAGATCGTTACCGACTTAGTGTCGCGACACATCTCCAGCTATCGGCAACTGCCGATCACTCTATATCAGATACAAACGAAATTTCGCAACGAGGAGCGGCCACGTTTTGGTGTGTTGAGGACCAGTGAGTTTCAGATGAAGGACGCCTACAGTTTTTCTACTTCGCTGGAGTCGCTTAACGAAATCTACGACAAAATGTACAACGCATATTGTCGGATATTTGATCGATGCGGTTTGACCTACTTGCCAGTCGAGGCCGAAAGCGGTCCGATCGGTGGAGACGCCAGCCACGAGTTTATGATCCCTGCTGAATATGGTGAGGATACGGTTGCCATCTGTCCGGGGTGTGGTTACTCGGCCAACCTGGAGCGAGCGGCTACCGGTGTACGTGATCCGGCGACGTTAGACGTCGATATGAAGTTGATAGCGAAGCTTGACACTCCTGGTACAACTACAATCGAAGCCGTAAGTGGGCTCCTTAAGTGCAAGCCAAAAAAACTGATCAAGACTCTCGTCTACGTGGCTGACGATAAGCCGGTTGCGGTATTGGTGCGTGGTGACCACGAAGCGAACGAGGGTAAAATACGTCGATCGCTTGGGGCAGAGAAACTCGAACTGGCCGATGCCGAAACGATCGAAAAGGTGTCGGGTGCTCCGATTGGATTCGCCGGCCCGGTCGATATGAAGCAGAAGATACCGATCTGGGCCGATATCGACGTTCGAGCTATGCGAAACGCGATAACCGGTGCTAATCAGGCCGACGCCCATCTGGCTGGTGTCAACCCAGGCCGTGACTTCCAGGTCGACAGCTATACCGATCTTCGAAATGCGTGTAGTGACGATCCGTGCCCGAGGTGCGATGGACTGTTGACCATGCGCAACGCGATCGAAGTTGGGCATGTCTTTAAGCTGGGCACAAAATATTCGACCGCGCTGGCCGCAAGATTTCTTGACGACAATGAAAAGCAGCACGACATAGTAATGGGTTGCTATGGAATAGGGGTCAATCGGATATTTGCCGGGCTGATTGAGACCAATCATGACGAAAATGGCATCATTTGGCCGATGTCGTTGGCCCCCTACGAGGTGATACTCGTGCCGATGAAGGTTAACGACGAGGAATCGATCAAGGTCACCAATCGATTGCATGATGATTTGGAGGCGGCCGGAATTGCTGTCCTTGTTGATGACCGGGATGTTCGTGCCGGTGTGAAGTTTAAGGACGCTGATCTAATCGGTGTGCCACTGAGAGTCGTCATCGGTCCGCGAGGGCTAAAGGATGGAAAACTCGAGATCAAGTGGCGTTGGGACGACGAGGCCGAAATGATTGACCTCAATGACGCGGCCGCTAAATTGGCCAATCTGGTTGAAGAAGAGCGGGCGGACTTGGCCCGCTTTAAGAATCGTTGATTTTGCGTAAACGGCGACCCAAAAATTGGCGTGCCAGCCCTCGGTGATCCGTGTTAGGATATACGCCTCAGGGGAATCAAACCGCAAGTACCATCATGGGTCAAGCAAAGCCACATTCGTCGACCCTACTACTAATGGCTACCTTCAGTCATTATGAAGATGTCCTTTGTTGGGCCCGCCGTAGGGCGATCGACTCTTGGGGGCCAATCGCGATGGAGAGCCCGATTTTCGCGTTTGACAACACGAACTACTACCAGTCTAGCATGGGAGAGAACCTCAAGAAGGTATTTTACGTGTTTGAGAGGTCTTTCGATCCGAGCAACATCGTCGACGTCAAATTGGAAACAAATCGTTGGGAATCTGAGTGTGCCGAAGAGGGCAAATATTCCGAAACAAGACCACTGAACCTTGATCCTGGCTACCTTACTCTAAGCAAACTTGTTTTGGCCTCTACCAAAGATTTTGCGCACAGGATTTACTTGGATCGTGGCGTTTACGCAGAGATAACACTGTATTATCGGCAGCACCGTTGGCAGTCTCATCAATACACGTTCGACGATTACCGTAGCGATGAGTATCACCGATTCTTTTCTGGGTGTCGTGAATACTTGCACCGCCTCAAACAGGAGGGTTCAGTAAAGTGATTTGGCTGTTCGTTGGCACAATAGTTCCCAGTGCTGTTATCTGTTGGCTGGCAGCCTGGGCCATTCGGCGATTGGGTGAGCGATGGGGGTTGATTGATGAGCCGGGTAAAAGAAAAGTCCATCAAGTGCCCATGCCGACCGGAGGTGGGCTGGCGATTTGGCTGGGTATTGTTGCACCTTTTGCAATCGGTCAACTCGTATTGTGGGCGATCTGGCAGACACAGAGTGGCGACGGGCAATTTGTGGTCCCGTTGCCGCAGTTCGTGCAAACTCACCTGGCTGGATTAGTTCAAGAGTCGGGGAGGCTGTGGATGTTACTTGGTGGGGGAACGGTTTTAACACTGCTTGGAGCCATCGACGATAAATGGGGACTTGACTGGAAGCTCCGGATGTTTGTCCAGGCAGTTGTTGCAACGGTGATGGTCTGGCTTGGGTGGCGAGCTAGCCTGTTCATTGACATGCCGATTCTAACAGACACACTGAGTGTGATTTGGATCGTTGGACTGATCAACACGTTCAACATGCTTGACAATATGGACGGTCTGTCGGCTGGCGTGGCGACGATTGTTGGCTTGCTGCTGGCCACTGTGATGTTTTTGGCGCCAGACCCAATAACGAACCAGCCACAGTTCTTTTGTGGTGGATTTTTACTGGTTATGGTTGGATCTCTTGTCGGATTTTTGCTGCACAACCGCCCACCGGCCCGACTTTTCATGGGTGACGCGGGTAGTTATCTGATCGGTTACCTGCTGGCGATGGCGACGCTTACTGCCACTTTCGCCGGAGAAGGTATACCGCAATACGCGGTCCTTGCACCGCTTTGCGTGATGGCTGTTCCGCTTTATGATACGGTTACAGTTGTGTTGATCAGATTGAGAGCCAAGAAGAGCCCATTCGAAGCCGACACGAGCCATTTTTCTCATCGCCTAGTCGAGCTAGGCATGACCAACTCCCAGGCGGTACTGACAATATACCTGGCCACCGCGACCTGCGGACTCGGAGCACTGCTGTTGCATCAAGTTAATGCAGTTGGGGCAGGCATCATCCTTCTAATGATTGCCTGCATACTGACTTTGGTTGGAATACTTGAAACTGTTAGACGGCGTTCGAAGCTGGGGCGAAGGAAGAGGCATCGTCGATGACACGGAAGAAGCCCAAGTCAAAGCACACCCTGACATCAGGGAAAATGGATGCCAGTACGACCCGTTCGATTGCGCCAACGGAGCTACTGCGACGATTGTTGCTTGGGGCGATTTGTGCGTTGTTTGTCGCAAGGCCACTTTTCACAAGTGAGTCGGCAGCTGTCGATGGCGATGGTTTGCCAGTGGTCATGCTGTGGCTGATCCTTTGCGTTGTGTGGCTACTTGGTGCATGTAGTCAGTCGAAGTTTCGGTTGCGGGCCGGTCCTGTCGATCTGTTTGTACTGTTGCTGATAGTTTTGCACTCAATCGCCGCATTGGTTGCAACATACCATGGAAGCCCAAGGCCGGCCGTAAATATGCTTTGGCAGTGGGTTGGGCTAGGGTCAGCGTTTTTTCTCGCGAGACAATGTATAAAGACTGGCCGAGAAATAAGGGCCGTCGTCGTTGTTATGATCGCTTTGGCCGTAGCGATTTCTGGCTACGGTTTGTATCAGTATACATGCGAACTGCCCCAGACCTGCGCCGATTACGCGAAAAATCCCGATCAGACGCTACGCGACGCTAAAATTTGGTATCCTCCCAACTCGGCGCAACGAAGACTTTTCGAAAGTCGATTGAATAGCACTGAACCGCTAGGGACATTTGCCTTGGCCAACTCGCTTGCCGGCTTTCTCGCACCCTGGCTGGTCATACTTTTAGGAGTTGGATTTAGCTTAAAACCGACTGACCAGAGCAAAGGGTGGATTTGGTCTGCAGTTGTAATATGTGGGGTTCCGATTGCTGTATGTCTGGCACTTACTAGAAGCCGAACGGCTTGTCTGGCTGCGGTTTTCGGAGTTGCACTTGTTTGGATGCTCAGTCGGTTGCATAAAAAGCAAACAACGTCTTTGGCTTTGATTGTCATTGTGGTAGTCGTAATGGTGGCGGTTGTCGTTGGACTGACGCACTTGGATTTAGTGTCAGCAGCTGTGAAATCGCTTGAGTACAGAGTCGAGTATTGGCGATCGACATTCCATATGATCGCTGAGAATCCTTGGTTTGGTTGTGGGCCAGGCAATTTTCAGGATACGTACACCCGATACAAATTGCCACAGGCCAGCGAAGAGGTAGCAGATCCGCACAATTTTATTCTCGAGATTTGGTCCACATCGGGTACTCCTGCTATGTTGGCGATGTTGGCCGTGTTGGGCTACTTTGCCTGGAGTGTATATCGAGGTTGCGGTCGGGAGTTTAATGAAACATCACCAAATAATGATAATGGTTCGTATCCAACCAATTTTGTCTACGCTGGCGCTGCGGTTGGTTTTCTGTTGGCGTGGCCGCTTAGCTTGGTCAGTGCCGTGCCGTCAAGCACCGTGGTGTTTGTGCTTGGAATGCCGCTAGCGGTTGCATCTATAGTTTTGCTCGACGCGTGGGTGAAGTTTGGAAGAATGTTGACCTGGCTGCCAACGATCGGCATAGTTGTACTGCTGGTCAACCTGTTGGGTGCCGGGGGCATCGGCTTTCCAGGTGTCGCCGGCACACTTTGGTTACTCCTTGCGATTCGACTCAACATGGACGAGGTAGAAAACTGCCAGGGGTGCGAGCCTGGGCTCGTCGTGCCTCGCTACGCAGCGTTTGCCGGATTTGTGACGGTCGTCGTGCTGGCCATTGCTTGTTATAACAGTGGGTACAGACCAGTACTACGATGCCAGACTTTGTTGCGTCAGGCCAGTCGTCAGCCGTCGCAGTCGGAACTGGTCCTTCGAGCTGCTACTGTGGCAGACCCGTTGAGCGCTAAACCGTGGGACCGACTTGCCTGGCTGGAATTTTCTAAGTGGCAGCAGACCAAGGGGTCGTACCACATCAAAAGGTTCGAAGTGTTTAACCGAAACGCTCTGAAACTGGCGCCCAGTTCGAGCGCATTGCAGTTGGTCACGGGGGATAGGTACTTGACCTTTTACTCAGAGACACATCGGCCCGAGTTTGCGGAATGCTCAGTGGAAGCGTACACCAAAGCGGTGGAGCTGTACCCCAATAATGGACTGTGGCATGCAAAATTGGCAGTTGCCTTCAGGGCGATAGGAAAACAGGCCGAATTCGAACGGGAGGCAGATTTTGCACTTCGGCTCGACGAACTGACACCGCACGCCGATAAAAAGCTGCCGGAAGAGCTGCGACAAAATTTGATGCGTAGACCCTAATGTTCTTGCGATAATGTGTCGGTGACGTTGACAGCTTTTGATGTTTTAGCGACCCTGTATATATGAGGACTTGGATCGTAATAGTTTTTGCGCTTGTAGTCGGGATCGCGGCTGGCCTTGGGACCGCGATGTGGCGGATGTACGAATCCTCTGAAAACGGCTTTTTCCCCAAAGTCGAACCCGAGAGCATACAAACAAACGGCGTAGACGTTGATACAGATGGGCCGCAGCCAAAAGCAGTTGTCAGGGAGTTCAGCTACGACTTCGGAACAATCGACAGTCACGGGACGGGGCGGCACGACTTTATCTTCGAGAACAATGGTGATGCAGTACTGAAGTTGAAAAAAGGTGCTACAACGTGCAAATGCGCCGTTGCGGATCTGGCGAAAACAGAAATTCTCCCCGGTGAGTTGGGTAAGGTTACAGTCGAGTGGAAGGTGAAGGGATTCAAGGCCGATTTTACTCAGAGTGCAACTATTTTGACCAACGATCCCCGTCATTCTAGTGTGACGCTTACGATACATGGCGACGTGCGGGAGCCGGTACAATTTTTCCCTTCGGAGTTGGTTTTCAGCAAGCTGTCGAACCACAAGCCGACGACTGGTCAGATTCGTGTCTACGGCTATTCTGACAAGCAACTCGAAATTATTGGCCACGAGTGGTTGAGTTCTCGGACGGCCAAATTTTTTGGTGTCAAGTTTCGGGAGATGAGTCATGCAGAGATCGGAGAAGAGCAGGGGGCCACGTCAGGCTATTTTGTCCTCGTGTCGGTCCAGCCTGGCTTGCCTCTTGGATTATTCAAACAGACTTTGCGCCTTCGGACCAATATCGAATCGGTCGAGCCGATCAGCGTTCCTATCAGAGGGACAGTCGAGGGTGACATAGCGATTGTTGGACGCGGGTGGGACCGTGAGAATGGACTGTTAGATTTCGGTACGGTTGATAGCCGGAAGGCGTCGAGACGTACTCTTATGCTTGTGGTTCACGGGGTTCATCGCAGGGAGGTGAAATTTAGAGCGGTCGGGATTGATCCCGAGCTGCTGAAGGTGACCTTTGGTCGGACGATCCCAATTAATGACGGGATCGTGTTGCAGACGCCGGTTACCATCGAGATTCCGAAAGGTTCTCGCCCGATCAGTCGATTGGGTTCTAAGCAGGGTGAGCTTGGACAAATCATCATCGATACCAACCACCCGGAGATGCCGGTACTTACGATTCCGGTTCGATTTGCGGTGACCGGATAGCTGTGTGGGTGTTTTCGTTGGGCACGCATCGAAAGTGTGACTCAGGACCGAAAACACTGTAAGCTTGTTTCGAAGTGTGCTGAATAATCGTGCAGGAAACGTACAAAATTTGGGCTTATGCTGTATGTTGAATTTGGGTAAAAGAGCAGTTTTCGGGTTCAGCGTGTGAAAGACATGGATTGTTTCAATGCACTTAAAACGAATCGGTAGTTTCAAATTTTCGATTGCGATTCTGATTGTTGCGGTGGTGCAGTCAACTTTTGGCTGTTTTTCTTCGAGTGACGAAGAAGGTATGAGTAACGTCCCCGCGGCGTCGGATGCCGGAGCCGGCAGTTTGCTGTTGCATAAGCCTACGCCACAAGAGGGCACATTTTCTGAGTTTGAAGATCAAAAACTTGTTGACGCACTTTCACTATCAGATTCTGATACGAGCGTTTACGAGGCCTTAGGTGGAAAGCCTGTTGAGCCGGGCGCCGAGGCGCTTTCGGCAGAGAAGCCCACTGAGTCGAGTGTCGAAGCAAAATCAGTGGGGCCCCCAGCGAGTTTAGAACTTCCTCCGTCACCGCCTCCATCCCGGTTGGCAGCTGGTCTTGGTAAGTTTCGCGACAATCCACTGCGGCAGAAGGATTTGGCGACAGATTCTACTTTAAGTGAAACGAAGGCCAAGCGAGCTACCTCGAAATCGAAGTCGAAGGTTGGCTATTCAAAAAAGGAGCCGTTTGATCCGGTCAAGGCGAATGGGCCAATTTTTGTGGGTTGGCCGAAGCCGCTTGTGGCACTGGTAATCACGGGCAGACAGGACGGCTACTTGGAACCGTGTGGTTGCGCCGGCTTGGATCGAATGAAGGGCGGGTTTAGTCGACGCTATTCGTTGTTTCAAATGCTGCGGAAAAAAGGATGGCCTGTGGTCGGTATAGACGTTGGTGGGCTTTGCAAAGGGTTTGGCCGTCAGGCCGAACTGAAGTTTCACACTACCGTCGAAGCGATGTCAAAGATGCAATATGATGCCATAGGATTTGGCACTTCGGACCTGCGGTTTCCCGCTGCGGAGCTTGTTTCGGTTGCGGCAAGTACGGACGACGTTAAGAGCCCATTTACGTCAGCCAATGTCGGGCTGTTTGGTTTCGATTCGGGTATCACTTCGCCGTATAAGGTTGTTGACATCAGCAACATGAAAATCGGTGTCGTTTCAGTCATAGGGAAAAAGTACCAGCGAGAGATCAACAACGACGAGATTGAGTTCAGCGCTCCGGAAGACGCTTTGGCGAAGGTTTTGCCGAAGCTCAGGTCGCAGAAGTGTAATCTTTTGGTGTTGCTGGCATATACCACCAGAGCAGAGACAATAGAGCTTGCAAAACGATTTCCCGAATTTGCCCTAGTTGTGGTATCTGATGGTGCTCCTGAGCCGCCTCCGAAGCCAGAGTTCATAGAGGGGATGGACACCATGTTGGTTGAGGTTGGCGAGAAAGGGATGGATGCGATAGTTTTGGGATTGTACGACGACCCGAAGAATCCGTCTCGCTATCAACGTGTTCCGTTGGACTCTCGTTTTCCTCAAACGAACGAAATGCGTTTGATTATGGCTGCCTATCAAGACCAGCTTAAAGAGTTAGGATTCGAGGGATTGGGGCTTCGGGCCGTTCCACATCCCCGGAGAAAGCTGCTGGGCGAGTTTGTAGGTTCGAAGGAATGTGCAAAGTGTCATGAGGAAGAGTACGACATCTGGAAGAAAACCGGGCACGCCAAGGCTTATAGCACGTTGGTTGAATTAGATCCGCCACGAAATTTTGACCCGGAATGTATAAGTTGCCATGTCATTGGGTGGCATCCGACGCAGTACTTTCCCTATGAGGGCGGGTTTCTCAGCGCGGAGGAGACACCCAAAATGGTTGACGTTGGTTGCGAAAACTGTCACGGCCCTGGCAGCGCACACGTAGAGGCCGAACTGGGCAGTGACGAGGAGCTCAAAGAAAAGTTGCGAGAGGCCACAATATTGACAAAGGATGAAGCAAAAAAACGCCATTGCATGAGCTGTCATGATTTGGATAACAGCCCTGATTTTAACTTTGACATCTACTGGCCGAATATTGCACATGGTGAAGATGCTGAGTAGCCGGGGAGAACCGAATACGGTTTGGGGAGTCGGTTATGCGATCGAACTTTCGAACGACGGGTTGCTACTGACCGAATAGTGTCTTTTGGTTGTCTTCAGTTGGTTGTTGGCCGATGTGTTCGAAGGCGGTTGCCGTTAGACGTCGGCCGCGGGGAGTTCGAATAATCAGTTCGTTTCGCAATAGGAACGGTTCGACTTCGTCGATCAGAGTGTCGGTTGGCACGTTCATCGTATGGGCAATCGCCTCAACGCCTGCCGGGCCACCTCCAAAAACTCTGCAGAGAGTCTCCAAGTATTTTCGATCCTGCGTGTCCAGACCTTTCGAATCGATCCCCAGCATACTTAGCGCGTCTTTTGCGATCGACTGAGTAATCTTTCCATTCGATTTGCTTGTGGCGTAGTCGCGCACCCAACGGAGACGATTGTTGGCCAGTCGTGGTGTGCTGCGACTTCGGAAGGCGATTTCTTCGGCCGCTTTTGGGTCGATTTCAACTCGGAGTTTTTTTGCGCTCTTACTCAAGATCTCCGAGAGCTCGTCGACTGAGTAGAAGTCGAGGTGTTCTCTCATCTGGAATCGGTCGCGCAACGGGGCCGTGATAAGACCCGTTCGAGTTGTTGCACCAATCATTGTGAACGGGTTGAGCTGCATATTGATCGTTCGGGCATTGACACCTTCGCCAAGCGTCAGATCGATCCTAAAGTCTTCCATGGCCGGGTAGAGAAATTCCTCGACCGCCATCTGCATTCGATGGATTTCGTCAATGAAGAGGACGGAGCCTTCTTCGGCATTTGTTAAGTAGGGGATCAGGTCCTTTGGGGCTTTGAGCGTCGCACCGTTGGCGATTTGGAAACTTACGCCCAAATCGCGAGGAATGCACATTGCAAACGTTGTCTTGCCTAGCCCGGGTGGGCCATCGAAAAGTATATGGCCGAGCGGCTCGCCGCGTTTTTTGGCGGCGTCCACTGCTATTTCAAGGCGATCGTAGACTTTTTTTTGTCCGATCATTTCCCGCATACTTTGCGGGCGAAGTACGCGATCTTCCTCTTCGGCGAAGCTGAGAGACGAGTTGACGATTGGTTCGCGACTCATTGATCAGAACTCTACTGCTGAACACGTGTTTACTAGTTGGCCAGTATAGCAGGTGAACATTCCGGTGGCGATAGGGATTGGATGCACCTCTACTTTTGGGTCTGTTGGTAGACCGCCTGTAAGAGTGATTGGACGTCTTTGTAGCCTTTTTTGGTTGCCAAGGCCGAGTCTATAAGTTGGCGTGAGTCAGATTCCGAGTGGCCAAGGTTTCTGAGTACCTCGAACGTTTCGGCGATTATATCCGGTTTGATGTCGGCGGATACTTCTTTCTGGGCAACCAGAAGCGCGAATTTTGGAACTTTTCGGCGTAGTTTAGCAATGATCCGTTCGGAAGTTGAAGGACCGATTCCGGGCAGTGAAGACAGTCCTTTAGTGTCTTGTTCTTCGATTGCCGTTGCCACTTCCTTGACCGGTCGGACCATAGCGCGGAGTGCTTTTTTTACGCCAACGCCATCGACCGAACAGAAAAGTTCAAAAAACTCCTTTTCAACATCTGTTAGAAATCCGATCATGCGGGGCGTAAGGCGACCCTGCATCTGGTTGCCCTCGAGGTATTCGATTGTGTGAAGGCTGATTTCTGTGTTGAGGAGCTGCTGTAACTGGCGACGAGTAAATTCGGGTATCAATACCTGATACTCGAACGCTTCAATCTGCAGTGTTAGGTAGTCGTCATGCAGTTCAATAAGTTTGCCGGTGATTTTTGTTATCAAGTTGTACTCTCCGTGCCAGTAAATTGCAGATGGTAATGGCAAAGTGCTATGGCAAGCGCATCGGCGACGTCGGGTGGATTTGGTGTTTTTGTCAGTCCGAACTCCCGTTGAATGGACAACTGAATTTGTGACTTGGATGCTCGACCTGATCCGGTTGCAACTTTTTTTATTTGTGTTGCCGAGTAGTGTGAAACGGGAATGTCGCTTTGGGAAGCGGCTAGGCATATGACGCCGCGAGCGTGTCCCATTAGTATGGCCGTTCGTGGCCTGGCGTAGTGTGAATAAAGTTCTTCAATGGCTATTGACGTTGGATTTAAATATTTTATGACGTCGATGATGCCATTGTATATTTCTAGCAGTCGGGCTGTCAGCGAGCCGATTGTCTTGCCTCTTACCACGCCTGCTTCACAAATGTGTAATCCGGTGGAAGTGTGCTCTATTACACCATATCCGGTGATATTCAGGCCTGGGTCAATACCGAGTATGCGATTTGTCGGGTCGGACATGGTACGAGTTTACTGTATGCTCCACTCAGTTTTTCCTGGACGGTCTTCTAGTGTTATACCCAGCTTCGAAAGTGAGTCTCGGATCTTGTCTGCTGTGGCGAAATCCTTGTTCTTTCTGGAATCAGATCTGAGCTCAATAAAAAGCTTGATCAAATTGTCGACGAGGGCATCGTTTCCGGTGGATTTTTCGTCTTGTGGTTTGACGAACAGCCCAAGTACTACGCCCAATTCACGGAATGTTGCAGCTCCCTGTCTGAGCGATGACAGTTTGTTTGCTTTATTGGAGATTTCTTCCAGTTTCTCGTCGTCGACAAACTTATTCAATCGTCGTACTAGCTCGAAAAGGCTCGCAGTCGCAGAGCCCGTGTTGAAATCGTCGTCCATAGAATCCAGAAACGTGTTGCGATGCTTTGCAACGTTCTGTAGCAATTCGTCGTTGCCGGGTTCAAAGTTACCGGCTGTGCGTGTTTCGGGGACCGGAAGGTCATAGAAAGATTCGCCGGCGACCCTTTTGTAGCGTTTGAAAAATCGATAAAACGTTTCCAGACCAGTGCCGACTTGTTCGATTCTTTCGTCTGAGAAATCGATCGGTCGTCGGTAGTGTGTCGATAGAAGGAAAAAACGAATTGTTTCAGGCTGAAACTTTTTAAGCATATCGCTAAAAGCGTCTGAGCCTTTTGACTTGCTGATTTTTCCTTCTTCCTGGCTTTCGATGTTGCCTTCGATGGTCCTGGTCTGTCGTCCGCCGAGCTTTCCTGTTTCGTCGGAGGCTTGCATCAGTCCGTTGTGCATCCAGTACTTTGCCATCGGTTTCCTATGGCACGACTCGCTTTGTGCAATTTCGTTTTCGTGGTGTGGGAAAATCAGGTCGAGTCCGCCGCAGTGTATGTCGAAAGTTTCGCCGAGCAGTCGACGGCTCATGGCCGAACATTCGATATGCCATCCGGGGCGTCCTGGTCCCCACGGGCTGGGCCACGAGGGTTCGTCGGGTTTGGCCGCTTTCCACAGTGCGAAGTCTGCGTTGGAACGTTTAAGGTTGGCTGTGCCACCACCTTCGCCATGCATGTTTTCAAGCGATCTACCACTTAGCTTTCCGTAGTCTTCACATTTGGCAACTTCGAAGTAGACATCGCCGTTGGACTCGTAGGCATATCCTTTTTCGACAAGGGTTTTTGTCAACTTGACGATCTCGTCCATGTTTTCGGTTGCTTTGGGAAAGTGGTCGACCGATTCGACACCCATCGCCCTGAGATTGTTTAAATAGTCGGCGGTCATTTCAGATGCCAAATCGGCCATCTTAATGCCGCGATCCTTGGATTCGACGATTAGCTTGTCATCTACGTCCGTTACGTTGATCACCATTGTCACGTCATAGCCTGAGTAGACTAAGTATCGTTTTACGGCATCAAATATGACTGGCCCGACCATGTGACCGATATGGCTCGGTTTGTATACCGTGGGTCCGCACAAGTAGATACCGACCTTGCCCGGTGTGACTGGCTCGAAAATTTCCTTGGATCTGGACAGCGTGTTATATACTCTGAGCATGGTAAGTATCAGGATTGTTGAAGGTTAGTTAGTTTTACGTTTGTGATCTGTGTATTAGCGTGACACATTGGGCTGCTATCACTTCTTCTAGGCCTATTGGTCCAACATGTTCGCCTGTTTTGGCTTTCAGGCCAATTCGGTCTGGCTCAATCGCTAGTATGTCAGCCAATCGCATTCGAATTCTTGACCAATGTGGGGCGAGTTTCGGGCGCTCGGCAAAGACAACACAGTCGGCGTTCACGATTTTCCACCCCAGTTTACCAATTGTCCGTTGCGCCGTCTTCAGCATTTCGGCAGAGTCACGATTGGCATTTGCCTGGTCGGAGTCGGGATACATTTGTCCGATGTCGTCCAACGACGCTGCGCCCAATACGGCGTCGGTTATGGCGTGGAGCAGTACGTCAGCATCGCTGTGGCCGAGCAGATGTCGATCGTGATTGATGTCGATGCCACCGAGTCTTAGCGGGCCGCCAGGGGCGAGGCGATGTGTGTCGTGGCCGATTCCTACGCGTATGTCGTCCGTTGTAAAGTCTCCCGTTGCTAATCTACACTCGTGCTAAACAAGGCGGATTATAATCGAATCCGGCTGTGGCGACAACGCGAATGGCGGCCCCTTTTTACACACTGTATTCGCGATATGGGTGTTCAATCAGGTACCGTTGGAGTATCGTGGTCCTGATGAATCGAGCGCCGGTGATGAATTGTTCGGATATGACTAAACCTGGTATCAAACTTGCGTATAGCGCAAACGCCTACACTCGGTTTTCGATCGAAGAGACGATTAGTCGGATCGCCAGTCTTGGCTATGAGGGGATCGAAATTTTGGCGGACGTGCCTCACGCCTGGCCGGCCGGATTATTGGACCAGCAGAGGGCCTCGATTCGAGACTGCCTAGAGAAACACAGGCTGGCGATATCGAACATCAACGGGTTTATGATGCAGGCGGTTGCCGATCCGCGACAGCCGTATTGGCACCCATCTTGGATTGAGCGAGATCCGAACTATCGGGCAATTCGTCGTGAACACACCAAGCGAGTTCTCCGGTTGACCAGCGATCTGGGCGGTCCTTCGATGCAGACCGAACCAGGTGGGCCACTGGAGCCAGGGCGGTCATGGAACGCAGCGGCGGCCGTGTTTTACGATGAACTGATGCCGTGTGTCGAACTGGCTGAAAAATTTCAAGTGGTTTTGTTGATAGAGCCGGAGCCGGGGTTACTGATCGAGACGTTTGAGCAGTACCTGGAGTTTGTCGAAAAGATAGATTCGCCTTGGGTCGGGTTGAATTTTGATATAGGGCACGCTTTCTGTGTTGGTCAGGAGCCGCAGGATTGGATACCGGAATTGGCATCTCACACGAGACATTACCACGTTGAGGACATTGCAAGCTCACGGGTTCACTCGCATTTGATTCCGGGGCGAGGTGCGATCGACTTTGCGGCGACTTTGAACGAAATTGCCAAGACCGGGTATGACGGCTGGCTTACGGTTGAGTTGTATCCTTATATTGACAGTCCCGACGAGTCAGGATTGGAAGCGAAACGGTTTCTCGAATTAATAATGCAGGGTAACGACAAATGATCAGGGATCGGGTTGCCAGACATAGGCCCTCGCTGAAGGCTTATCTTGAGTTGATGCGATTTCCAAACGTATTTACGTCGATTGCCGATGTTACGATGGGGTTTTTGTTTGTTCGACCGGTTAGCGACTGGAGTGATTGGCTGACGTTGTCGACTCTGATGCTGACGTCGTCTTTGTTCTACGCATCTGGAATGGTTTTGAACGATCTATTCGATGTTGAGGTTGATCTTCGGGAACGGCCAGAGCGGCCATTGCCGTCTAGAAAAATTTCGCTCCACGTTGCCCGTTGGCTTGGGTGGACGTTGTTAGTGGTTGCAGTGTTGCTGACATTTTTGGTGGGTCTTATGGTCGGCGAGGTGTGGCCTGGAACGGTTGGTTTAATGCTGGCCTCTTGCATAGTTTTGTACAATGCTTTTTTGAAGCAAACTACAATTGGGCCCGTTGCCATGGGGGCTTGTCGAATGCTTAACGTTTTGTTGGGGATGAGTGTTGTTTCTGGCACCTGGGGGGCTGCCAATTGGTTTGTGGCTGGCGGAATCGGAACGTATATCGTTGGGGTTACGTGGTTTTCTCGCGACGAGGCGGGAAAGAGTCGGCGATTTCAACTCTTTTTGGCTACGATTGTTATTATCGCTGGGATCTGTTTGTTAGCTCGATTTCCATACTCTGCTGAGCGAATCGTGCCACTGCTGATAGAGCAGCCAAAACGATGGGACTTGCTGATGATTTTGTTCGGTGCAATGATAGGATGGCGATGTTTGCGAGCCGTGATATTGCCATCTCCGTGGCAGGTACAGATGGCCGTCAGACATTGTATCTTGTCGCTTGTAATACTTGATGCAGCGATTTGTTTTGCGGTGCGAGGAATGTTGCCAGCCGTTTGTATTTTGGTGTTGCTGATTCCTGCGGTAGCTTTCGGACGCTGGATTTATTCAACCTGAGGGCCAGCAAATGTACTTGGGATACAACACCAACGGCATGGCTCATCACCGGCTTACAGATGCTATCAGAATTTTGAACGAGCTGGGCTATCGTGGGATTGCAATTACGATTGATCATGGGGCCCTGCCTTCGTATGCAGTCGACTCAAAAAAACAGACCGAAGAAGTCTGTCGTTTGTTGGTTGAACGTGGAATGAGGTCGGTTATTGAGACTGGAGCCCGTTTTTTGTTGAATCCTAAGCTCAAGCACCAGCCGACATTGCTTTCGGAAAGTGATGCAGACCGGATGGAGCGGATAAAGTTTTACGAGTACGCAATCGACTGTGCGGTAGAGTTAGGGAGCGATTGTGTTTCGATATGGTCGGGGATGATTCAGCAGGTTACAACGCACCAGAGGGCCATGGAAAGGCTTGTCGATGGTTTAATACGAGTGGTGACATATGCCGCCGATAGGGGCGTTGAGATTGGATTCGAGCCTGAGCCTGGAATGATGATCGACTCGATGTCTAAATTTGAAGAGCTTACAAATCGTATAGATTTGCCAAATTTTCGGCTGACTTTAGATGTAGGCCACTTGCATTGTCAGGGTGAAGTGCCGATAGATAAGTACATTAGCCAGTGGGCTACGATGTTAGTCAATGTTCATATAGAAGATATGCGAGCGGGTGACCACAAACACTTGATGTTTGGTGAAGGTGAGATCGACTTTCATTCGGTATGGCGTGCTTTGCGGAAATCGGGGTATTCCGGTGGCGTCTACGTGGAGTTGAGTCGGCATAGCCACGACGCGTTGGCTGCTACTGGTGAAGCGTTTGAATTTCTTTCGAAAATAGACAGTATGACTGGGTAAATTTAGTGAGCGGTCGAGTTATGCCTAAGCGGATGGTTTTTTTGTCGATTCCTGGTTTGCGGACAAAGGATGTTTCGGCGATGCCGAATTTAGGTAAGTTGTCTGCCGGGGGCGAGATTGCTGACTTGGTTCCGAGTTTTCCTTGTGTTACGTGTCCTGTACAGGCAAACATGACCACCGGAAAGTTGCCGAACCAACATGGCGTTGTGGCAAATGGGCTTTACTGCCGCAAAAAGCATCGGGTTGAAATGTGGACTTCGCCAAACGATTGTATTGAGTCTCCACAGATCTGGGATGCGATAAGACAAGGGCGGTCGTCGCCACAGGCGGCTTCGTGGTTTTTGCTACACAGCAAAGGTAGTAAGGCCGATTATGTTTGCACTCCCGCTCCGATACATAATCCGGATGGAACGGAGTCGCTTTGGTGTTATACGCGACCGAGAGACATGTATGGCGAGCTTCGTAATAAGTTTGGCCACTTTCCTCTCAAAAATTTTTGGGGGCCGATGGCAAGCAGCGACTCAAGTGTATGGATAGCCGATTCTGCCTTATGGGCTGCCAAAGAATACAGGCCTGACTTTTTTATGATCTACCTACCGCACCTGGACTACGCTGCTCAGAAGAGTGGGCCCGATAGTGAAGCGGCCGCTCGTGCCGTTGCCGAGCTGGATGTTGTGATAGGAAAATTAGCCGATGGTATTAAAGGTGTGTTTGGGGATGATATCGTTTGGATTGTTGCCGGTGAATATGCTATTTCCTCAGTCGATCATGTCGCGTATCCGAATCGTATGCTTCGCGAGGCAGGACTACTGAAGGTTCGTATCGAAGAAGATGGAGAGCATCTTGATTTAGTTGATAGTCAAGCTTGGGCGATGGTCGACCACCAGTTTTCGCATGTTTTTGTCAAAGGGGCTGACAAGCAAGTAATTTCCAAGATTGTCGATATCTTTCAAAACGAAAAGGGCATTGCCAATGTGTTGGCGGGCGAGAAGATAACAGATTATGGTTTGGGCCATTCACGAAGTGGTGAGGTTGTGTTGATCTCGACCCCGGACAGTTGGCAGGCCTACTATTGGTGGTTTTGCGACGAGACCGCCCCAAGATTTGCCTGGAATGTTGACATCCACAACAAGCCAGGTTATGATCCAATTGAGTTGTTTTTTGATCTTAATATAGGGGCCATACCTTTAAATGCGGATTTGATTAGAGGTTCTCACGGTGCACCGGCGCTAGGTGACAGCCATCCCAGCACGATAGTTGTGTCGGTTCCAGGTTTGCTTTCTGGGCCGGTTTTGTCGGACACGGATGTATTCGATGTCGTGTTGCGACACTTCGGAATAGGATCAGCCGAATAGGTTCGGCTATCGCCTCTGCCTGATCGCGAGTTATCCCTCCGGAGTTTTTGCTTTGAAGTTTCATCTGGTATTTTTGTTGGCTTGTCTGGTTGCGCTGTCTGGGACGCCTGTACTTGCTGTTTCACGGGAGCGCCATGGTCCGCCAGATCCGAATCGCGTCAAACAAATTGCGGCGATGTTGCCGGAGTCGCCGGGTAGTGTGTGT
>Ga0180434_10001752_pt1 | contig 30482 bp, 23 predicted proteins | sample SS_ome_7_FD_132453 | JGI IMG/M metagenome (GOLD analysis project Ga0180434, IMG submission 132453) | Hypersaline lake sediment archaeal communities from the Salton Sea, California, USA - SS_1_D_2 metaG | ecosystem: Environmental > Aquatic > Non-marine Saline and Alkaline > Hypersaline >... | reverse complement strand
TGCCCCCTGGACAGCGACGGCGACGGTGTCGCTGATTACGTTGACGACTGCCCGCAAACCCCGGCCGGCGCCGCGGTGGGGCCGAACGGCTGTCCGCTGGACAGCGACGGCGACGGCGTGGCGGATTATAAGGACCAGTGCCCGGGCACCATGGCCGGCATCCAGGTGGATGACAGCGGCTGTTCGCTGGACAAGGACGGCGACGGCGTGCCCAACAGCCGCGACAACTGTCCGGATACAGCCGCTGATGTTGAGGTGGACTACTACGGCTGCCCGCTGCCCCCGCCCACCAAGAGCGCCGAGGTGTCGGACGTCGGCACCTGGATTTACAAGGACATCACGTTCGCCAGCGGAAAATCCGATATCCGGCCCAGCTCCTACCCGGTGTTGGCGGAAATCGCCGATGTGCTCAAAGTCAACCCCGGCCTCCGGGTTGAAATTCAGGGGCACACGGACAGCCGCGGCAGCATCGCTCTGAACATGCGTTTGTCCGAGGAAAGGGCGCAATCGGTGCGCCGTTATCTCCTAGGCAAGGGCGTGGATGCCGATCAGATGACGGCGAAAGGCTACGGCCCCGGTCGTCCCATCGCCACCAACGATACGGCCGAAGGTCGGGCACGCAACCGACGGGTGGAGCTCAAGCCGATCCATTAACATCCAAATAATGGAATAGTGGAAGCGTGGATGGACAAAAAGGCGCTTCCATTATTCCATTATTTCAACATTCCAGCCGGCTGGGACGGAGCCCATGGCGCAAAAGGCAGGAGATATGAAACCGCGCAGATCTGTTTTGTCGGTTCCCGGACATGTCGCGAAGATGCACCGCAAGGCGGCCGCGTCAGCGGCCGATGTCCTGATGCTGGATCTGGAAGACAGTGTGCCGATCGACCGCAAAGAGGCGGCGCGGCGGCAGGTCATTGAATCCCTGCTGTCTCTGGACTGGCAGGGCAAAACGCTCACGGTGCGCATGAACAGCCTTGACACGCCGTTCGGCTACCGGGATGTCATCGAACTGGCGGAAAACGCCGGCGAACGGCTGGATGCCATTGTCATTCCCAAAGCCAACGGCCCCGAAGAGGTGCATTGCGTGAGCCGCCTGCTGGACGGCATTACCCTGCGGCAGGGATTCTCGAATACCATCGGGCTGGAACCCATTATTGAAACCGCGCGGGGTATGGACAACATCTCCCGCACGGCAAAGGCCAGCCCGCGCTTGAAAACCCTGGTGTTCGGCATCGTGGACTACTCCGAATCCATCGGTGCCCGGCTCATTTCCCTTTCCGGGCACGGTGAAAACGAAGCCGATGTCTACCCGGGCCACCGCTGGCATTTTGCCTTGAGCCGCATTGCCATGGCCGCCAAGGCCAACGGTCTGATGGCCATTGATGCACCGTTCGGCAATTTCCGGGATCTTTCCGGATTGCGCGGGTCCACCCGGTTGGCGTGCGCTCTGGGTCTGGACGGCAAGTGGGTGATTCATCCGGACCAGATTGCGGTGGTCAACGAGATTTTTTCGCCGGCCAGAGCGGATATCGCGCGTGCCGAACGCGTTATCCGCGCCCATGAAGAAGCCATGAAAAACGGCCGCGGCGCCGCAAGCATCGACGGCAGCCTGGTAGACAACGCCACCATCCGGCTGGCGAGACAGCTTTACGAAAAAGCCCGGCAGCTGGGTATGGTCTAGTTCCGCGTCTCAAAATTCAAAATTGTTTTGCCCTGGAACCCAACGAACCCAGCGAACTCAACAAACCCAATCAACATCTGGAAACCAGCAACCGGCAACGTGCATGCGGAGGAAGGAAGATTATGCCGATCGTAGAGGCCAACGGTATCGAGATTATGTGTGAACCCATCGGGAATCCGGCGGATCCGGCGTTCATCATGATCAATGGCCTGGGTGGACAGCTGATCGGCAGCAGCGGCTTTGTTTTCGACGAGGATCTCTGCCGGCGCATCGCGGCGGCCGGCTTTTATGTGATCCGGTTTGACAACCGTGATGTCGGCCTTTCCACCAAGTTCGACGGTGCCGCCGTGCCGGATCTGATGGAGACGCTGGCCCGAGCGGAGGCCGGAAAACCCGTTGCGGCGCCTTACACCATTGCCGACATGGCGGATGACGCCGCCGCCCTGCTGACGGCGCTGGGGATTGAAAAGGCCCACGTGTGCGGCGCCTCCATGGGGGGGATGATCGCCCAGACACTGGCCCTGCGGCACCCTTCCCGGGTGTGGCGCCTGATTTCCATGATGTCCAGCAGCGGCGATCCGGATCTGCCGCCGGGAACGCCCGAAGCCCGGCGGGCTCTTTTCGAACCGGTGCCGGTGGAACGGGAGGCCAATGTCCGGCATACGCTGCGAGCGGCGCAGGCCATCAGCGGGACCGGCTTTCCTTTTGACGCCCAGCGGGTTCGACGCCAGGCGGAACGGGCATACGACCGCTGCTTTTACCCCATGGGCGTCGCCCGCCACTTTATGGCGGTTTTGGCCCAGGGCAGCCGCCGATCGGCGCTGCGACGCATCAAAGTTCCGACCCTGGTGATTCACGGCGGCGATGATCCGCTGCTGCCGCCGGCGCACGGCAGGGACACGGCGGATGCCATCGGCCATGCAGCCTTCGTGGTGATCGATGGAATGGGTCACGATCTGCCGCCGGCTGCCTGGCCCCTTCTGTCGGATCACATTACCTCCTTTTTAAGGTGTGCGATGCGACCTGGCGCGGACGGATAACAAAACCGGTTGACGCTCTCCAAAGAGATCATTTTTAGGTGGCTGTAATGACGGCGGAACTCGTTTTTCTGATTGCCGGTTTTGTGTTCGGTTTCTACATGTCCTGGAACATCGGCGCCAATGATGTGGCCAATTCCATGGCCTCGGCGGTGGGCGCAAAGGCGATTACCATCCGACAGGCGGTTTTGATCGCCGGCATCTTGAATATCGTCGGAGCAACGTTTATCGGTTCCCACGTGACCAATACCATCCGCAAGGGGATCGTTTCGGCTGATGTGCTGTCGGATCCCCGTCTGGCCCTGATCGGTGCTCTGGCCGCCCTTCTCGCGTCGGCATTGTGGGTCAGCTTCGCCACCTGGCGTTCCCTGCCGGTTTCCACGACCCATTCCATTGTCGGCGCCATGACCGGCTTCGGCATCATGGCCGGTGGATTCGCGACGATCCATTGGGAAAAGCTGGGGGCGGTCGTCCTGAGCTGGGTTGTTTCACCGATTTTCAGTCTCCTGATCGCTTTTTTCATGTTCAAGGTCATTGTCCGGCTGGTGCTGTCCCGGGAAGACGCTTTTGGGCGTGCCATCCGGCTGTCCCCGTTTTTTGTCGGTACGGCGGTACTGGTGGTGGTGCTTTCCTTTCTGTTTAAAACGCCGCTGGGAAAAACACTTTCTCTCGGCGGTCCGATGGCCCTGCTGCTGGCCCTTGTGGTGGCGGCGATGGCTGGGTGGGTTGTCAGAATAATGCTGCAGATCCGCTTTTCCCGGGAAAACGGCGGCAAAGCCGGTGTGGAAACGATTTTCCGCAAAATTCAGATCGGAACTTCCTGCTATGTGGCGCTTGCCCAGGGCGCCAACGACGTCGCCAACGCCATCGGGCCGCTGGCGGTTATTTATTTTCTGTTCAAAACCGGCACGGTCGCGGAAACGGTTCCGGTGCCCCTGTTCCTGCTTCTTTTCGGGGGGGCGGGCATCGCCATCGGCATTGCCATGGCCGGCAATCGGGTGATGGGCACGATCGGAACCAAGATTACGACGCTGACCAATACGCGCGGCTTTTCCGTGGACTTCGCCGCGGCGACGACCGTTCTGATGGCATCCAAACTGGGGCTTCCCGTTTCGACGACCCATGCCGCCGTGGGCGGCGTTATGGGGGTCGGCATGGCGCGCGGTCTCGAAGCCGTCAATTTCCGGATTATCTTTCAAATCATGCTGTACTGGGTTTTGACGGTGCCGGCCGCGGCTTTGACCAGTATGGCGATATACAAGATCATCCGTTTTTGGTATTGAGAGGAGAGGGCGATGCGCATACCGTTTGTTTCACTCTTTTTGACATCACCATTCGATGGGATTCAAGAGCACGCCGGGGTTGTAAAGGAATGTGCCCAGGTTTTTCAGCAGGCGGTGGAATGCCATTTTTCCCGTCAATGCCACCGCTTTGATGAACTCCGGAATGACGTCGTGGCGCTGGAGCGCAAGGCGGACGCGGTCAAACGCCGCATCCGCGGTCATCTTCCCAAAGGAACCCTGCTGCCGGTAGATAAATTTCAGCTTTTCCGCTATCTGCGGGAACAGGACTCCGTGCTGGATTCGTTGGAGGATGTTCTGGACTGGCTGTCTTTTCGGTCCGATCCAATCGTCCCGGCGCAATTGGAAATGGATTTCAAACAGTTTGTCGACGTCGTCCTCGATCCGATTGATGAATTGAGCAGCATGATAACGGAAGCCCGGCAATATTTCCGAACGTATGCGGAGAAGCAGCGGGTCAAGGTCAAGGAAATCATCCGCACCCTGCGCCACCAGGAGCGGGCGGCCGACAAGCTGGAAGACGCGATCAAGCGCAAGATTCTGAACATGGACACCGATCCGGTCACGGTTTTCCTGGTGGTGCGTCTGGCCGAGATTATCGGTTCCATCGCCGATCACGCCGAAAACGCCGGCGACATGATGCGGGCCATGATTGCCAAATAAATCACACCAGGTTGAAGCGGCCGGGAACGCCGCGCGCGCGATCCAGTATGCGCTGCAGTTCTTTTTCGACGGCGGCGTCCAGTTCCAGCGGGCGGTGGGTTTTCAAAAGATGCACCACCTTTTCGCGTACATCCGCTCTCAGACGCGGCTGCGCCGACGGCCACCCGGCTTCGATGCTCTCATGAACCCCCAGGCGGGGAATGTACCACTCCCCTGAACGCACCTGTTTGAGGGTGGTCTCGTGTTCGATATAGTTGCCACCCGGTCCGGTCTGTTCGATGACGTGATCCAGAAAAAGGGCGCTGTCCGCGGCGACGCCCCGCCGGAACTGGCGAAACATGCGGAAGATTTCGGTGTCGATCAGCAGCTGATCAAAGCTGAGGATCATGTCGCCGCCGAAGAGTCCGGGGCCGACGGCGATATCCGGCGCCGCCAGCAGGGGCAGGGCGTTGATGGCCCTTTCATACCCGCCCTGGACCGATGGCCCCGCCGTGTCGGTGCCCAGTATGGACGCCATGACCGGAAAACCGTAAAACCGGGCCATTTCCACCGCAGCGGTGCTCATGACGGCGTTTTCAACAGCGCCGCTGAAGTAGCGGCCGGAGCGGGGATCCATCAAAGAGAGCGCCGGGGCATAGAGAAAGGGGGCCCCGGGTTCATGCGCCTGGATCAGGCACAAGGTGCCCAGCACTTCACAATTGCACTGGATGACGGTGGCGATCATGCTGGCCGGGGCCGTGGCGCCCATGAAAGCCATGGGCATGACCGCCACGGGAAGATTCAATCCTTTCAAGGCCAGGTAGGCATCCGTGTAGGCTTCTTCCAGAATCAGCGGAGACTGGGGGCACAGCAGGGTGGAGAAGGGGTGCGTATTGCGGATGACGTTCCGGTCGCCGAACAGGGTTTCCAGGATGTCGATCAGCCAGGGCGCCTGCGCCGGCGACGTCAGCGGGTCCTGAACGTGTTTTGTGAAGTTGCGGAAAACACTGATGACATAGGCCACGAAATCGTGCATACGATCGCCGATTTCATGCGGGGTGATCATGCGCCAGTAAACGCCGACTTCATCCAGGGCATCGGCGAGGCGCGTTATTTCCGACAGATCTTCGAGACTGCTGGGCCGCACGTTCTGACGTCGGCGGTCGATGGTCAGGGTGCCTTCACCGTCCAGGCACAACGTGCAGTCATTCCGGTTGACCTGAAACGACCATTTTGGCCGGCGGCCTGTCAGCTGAAAATTGCGGTCGGCGGTCTGGATGGCATTTTCGACCACTTTTTTTGGAAAGGTGACGATTTCCGATTCTTTGTTGACCACGGCGCCGGCCCGGGCCAGAATCTCCCGCCCCTTCCTGGTCTCGATGCGCATGCCGGTTTTTTCCAGAAGGTGCAGGCTGCGTTCGTGAATCTCTTGTATTTCGTCTTCCGATAGAACCCGGATTTGTGTCTGCATGTAAAGGCGACTCCTTTTTTCAGGGTTCAAGGGGCCGAGGATTCGAGGGGTCAGGTGAAATGCCGCCGCATTTATCGCGCTCCACCCCTCGGTTCTCTGGGTCCTTGACCCATCTTCTGATCGTCGATGTCTAAACACAACAGTATATCCTGGAGCAGACTTGACCGTCAATGCATTTTGCCCTTTTGACAGGTACGCCCGGTGCATGATAGATGATTAGCCATTAGCCGTTAGCTTTCCCCCGTACACGTACACGTGAACGGACACGTGTACGTGCACGAATCTTTTATTTTTTACCAACGATCTGGTTGTGGAAGCCATTGACACGGTCTGTTTGGCCATTCAATGGTAACCAAGCCAGAGAGGGCCTTGCGGCCAACCACCGAGCACGTGCACGAGCACGTTTACGTTCACGAAGGCCGGTAACGGCGGAATAAAAGAAGCAGTCGCTCTTACTGGATTCCGGCGTGCGCCGGAATGACGATTCAGCGAAAAGCGAACCCAACGAACGCAACCACCTTGGATATCTGCTGAAATGAAAACACAAAACGTCATGCGCGATGTTATCCGGGATATTGTCGAAAAAATCGGCGCGGTGGTGCTGGGCAAGGAAGAACAGATTGTTCTGGCGATCACGTGCCTTTTCGCCGGCGGTCATTTGATGATTGAAGACATCCCGGGCATCGGTAAGACAACCCTGGCCAAGGCCCTGTCCACGTGTCTCGGCCTGCGGTTTCGCCGCGTACAGTTCACCAGCGACATGCTGCCGGGAGACATTCTGGGAACCTCTGTTTTTGATCAGAAGCACTCCACCTTCGTTTTTCATCCCGGCCCTGTTTTCACCCAGGTGCTGCTGGCGGATGAAATCAACCGCGCCACTCCCAAAACCCAGAGCGCGCTGTTGGAGGCCATGGAGGAACAGCAGGTGACGCTGGAAGGGGAGACCCGCCGTCTGGATCGTCCCTTTTTTGTTATTGCCACGCAGAACCCGCTGGAACAGTACGGGACCTTTCCTCTGCCGGAATCGCAGCTGGATCGGTTTTTGATGCGCATAGCGCTGGGATACCCTGATCGTGCCGCTGAAAAAAAACTGCTGCAGCGAAAAGAACCCAACAAGGATCTGCCCGGCGTGCAGGAGTGCATCGGATTTGCGGATGTACTGGCCATTCAGGAGAAAATCGGCGCCGTTCATGCAGCGGAGCCGCTGTTGAATTATGTTCAGGACATTCTTGAGTTTACCCGTCGCAGCCGCCGCTTTCATGTCGGGCTGTCGCCGCGGGCCGGCCTGGCTCTGCTGCAGGCCGCCCGGGCCTTTGCCTACCTGTACGGACGGGATTATGTGATGCCCGAAGATGTACAGAAGGTGCTGCCCTGGGTGGTGGGCCACCGGCTGCGGTCGGCTGAAAACATGGAAGAGATGCCGAGAAACCACTTGATGACCGTGCTCTCGGACGTTCCCGTGCCATGAAAGACCGCCTCCTCGACCACCCCCGCGACCGCCGTGCGCAGCCGCGGGAGCGTGGCGCATACCATTTTCCCTTTTCCGTGCTGACTGCATGGCGGGGTATCCGTCTGGTGCCCACCCGCTTCGGTCTGTTTTTTGTCGTCATTCTTTTCGGCATGCTGCTGGGATCGATCAATTACAACAACAATCTGGGTTTTGTATTTACCTTTCTGCTCGGCGGCATTGCGGCCGTGTCCGCGGTACATGCCCTGAACAACCTGATGGGCGTTCGCATCATCGATGCTGCGGCGCCCCCGGTTTTTGCCGGACGCGGCGGCCGGCTCGACATCACGGTGCAGGGCCGCAAAAACGGCCACCACGCGCTTGCGTTTTGTATTGAGACGGAAAAAATGGCCGCCGCCGATGTTCCCCCGGGCCAACCGGCGGCGCTGTCCATTGCCTTGAAACCGCTGCCGCGGGGTGTCTTTCCGCTTCGGCGTCTGCGAATTTCATCCCTTTATCCGCTGGGGTTGTTCGCGTGCCGGCGGCAGATCGACATCTCCACCGTCCTTTATGTGTATCCCGGACCGCTGTCCGCCAAACAGGTTCACACCGGGGCGCTGTTCACGGCTGCTGAAACACCCGGCGGCACGGGTGCGGATGATTTCAAAGGGCTGCGGGCCTTTCAGGTCGGCGATTCCCTGCAGCACGTTTTCTGGAAGCCCTATGCCAGGGGCCAGGGCCTGGTGGTCAAGGAATTTGAGACCCTGGCCGGACCGTCGCTGGTGTTCAATTTCAACCGGGTCGAGGGAAAGGCTGTGGAGGCGCGTCTTTCGCGGTTGTGCACCATGATTCTGAAAGCCGACGCTCGGAAACTGCGGTACGGCCTGCGTCTGCCGGACCGGTTCGTCGCACCGGGAGACGGACCGGCGCACCGCCATCGGTGTCTCGGCGCCCTGGCCGCTTTTCACCCGGGATCAGAGCGAAAGAGACAGCGTTCGGCATTAAAAGGATCATTCTGATATGCAACCACAGGACGTCGTTTCGCGCTGCGATGGACGCGGCAGGGTATGAAAATGAATACCGGCGGGTCTGCGGAAATATCCAGGGACTACACCGCTCCCATCGTCGGGGTGCTGGCGGTCGCTGTTCTGCCGCTCTGGCTGCGGCTGCCGTTCTGGGTCGCCCTGTGGTGTCTTATGCTGTGGGGCTATGCGCTGGCGGCTGCGAAAAAAGGGTGGCCCCTGCCCGGTAGAGCCGTGCGAACGGCTCTGGTTGCGCTCGGTTTGATGCTGGTGTTGACGCTGATGGGCGGGTTTGTCATCGGCGGTACGTCCTTTGTGGCCATTCTGGTGATGATGGCGGGTATCAAGCCGCTGGAAATAAAGGATCACCGGGACCGCATGGCGGCTCTTTTTCTGGTGTATTTCGTCATCATCACGGGCCTTTTTACGTTCGAAAACCTGGCCATGACGGCCTACATGATTCCGACCGTGCTGGCGGCGACCGCCTGCCTGCTGCTGTTCAATGATCCCGCCGCCCGTCTGTCCGGCGCTTTGAAGCGGGCCGGCATTCTCATGGTGCAGGCGCTGCCGCTGGTTGTCGTCCTGTTTCTTCTTTTCCCGCGCTTCGGCGGCGGTGTTTTCATGCTGGCAAAAAGCGGTGCGGGCAGAACAGGGTTCACCGACCACATACAGCCGGGGACGGTGTCCCGCCTGGCCCGCAGCGACCGGACGGCGTTCCGGGTGGAGTTTGAAAACCGCCTCCCCCCGGCGGCGGACTTGTACTGGCGCGGACTGGTGCTGTGGGAATTCGACGGCGTGGGCTGGCAGCGGGGTGTCGGCGGCACCATGCACACGGCGTTTCGCCGGGTTGCCGCCGACTACCGCTATACAGTCACCCTGGAACCCCACCGCATGCCCTATCTGTTTGCGCTGGACGTGCCCCTGTCGACTCCCTTTATGGCCCGCATGACGGAAGACTACACGCTCATCGCGCGCTGGCCGGTGCGGCGGACACTGCGGTATCAAGTGCAGTCGCAAACCCGCCTGCGGCCGGCCGATTCCGAAAAGCGTCTTACGAGAGCGCTGGCCCTGCCACCGGACGGCAATTTCAGCAGCAGGCAAATGGCACAGCGCTGGAAGGCCGCCGCAGAAAACGCCGCGGATGTGGTGCAAAGCGCGCTTGAATTTTTTTCCCAAAACGACTTCGGCTACACGCTGGATCCGCCGCTGCTGGGCGCAAACCCAATCGATGATTTTGTGTTCAACACCCGCCGGGGCTTCTGCGAACACTATGCTTCCGCGTTTGCCTATCTGATGCGTGCCGCCGGTGTTCCGGCACGCGTCGTCGTCGGTTACCTGGGCGGCGATCTCAACCCCTACGGAAACTATCTCATCGTCCGGCAGGCCAATGCCCATGCCTGGGTGGAAGTGTTCATGCCGCCGCAAGGCTGGGTGCGCGTGGATCCGACGCTCGTCGTGGCGCCGGAGCGGGTGGCGCTGGGGCCGGCCGCCGGGTTGAATCCGGCGGAGCTGCCGCCGTTTCTGTCGCCGGCGGCCGAGGGCTCCATCCGCCGGTTCTATGAAAAAATCCGGCTCATATATGACATCGTCAATCTGCGGTGGAACAGCTGGTTCATGGATTTTTCCGTCTACGATCAGATCAGCCTGTGGCGGCGCCTGCAGCAGACGCTGCGAACCCATGCCCGCTGGTATTTGTTCACCGCTCTGGTGTTTCTGGCGGCAGGGGGCGCATTTTTCATGCTGATTAGAAAACACGGGACGCTGAAGGAAAGCAGCGGTGATCCGGTAAAGACCGTTTATCGTCGCTTTTGCCGTAAAATGGCCCGCGCCGGCATCGCGCGCAAGCCCGCCCAGGGGCCGCTGGACTATCGGGATCAGATTGTTCTGCTGCGGCCGGAATGGAAACCGGCCGTGGACGACATCATCGACACCTACATTTCTTTACGCTACCGCCCCGGTGGAGATGACCGGGAAACAAAGCGATTCCTGCGTCTTGTGCGGCGTTTGCGCACGCGGATCAAACGTTGAAGGTGTTATTACGTTTATTGGATTCGTTGGGTTCCAGGGCAAAGCAATTTTGAATGATGAATGTTGAATTTTTTTAATTGCTCCTGCCGTGACCGTTCTTCGGGCACGTACACGTAAACGTGCGCGTGCACGTGATCGGTTCTTTGTATTTATCAACGCCGGCCGAAAAGGTCCAACCGCGCTGTGGTTTGTGCCGTCGCCCTTTCTGGATCCCGGCGTGCGCCGGGATGACCGTTAAAGCCCAACTGCCGTGCACGAGCACGAGCACGTGTACGTGTACGAGCACGATTACGTGGGCTATCGCCTTTTGTCGGGTGCGATAAAGTTTCTTTCCTGATAAATCCGGGTGCGCCGCCGCCTGCCGCGGCGCAGCTCGCAGAGCGTAGACGGGCCGGCGGCCACCGCTTGTATGAAACGTCGAATAAGGGTCCAAGGATTTGTCGGGATCGAAATCGAAATCGCTATCGAAATCGAGTCCTTCATCTCCGCAGGCCATTTCTCTTCGATCCCGATCCCGATTTCGATTTCGATTTGGAGTTTCTTTTCTGATCAATCCGGGCGCGCCGCCGCCTGCCGCGGCGCAGCTCGCAGAGCGTAGACGGGCCGGCGGCCCCCGCTTGTATGAAACGCCGTTGAGAGCGTTGGGTTCGTTTTTGTCGACGAACCGTCATTCCGGCGCACGCCGGAATCCAGTAGGACCAACGGCTTCTTTTCTTTCACCGTAACCGTCCTTCGTGCACCTACACGTAAACGTAAACGTGCACGTGCTCGGTACTTTCTTTCCATCGCAGCCATCGAGCAAGATCCTTCTAAACCCCGGGCCACCCTTTTCTCGAGATCCCGGCGTGCGCCGGAATGACAAATCAGGACCAAACGGACGAGCACGTGTACGTACACGAAGGACGGTCACGGGGGATGGCCGACGGCTAACCGCTGTCACAATGAACCTTTTTCAGCAGCGCCGTGATGCGGAAGTGTGTGAAAATCCCCAGCACAAGACCGGCCGGGATAAGGAGGACCAGAAGGCGGGCATCCGCGTGCCATATGGCGCGGGTGCCGAAAGCGACGGCCATGAGGCCCAGGGTCCACGGCAGGAGCCAAAAACACAGCCGCAGCTCCCACGCCGCCGGCATGGCAGGATAGTGGCCGCAGCGTCGGAAATAATCATTCTGTCCGGGAACATCTAAAACGCGATCGTACAGAAGATGCATCACCAGCCAGGCCAGCAGGATGCCGCCGACCACGTCGCTGACCCAGTGGCTCAGGCTCATGCAGCGCCCGGCGCCCATGACCAGCGCGTAGGTCAGGGCCACGGCGCCCCACAGCCGGCCGGCCAGACGCAGGCGGGGCGCATTCCGGCGGTCGCCGGCCAGCATGTAAGCCACGCTGAACAGCAGAAACACCTGAATCGTGTGGCCGCTGGGAAAGCTGCCGTGGTAAATGCCGTCGGTGACAAAATGCGGGCCAACGGCATACCAGGCCGTGTAAGGCAGCTCGTGTTTGATGACCTCATAAGGGCGGGCCCGGCCCATGATCCATTTGAGGCCGTGAACCAGGTAGATTCCGCAGATGACGGCGCTGGAAACGCCGAAGCCCAGCTGCGGCCGCCAGCGCAGGATGCATGCGCGACCGGGCGGCCGCCAGGAGAGATAGTACAACAGGGTCATGCCGATCAGAAAGAAAACCACCGGGTCGCCGCCGCCCAGGCCTTCTCCCTCGAACAAACTGCGGCCCAGAATGTCCTTGAGCGCACGCCAGCGGTGTTCGCGCAGAAAAAGGGTCCAGGCATAATCAAAGCGCGTCAGGAGGAGCATCAGGCCGGCACCCAGAACCGTCCATCCAAAACCGCGTATTGGAAAGGCCTGATGCGACGGTGCCCGTCCTTCGAATTTCATTTCATGGACACCAGATCCTGCCAGGTGGGGCGCTCCAGAAAGGATCCGGGAATGTTGGCTTCAATTTCGCGCATCAGGGAAAGCGGGACGGCGAAGCTCATTACGTCGTCTTTCAGCAGCCGTTTGAGAGCGACGCGGGCGGAAATGTCGTTCAGCCCCAGCACGGCCCGCGGCGTTTCGGAACGGGCCTCCTGCATGGGATAGATGCCGATCGACATGCACCCGGCGGCGTAGGGAAAGATGACATTTTCGTTGTCCTCGCGCGCGTAGTTTGTCAGAATGGTCAGGGCCGAAATCTGATCCATATCACCCAGAAAAATGACGACGGCGGGGGTTTCTTTTTCCGGATCAACGGCGATCAGCGGTTTGAACACCACATAGGTTTCAGGAATGTCGACGATGGGCAGGTTTTCGATAAAGCGCTGCACCAGCGGCGGCGACTTCACATAGCGTTCTCCATGCAGAAAGTTGTCGTAGGCCTCCCTGCGCAGGTAGGGTTTGACCTGCTCGGCCACCTGCCGTCCCTTTTCCCAGGCCAGATTGCCGATGGACAGAAAATAGCAGAATCCCGCCTCACCGCCGGCGAACTGCTGGTACTGATTGCCGAACCCGAGGCCGGTGCCGCCGCCCTGGCAGCCGTAGGTCCGGCGGTCGAAGACGGCCGTCTCCCCCCGCACGGCCGCCGCCAGCATGAACATAACACACCCCCACCTGCCTTCCTTGAACTGGCGCGCCCCTTCCGGCTTATGGTTGCTCAACACCAGCGCCACCGGCTCGTATTTCAGCCCGACAGCGTCTTTGATGGTTGTTTGCATGGGTGTTTCTCCTCTGCCTCAAAACGGCTTTTTAATAAGGGATGATGATATCCTGTTATCGTTAGCAGTTCAGGCGGGCAAATTCAAGCCTCATCCTTGGAGGCGGAGGGGAGAGCTGTATGCGGCAACTCCACGGGGTTTGAAAGTCATTTTCCGTGCACGTGCATGTGCACGTGCACGGTGGGTTGGCTTTTATTTTGGCGACACATTCCGGTTGCAGAATTTACCGTATAAATCGCCGCTTCGTGTCACGGTACCCAGGATTCAATCTTATCTTCATGATAGCGCATGAAGCGCAGACACTTGTCATAGGGGAACATGCCCTTGTCCTCCTGGATCCAGATCATGAGCTGCCCCAGGTCCTCGGCATCCCATGAAAAGTTGTCCAGCATGGCGTAGACTTCCGGCATGTCCTCTTTGAGCCCTTTGCGGACGATGGTGTCAATGCGCTCCTCGCCGCCGTATATGCCTTTGGGATCTTCCAGAAATTTCAGATTCCAGCGGGCGAACATCCAGTGGGGCACCCATCCGGTGACCACGATCCAGCGCTGTTTGCGGATGGCGTTGGACAGTTCGGCGGTCATGGAAACCTCGCTGCCCTCCACCAGCCGAAACCGGTTCAACCCATAAGCCTGTATCGCTTCGCGCGTACGTTTCATGATGCCGGCCTCGGGATCGATGCCGATGATTTTGCCGTTGAATTTGCGGATGTGATCTTTCAATCCGGGAATGGCGTCCACCGTGATGTAGGGTTTGTTGCGCTGGGCGCTGGCGGCGGTTTGACGGCCGACGGTGATATTGGGGACCACCAGGCCGATGCGCGTGCCCTTGAGGTTGGGTCCGAGATTCACCACGCGGTCCTTGACCGCCTCGTAGTAATGGCCGTGAGTGCTCGGCAGCCAGGCCGCCACCATGGCGTCCACCTCGCCGTCCGCGACGGCGTACCACATGCGGTCGGCGCTCATGGGAATGATTTCGCAGGTGTAGCCCATTTTTTCCTGCAGCACGGCCTGCACCATGTTGGTGCTGGCAATGGTCTCCGACCACTCAACGTAGGCCAGACGAACGGTTTTGTCCGCCGCTTCAGCGATGCCGGATCCGAAACCGCACATCACTGCCGCAGCCAGCAGCACCGTGATACGAAAAACACTTGTCTTTTGTCGCATGTATACCTCCTGTTTCAACGCCGGCGGCACGATGCGTTTTGAAAAACATCGTGATCGGCAAAACGGATAATAAGGATACGAAAATTCCATCTGTGCCGCGACAGCCTTTGGCAACGGCCTCGCGGATCAATCGTAGCCATATTGTTTTACATGATCGATAAGGCCTTTGACCACCGCAAAGCACATGATGAACATCACCACGGCAAAGGGCAGCCCTGTACTGATGGCGGCCGTCTGCAGCGCCACCATGCCGCCGCCCAAAAGGAGAATCGCCGCCACGGTGCCTTCCAGTATCGCCCAGAACAGCCGCTGGGGCTTGGGGGGATCCGGATTGCCGCCGGCGGTGATGATATCGATCACCATGGAGCCGGAGTCCGAAGAGGTCACAAAGAAGAAAATCACCACCACCATGGCCAGAATGGAGGTCACCCAGCTCAGCGGAAAGTTTTCCAGAAAGACGAACAGGGACACGGGGATGTTTTCCTGCACCGCCCTGGCCATGCCGCCGGCGCCCAGACGCTCGATGAAAATGGCGCTGTTGCCGAAAACGGTCATCCAGAGAAAGGTCACAAAGGTCGGCACGACCAGAACACAGGCCAGATATTCACGCAGGGTGCGGCCGTAGGAAACCCGGGCGATGAACATGCCCACAAAAGGGCACCAGGCGATCCACCAGGCCCAGTAGAAGATGGTCCAGCCGTTCTGCCAGTTGCCGCCGTCGGTGTAGGTTTCGTTCCAGAAGCCCAGCTGGAAAAAATGCTGGATGTAGTTGCCGACGTTTTCGACCAGACCGTTGAGCACAAACAGCGTCGGCCCCAGTATGAAAACGAACAGCATCAACAGCATGGCCAGGCCGATGTTGATGTTGCTGAGCAGCTTGATGCCGCCTTCCAGTCCGCGCACCACGGACCAGGTGGCCAGGGCGGTGATGCCGGCGATCAATATCACCTGCACCACGGCATTCTGGGGAATGCCGAATAAATGCGCCATGCCGGCGTTTACCTGCTGCACACCGAAGGCCAGGGAGGTGGCCACACCAAAGAGGCAGGAAATGGTGGCCAGAATGTCGATGGTATTGCCGAGTCCGCCGTAGATGCGGTCTTTTAAAATCGGATAAAACACATTGCGGATGGACAGCGGCAGACCGGATGTGAATCCGAAAAAGGCCAGCCCCAGGCCGATCAGGGCATAGATCCCCCAGGGATGAAAGCCCCAGTGCAGAAAGGTCAGCTCCATGGCCATCCGGGCACTATCAATGGTGCCGGGCTCGGACAGGGGGTTGGCCACATAGTGAAACATGGGCTCGGCCACGCCGTAAAACAACAGGCCGATGCCCATGCCCGCGCTGAACAGCATGGCAAACCAGCTGAGATAGGTGAATTCGGGCTGCGCCTTGGGACCCCCGATGCGCAGCTTTCCCAGCGGCGACACCATGATGCCGATGCAGGTCGCCAGAACGACATTCATGGTCAGCACCAGAAACCAGCCGGTGTAGTCGCTCATCCAGGCCTTGATGCCGGCGAACAGTTTTTCCGCGGCCGCCCCGGCGCCGATGGTAAAAATCACACCGGCGAAAATCAGACCCGCGGCGATAAAAAACACCCAGGGCTGAATATCGTATTTTAAGACCGCATTGTCCAAATTTTTTATCGTTTTTGCCGTCTTGATTTGAAAATCTTTTTCGGCCATGAAATATCTCCTTCCTTCAGGGGTCAGTCGTCCTGAATTTTTTTGAGGATAATCCGGTCGTCATCCACCGTCATCTCAAAGGCGTCGCCGGGCGCGAAGCCGGATTTTTCCAGCATTTCCTTTGAAAAAACGACCCCTTCTTTTTTGACCGTTGTTTTTTCGGACTGGGAATAATCAAACAGCCCGTTGATGACGTAGATTTTCTTGTCAAGATTCTGCAGCATGACCAGGTGTTCGCGCAGCGTGTAGGGGGAGATTTTAAATTCCTTGATGATCTCTTCGGCGGTTTTACCCTCCTGGATCATTTGACGCAGTTTGTCCGGATCGTAGCGGACGCTGTAGTTTCCTTTGGCCATTGGAAGACCTCCTTTCCTGCAACCTGTGTAGAAGGAACATTCATGTTTGCCTGAACCGCGCTTCCATTCAGGGGCCTTTGTCGAATGCGGGATTGCAACACCTCCTTTCCATTCGCTAATGTTGTTGGGTTTATTGGGTTCATTGCGTTTGTTGGGTTGAGATGCAGCCGCGGCGCCTGCTTGTGTGAAACCCCACGTTTTTCAGTTTGTGACCGCCCTTCGTGCACGTGCACCTGCTCGGTTCTTCATATTGGGTTGCGATGGCGGAACATCCAACCCGGTCTGTACCGCGTGCCGGCGTCTTTTCCGGATCCCGGCGTGCGCCGGGTTGATATCAGGAGCCAAACCATTTCTCGTGCAGCCGGCCGTAAACGCCGCTTTCGATCAGCTTGAGCAGCGCGATATTGATTTTTTCACGGAACGGACTGCCCCGCTGCAGGGCAAAACCGTAGTACTGTTCCTGAAAAACAAGCCCGACGACCTTGACCTTGCCCCTGCCCTGCCTGCCGGCATAGTGCTGCAGCACCGGGGCATCGAAAACCAGCGCGTCAATATCCCCCGACACCAGGCGATGGTAGGCGGCATCGATCTCTGCAAAGAAAACCGGTGTGATGCCATGCATGGTAAGGTAGTCGGCGGCGGTGCTCTTTTTCACGGTGGCGACGCGTTTGCCGTAAAGATCCTCCGGACCGTTGATGGTGCCGTGGAGCTCCTGCACCGTCACGGTTGAGGTGACGCTGGCGGTAAAGTATGCAAATACAAAATAACCCGCCAGGATCCAGACGACGCCGAACAGCCGTCCGGCGGTGCCCCGCGGGGTTTTATCGCCGTAGCCCACCGTCGTCACCGTAACGATCGCCCACCAGATGGATTGCCACAGGCCCTGGACATAAGGTCCGGGAAACTGGGGGTTGTGCCGGCGCTCCAGCAGCCATATCAGATGGGCCGCGATGAGCAGCACCGCCAGAAAAACGCCCACTCCGAAAAGCAGTTCAGAGGAAATCAGAATCGCGAAAACCTTGTGTACGATTGTTTTGAGCAGCGAGGCGGAACTTTCCGGCACCATGATTTGAAGACCGGACTCGAAAAAAGGATAGGAAAAATCCAGTGTCTTTTCACGCCTGGCGGTAATGCCGATGCCGGAAACGGCGATGTCCGCTGCACCGCGCTCGACTTCGTCCAGCAGTTTGGCGATGGTGTTGACGCCGTAAAGTTCGTAGCGCATGTCCAGCGAACGGGCGATTTCCGTCCACAGGTCGATGCTGAAGCCGATGTAGCGCCGATCCCTGTAAAGAACAAAGGGCTCAAACCGTTTGGTGACCACCCGCAGCAGCGGCGGCTTGTCGGGCGACGTTGCGCCGGCCGGGTCCGGAGCCGGCGACGCTTTTGCCGGCTGCAGTGCGCGGGCGGCGGAAAGCCATCGGTCCACCTGTCGACGGTGCGCGGCAATCCACTGGGCCGCATGGCGCCGGATGTCGTCTTCATCGTCTTCGCCGTCCAACATTCTGGCGTTTTGGGCGGATATGTCGTCCAGGGGAATTTCAACCAGCGCAAAAAGATGCTGCAGGTCCGGATGCCGCTGCAGAAACGCCCGGTTGGCCACCACCCGGATGTCGTTGGGCGGAAAGCCCATCGCACATGGGTTCTGAATACACCCGGGTACATCTTGAATGCTGGTTTGGCTTTCCAGATGGGCCTGCGGCGGCGGCAGACTGGGGAAAGGGACGTTCAGCCAGAGCACATCCTTCCCGGGCACCAGGGTGCCGACCGTCCAGTTGGGCGTCCAGGTGTAAAAAAGGACGGGGTGTCCGTTGTGGTAGCGCTCGACAGCCTGGGCCATCAGCGGGGCGTAGTCCCCCTGCACATGCTCTACCGTTTCCCGCAGCCCATAAGCATCCAGATGGTGCTCGACCAGCGCTTCACAACCCCATCCGGCGTTGCAGCCGATGAGGTCGGCCCGGCCGTCCCCGTTGGCATCAAAATGTCGGGCGATGTCTGCATCTTTGAAGTCGCCCAGATCATCGATGCCGTATTCGGCGGCACTGTTTTTGTCGATCAGATATCCCTGCAATGCACCGGCTTTTACCTCGAAGCCCACAATATCGAGGGCCTGCTTCACTTCCGGAGCCGCCATGTAGCGGTTGTGCGTCGGGAACCAGCCGTTGGCCCACATGTGCACCCCGCCGCGGGCGGCGGCCCGGTAGAATGCGGCGTTTTCCATGGTTGTCGGTGGTTGCACCCGGTAGCCCAGCGCGGTCATCAGGTGCTGAAACACGGCGGCTTGAAACCAGCCTGTATCCCAGGTGGCACGGGCCATGACAACCGTTCCACAGTCGGCTGCAACCTCCGCGGAAGGCGCTGCCATGGTTTCAGCGGCAGCGCAAATAAGTAAAACGCTTATATAAACAAACACCGACAGGCGGCCGGCCCGGCATGCCCGCAGGGCGGGCGTCCGGTGGAAAACGGCTTTTTTCACAAGCAAAACGGGCATCAGCATGAGACCCTTTTTTTATGTCGTTTTCAGCAGTTGCCGTACGACGGTGACGCTGCTGCGATTATGGATTTTATGCGCTTCAGGCCAAATACATGCCCCGCAACGTCGGCTTCGCGATTGCAGGATCGGGGTGGATTTTCACGTTCGCCGCGGCGGCTGCCGGCGGGCGGTTCGGATGGCGGATTTTGATGTCAACACCTTGCACACCTGCTTAAAATCAGCGCATCGCCTGAGCTTTCGATGAAATCTTGTTCAACTGTTCGGTCAAGGCAGGAATAATATCAAACAAATCCGCTACAACAAAATAATCACATTTTTGGATAATGGCCGCTTTGGGGTCCTTGTTGACGGCGATGACCAGACCCGCGGTTTTCATGCCGGCAAAGTGCTGTACCGATCCCGAAATGCCGGCGGCCAGATAGACTTTCGGCGTAACCGTTTTGCCGGTTTGCCCCACCTGCATGCGGTGGGGAACCCACCCGGAATCGACCGCCACCCGGGACGCTCCCACGGCGGCGCCCAACGGCCGGGCGCAGTCTTCCAGGAGTTTGAATGCCTCGGGGCCCGCCATTCCGCGGCCGCCGGCGATAATCGTGTCGGCTTCCGTGAGATCCACGCCGCTGTCCGCGCTGCGCTGGATTTCTCTGAGCCGGATGGGATCATCCGGCAGCGCAACCGAGTAAGCCGTCCGGTTGGCCCGCGATGGCGAACTGCGCGGCGCGACGGCGTTGGGACGAATGCCGTACAGGTGAACGGCGCCTTTTGTTTGCAGCGTTGCCCTGGTTTTGCCGGAGTAAAGGGTCTTAACAGCGGTGTGGCGCGCCGCATCGATGGCGGTGCAATCCAGGACAAGCGGGGCATCCAGTTCAGCGGCCACTCTGGCAAGAAGGTTCTTTCCCAGCAGACTGCTGAGCCCGACCAGCGCCTCCAGATCGAAATGCCGGATGGTCCGGGCCAACGCCCCGGCCCAACGGGACGGATGATAGGGCAGCGGTCCATTTTCCCCCCTGATGTCCACGATGGTGTGGACACCCCAGGATTCGAGCGCCGCGCGTCCGTCATCGCCGCCGTCCTCGAGCAGCAATGCATACAGTTCACCGCCGTCGCACCGTGCTGCGGTGACAACACCACCGACGGCGTCCTTGAGTCGGCCGTTCTTACATTCGATGAAAATGCCGATGCGTTTCACGGCAGCACCTTGGCTTCCCGCCTTAGAAGGTGAATGATCTCCATGGCGATTTCCTCAAACGTCCCTTTCAATTCGACCGGCGTGCGCGCATCCACAACAGGGGTCATGTCCAGGCAGGCAACGTGTCCGGCCGCCGCCGGCAAATCCAGCGCCTCCAATACGGTGGTGTGGATTTCTTTTTTTCGGGCTTTTAAGATGGCCGGCAGCGTGGGGTAGCTGGGCTGGTTCAGGCTTTTTGCCGCGCCGATCACGCACGGCAGCGGCATTTCCAGCACTTCGCGGTCGCCGGCTTCCATCTCGCAGGTCACCACCGCCCGCTCCTGGTTGAGCCCAAATGACACCACATTGGAAGCCGCCGGCAATCCCAGGTGCGCCGCCAGGCGGAACATGGTCTGAAACCCTTCGCTGTCGATGGCCGCTTTTCCGGTGAAAACGATGTCGGCCGGCCCGCGGCGGCGGATGGCTTCGGCCAGAGCGCCTGCCGTTTGAATGCTGTCCAGCGGGGACCGGGTTTCAAGCAGAACCGCCTCGTCCGCGCCCATGGCCAGCGCCGCGCGCAGGGTTTCCTGCGCCGCTGCACCGCCGACGGTCACGGCGATGACCGTGGCCTCGGGTGTGACCTTTTTGAGCCTTACGGCTTCTTCCAGGGCATTTTCATCATAGGGGTTCATGATGAAGGTGATGTTCTCATCAATGCGGCAGCGCGCCTTGACATCGATGCGCGCCGCCGTATCCGGTACATGTTTGACGCAGACAAAGATATTCATTCTGACAATTAACCGTTGACCGAGAAGCTGCTGTCGTAGTTGATCTCCCGGTTGCGGGAAAAAAAGCCCGTGTCGATGGTGCGGCCGAGATGGGGAAGCTTGAACGGAAAAGGCGTCTTGTCGTGGTCGAGGCCTTTTTCACACGCGTCGATCAGTTCGGCCATCATAAGGCCCGCCACCGGCGCGTTTTTATACTGGTTCCCGCTGGAGCCGATGGCCATGTAAAAGCCTTTCATGGCGGATTTGTCGTAAATGGGAATCCAGTCGTCGGAGCAGTCGTACAGATCGCAGACGCCCCGCGGCTGGTTGGGAATCTGCATGCCGGTCACGCGCCGCGCACAGCGATAGGTCTGGGCGCGCCACTGCTCCATGGTCAGTTCGTTGCCGCGGCCGTATGGCAGCTGGGCGGCATAAAACAGGTCCGGATCGACCCACTCCTGGGGATCGCATTCCGGGTCCTCGCTGCCGATCAGAAACATGTTGCCGACTTCCGGTCGATAGTAGCAGCCGATGTCGCCGTCGGAGGTGTGGTAGCCGTCCTTGAGATAGTCATAACCTTCCGGTGAGGGGCAATACATGACTTCGTGGCGCAGCGCCTTGGTCTTGATGTTGCATTCTTCAAAAACGCCCGCGGCCATTTGATTGATTTTGTAGGAGTGCGGCCCGGCCACATTGACCACGATGGGCGCGTCGATCTGGGTGCCGTCCTTCAAGGTGATGCCCACCACCTGGTTGTCCCGGCTGCGGATTTCGACCACCTCGGCGTTGAAAATGAATTCCGCGCCCTTGGCTTCGGCCGCGCGCATGATGTTGTGCGCCGACAAGGCCGGATCACTCATATAGCCGCCTTCCGGGCAGAAAAGCGCGCCTTCCAGAAACCGCGTCGGCTCGTTGAAAAATTCCGGGTCTTCCGGGCGCTTCACCGGCCAGAATTCATGCAGGTCGTACACCGGCACCATTTCCTTGATTTTATTAAGATCCCACTCTTCGTAGCGAACGCCGACAGCGTCGTAGTGCTTTTGGACCTTGCGCCAGTCGTGCCCCTGGGATTTGAGCAGGATGGAGCCCGTGTTCATGTATTTGGCCAGGCCTTTTTCATCTTTCACATATCCCAGATATTTTTCCCACTCCAGCCAGTACTTGAAGCCTTCGTAGGCGATGGCAACGCCGTCTTCGGTCGAATAGTGCGCCCGCACAATGGCGCAGGAAGCGGCGGTCGAGCCTTCGCCGGCGTCCGCCAGCTTGTCTACATTCAGTGTTTTCCGGCCCATTTTGGTCAATTCGTAAGCAATCGGGCAACCGATGACGCCCGCACCGATAATGATCGCATCGTACTGTTTGTTCATGTTTTTCTCCCATCCGTTCTTGTTGTAACCAGTAACACACCCCCGGCCGTGTCCGGTAAGGGGCCGTCTGAAAGCTGTCTTTTTAAACGCGCTCGATCCAGCGGTTGAACACGGTTTCACCGGCCACGCGCAGGCCGTATTCCTCTCCTGCCTCAAGAACGGCCCTTTGCATGTCCCGGCCATAACCCCGGGAGCACGTGAAAAGAATACCGGCATTCTCTGCGGACCGGTCCATCAACACAATCTGACAGGGCACGTGCGACAGGGGCCCCTGGAACAGAACCGGTGTGGCTTTGGCCGGATCGCCCAGATCAAGGGCCGACAGTTTTTCAGCGATGGATAGCGTGTGCCGACCAATGATCGCGACCAAAAGCGTCGCGTCGGTTGTTTCGGTGTAGGCGGTTTCCGTCGGTTCCGGCGGTGCCTCGCCGGCCAGCGGCCAGATGGCGGCCTGGGTGCGGTTCATACGGTTGATCAAAATGCCGTTGTCAAAGCCGCAGTGATTGTATTTTTCAGGAATGCTGCAGCCGAAAGGCTGGTAGGTGGACAGGTCGCCGTCCTGAATATCCCAGCGCCGACGGTGGCTTAGGTCGACAAGCCAGGGTCCGCTGCCCTCACCTTCATATTCCAGCGCTACGGTCCAGTTGTCCCGGGTCTCTGTTTTAATCGGCTCGGCACTGAACTCCAATGGAGAGCGCCTTTGAATCATTTCCATCTTTTTATTCTCCATCATCGTAAAAAGTGCAATGGGTTCGGCTAGGCCCGCATCCGGGCGCCGTCCGGATCATAAAACGGCAATCCGGCCGCCGTTCCGTAGATCAGCTGCCCCTGGCATTCGTCCTCAAAAATGCCCAGCCGCGACCCCTCCTTGTTCAGCGGCGCCTGAACGAGCGCCAGGCCGATGGATTTTTTCAGGGTTATGCTGTGGCGGGCGACGCAGACGTGACCGCGGATGCGGTCGTCCACAATAATGGAACCCTCCCGCGGCGGCCGGCCGCCGCCTTCCATTTCGAACCCCACCATCTTGAGGCGATCCGGCTGATCCTCGGCTTGTTTCAAAGCGACGGCGCCCACTGTTTTGGCCTCGGGTTTGTCGCGACACCAAAGAAAGCCGAGGCCGACATCCAGCAGATTGGTGCGCTGCTCGGATTCCGATCCGATGATCAGGTGTCCCTTTTCCATGCGCAGCACGTTTTGGGCTTCCACGCCGAAATTCTTGATGCCGAATTCAGCGCCGACCTGTTTGAGGATGGTCCACAGGGCCTGCATATAGCTGGCGGGCACATGCAGTTCGTAGCTGAGTTCTCCGACAAATCCCAGCCGCATGGCCCGCACCGGAATCGTGTTTTTTACAGTGAACTCCCGGTAACCGGCAAAGGGAAAAGCCGCGTTGGAAATGTCGGCGTCGGCGACCTTTTCCAATACGCGCCGTGCATTCGGCCCGGCGAGATTGATGACGCCGAAAGCATCGGTCAGGTTCACCAGGTTGAAATCCCACTTGTCATGCCGCGCGTGATAGCGGATCCACTCCACCGTGGCGCCGGCGCGGGCGGTGGAGGTGGTGAAATAGTAGTCGTTTTCCGCTTTTTTTACAATGACGCCGTCGTCGATGATGCAGCCGTCGTCATTGCACATGGCTGAATATTTGATTTTACCGTCGGCCATGCGGGCCATGTCGCCGACGTAAACCCGCTGGAGCACCTTGAGGGCATCCGGACCGAAGATGCGGAATTTGCCGAGCGTCGTGGCATCAAACATGCCCACGTTGGTGCGGACATTTTCGATTTCGTCTTTGCAGCTGAAGTCCTCCGAAAAGTAGCGCGCCCGCCGCCACACGCCGATCCGGCGCATGATGCCGCCGTCTTTCAGCTGGGCATGATGCATGGGCGTGCGTTTGCTCATGTCGTGGTTGGTGCCGGCAAAGGTTGCCAGACAGGCGGGCACCAGTGGTGCGCGGACGGTTGTTTGGCGGGTCAGCTCATTGAGCTTGCCGTGATGCCGTCCGACGAACAGGGGCAGATTATGGCCCGGAATGCCGCTTTGGCCCGGCCCGGTGCCGGCGGCGGTAAAGCGTTTGATGAGTTCCGTGGCATCAAACCCCATCTGCAGGGCCTGTTTGATATTTTTCACCGTCGTGTCTTCATCGAAGCAGATGAAGGTTTTGCGGCCTTTGACCGGCGCCATGACCAGCTTGCAGCCCCGGTCCGGTCCCGGCAGATCCTTGAGCGCTTTCTGCGCGGCGCTGCGGGCCTTTTTCTCGACCGCCCCGCAGTCTGCGGCGGCCGACAAACCGGCCAGGCGGCCGGAGGTTTCGATGGCGTCCGGATGACTCAACCCCAGAAGGCGACCGCCCGTATGAACGCCCGGCGGCAGTTCGGCGGGCAGGAAAAAGCCGGTGTGGCTGTCATAAGTGAGGTCGGCGTGCGCCAGGGACAGCGGTCCGCTGACCGGCGTCAGGCCGGCCGACGCCACCAGCACATCGCAGTCAAAGGACTTCTGAAAGCCCCCTTCCAGCGTACGGATGGTGGCCCCTTTGATGGGTTTGGCACCGCATGTGTCGGTTGCCACCCATCCGCTGCGAAAAGGAATTTTTCTTTCGGACAACGCATTCAACAGCGCCGGGTCCTGGCCGTCTTCACGGATGTCGGCGACACACGCAATTTCGAGTCCGGCGTCGAAGAGATCGATGGCCGCCTCCAGGCCCAAGTCGTGGCCGATGCTGAAAACCGCTGTCTTCCCCGGCAGAAGGCCGTAGGTGTGGGCCAGGCGGTGGGCGCAGGCGATCTGCATCACGCCCGGCCGTTCGTTGTTTTCAAACAAAAGGGGGCGTTCAATACATCCGGTGGCGGCCACAACGCTTCCGGCGCGGATTTCCAGGTATCGCCGGGTAAAGGCGTCTTCGTGGGCGCCGGTCTGAAAGGCGGTGATCAGATGGTCATTGTAGGCGCCGATCATGGCGGTGTGCACAAACACACGGATATTTTGCGCCGCCCGAATCTGCTCGGCCAGTGCCGCGGCCCTTTTAAACAGCGGCACATTGCCGCTGTCGACCGCCGGCCGGTAATCATAGAAGCCGCCCAGCCACGGCCGGGCCTCAAGAAGGACCACCCGCAGTCCGTTTTCAGCGGCGGCCAAGGCGGCGTTCATGCCGGCGGGACCTCCGCCGATGACGCACACGTCTGTATTGAGAAAGCGTTCGTCAAAGCGGCCCGGCATGTGGAAATCAGGCGCCAGCTTGCCCAGTCCGGCGGTTTTGCGCACCTCCTTGAGGGCGATGGGCCAAATTTTGGCTGGTTTGTGCATGGTACGATAGTAAAAGCCCGCCGGCATGGCCCAGTCCATCTGGTCGATAAATCCCAGCGCGTCCAGCTCGGGCGACCCTTTGACATTCTGCGGCGCCACCTGCATGCCGTCCTGCAGCAGGGTCTTTTCCGCACAGACATTGGGCACCCCGTCGACGGTCATGTAGGTGTTGCTGGATTCGCCCTCCAAGCTGTACAGGCCCCGGGGGCGGTGGTACTTCAGACTTCGTGAAAAGACCCGAATGCCGTTGGCGAAAAGCGCCGTGGCGATCGTGTCTCCTTCCACACCGGTATACGATTTTTTGCGGTACTGAAACGTCACGGTTTTTGACGGGTTGACCCGTATGGTTGCCGGTTTTTCCAGCCGTTTCATGATGACGCCTCCGGTCGTTCCACTTCAAGGTTGGTTAGGGTGTTGCGGTGGATGGTGAACCAGACGCTGCAGCCGTCCCGGTGACACCACCATTCTGTTTGGACACCGGCCACACATTTGTTCATGTGGACATATTCACACCAGCCCTCCGGGGTGAGCTGATCCTCTTCCGGCCGGGGGCCCTTGTCGACGCCGCCGTAGCGAAACTCATAGGCGTTTCGCCGGCCGCAGACCGGGCACGTAATGGTTGCCGCCATGGTGCTTCCTCCTGATGGGTTGAAAAATGATTAATTGTCCGCACTGTAGTTTACCAGCGCCGCCGTTTCGCCCATCAGACGGTGCTGTGAAAATCGCTTCAGGTTAAACGGTTTCAGCATGGGGGGACATTCACCGGTGGCGACGAACTGCGCCATGTATCGGCCGGTGGAGGAACAGGATTTAAACCCGAAATAACCCCAGCCGCAGTTCATGTAGAACCCTTTGATCAGATTGTTGCCGTCCATAATGGGGGCCATGTCCGGAGTCATGTCCGCCAGACCGGCCCAGTGCCGCATGAATTTGACGCCTCTCAGACAGGGCAGAAACTCCGCCAGGGCCTGGGCCTGATGCCGGATATAATAAGCGGTCGTCTGGGTCGTAAAGTTGGGCCAGGGATCCATGTGGGCCCCGGTGGCGATTTCGCCCTTCAAGGTTTGATTGGCATAGGCGTGGTAGGCGCCGGATGACACCACGTGGTTCAAAAGCGGCTTCAATGGCTGCGTGACCATTGCCTGGATGGTGAGCACGCTGATGGGCAGCTTGAGGCCCAGCAGGTGATAGGCGATGCCGGCCGAATAGCCGCCGGCCGACAGCAGCACGCGGGGGGTGTTGATTTTGCCCCGGCTGGTGTCCACCGACACCACCTTCCCGTTTTGGGTGTTGATGCCGGTCACTTCGGTCTGCTGATGGATGTGGACGCCTTTTTTGGCGGCCCCTTTGGCCAGGCCCCACACCACGGCATCATGGCGCACGATCCCGCCGGGCGGATGAAACATGGCACCGTGAACCGGATAGGTGATGTCCCGGGAGATGTTGAGCGCCGGCACCATTTCCTTGCACTGTTTGGCATCAACCAAATGGCTTTCCACCCCCAAAAACTGGGCGGTGGTAATGTTCATGCGGGCGGCGATCATGGCCGCCTCGCTGTGCATCAGATTCAGATTGCCGCAGTTATAGAACATCAGGTTGAAATTCAGTTCTTTGGTCAGAACCGGCCACAGGTCAAGGGCTTCCTTGTAAAGCGGCACATTTTCCTGGGTCCGCTGATTGGCCCGGACGATGGCGGTGTTGCGACCGGCGCCGCCGAAGCCGATGTAGCGTTTTTCCAGGACCGCCACATTTTTCATGCCGTGGTCACGCGCCAGGAAATACGCAGTGGCCAGACCGTGAAGTCCTCCGCCGATGATAACCGCATCGTAGCTGGAAGCCAGCTGCGGCTTTTCTCCCCACAACGGTTTGTACTTCAGAAACATGATTCGTTTCCCATCTTTTTCAATGTGAATTCATGATAAGGATCGCGTCCACCTTTGTTTGCCAACGCACCCGTCAACCTATGACAATGAAATAAAGCCTGTCAAGAAAAAATCAAAACGATTAAAATGATTCAAACAGAAAAAATTTGACAAAATTCCATGAGCCTTGATAGGTTGGTTTCAAGTTGGCGGACACGATTGCCATTAGAATATTAACCTATTGATTATTCAATGTTTATCGATGCCGTGGCTCTGCGGTGCCCGGCAACGGCGTTGGCCGGCCGGTATCGGGGCCGCGGGTGCACGCGGCTGAACCGGATAATGTCATTTGATATTAATTGTTTCAATATCGTTCACCCGCCGGGGGCGTCGAGGGCCGCGCCCCGAGTCCGTTGACGAAAATACCGGTGTGTGAATGCCGCGAGGAAAACCATGATCGACGATCGTTCCCACCCAACCATCAAGGGAATTCTCGAGCATCACCGCTCACTGACCCCCAAAGGTCGGATCATCAGCCGCTACATTCTGGAGAATCCACGCCGCGCCGTTTTCATGACCACCCGCGAGCTGGCGGCCACCTGTGGTGTCAGCGAGGCCACGGTGGTCCGCTTCGTGAGCCAGCTGGGATACCAGGGGTTCGGTGAATTCCGCCAGGCCCTGCGGGATTTTGTCGACACGGATTTAAACCTCCTTGACCGCACCGATTTAAGAGGCCTCAAAGGGCCGGATTCCGAACGGCTGCGGCGCGTGGTCCTTGAAGAAATCGACAATCTGAAACACTTTGTGGAAACCGTTGACATGACGCGGCTGCAGGCCGCGGTCGGCGCCATCGAGAAAAGCGCCCACGTCTATGTCACCGGGTCCCGCCTTTCCTACACCTTCAGCTACTATCTGGGCTGGTCGCTGACCAAAATCCGTCCCAACGTCCAGATTCTAAACGGCAGCGACAGCACATCCATCGACTGGTTGACCATCGCACCGGCGAACAGCCTGGTGGTGCTGATCGCCACCACACGTTATCCCAACGAACTGATACGACTGGGAAAAGTCGTTCGGCGGCTGGATCATCAACTATTGGTCATCGCCGACAGCGCGCTGTGCCCGGTGAATCAGTTCGCCCACATCACCCTGCTGGCCCCGGCGCGGAACATTCCGTTCATCGGCAGCCCCACGACCATTTCCTGCATCGTCAATTATCTGGTGTCGGAGCTGGCGAGCCGCAACGGCGACCGGCTCGACACCCATCAGCAGAAGCTCGAACAGATCTATCTCGAAAACGACATATTGTTCAATCTGCAGCGCGAGTGAACGCCGCCTTCGGAAAAGCGCGGCCGACCCATGGCTGTGGCGCGGACACGGTAGGTGTCCAGCCCGTCATCGCTGTGCCGGCTCACCACCCGCGGCTTGTCGGCGCCGGCCTGCAGGGCCGCCGCCAGGGCCTGATCGCGGCTTACCTGGACCGCATATGCCAGGGCGCCGTCCAACGGATCAAAGCAGCGGCGCTCTTTGCCCGCCTGGACATAATAGCCCAAAATCGCAACACCGTCTTTGGACATGCGCGGATACACCAGCACTTCTTTGGTCACCACCACGCTGCCGGCCACGGCCCCTACGGCGTTGGCGACCGCGTGGTTTTCCGGCAGGATCAGTTCGGTGCACAGCTTGGCCGCCACGTCCGCCAGGAAAAAGACGGCCGGGGCCCCGATGCCGATCAGGGGGCGCCGCAGCCGAAAACGGGTCTCGAGGTCGGCGTTCAAATCGTAAAGGCTGTTTAGGAAAAACCAGCCGTCGGCTTCTTCGGCCGCGGTGCGGGCCGTCGGCGGCCAGGCCTTGCCGGTGAGGAAGGTAATGACAGCCTGAATGATCCTTTCGGTGATTTTGTTCCACACCCTCCGCATAAAATCATCGACCGCCGTTCGCTGCAGACGGCCCGCCGCCGTCACGGCCCACTGTGCCGCGTCCCTGTCCCATGCGGTGTAGCGGCCGTCGACATGCAGCAAATCCGTGGGCGTCAATGCGGACCGGCCGATGATTTCCAGGCGCACCAGTTCATCCGCCCCCAACTGCAGCGCGCTATGGGCATTGCCCATTTTCAACAGATCAGACAACGGCCGCGGCCCTTGCGACAGCAGACCGACCAGACGCTTTTCGCGCTCGGTTTTCAGCATCGCCGACGCCGGCGTTCCGCGCAGTAAAAACCAGTATTCAAGTTGCGTCGGCGCCACCGTCTGCCGTCCGCGGCCGGCCAGGTGCCGCAGGCGCTCTTTAATTGGCGGATGCTGATGCGCCAGGCAGCAAAGCGGCAGCACCCGCCGGGGGCCGATGCGGACGGTTCGGCCGCGGCTGATGTCGATGGCGCTGTCGCCGCCCAGGGCGATGGAAAAGAGGTCGGCGGCTTTCACCGCCGTTTTGTAGCCGTCCACGGTGGCGCCCGCTTCGGTGATGGCCACCGCTCCGTTGCGGATCAGCGCAAAATCCGTCGTCGTACCGCCCACATCCACCACCAGGGCATCGTCCAGGCGGGCCAGAAAGCGGCCGCCGATGGCGCTGGCGGCCGGGCCGGAATGGATGGTTTCCACCGGTGCAAAGGAGGCGTCGTCCGCACTCATGAGGGTGCCGTCGCCGCGCACCACCATGAGCGGCGCCCGAATGCCGCGGCGCTGCATGGCGCCGCGGACCGCCGCCACAAATTCTTTTAAGACCGACAGCAGCGAGGCGTTGAGGGCCGCCGTGGTGGAGCGCTCCACCGATCCGAGCCGGGTGGACAGCTGATGTCCCAGCACGATCGGCAAATCGCAGATGTTGGAAATGGCTTCAAAAGCGCGCAGTTCATGCGTTGGGTTGAGCGGGCTGAAGTAGCTGGAAACAGCAACGGCATCCACCTGGTGCATGCGCGCTTTCACCCACGCCGCGATGCCGTCAAGATCCAGCGGCTGCTGTTCTCGTC
>Ga0180434_10001750_pt1 | contig 30506 bp, 32 predicted proteins | sample SS_ome_7_FD_132453 | JGI IMG/M metagenome (GOLD analysis project Ga0180434, IMG submission 132453) | Hypersaline lake sediment archaeal communities from the Salton Sea, California, USA - SS_1_D_2 metaG | ecosystem: Environmental > Aquatic > Non-marine Saline and Alkaline > Hypersaline >... | reverse complement strand
TCGTGCGTGCGCGCGTCCACAACGCCATGACCGCAATGCACAACATGTGGGTCTATAACCCCGCGATGATCGAGTCAAAAGACCTGTTCAAGCCCGGCCCGGCGAAGTTCATCCGCATGAAGCCCGGCGCGTACAACATGTCCGGTTCGATGGATGCGTTCATCAAGCAGTTGCAGGTCAACGACGTGACGGCAAACCACTACGGCGACCTCCAGTTGCTCATGCAGATAGCCAAAGACGCGAACGGGACCGTGGACATCCTGCGCGGTGACCTGAGTGGCCTGCCCGAGCGTCCGGGTGCGGCTGGGGTCTCGGGAGCGATGCGCAATGCCGTGTCGCGGCTCCAGAAGATCGTCACCATCATGGGCCATCAGGGCATGTACGACCTTGCCTATATGCACGGCAAGATGGTGGACCAGTTCATGGACGAAGAAGTCTACGTCGATGTGTTTGGCGACGACGAGGAAGTCCTGATTCAGACCTTTGGCGAAGTAAGCGACGTGCCCGTGGGTCCGCAAGACCTCGACCGGCGCTGGAAGGTGGTCAGCCACCTGAACCGTATCGAGAACGGCGACAACTTCAACGTCATCACGCAGGTTGTACAGAATCTCATGCAGGTGCCTGAACTTGCGATGGAAGTCGCGCGTGACAACGACGTTGGACGCATGTTCCGGTACTGGGCCGAGATGGGCGGGTTCTCGAACGTGAATGAATTCCGGCGTAGCCGTCCGGCTGCGGCGTTGGCGTCTGATGGATTCATCGAAAACAACGTGCAGGCCGGCAACCTTATCACTCAAGAACAGGCCATAAGGGAGCTAGGAAGGTAATGCCACATGGAGACCGCGAGCAAGTTGAACTCTACCCCGAGGACTTTGACGAATTCGAAGCGTTGCCGGTTGTGGAGGCGATTACGGAGGCGTTGGAGGCGCGTGTTGCGGTTTTGGAGAAAGTCCGGGATGACGCGGCGAGTCCGGATTCGCTGATTCGCAGCGCGATAGCGCGTATCACTGGCATCCGCGAGGCCATGGACGTGTACAACGAGTTGAAGAACAATGTGGAGGCCGGTGAAGCGTCCCGCGTACTTGACGATGACCCGGCCACTGAGGAAATGGGCGAGTTGGAACGCGCCCTGAACGAACGCTACCAAGGAGACCAACACAATGTCAGGAATGGCGGGATTCGAGCACATCATGTTCGACACGGGCGACGGCGGTATATCCCAGGATGACGCCGCTGCGCGTATCGACAACGAAGAAGACGAACTGCGCGAACTGGAGCGCGAAGAAGCGGCTGTGGCCCATCAGCGCGAACAGGATTCCAGTCGTGGTGATGGAGAGACCCCTGAGCCTCCGGACGAACCGGACGACGAGCCGGATGACGAGCAGGATGAACCGGATGATTCGGAAGAGCCGGAAGAACCGGAAGACGAATTAGGGGGAAAGCCTGCCGCCAAGCCGGAAGGCGAACTTGATACTCTTCGGCAGCAGCGGGATGCGCTCATCAGCCGCGTCAACGAACTGATTGGCAAGCCCGACGGTGAAGAGCAGCAGGAAGACGAGAAAAAGCCCGACATCGAAGCCGCCGAAGCCGCCGAAGCCGCCATGAAGGACAATCTCGCCTACGAGATGCCGAGGTTCGAAGTAAACGACGACATGCTGGACATGTTCGGTGTGCCGGAAGAGAACAAGGGCAAGTTTGAAAACTTTCTGAACGACTTGCAGACCCACACGGCCACTCATGCTGTCAAGGCCACACTGCGCACCGTGACGCCGCTGGTGATGCGGGTGTCCAGCACGATGATGACCAACATGCGGCGGGTCGAGTCGTTCTTCAGCGAGTACCCGGAAGAACGCGATAAGCCGAACGGAAACATCGTTGGCCTTGCCGCGAACTTGGCCATGGCCGATGCGATGAAGAACGGCGTCACCAACGAGGCCGACGTGCTCAAGTTGATGAAGAAGCACTATGACGACGCGCTCGGTCTTGCAAACAAGATTGAGCAGAAGGTGGGCAAGAGACACGACACGCGAAGTAAGAAAGACAAACGCGCGGCTGGTCCGGGTACGCGCCAGACATCCCGGCCAAAGCGGCGTGGGCCTGACCGGCGCAGCGAAACGCAACGCGCCATGGAAGAAGTCCGCGATGCGGACATGAACGGTGTGGAAGTCTCTCCAGGCGATCCCTTCTCCCATGTGTTCCGGGTGAAGAAACAATAGATGCACAACCGAGGATGAAAGGAGGTGAGGTAAATGCCGATTCCCAACTATAACGACCGGGGTGACCGGTCAGATGCAACACAGGAATCAATCGTAATCAACACTGCGGCTACGCACGCGCTTGAGCCGCATCAGCGTGTGGTTGCGGTCGGGATTCCTGCATCGGGTAATGTCGTGCTGACCCCGCCGAGTGCGGGCGAATACGGCGATGCCAAGGTGCTGATCTACGTTGCGTCCGACGCCGGTGCTGGCAACGTGCAGATGGACACCTCGGGTGTGGATGGCGGTCTGGCTGATGGCTGGCCGTCGTTCGACAACCTGACGGCAGTGGGCGACTACTGGTTGTTCGCTGTTCACATGGGCATGGTCGTTGAACTGATTCAGGAAGAATCAACCTGATGACCACAACTGGCAACGAAAGGAGGTGAGCATATGCCACCCCCGGATATTGAACGAATTCTGCGTGAATTCTATGGCCTGGAACAAGGCGCGGGAGGCACGCTGAAGATCACGAAGAGTCTGCTGGCCGACACCACCACGGTGACGGTTGCGGACCTTGCCGCTGTTGGCGCGCTGAACCCTGCTGATCTCGCGGTGCTTGATGTTGCGACGTTGGGCACGGTCGAGGCCAGCAAGGCAGTGACCGCTGATGCGAACAAGGACGTGACGGCGCTTCGGAACGTGACGGCGACCGGCGAGGTTGTCGTGCCTGCGGTTCAGGCTGCGGACGGCTCGGCGGGCAACGGTGCAGCGCTCAGCGTTGAGGGCGGTGCCGGTGACGGCGAGGGCAATGACGGCGGCGACGTTGATGTGGATGGCGGTGCCGGTGTTGCTGCCACGTCCGGCTCGAACGGCGGCGACGGCGGTGATGTCAACCTTGACGGTGGCGCTGGCGGCGGCTGCGAAGAGGACACTGGCGGTGCCGGTGGCCTTGTCAACATCACTGGTGGTGCCGGTGGCGGTTCAACGACCGCTGCGGCAACTGGTGGTGCTGGCGGCGCGGTTGTCCTCACCGGCGGTGACGGTGGTGCCGACGGCGAAGGCGGCTCCGGTACGGGCGGCGCGGGCGGCAACGTCACGCTGGTTCCCGGTGCTGGTGGTGCTGGCGACACTGCCGGTGCAACCGGTCAGATTCGCCTGGACGGACGCACCGTTGTCACTGACGGCGTCACGAGCGGCACGAACAGGCGCGTTGGCGGTTTGGCCTACGCAAATGTTGCCGTGTCGGCAACACCTGATGTGAGCGTGGACCACAGCGAGGCCGTGTTCGACAAGTCGTATACGATTCCTGCGAACACCATCAAGGCTGGAACGGTCCTGAAAATTCGCGCATGGGGCAAGGTGGTTGACAACAACGACGCCGACACCCTCACTGTGCAGTTGCGCATTGGCGGGTTAGCGGGCCAGAGCATTGTCTCAAGCGGTGCCGTGGATGTGGAAGATAACGACATCTTCGTGCTCGACGCGACGGTGTTGTGTTTCGCACCCGGCGCTACGGCCACGCTGCACTTTGCAGGCATGGGCATGTGTGACGCGCCCGGTTCCGGTCTGCTCGCGGTTGCGGGTGCCACGGCGGGCACGGTCGATACGACTGGTGCGCTGGACGTGGTTGTCACGCACGACTGGAGCGCGGCCCATGAGTTCAACAACGTGTACCTCGACGGTCTCGTTGTTGAAATCATCTAGCGGTTTGGGTCGTGCGCGCTGTGTGCGCGGCCCTGATGTTGAAGCGCCGGCATAGACCCGGCAAGTAGAAGGAAAAGAAAGATGCCACTCCCCGAATCGTATTTGCGCGGGGCAGTTTCGACGGTGGACCGTACCACAGACGTTCACCCGGAGGACTGGGACGGCAAGGTGTACGAGTACATCCCAATCGGGCATGTGCCCTTCACGGGTGTACTCGATGCCATGCCGAAGAAAGTCACCCGGTCCCGGCACATCCACTGGTGGGAAGAGCCGTTTGCGAAGCAGCGCGGAACCGTGACCGACGTGTACACGGACCAACTGCTTAGCTCGGCCTACGCCAGCGGCGGTGTCGAGGACGCGCAACTGTACCTGAAGATGTCGAGCGACGATGCAAGCCAGATCGTCATCGGCATGACGTTGCTTGTGGGTAACACGAGCACCATGGGTTATGTGAACTGCGACGTGTTGAATCTCAACATCGCGGGCGCGAACTCGTGGGTCTTGGTTGCGTTGCTGGAAGACGATACGGACGACGACTTGGCTGGCGCCAATCTCGTTTTCCAGATCACCGGTGATGCGCAGGAAGAAGGTTCGGAACTTCCCGAAGCCGATGGCCGCGACGTGACCGAACTGGTCAACCAGTCGCAGATTTTCATGGGTGCCCTGGAAATCACCGGCACGGAGATCGAGGAAGAGACCCGAATCGACCAGGCCATTCTGCCGACGGAAAAGCGGAAGGCGCAGATGCGTCTGATGTGCCGTCGTGAATGGTCGAACTTCTTCGGTGTCTACAAGACGAAGTACGGCAGTCGCGGCAAGCCGCGCCGGTTCATGGAAGGTGTTGTGAGCGCGATCAAGCGTCGCACCGCCCTCGGCCTGATGGACACCCGCGTCTACAACTACAAGACGGCTGCTGCGTACTCCGGCAAGACGTGGTTGTCAGGCGGCTGGGACTTCCTGAAAGGCATCCTGAACGACACCAGCAAGACCTCGACGGGGTCTTCGGTCAAGGACGTGTACCTTGGCCAGACCGCATGGCAGGCGATTGTGGACCTTGTTGAAGACCGTGGCCACTACAAGATCGAGACGCTCCAAGGAGATTTCGGTATTCGGGTGACCAAGATTTACGGGCTGAACAAGGCGCTGCATCTCATCGAACATCCGCTGTTCACGGAATCGCCGTTCTTCACGAACACCATGTTCATCACCGAGATGAACCTGTTCAAGGAACGTCCGTTCCGGAACCGTGGGCTGAAGTACATTCCGGCGAACCAGACCGCCACCGATGGGTATGTCTGGCGCGACGGCGTGAAGGCCGGCTGGATGTACGAGGGTTCGTTGCAGTACAACAACCTCGAAGCCATGGCCTGGGTCGTGAACCTGGGCGTCACCAACACCGCGTAACGCAACCAGACGCTCGGGGGGCCGCGCATCCCAGCGTCTTTCAACATTCGAGTCTTTTAACAATCGAAAGGAGCTAAATGAAATGCGAAGGCACATACTGCTTGTGGCCGTTGCGGCGGCTACGCTGCTCATGGAGGGCTGTCCCGTGCCAACCTGTGTCGAACTGAGCGAAGACTTGGTGAAACTGTCCGGACACCCGGAACTGGTCAACGATGCAAAGAACGGGGACTACTCGGTACACTCGGACAACCGGCGCCCGAATGCCCGCACGTTTCTGAACATGGCGCACAAGAAATTGGAGCGGTTTCTTCCGCATGTGGGCGAATTGAGCGTGCTGAAAACGACCCTTGATGAAGGTGCGTACAGTATCAACGTACCGGACCTCCGTTTCGTGTCGTTCATCGAGATTAACGACGGGACGACCCGGTGCCGGCTGGTGCGCAAGGAACTGGAAGAACTGTACCGGTTGTACGACGAACCGATTGCTGACATCGAAGCGGGAATGCCGTTGTATTGGGCCACGAGCGAAAAAATCGACGTAAACAGCGAACTGCTCAGCAACATTATTATGATTGAACGCGGTTCGGTTGAGTTGCGGGAGGTTGTGGAACCGGTTGCGTTCAAAATGTACGACGGCGTTGAGCCATTAACAGGTGCGGGCTGGGAGTTGGTTGGCAGCGAACTGCATCCTGTTTGTGCCCCTAGTGGCAATCCGGACTTGTCTTTGTGGTATGGCAGCATTGCGGGCGTGATTGCAGTGGATGATCGGCACGCTGGCGCGATTGTCGATATTGCGTACATCAGAGACAACTTTGATCTGACCGTGCGTATTTATGGCACGGATAGTATGTCCATTATGGAAACACATGCCCTTGATGCCAGCGGTACTTTGCAGTTTACGGTTCCGGTTGATGCAAGGCTGATCTTCATAGGTGGCGATTCACTACCTGGCGGCGGTTTCGAGATTGATGGCGAGGATGAGGGTGCGATTACGAGCATTTCTTTTCAGAGAACCTCCGGCGTGAATCTGCTCATTCTACCGCCATCGGACACTGCGTACACTCTTGATGTCTACGGAGGCTACTACGTGTCGAAGTTCACTGCTGACAACGATGTCTCGTGGTGGAGCAACCAGAATCCGGACATTCTGTTGCTGGGCGCGCGTGGCGAGGTCGAACTGCACCTGCACGGCAATCAAAGCCGCGCCAAGATGTTTTGGGACGAAGCCTATGCACAGGCGCAGCGGGTCCAGCACGCCCTTGTCCGCGAGGAAGTCGGAGAACTGCCGCCGGAAGACGTAAAGATGGGGTTCTGGTAAGCCATGACGGATTACAGACGACAGATTCGCAGACGCCCGCGTACCAACCCTGAACGCGAGCAGCGCCGTGAAAAGCGCGAGCAAGCACGAAAGGTGCGCGAGGAAGAGCAGGGGCGTGTCATGTTGAACGCGGCCCGGCGAATGGCTGAAGAGTACGAGGGACGCCTGCGCGAACTCGAAGCGCGCGTGGATGCACTGGAAACAATCAATGGCCCAAGTAGACCTGCTGCCCTCCTTCCGAGTGGGGATGAATAAGGACTGGCGTCAACGGATTAACGTTGATGGATGCCAGTCTATTGTGAACCTGCGCTCAAGCGAGCACGGGTTACATACGTTCTTCGACTTTGATGGGCTGGATGCTGCGTTCTTTGCTGCGGCCACGCCGGCCATTACCCCCGCATGGCCATATCCCCAAGGCTGGATTCTTGGTCCGAACAGATTGCTTTTCACGGAAACGAAAGTCTACACCATCGACGCGACATGGACGGTCTGTGTCGCGCAGACTACCGCTGACTGGGCCAACTGGAACTGGGACACGGATGCGGCGCCGGGGAAGAACATCACGGGCAATGGCCGGACGTGGGACATTGCCTTTTTCGGACACCACTGGATTGCCACGAACGGCGACCAACTGGTATTCAAGACGCCGTTTTCGCTGAAAGTCTTTGTGCTGGACATGGCGGTTGAGTCCATCTGTAGTTACAAGGGCGCGCAGGTCATTATGGGCGGGCTGGACAGTACGGACGACATATGGGCAGACATCGAGACCTATCTTGAGACGGATGAGGATGATCTGCCGACGGAACTCAAGGGTCTGTACGGCGGGCTGGACGAGAATGGCATTCACTGGACCAGTCGCGGCGCGGGTGAAGTATGGGGTTTGCTGGACCAGGTGGACTACCTGAAGTATGCGTGGTTTGACGACACCAAGGACACGGGTTTCGATACGTCGTTGACCTACTGGCGCACGCTGGCCGAGCGGAACCGGATGGGTAGCGGACGTTTGGATGAGGACGTGATCCGGTTGGTATCGTTCCGAGACTGTATCATCGCATGTACGTCGCCTCTCGGGATTGTGCCTCTCTGGCCGCAGGAAGGTCCATACGTGACGTTCGGCAAGCGGCACCCAAACGGAATCTTCGGCATCGAGGATTTGGACCCTGGCTTGACCTTGGAGAACCGGGACGCCATCGTGGCACACAACGATTTGTGTGCATTCATCGACAAAGACAAGCGGCTGACGGTTATCACGCCGGACTACAAGGCCACGCTTGTTGACTGCTCCAAGCACCTTGCGAATCTCATCGACCCCGTGTTGTCCTACAACCCGGAGCGGAAGGAAGTGTGGGCTGCCGATGGGGACCGGGCCTACTGTTTCCCTCGGGATGGCGGGTGTTGCGAGGCACCTTATGCGCCGAACGGATTTGCCGTTGTCGGTGGAGCCATCAGCATATGGTTCGAATGCGACGAGCCGGACGCAATCACCGTGTCCACCAACGTCTATACGGCAGCGGCCTTCGGTGGCAAGGACGGCCAAGTCATGGCTGTTATGAGCGCACGGTTGGCCACATTGAACGATGACAGTGACCTTGGATGGGAGGCTACGCTCTACTATCGCACAAACAGGCGCGGAGACTGGTACATTACGTCCACGCTCGCCCTGAATGACGAGGGGGTCGTGTCGTTCGGGCGCGTCCCAGCGATTGAGTTCTATGTCAAGTTCACCCATGCAGACCGGTCCACGACACATGGGCTGGACGGCGGGTTTGTTGAAGCGCAAATTGGCGGGCCATACGGTTCGCGTGAGTTTCACGACGACAGTGCGTCCCTGGTGACAGTGCCGACGCCATAGGAGAAAGAATATGGATTTCTCACCTGCTCTACGAGAGGGGTTGACGGCGGTTGTCCCGCAGGACATCACCCATGCGACGTTCACGGAAGTGCGGAACTCGATGAGTCTGGCACAGTGCCGGAACGCGCACCCGACGCCGTTCGGCGCCAAGCCGTTGCGTCAGATCACGTATCCGATTGCGAATGTGGCACAGGCGGCTGCATGGCCGCACATGCAGGTCATGCGGTTGGGTCGCACGCTGTTGCTCCTGACGGACCAGGAACTCTACGAGGTGAATCGGGACACACTGAACGCTGGCCGCGTAAGCGCCGGCACGGACGAGCCGCTTTACGCGCCTGCCGACAACACTACGCCCGTGACCCCGACTGCGAACAGCAATCTGTGGCAGGGGGTGGGGTTTCAGGACTCGTATTTCCTAACCAACGGTACGAGTCTGATTTTCCGCTGCACGCAGAACCTCAACGAATCGGATACGGTGCCAAAGATTGTGTGCGCCAACAGCGCTACGCACGGCATCGGGGTCCAGATGCTTGCCAACCATCAGGGCCGGTTGATCGTCGGCGGCATCAGCGGCAACATTCTGACCGACAACGCGTTCGAGGACTTGTTCGACTACTGGCGCGACAACAGTCCGTACAATGTGGCGTTGTCAGAGGACGCGGCAGTCAGTGATTCATGGATTTTCTACGGACCTCCCGGTGGCGGTGACACCGACTTGCCGTTCGTGGTCATGCTGGCCGTGCTCGAACTTGTCATCACGGCGAAACGCACACGGTATCTTTCCATTGCCCGGACCTGGATTGAAGAAGGGCTGATGGGCTTTCACCCGATGATGAGCGACGGGACGGTCAAGACGGGCAAACAGTATGGCAACGACCTGATTATCGGCACGGAAGACCATGTGGAGCGGTTGACCTGGACGGAGAATGGCTACCAGTCCACGTTGCTTGATACAGCAGGCGTGGCCGGTCGTGGCGCGATGTGCAGCGATGGCAAGGACACGAAGATTCTGTGGGTGGACACGCACGGCCAGCGGCACTACGGTGTGCTGAATGCCGGGTTCGATGAGCCGAAGTTCCAGCGGGAACTGTCCACGCTGACGCTCGATGACGACCTCGTTGTCTGCTATGACGAGGACTACTGGTGGATTGGCCAGGGCACGGACGGGTTTTGTCAGACGCCAGAAGGGAAGCTCGGGCGCAACGATGCGCTGGTGCCTTCCAGCCTGCTGCGGCTGCCGAACGACGACAAGTTGTACGGTACGTATGTGGCCAAGGCAGACGACCAAGACGTGATAATTGAGACCGAGACCTTCGACGGCGGTGCGGAAATGCAGCGCAAGATTTGGGAAGTCTCGCATGTGAACCTCGGCACGACCGACTCGAATGCGACCGGGTGGAGCGCACAGGTGAAAGCACGCCACGATAAGAGTGACAGTTTCACCACGTACAACTCGCGTGCTGATGACGGACGTGGCCGGTTCCGTATGAAGGTGCCGGGTGTCGAGTTCCGTGTGGTACTCACCAACCCCAACTACAAAGAGGCCGATTTGGACAGTCTTTCCGTGGACCTCGGACGCGGCAAACTGTCCCTGCGAGCATTGCACGACGCATGAGTTACGAGTTTCCCATAGACACCGCCCTTGGCAACGGGCTGTTCCCGGACGAGAACATGGCGCCGAACACGCCGTTCATGCGCAACATGGCGAATGCTCGTCCGCTTGGTGCCGGTGTCGGCGCCGTGTCTCCGGAACCGATTACGAGTCTGGTCGAGGATGACGACATCTCCCATCCGTTTCCGATGGCGTTTCGAGGAGAGCGAACCACACTGTTGTTCGATGCGGACAGCGTACAAAGCGTGGGGTCTGACCTGAGTTTGTCTGATGTGACCTTGTACGATGCGGAGACGCCGGCAGAGGACGGGTCCATCACCGAAGACGGGATATGGCAACATGCCTCTGCCGATACGCTTTGGTTTGCGACAAACGGGACCACGCTGGTATTCAATGTGCCATCGGGCGAGGGAAAGGTTCTGACCTCCGATGTGCCTGAGATCGGTGCGCTCGGGATGCACGAGCACCGGCTGTTCTGTGGTGGATGCGCGGGCGCATGGTTCGCGGGCGAGCGGTTCACGGCGCTTGTGGACGCATGGCGCGAGACCCAGCAGGCCAATTTGTTCGCGCACGAGGACATGACATTCGACGAGGGTTGGGCAATCTACTTTGAACCTGGTGGTGGTGCGGATGACATTCCGTATCACATTGCGTTGGCGGTGCTGGGCGTCTTTGGTGAAGACGAGTACGACGAGTGGCTTGAGTTCATCAACCAGTACATCGAAGACGACCAGATTGGGTTTGTCCCATTGCAGCGGCCCGGAGCCATCCGGGCGTTCCTTCCATCAAGGGCTGGCATGGCCGTGTTCGGGGCGCAGGGCACGGCCATGCTGGTTCCTGTAACCACGGGCGGTTACGAGATAGCCTTTCGTGGTGATGTTGGCGTGCTTGGCCGTGGTAGCGCCGCTGGCAGCATGGAACAGCACTGGTTCCTCGACCAGGATAGACGCATTCGCAACTGGATGCCGGAGCAGCAGCCACGATTGCACTTCCAGCGGCGGCTTGCCGGATTCACTTCGGATGCGACCTTGAGTTGGGATGATGCGCTTGGTGAATTGTGGCTTGTCGATGGCACGAAGAGCTACGTTTTGACCCAACACGGTCTCGGTGGCTTGATGACCGCGCGTCCCACATCGTTGTTCCGAGACCCGTCGAACGGACTTGTCGGCGTGGCCTACGGTGCGGGCGAAGACTCGTACACGATGACGCTTGAGTCCAGTGTGCTCGACATCTTGGAGCGGGACTATAAGCAGGGTATCGCGGTACAGGTGCAGAGCACAGGGCTGACGGACCTTGAGGCGCGTTGTGACTACCGGTTTGACCCCGAGGACGACCTGGAAGAGGGTTCATGGATTCCGAGTTGGATTCCTGGTTATGTGCGGGTCAATGCCGCTTTCGTGGACGCTGGTGTGGCGGTGCGTGGCGACTATGAAGCAGCAACAAGGGCTTCGGTAAGCCGTTTGGAGTTCCGCTATGATGCAACAGGCCGAAATGCGAGCAAAGGAATGCGAGGCCGCAAGCGTCCGGCGTAGAGTCCCGATTGCTGTGGCTCAGTTGGTCGGGCAGTCCTTCATCTCCGCGCAATGGCATGTACTGGAGCCGTCCATCCTGCTCGGTCTGACGCTGGACCCCAAGGACAGCAAGGCGGGCTTGGACATTCTCCGCATGGTGCAACAGGGGCAGTTGCAGGTGTGGGCGCTTTACGGGGCCATGTCGGACGAGGACGCGCCCGAGATGTTCGGCACACTCACGACGATGTTCACCTGCGAATGGCCGGCGCGGCAGCGTGAGCTTCTGGTTTTCAGCTGGCATACTGCGTACCCCATCGAACGAAAGGCACTCCGGGCAGGATTCGAGCCGGTCGTGGACTACGCGCAGCGGAAGGGTTGCACGGGCATGGTACTATACACGCGAAACCCGAAGGTGGTTTCGGTTGCTCGCCGGTTGGGCTTTATGGAAGACCAGACGGTGATGCGGAAAGGATGGTGATTCATGGCTGGTGGCGGCAGTTCACAGACTGGTGCGGCAATCGAATACCCAGAGTATCTCGGAAACTTCCATACTGGGATAGTTGGAGGGGCCGATACAACTTACACGTCGCCCGTCGATGTGGGCTTTGACATGGTGGATGCCATCACGGAAGCGTCCTCTGCGGTTGGTGGTTCCCCGTTCGCGCTGGTGACCGGGTATGACGTAGACGAAGACGTGGGGGATGTGAAGGACGCACGGCAGGTGGTCGAGGATATGCTTGACGACATTTCGGCCAGTACAGACGTGTCCGGCTATCTCGACGATGCCGTGACCTACTACGATGCGAACCTCGTGCCGTCGACAGAAATCGACGATGTGGTGGATGCTTTCGACGCGCGGAGTCTGGAATCGTTCCAGCGGGATGTGGCCGGGACCGTGGACTTCGCGTTCTCAGCCGGCGCGTTCTGGAACAACCAGTTGCCGGTGGCGCTGGCCCAGGTCATTGCACGGCGGCGCGAGCAGAGTGCAGACTTCGAGGCAAAGCTGCGGTTGTACGCGCAACGGGAACGCACCCAGTCCGTACTGACCATCGCGAATGCGATGCTTGCCCGTGACCAATACAAGATGCAGGGCAGCATGGCACTTGTCGGTGTGACGAATGAGGTTGCGCAGTTGGCCATTACGGCGAACCAAGACGCCATCTCACAGGCGTTGAGTTACGAGGTTCAGGACGCGCTCTGGGACTTGAACCTGCTTGTTGAGGGCGCTCAGGTTATGAGTGCGATTGTGGGTGCTGCGACGATGCCGCGCAACCTGACGAAGGGCGAGCGGTTCACGGCGCAACTTGGCACGGCGCTGAACGCCGGGATTCAGGGTGGTATTGCATTCGGGAACCCGGCAGCAGGCGTGGGCATTGGTGTGGCAAGCATGGGCTTGCAGATGATGGGAGACTTGATCGATGGGTAATCCGTTTGAAGATGCCGATGCTGCGATGCAGTTGGGGTTGGCCTTTGCCCCGGTGTTCCAGAGCCAGATTCCTTTGAACACGCCGGAGGCTGCGGCAATACAGAGCCAGGTCGAAATGTTCCAAGCGGGCTTGCAAGCCGAAGCAATCAAGAAGGCAGCCCGGAAGAGCAAAAAGAAAGGGATTGGCGGGGCGCTGGGCTCTTTGGGCGGCATGGGGCTTGGTGCGCTTTTGGCCGCGCCGACAGGCGGGATGAGCCTCGCTGCTGGCGCTGCGCTTGGCGGTGCGGCAGGTGGCAGCGCGGGCAGTCTCTTTGACCAGAACTACGGTCAGGCCGCGAACTACATGTTCCAAGGCATCAACGCCTACAACCAGTACGGTACTCCCACAAAAAGTGCGGACATGAGTTTGCCCAACATGGACTTGTCGCAGGGGTTGACGACCAGCCAGTACCCAGCAGCCGGTCAGCAGGGCGCGGAGCTTCAGGTACGCTCCGGGTTGGGCAGTGACTTCAAGGCCGACACGGCCATGGGCGTTGCTGCGCCGAAGTCCGGGACGAACAACCTGCTTGAGGGTTTCAACGAAACCGCTGCGCTGGCGGTAGGCGGTGCGTTGACGCTTGGCAGCGCGGCCAAGATGTACGCCGACAGCACTGGCGAGTTTGAGCCGAAGTCTGCGTCTTCTCCGAAGCGCCCGCCGAATCCCATGATGCGCTCCACGATGAATGTCGTCGCTGACACCACGCCGGGTGAATGGCGCCGGCTGTGGCGCACGGACCCAATGGCGGCATACGCGCGTGTGTCGATGCTGGACGCAAACGGGGTGAAACTGTCCGAAGAACAGGTCCGCGCCATCCCGAAGAAACAGCGCGAGAAACTGCGCGAGCAGGGCTTTGAGATGGAAGAACCCAAGAGCCGGTTCGCGGAGTTCATGTTGCCGCTGACCGCTGCGCTGGCGGCGGGGATGCTGATCCCCGAGAGCAACGGCACGGAAACGTTCGCACCCAACTTCTGAGGTACACGGCGATGCCACGCACAATCAACTTCCCTGACGGGAGCCAAGAGACCTTCGACGACAACACGCCCGACCGTGACATCATGGTCGAGGGGACCAAGCGCACGTTCGGCCAGCGGGTCAAAGAACTCGGCGCGCCAACGGCACTGGCGATGATGCTGGGCAGCTTGGGCGAAACCCTGCGCATGGCCGAGCAGGAGCAAAGCACTTTGCCGACCACCTTGGATGCTGGCAGTGTCATGGGCATGACCCCGGAGCAGGTGCAGAACACGGCAGCACTGATTCAGCGGGACCGCATGTTCCAGCAGCAGCAGAAGGCCGACCGGCGCCAGAGCGTGGTGGAGCAGATGGAAGCAGAGAAGGACCGTCAGCAGGAAATCAAGTTGATGCAGCAGCGCGCGAAGAACAACAAGGCGCTGGCTGACTATCAGGACCAGTTGGCCGAGACGCGCGCGAAGCGTAAGGAGCAGCGCGGCGAATTGGTTGGCACGCCGGGGACCGGCATGTACAACGTCGGGTTCCGGGACGGGGAACCGTTTGCTGACGAGTTGCTGCCACCGCCGGAAGATGACAGTGTGCCGACCGTGCGTTCGTTCGCGGACAACACCACGCGCCAATGGAACCCGACCACGAAGAGTTGGGACACGCTTGCCACACGACCGGATGCTGTGGGAGGCGCTGGTGGTGCGGGTGGCTCGGCAGTGAATTTTCAACTTAAAACGGACGAGAACGGCTACATGTGGTCATGGGATCCTCGCGCAAACACCATGACGCCGGTCGTCGGGCCTGACGGTGAGCACATGCGCGCGAAAGACCCGACCCGCCCGGACAACCTGGCTCAGGATGCGCGTGACATGGGCACCCTCATCAACGCGTTGTACACCATCCCGCAAATCAAAGCCATGGGCATCGACGTTCCTATCGACATGGCCATCCAGATGCTGGGCACGCCGGACGGGCACGGGGGCATTGTGCGTGAGGATCGGCAGCGACTTGGGCAGAAACTCCTGGAGTCCGGATACCAGCCTGACGAGGTTCGCGAGGCGCTGGACCGGAACGGGTTTTTCGACGACAGATCATGGTGGCCGGGTCGAGTTGGGACGCAGTGGAACCCTCCTACCTCTGCCGCGACGACTGCGCCTACGGCGGGGGCGACCAAGCCTTCATCTGGGGATTCAAACAAGCCACGTCGCGGCACTTACAAGGGGGAGACCGGATATCTCATCAACGGGATGTTCTATACCGACGAGGAAATGGAACGTTTGCAGGAGGAATAGAGCGTGCCTATCCGGGTTACTGATAAGAGCGAGTTCCAACCAGTCGGCGTGCCCATAGAAGACGAGAGCGAGTTCCAGCCTATTGGCACTCCCGTTGAGGATGAAAGCGAGTTCCAACCCATCGGTGATGACGTTGGGTTTTGGGGTGAAGCAAGGCGTTCTCTAGCCCGTGGCTCGGGCGAGGAGGTCCGCGATGCGACGACCGGTCTCGCGCAGCTTGGGACTGCGGCCACAGCAGAGACGGCGCGACAAGCAGAACTGTTGCGCACCGATGTACCAAACGTGACCCCGGAGCGGTACGTGTCCGCGCTCTACGATACCCAGGGGGATGTGGGCGGCATTCCTTCCATGCCGGACCCGTCGAGCCGCCTTGGTCAGGTAGTCCCGGCCCGGAAGCAGGAACTCGAACAGGAACTTGCCGACTACTCCGCACAGCGCATGGTTCAGGAGCAGAACGCGCAGGAACTTGTGGACCGAAGCGGGTTGACCGCCGCAGTTGAGAAGACCGCAGAAATCGACGAGGCGTTCGGGGAGAAGATTGAGGAATGGTTCCCGAAAACTACAGAGTACGAAGGACGCTACGTCATCAGCGACCCAAGTGTGCTCTTGGAACCGAAGTGGTGGGCCGCGAACGGATTCGAAATGATCCCGCAGACGGTGGCGATGCTGTCTGGTGCGGGTTTGACCGGCGCGATTACGAAAAGCAAGCGGGCGGCGTCCGCTGTGGCTGGTGCTGTTGCCGGTCACCAAGAGGCCATGAGCGTCTACCGGCAAGCGCAGCAGGAGGGCATGGACCTCGAAGATTCCTTGCTCAAGTACGGCGAAGCGTTTGCCGGTGGCACGGCCCTGAATGCGCTGGGTGCGAATTTCATCCTGAGCCGGTTGCCAAAGAACCTTCTTGCCAAAATGGCAAGCACGGTTGTGCGCGGTGGGGTCGAGGGGTTGACAGAGTCTTCCGAGGAAGTGTTCCAGGGCTACATCATGGGTGAGCCGCTGAAGAACCTCATCATTCAGGCGGTGGAAGTGTTCCCGGTAGCGGCGCTGATGGGTATGGTGGGTTCCAGCGTGTCGGAGATGGCGCAGAGTGGCTATGAAGGGCGGCAACCCCCTCCAGGTGGTGGCCCTGACCAGCCCGGAGGGCTGCGCACACCCGAAATGGAAGCGCGGTTTGGTCCTGAGGCGACCTCAGAAGCCGCAGGAGCGACGATCCCCTCTGAGCAGGGTGACTTATCGACCGAAGACCCGTTCGTGCAGCCAGCGCCGCCTCCGGCAGCGGGACCGCTTATTGAGGCAGGTCCAGACGGCGCATTCATCGGTGGGCTGGCTCCGACAGATGTGCCCTCGTTCTCGCGTCCGAGCGGTTCCGGGCGTACCTCGCTGGACAAGATCGACCAGGAAGCACTGGAGCAAACCCTTGGCGACCTTGAGGATACAGAGATTGGCAGCGACTTCTCTGATGAAGAGGCGGTACGGGTAGCGGACAGTCTCGGTTTGACCGAACAGGCGATTTCCGATGCGCTCACCGCGCTGGAACAACCTGTGCAGAAAGAGGTTACCGAAACTCCTGCTCCAGCAGAAAGCACCACGGTTGACACACTGGATGCGCTTGACCGGCTGATCGAGACGGCAGACGCGCAGCGGATTGAACCTGACGAAGTAGTGAAGCAACCCATTGGTGAGGCTTTTGACCGGTTCGACTCGCTCGATGCCGAGGCCCAGCAGCGCAGCACGCTGTTGGACGTGGAAGGGTTTGGGAACCTGACTCTGCGGCGTGGCCCGGCAGCCGGCGTGGAAGACGTCATCCAGATTGTGAACGTGTCGGCAGAAGAGAAGGGGCAGGGTACGTTCGACGGGCTTCTGGCGGAACTCAAGTCTCGGTATCCGAGTGTGCCAATCTATGCCGAGAGTGTGCTGACCGAGCGGTTCCGTGGCGGGTTGCAGCGCCGGGGATTCCAAGATGTGGGCGGCAATAATTTCCTATGGACCCCTGAGCAGGAAGCGCAAGACAAGGTTGCGGCCAACAGGCCGACGGAAGAGAACGTGGTCCTGATGGACTACATGGTCGAGCAGTACCTTGAGGCCGAGCAAGACGACCGGGAAGACGCCGAGCAGTTGTGGTCCGAGTTGGAGTCTTTGGCTGGTCCGTGGGGTCTCGGCGCGGCAGACCTGCTGGAGCGTTGGGAGGAAACCCAGTCCGTTGCGGGGTTATTCGCACAGCCGGAGATGGCGGCGAAGGTGGAGACGGCACCCTCCTCGAAGCAGCCAGAAGCTGCCCAGCAGGAGAACGCCGCTCCGACCGAGGAGACCCCAGCCGCACCCGAGATCGCCCCGCAGGCGGCCCCTGCGAAGGCGGCACTGCCCGATATCGAGGGGCTTGAGGTTGCCGGCGACGTGTACCGTATGCCGGTGGACCAGATTGCGCTCGACCCGGAGCGGTTCCAGTTCAAGATTGACAACCTGGGCCAAGAGGGGCAGACCGCCACGCTCATTGATGTGAAGCAGTGGGACGAGAAGGCGGCAGGGACTATTCTAGCATGGCGCGACCCCGAAAACGACAAGGTCTACGTCACCAACGGCCACAACCGGGTTGGGCTGGCCAAGCGGCTTGGCGTCGAGAAGATGAAGGTCGAGTTCAGCGAGGCGCCCACAGCGGAAGAGGCGCGCGCGGAAGCCGCCCTAATGAACATCCGCGAGGGCAAAGGCACTGCCATTGACGCGGCCAAGTTCATCCGCGACACCGAGATCAAGCCAGACGACATGCAGCGGCTCGGGATTTCGCTATCCGATGCGAAGATGCGGGACGCACAGGGTCTCGCCAAACTAAACCCGCTTCTATTCGATGAGGTCGTGCAGTCCGGGCGCCAGAAGGACGTGACGGTAGGCGCCATTGTGGGGTCCACAATCCCGGACATGGCCCAGCAGGCTGACTTCATGGCCGAATTGGCCAAGGAAGAGGAACGCCGCAAACGCGACTTCACCATCGAGGAGGTGCGCGAGACCGCCGACCGGTTCGTGAATACGGAGCGTGTCGGTGAAGAGACGGACCTGTTCGGTGAAAACATCGGTGGGCGCAGTACGCTCTTCGCTGAAGGTGAAGTCACTGCCAGCATCAAACAGCGACTTTCCAAGGAGAAGAGACTGTTCGGCACGGTCGTGCGTGGTAAGGAGCAACTTGAAGAGGCCGGCAACGTCATTGCCGAAGAGGCCAGCAAGCAAGTCAGCCAGGCTGCGGCACAGAACCTAGCAGTGTTCGATACGCTCAAGCATACAGGCGAGATAGGCAGCATTATCCGTGACGCGGCCAGGCGTCTCGCAGAAGGGAAGACCAATGCCAAGCAAGTCAAGAAAGAAGCCTACGATGCCGTCCTCGCGGCAATACCCGGTCTTATCAGCCGACGCAATCAGCCGACTGGAACGGGCAATGCGGCGGTACGAGAAGAAGGGACTGGTTCCGCAAGGACGGAAACGCAGGGAGGCGAGCGGCAAGACGAACTCTTCTGGCGCCGCGTCATCCCCTCGGAAGAGCGGGTAGCCGAAGCCAAGCGCCGTATCAAGCGTGACTGGAATCGGCTCGGGGTTATCGGCATCACGCCAGAGGAAAACATCCGGACGCAGATGAGTCTCATTCGGGAGACCGGCGTACTTATCGTCCACTACGCCGCCAAGGGCGTGACGCGCATGTCGAAGGTCGAAAAGCACGTCAAGCATCTGGTTGAACGGAAGCTCGGTCGCAGACTGACCGACAAGGAGTTCAAACCCTACTTCCGGGAAGCACGGAAGATGGTGCAGCCGGTCATCACGAACATCCGCAAGCGGCAGAGAGCAGACACTCCAAAGCGGCGCATCAACAAGCAGATTGTAAAACCTGAGAGCGAACAGGTTCTCGTAGATGCGCGGGACATGCTGCGGTACTCGATTAAGATGCAGGCCAAGGCCGGCAGGGCTGGCGAGCGCATTGGACACAGGGAAGGCACGCTCTCCACCCGGGCGACACTCAAAGAGGTTTTGCAGTTTGCCAAGGACTATCTCGGTCCAGGCCACCAAGACATGGTGGCCAAGATTGCCCAGCGAATAATCAACAGCGCTCCGAAGACACAAGAGGCCGCGTTGCGGTATGTGCGCAGGGCGGTGCAGAAGATGGTGGAAAAGCAGGAAATGGCTGACGCCATCGCGGAGTTCAAGGACGTGGTGCGCAAGGCACGCAAGCGCAAGCTTCGCCGTGAATACCGCGCACAACTCGATGCGCTGCTGGAGCAGATGGCGGTCACCACGCGCCGTGACGCCATCCTGAAACGGATGAACGACACGCTCAAAGCCGCCAAAAGAGAGGTGGACGCACGCGAACTGCCCGGCCAGATACCCGAGAAGGCGAGGGCGAACGCGGAACGGACCATCAAGGATGCCAACGAGCGGCAGCGCAAGATGCTGGAAGACCTGGGTGGCGAGGCACGACGCATTCTCGGAGACACTGACCGCGCAAGGCTTCAGGATTTCGACGCTACGGCAATCCGCGACTTGACCGACATCGTAAAGCAGATCGTCCACCAGAGCACCACCAAGCAGAACCTCATCTACCACCGCCAACAGAAGCGCCGGGATCAGGTGGAGGCTGAAGCCGCCGCAGAAGTGCGGGATCGCATGAATATTCCTGACGACCTGCCTCCTGGCGAGCGCAAGGCACGCCGACACGCCGTTAGTGCGACCATTGGTTGGATGACCCGGGGGCAGGCCAGCATCCAAAACCTGGTCCTGTGGATGGCAAATGAGGGCGGTCAGGCATGGGACGTACTGGTCACGCAAATCCAGCAGGCACAGTCTGAGTTCGAGGCGCTGCGCTTTCGGGCAAAGGACCACATCAACGCAGTGCTCGACGACATTGGGCTGACGAAAGAGCAGCGCGCAGAAATGTCTGACATCCTCAGCGGCTACACGGCGCAAGACCCGGTGTCAGGTAAGTTGCTGAAGCGCGTGAAGGAACCCGTGGTACACAACATCACGCTTCCAAGCGGTCAAACTCTGCGCATGACGGCAGGTGAACGCATTTCCTTCTACCTCGCGTGGATGAACGCAAGCACTCGCGCCGAGTTGCTCAAAGACAAAGGCGAAGGTTTCGTCCTGTCCGTAGACCCGCGCGCGGAGCGGTTCAAGGTGGACATTGAGACTGCCGACGCCATCCTTGCAACAGTCACAGATACCGAAAAGCGTATCGGCGATGCCATACGGGCCTACCTCAACGGAGACTTGCGTAGCCGTCTCAGCGATTGGTGGAACGACCGTTACGGCCATGACATTTTTGGCGAAGAAGACTATTGGCCACGGCGCCGGCTTCGCGACCCTGAACTGGATGACATGAAGATTATCCAAGGCACCAAGGCAGAGCACCAGTCCATTTTCAAGCCGCGAACTACTGGCTCAGCGCCGATTGTTGTTGGCGATGCCTTCGCGGAGTTCTTCGCGCATGTGAACCGCACTGCGCTGCTGCTCGCCAAGGCGAACCCTACCCGTGACGCACTGATGCTGTTGAAAAACGAGAATGAATTCACCGACACGGTGAAGCGCGCGTCGAAGTCAGGCGAGGAACTTCTAAAAACCCTTGCCGACAGGATAGAAAAGTTCGGGCGCATCAAGGTCAAGAGGATGCCGTACTGGGACCGGATGGTGCGTGGCTTTATCAGGAACAGCACGGTTGCGAATCTCGCACTGAACGCGCCGGTCATTGCCAGCCAGTGGGTCAGTGTCTGGAGCGCGCAAGCAGACATTGGCGTTGGGCATCTCAACTACGGGCTGAAGCAAGCGTTTCGACCCGGCGGATTCCGGTCTACAGAGGCTGCGATCGCGCAATACGCACCTCAGTTGCGCGCAGTAGTCGAGGGTGGCGGGCACCAAGTGGTGACCCCGGAACAAATGGGTGGGACCGTACAGACTTTCTACGGCATGGCGCCTACCAGCGACCGGTACATGGGGTTGCTTGCCAAGTCGAACGAAATTGCCGTCGTTGCCATCTGGCACGCCGCCATGCGCGAGGGGCAGCAGATAGGACTGCAAGGTGACGCGCTGATGGAGTATGTGGGAACACGCGCCACCGAAGTGTACAACCGGTCCCAGCCAAACTTCGATGTGACTGCAACCGCCGGCATGAAGTTGGCAGCGCGAGACAGTTCCCTTGTCGCTCTCGCGACCATGTACACGGGGCAGACGCAGGTGATGATGCAGCAAATGATCCGTGCAAGCGTTCAGTATGCGCGGGGCGACATCGGCAAGGCCAAACTGGTCAAAGATATCACTATCCCGACACTGTTTCAGGGCGCGATCTTCTACGGGATGAAGGTTGTGTGGGAAGAGGGCAAGAATGCGCTGTTCGGCATGGACGATGATCGTGACGCCATGGAGAAATGGGCAGACTATATCGCGGACGTGATTGGGGGGCTGTTCGGCATCGTACTGGGTGCTGGTCCATTCCTCGATAGTATGACCGAAACGGCGAAGAAGATTCTGATGCAGGAGTCATTCACGCCGTGGGAATTCACCGGTGGGTCGAATCCAATCACGACGCTTGGAATCGACGCCTACCAGTCTGTGGCTCTCACCGCTGAGGCTATTGCTGACGCTGCCCGTTGGCAGGCCACAGCGAAGCAAGCGTACACGGCAGTCGACAGTATCGTGGATGCTGTGGGTCAGATTGCGGGTCTGCCGTTGCGCCACCCCAAGGATGATATTCTGAAACCCTTGGTGCAGATGCTGACAGAAGGAGGCGAGCCGGTGGACAATCTCCGGCCCGCCAGAGGGGGAGGACTACGCGGACGGGGGCTGCGACCCAGAGGTGTCCTCAAATAGTTCGCGAGCCCTGTCAAGAAACCCGTAGGGGATGAACACGGTATCGTACACTTGGTAGATCCGATGATGCACTTCCCAGTTTGACGGGTCTTGTCTCCACTTACGCTTCAAAAGCCAGCGGCACGGCCATGTGTACCATGCCCAGTCCGGGTGCGGCTTCAGTTCCAATGAGGTGCAGAAGGGGTGCTCCGTGAAGGTGAGGCCCATAATCCTTTCCGTTCCCTTGATGCCGAAAGCGTTCATTGATCCTCGGTTCTCCGCGCCGGCTGCCTTCCTGAATGCGTCCTTCTCGATGCTCATGACAGCCTCACGATGCCTTCGTCCTCGACACCCATGAGAATTGTGGGCGCCTGCCCCGGGTCAAGGTCCGTGGCTTGGCAGATTGCCATGGCAAGTTGGCCAGCGTAGTCTACCGTGGCGTGGATGGTGTCGCTGGCAATCTTCACGCGCGCCTCCATCTTCTCGGCGGCGTTGAGCGAGTCGTCGTTGTCCACGGCAAGCTGCCGCTGCATGGCGCGCGCATGGAAGTTGCCGGCTACTTGGCCAGCAACGAGTCCTGTCAACAATGCGAGGTTAGTCATGTGCGGTCTCCTTTCTCCTGACGAATCAGGTCGAGTTGCAGTTCGTCGAACAGTTGCCGCTGGTCCGGCGGCAGGGCTTGGTAGTGCCGGAACAGCATTTCGGCCTTGGTTTCCATGAGCGGACTCCACTGGCCGCTTGCGAACAGTTTCAGGATTTCCTCCTGTGTGTGTCCCTCGCCCAGCAGTTCCTCGGCTTTGTCTCGGTAGGACAACTGGATGCCGAGACTGAGGAGGTGAAGCACACCTTCCTCCTTGAACCACGTCAGTGCCTCATCCAGAGACTCAGGCACATTTACCTGCCATTCCATGGAGTCGTCAGTCCCTCTCGCGTAAATCGTCTTCTTCATGGATCGCGTCCTTCACGGTGATGACTGCGGCGGTGCCGTCGAACATGACGAGCACGGCCATGAGTCGTTTTGCCACGTCTTCGTTGAGTGCTTCGGTGACTTCCTTGGGCCACTTGCGGCCCACGTTGGTTTTCGGGCAGAGCTTGAGCCTTGCCTGATACGCCTTGCCGTGCGCGGTCTTGGTGTTGATGCGGTCGATGTAGTCTCCCAAGTGCCGCGAAGACGCATTAGTGACGTACATCTTTTCAATCTCGGGCACCTTGTCCAGCGGGATTGGTGGATGGTAGTTGTCCATAATCCGTCTCCTTTCAGAACGGGAGATCGTCCTTCAGTTTCCGCAAGCCGCGCCGACTGGTGACTATCATGGCTCCGTCCTCGAACAGTATCAGCGCGCTTCCCTTCGCTCCAGTTTGCACGAGTTTGCACCCCATGCCCATTCGGTCTTTGTCCGTTGGCCTGATGCGCCAGCCCCATGTGTGTGTCCAGTTCGCATGGATGCCGCATTCTTGGCAGAATGGCGTGTAGCCCAAGTCTCGCACCTTCAGAACGCAGAGTGTGCCGGGCGCCTTGCCACAGCACGCGCACACGGGCACATTCGACACCAGTTTACTCATGGCCATATTCCTTGACGGCATAGGCGCACAGCCACAGCGCGTCTGCTTCGTTGTCGTTCTGTTTGAGGTCGAGTCTCCATTGTTCCTCTGCCTCCTGCACCATCTGTAGTTTGCTGGCATTGCCCTTGCCGGTAGCGAAACGCTTGATGGTCCCCACGGGTACGCCCTCATAAGGCACTCCGCGAGTCTCGCATACCTCGACGAGGTGCGCCTTCAGCCCGCCATACACGTGAGCCGCGTCTGTCCCGAGATGCCGGCGCACTTCCTCGTACACCACCATGTCCGGTTCCATCGCGTCCAGCATCTCAATGACGTGCTTGCGGAAGATGACATAGCGCATTCCTCCACCGCTGTAACGACTGCCCTTCAGGTCGAGCGTGCCGTAGGTGAACGGGCATTTCTCATCGGACGGCGCTGTCACGGCCCATCCGGTATTGGTCCCCAGGTCAAACGCCAGAATCTTCATCGATCCCCCCTTCCATGTTCATGCGCAGGTGCGCAGCTTCAAGTTCCTCTGCCGTGTATTCGCCAATCAGGTCTTCCACGAACTGATGAACGCCGCTGAAATGCTCGTAGTCCACGAATGTGCGCGTGTCCGCATAGCGCCAGAGAGCCACGAGCAGTCGGTCTCGCTCGCGCTGTAATGCGCTGTTCCCTTCGATGCTGACTTTCGCGATGATCGACATTGCCTGACACTCATCGTTCGGGCATGCCCAGACCACATAGGCCGCGCCATCCGTCTGGAAAAGCGCAATCTGTGTCACGGTCTCGCAACGCGGACAGATCAGCCGCCCCTTGTCGTAGGTGGCTTCAATCTCTGTGCCGGTTCCGAGTTCACCTTGGATCTCTTCCGTGTCCAAGTGCTCAAGGTTAAGACGAATTTGGTTCATGCTCCCTCCTTGTTCTCTGCGCGTCTTCGCAGTGTTGTGCCCGTCATGTGGAGGACGAGCAGATTGGGTTGCAGCCTATTCAGTGTCGCGTCCACCAGCGACTTGTTGGCCACTCGCTCCAGCCATCGTGCCTTCAGGTCGCTTGGCGTGACGTTGGTCGTGATGAGCGTCACCTTGTTGCCGCCGTTGCGTTCATCGAAGAGTTCCCAAAGCGCGGCCATGCCGTCTTCGGTCAGTTGCACCTTGTCGATGTCATCCAGCAGCAATGTGCCGATACGGCAAGCGCGCTGGTACAGTCCGCGTCCTTCGTCGAACCGGGCGCTTACCTTGAACAGCCGGCGGGCGCTCAGTTCGCCTATGGACCCGTAGAGTGCAGCACGCATGAGCAGACAGCGGCAGAGATAGCTCTTCCCCACACCCACGTCCCCGTAGGCGAACACGTTATCCTCGCCCTTCCACTCGTGGGCACGCTGCCATGCTTGGGGGTTCATCTGCTCAATCGTCTTGTCGCTCTTGGCAAAGGTGCAGCGTGTCGTGCCGAGCCGCAGCATGTCAGCGTTCTTTGCATCGCGAATGCGGTCAGTGGCACGTTCGAGCAGTTCCTTGCGCTTCTGTTCGCGTTCGAGTATGGCAATGCACTCGTCACAGTACTTCTTGCCAATGAAGATTGTGATCTCCTTCTTGCACCGGAGACACGGTCCCTTGCGTTCCTTGAGTTCCATCGGCTATTCCTCCGCGTTTGGTCGGCCAGGCAATGCCTTCTCTTGGTCTGTGCGGCAATCCGCGCAGACGTTTTTCCAACCGGATTCTGTTCCCATCCAGATGCCGTGCAGACCGGGTTGTTGCCCGCACCGGTCGCACAACGGCACCCTTGCGCTTATCGTGTTGGGCAGGTCGCTCATGGTTGGTCCTCTTTGGGTTTGTCTTCCAGCTGTTGGACACGCACCACCACGCCGGGCCTTTCGCCGTAGTGTTTCGTCAACCTCTCATCCGCGATTTGTGCATCATCCACCCACAACACGCCCGTCAGCGCATCCTCGACTGCACGCGCCATCTTAAGCGCGTCTGGTCGCTTCGCATGCCACTCCGGGGCAACGTCCCGCAGCAGTCCCGAGCGCTTGCCAGTGTGGTAGTGCGCCTTTGGGCGAGGCAACCAGAAGTGCATCCTTACCCACAACGGCCCGTGCAACAACGGCCCGCTGTACTCCTCTGCGGCCTCGTGGGCCACCACGGCCTGCCAGTCTTTTGACCGTCGACAATCCTCTGTGACGATTGCGCGGCCAGTCTTGGGGTTGACGAAGGCGCGCTTGCTGCCCGCGGTTTTGGGTATGCCGGGAACGAAGAATTCAATCATGCGTTTCCCTCCGTTTCGGCTTCGGCGCTCACCATCGCGCCGATGATCTCCGCCGCGACCGGCCAGACGATGCTGTTACCCAGCGCACCTAACAGCGACCGGTGCGGCTCGCAGTCTTGCGGCGTTTGTCGCCTTTCCTGTCCCAGTTCGCCAAGTAGCTCCACGGGTAACCCATCAGCCATGCGGATAGAATCATCAGGCGCACGGCGAATTTTTCCGTCTGCGCAAGGCACGAGGACGCTGGCGGTCCACATATCCCCCGCGCAAAGTCGTTGAGGTCGTTCGACCGTTCCGGGTCCGTCATCCGCTTCGGACACCCGCCGCCTGTCCCGTCGCGGGCTTGCGGCGTCGGCCAGGTCGCTAGTTGTGTCGCTATCCCGTCGCCGCTTTGGGGGCTTGCGCCCGCCCGATTGTAATTCCCGTGTTCCGTTGGTGTGGCCCATGATCCAATAGCGGCGCCTGAGTTGCGGGGAAGCGACGGCACAAGCCGGAATATCGAGCACTTGCACTTCGTAACCTTCGGCTTCCATTCGAGCAAGTATTCCGGCGAGGCCCACGTCTGCGATTCCAGGAGGATTTTCAAACAGGCACCAAGTGGGCCGGACTTCCCCAAGCACGCGCAAAGCGTCTTCCCAGAGCCAGCGGTCATCCGCCTCGCCTCGCTGCCGCCCGGCTCGACTGGCTGGCTGGCACGGAGGTCCTCCGGCGAGCAACCAGACGCCTCGAAAAGGTCTCCCGTCGAATGTTCGAATGTCATCGTGTTGAATATCTCCATAGTGGCTGTTCAGAAACCGCCGGCACCGTTCGTCCACTTCGACCTGCGCGACCGGCTCAACCCCATGCGCCAGCCCGGCCAGGCTGAATCCGCCCAGGCCGCTGAACAGGTCCAGCATGGTGCGGCTGGTCATGCGTCTCTCCTTTTGCGTTCGCGAATGCGCAGGTACGCCCTAAGCGCGACATTCCGCGCGTCCTCGATTTTCCCATGGACTGTCCTAATGCGGTGGCGCGCCACCACGTTTTCATTGTCGTCCGTCTCGGAAACCAAGACGCGATACGGCGGTGTGCGCCGTTCGTGCGTGGTCTCCAGCACTAGCTCGGCGTCGTCCAGATTCAGTACGCAGGCGCTGTTGTCCGCCAGCCACCACCAGCCGTGTTTCGTGCGACTGCTCATCCCGTCTCCTCCAAGGTTATTTGCTGCGGCGTGCCATCTTCTCGGCGCCGCGCCTTTGCGGCTATCGCGTCGAGCCGCCGCCACTCGGCCCACAACTCAGGATAATGCACGCGGATACGTTCCCGCTGTGCTGCACCCGCTTTCGGGCAACAAAAACAACTGACTCGCGGGAACACCTCATATAGCCCGTCCCAATCGTAACCCAAACTGTAGCAGAACTGTAGGGCTGCGTGTTCGCCCATTTTTTCCTCAATGAGCGGAAATTTCACCGGCCATTTCCGGTCGCGCATCCAGCCGGTTTGCGTGCGATGTTCTTCGTCCGCGCTAAACCCGATGTACTCGATTTTGTCACCGCGCACACCGCGAATGTATTTCAGACACGTCCGGTGCTTGCGCGCGGTACACCACCCACCAGCAGAACGCGGCCAACCGTAGTGAATAAGCTGCTCATTGAAATGCCTGTAATACCTGACCCGTACAATGCGCAAGCCTGTGTTTTTTTCAACCTGCTCCAAGTGCGCTGCCATCTGGGGATAGTCCCATTCCGTCTCAAAATAGACAACGTGGGAGACTGGGACGCCCTGGTCAAGCAACAGGTGTAACATCGCCGTACTGTCCTTGCCGCCGCTAAAGCTGACAATGTGAGCGTTCATGCCTCGTTCCTTTCGTGTTTGCCGATGACCTCAAACCGCCGCACGCGCCATTTCGCGCCTGCGTGGTGGCAGTCCGACGCGTTGAAGCGGACCTCTATCAGTTCGTGGCCTGCCGGGCAATCGGCAGGACTTGGCGCGACATAAAGCCCTGGGTGGCATTCTGTGTTGGCTGTCGAAAACACCGGCGCAGTGTAGGTCTCTCCGTCGTGATAGACGATGTTGCCGACGTACGGGCTTTGTCTTGTGCGGTAGCCGATGCACCGCCCGTCCGGTGTGCGGCAAAACGCTTCCGCGTCAGCGTTCGGCGCATTCGCCTGGTCAAGACAGGTGCCGTCCAGATTTGCCCAGCGTAGGTTCGCCCGGCGTAGGTTGGCACCGTACAGACTGGCATCGTACAGGTTGGCACAGCGCAGGTTGGCACCGATCAGGTTGGCACCGTACAGGTTGGCACCGCTCAGGTTGGCACCGTGCAGACTGGCATCGTACAGGTTGGCACGGCTCAGGTCAGCACCGCTCAGGTCGACACCGCTCAGGTCGGCATCGTACAGGTCAGCGCCACGCAAATCGGCACCGTACAGGTTGGCACCGTACAGGTTGGCACCGCTCAGACTGGCACCGTACAGGCTGGCACCGTACAGGTTGGCACCGCTCAGGTCGGCATCGTACAGGTCAGCGCCACGCAAATCGGCACCGTACAGGTTGGCACCGTACAGGTTGGCACCGCTCAGGTTGATTAGCACATCGGGATTTTTGTCTCGCCACTGGTTCCACTGCTGGATATTGTTCATGCCTCGTTCCTTTCATGTTTGCCGATGACCTCAAATTTTCGGACGCGCCATTTCGCGCCTGCGTGCCGGTAGGCGTAGGCGGTCGGCTTCGCGTAGGCAATGTCTATGCCGATGCAGCGCATGTCATCCCTCCGTTTCGGTCTCGGCCTGCCACTCGCTCTCGATAGCGTTCGAGGGTCGGGTTCATGTGGCGGCCTCCAGGTCGAGTTGTTTCGGTTTTTCATCTTCTCGGCGTCGCGCCTCAGCGGTCCTGGCCGCCAACGAGGCAGTCTCACGCTTGTGGCACCGGAGACAAAGGGTCCGGTAGTTGTCCAGGCCGCAGCACCCCCCGCCTTCGCTCACGGGAATGATGTGGTCTGCCTCCCAGAGGCGGCGGTAAAAGTCAGTGCCCCACGGTCCCCACTGGCCGACAAATTCTGCGCGTTCTGGAGTGTTTGACCAAATCCGGCCCCACCGGCCCGCCAAATAGCAGGCCCGCATCAGCGCCCGTACTTGCTGGGTGTCGATCCCGCAGATAGCGCACATGCCTTGGTCACGTTCGAGGAGTCGCGCCGACACGTACCCGGCATTACTCCGCACCTGGTATTCGTGGACGCACCGCTCGCTGCACCAGGTTCGGCGACCCTTCTTGACCGGACCTCCGCACCAGCGGCACGTCCCGGGCTCGATGTCTCGCGCCCGCGGCAGAACCTGGCTACTAATGTGGCGCTTCCCGCGCTGCTGCGCGTCCTCAATGGCCTGCTGGATTTCTGGACGTGCTTTCATGTCAGAACACCCCGTTCGGGTCTTTGTACTTGGAATCGTTTCCGTACTTGTCTTCGAGAATCTTGCAGACCGTGTTGGGTCTCAGAAACCAGTCTATGTCCGCTTTCCAGTTTCGGTCGTTCATGCCGCGCAGGAAAGTCGAACTCTTCGCCTTCTCCAGTGCCTCTTGATAGGTTTCGCGCCATTCGGTGTCGCACATGCGTGCGCGCAATTCCTTCTTGCGCTCGGCGGTCATGGTCTGGCAATGGCGCCAACCGCACTCAGTCGCAGTTTCATTCCATAGCCGCTGGAATACCGTGTGGTCCGTCTTGCCAATGAACAGCCCCTTCCAAAGCGCGTTGATATCCCTGAACCGGGACCGTATCCCGTGGATGGTGCGTATCTCGGCGCGGAGCAGGTTGAGCGCATCGTTGTCGGGGTCTTCGGTTGTGTAGAACCAGCGTAGCGCCAGCACTACTGCGTGCTCCTTGTGTCCATCGGTACGCACCAACTGGTCAAGAGCCAGTGCGTCCTTGTACTCCGCCTTCGTCCCATAGTTCGGCATCCGTTTCTTCGGGTGCTGTACCTGAAGGTAACCGCGCAACTCAGCGTAGAAGGTGCTCAGTTCCTCGTAATTTTCCAGTGGGTCGGAGAGGTTCGCCACGTCAATGTCCTCCTGTAGTTCGACCGGTTGGCCGTACCGCCACGTTGTATCGTGCAGGTACGGGTTCACCAAGTCTTCCTCTTCCGGTTCGTCGGCTGCCCAGCCTCGCACCCGTGGGTGCTTGCGCTGTACCCCGAGCACCACGATATGCCCTCGTGCGGTAAACGCAATCAACCGGCGCATGGCGAGGTCGTTCAGGCGCACATTGATCTCGGACTCGTCCAGGTGGGCAACCGATATGATCCATTCGTTGTCGTGTCGTTTTGGGTCCAAGACCGGGCTTCTCGTGCGCACCGCTGCGGCCCACAGACACACGTACAGCCACCGGCTGTTGTTGTCCATAAGGTTCACACACCGCCGATGCGTTGGAAAGTCGGTCTCGACCTGACAGAAGGTCAAGTCTCCCGCTCCCATGTGCATGTGCCCTCACACCAAGTTTCCTTGCCCAGCGGCCCGGATGACCGGCATCTCTGTATGCTGCCGACCGTCCAACTCGGGCACGCTCACCTTTTCCGTCCCGTCGTTGTCTTGCTTGAAGAAGAACGGTATTTC
>Ga0180434_10001748_pt1 | contig 30508 bp, 23 predicted proteins | sample SS_ome_7_FD_132453 | JGI IMG/M metagenome (GOLD analysis project Ga0180434, IMG submission 132453) | Hypersaline lake sediment archaeal communities from the Salton Sea, California, USA - SS_1_D_2 metaG | ecosystem: Environmental > Aquatic > Non-marine Saline and Alkaline > Hypersaline >... | reverse complement strand
TAAAGTACAAGTAGAATCTCTCGTGTGTCTTGCGCGACATAGCAGGTACTGGGAACGTCCATGCCCCGCATTCGGTTGTCTGTTCGTCGCGCAACAAAGCCGGAGAAGATTATAGGGATTTGGATGCTTTCAGCAAGCAAAAGCAGCCTCCGATGAGCACGCCCGCAGATATTGCTACCACTGCACACATCTGCCGGCCATTTTGCCTTGACACTCTCCTGCGATTATGGTACAGTATTTCCAGTTATGGGAGGACGATGATGAGCTATCTGTCCTTCCCTGCTGAAATATCTCCTTCACAATGATGGCCGCTCTGGACGAGCAAGCGTATCTCTGCGGCAGCGCGAGGAGCTGTAGGATGAAGTATATTGTGCTAACGACTCTGTTGAGTCTGGCATCGTTTGTGACCGCAGCCAATGTGCTTGCGGGATCGTATTTGCTCAATCTCGGTTCTGAAGAGCTCGTTGAGGCCGGCGGCTTGGATATCTGCGTGCCGGGCTATTCCGTGCCCTCTCTTGTGGATTGGAACAACGACGAGCGGCCGGACCTGGTCATCGGCGAAGGCAGCTACGCGTATCCCGGTAAAGTCCGCGTGTATCTGAACGGCGGCACCGATTCGGTCCCTCAGTTTGTGGACTATTTCTACGTGCAGTCCGGCAGCTCCGATCTGGTCGTTCCCTCTTCGGGTTGTTTAGGCTGTTTTCCCCGTGTGGTTTACTGGGACGCGGATGACAGAAAGGACCTGGTCGTGGGCCTGGCGGACGGGACCATAAAGATCTTTTTGAACACTGCTGCGGACGATGTTCCGGTCTTTGACGCCGGTGCTACGGTCGCGACGGGCGTGGCCGACATGCCCACCGACCTGGCCATCGATGTAGGCTCGAGAGCTACCCCCGCGTTCGTGGACTGGGACCACGACGACAGGACCGACCTCGTAGTGGGCGCGCTGGACGGCAAGATACACATTTATCTAAACTGCGGCTGTGGCGGCGCTGTGCCGCCCAACTTCTGGGTCTGGCAGCTATCGGGAGCCTTCGCTCAGGAGAACGGCTCCGACCTTGTCGTGCCCTCCAATCGTTCCAGCCCCGTTGTGCTTGACCTGGACGGCGACGGCAAAAAGGACCTGCTGGCCGGAAACACCGAGGGCGAGTTACTGTTCTATCCCAATGTCGGCACGGATACGCAGCCGAGCTTCTCCGGTTTCTCGCTCGTCGAGTCCAGCGGCATCCCCATCAATCTTTCCGGCTCGCCTCGCTCCAGGCCGTCCGTATGTGACTGGACGGGCGACGGCTATTTCGATGTCCTCATCGGAGCAGGTGACGGCAAAGTGCATCTGTATCAAAGCATCGGCCAGCCCGGCGACGTCGACAAGGACTACGATGTGGACCTCGCCGATTTCGCTTTGCTCGCCGCATCCTGGCAGCAAACGGATAACGGCAGCCGCAACTATGCCGACCTTACCGGCGACGGCAAAGTCAACATCGACGACCTGCGCCGGCTCGCCGAAAACTGGCTTCTGGGCGCCAAGTAGCCCTCCGGGCAAATATGAGTTTTTCTCACAAAAATGCTGCACAATCCAGCTCTAAAGGCATTAGAGGGCCAAAATACGTAGAACTACGTACGTATCCAGCCGTTTTTGCCCAATCCCAAGCAAAAAATTCCGCCCAAGTCCTTGCGTTCACAGCACCGTCGCACGTATAATAACAACGGACGTATTCATCTGCGGACTGCACCATACCTTAGCGAAAAATGTTGGTCAGAAAACTCCTTTGATGGAGAAGGCCGACCATGCGCGGGAAAGCATTTACACTCATAGAGCTTCTGGTCGTGATAGCCGTCATCGCCATCTTGCTGGCGATTTTGCTGCCCGCGCTTCAGCGGGTAAGAAGACAGGCCAAAGCGGTCGTTTGCCAATCGAATCTCCGGCAGTGGGGAACGACGCTGGCCCTATACCTGGAAGATAGCCACGGACTTTTTCCCTGTGACGTCGGTTTCGGTAGCTCTGGTCTATGGCTTCTCCGCGGGGCGTTCCTAAGGGGCGATGAGCACGACGAAGGCGAGGATTCTCTCCACCACTTTCATACAAAAGGCATAGCCTGCTGCCCCACGGCCGTCAAACCTGACGAAGAACGAGAAGTAATCCCTGCTATGTATTGGATTGATCCCGGCTGGCCGGGTAGTCACGGCCTCTGGGTGCGGGCGCGGGTAACGCGAGGTTCAACATTTAGGGCCTGGGAGGTCACAGACCCCCCTCCGGCGTTTCGCGGCAGCTACGGGTACAATGCGTGGTTGTTCAACGCCAAATACTTCCATCCTGATGCCGGAAGCCACACTCATGACCCGAGGCAGGGCCGGCACCGACCTGGGCTGAACATCTTTTCCCTCCGGGACAGGCCTGCAATCCCCATGCTTCTCGATGCGGGATGCCCTTCGGGTCAGCCTCGCGACGACGACAGACCACCCTTATTCAGGAGTTGGGCGGGAGGCTTTCCGATCATGGACTCGTTCTGCATGAATCGCCACAACGGGCACGTCAACGGCGTCTTCCTGGATTGGTCCGTCAGGAAAATCGGGATCAAGGAACTGTGGACCTTGAAGTGGAATTACTGGTACAACACAGCCGGTCGCTGGACCATAGCCGGCGGCGTCCGCCCGACAGACTGGCCGCAGTGGATGCGTAACTTTAAGGACTATTAGCGTGCGTCCGCTGTCGGCGATGCGGCTCAGTCGCGTTTCTTGGGAAGCTGTGGAATCAGCCAGGAGAGAAACGCATCGGCGCTTCGGGATTGGATCATGATTTTGCCCGGCCCGGTGAGCTCACAAACCAGCCCCTCGCCGCTAAACAGCGTTGACTTCAGTCCGCCCACTCTCTTGACGTGGTATCCGACGCCTTCGTCGAACGCGACCATGTGGCCGGTATCTACGGTGTATCTCTGGCCCACTTCAAGCTCGATCTCGTGGATGGCGCCGTAACTGGACAGAAATGCGTGGCCGGTGCCGCTGAGCTTGAGAAGAAACAAGCCTTCCCGCGAGAAGAACGTCTTGGCGCCGCCCCATTTCGTGTCTACCTGAATCTCCGGAGATGACGCAATATAGGCGCCCGATTGCGCGTAGATACTCCGGCCGGACAACTGCACCGCGTAGATGTCGCCCGGCAGCGACGGAGCAAACGTCACTTCACCGGCCTCATTGGCCGCAAATGTGTTGACAAAGAAACTCTCTCCGCCCAGCATACTTCTTTTCAACGCGCCGAAGAATCCGCCCTTTGCGGAGGTCTGCATCTCGATGCCGCTGGACATGCTCACCATCGCGCCCGCTTCGGCGGAGACGTTCTCGCCACGTTCCAGTGCCACTCTCAGCAACGAATACGATGGCTTGTACAAGATTTCGTGCTCCATGGGCTATGCCTCCTTTCGCCGCTCTACGATTCTCAAGCTCCTTCTTCAACCTGCTTCCCGTATACCGAACTTTGGCGCGCAAAGCAAGGAAATCCCGGCGAATGTTCCACGGCGACCCAGCCAGCACCAAGCCCTTTCGGTGTGTGACTAATCTCTGTGGCACTGCATAAGCTACTGCTGAGAGGATTTTGTCTGCTGTGTAGCATAGCTGCGATGTCATTGCGAGGGAGCTTGTCCCTTAGGGGCGAAGCGACCGAAGCAATCTCATGCCTTGATAGTTTCGAGATTGCCGCGCCCCGACAAGTCGGGGCGCGCAATGACGAGCCCCTGCCGCAAAATCTGGTCACGCTCTCCTTTCGACGGCGGGCGTTTTTTCTTAGCAAAGCCCTGTCGTATCCCTATAATGAGCGCTCCGTTCGCAGTCGTTTATGTAAATGGTGGTGTGTCAAAGGCTCGGTATGGACCTTCTTCTGGAAGTTTTGCCATCTTTATTGGGAAGGAGCAAGAGATGTCCAAGCATCTGGTTATTGCGGAGATGTTCGCGCTGTGCCTTGTGCAGTCTGGCTGTAGCATAGGCGGTAAAGTCCAGGTAGTGGACCAGCCAAATACCCGGTTGGACAACGACTTTTACGTGGGCAATCGCGCACCCTTGACGCCGAGTCCGTTTATCAAGCTGCCCATAGGCGTCATCGAGCCGCAAGGCTGGGTCCGCAGACAGTTGGAACTGGAGGCGGACGGCTTCATGGGACATCTCACACAGATCAGCAGGTTCCTCAAGAAGGAAGATAACGCCTGGCTCAGTCCTGAAGGCCAAGGACACAGCGGCTGGGAAGAAGTGCCGTACTGGCTGAAAGGTTTCGGCGACCTGGGCTACATACTGCGCGACCGGCGGATCATCGAGGAATCCCGCGGGTGGATCGAGGCGGCCTTCGCAGGCCAGCGCGAGGACGGCTACTTCGGGCCGCGCTCGAACTTGACCAAGATCAAAGGCAAGCCCGACCTTTGGCCCAACATGATTATGCTCAACGTCCTGCAGTCGTATTATGAATACTCGGGCGACGAACGTGTGCTTGATTTGATGGGCAAGTATTTCCGTTGGCAGCTTACGATTCCGGATGAAGATTTCCTGCTTCCCTTCTGGCAGAACCAGCGGGCCAGCGACAATTTGGCCAGCGTGTATTGGCTGTATAACCGCACCGGCGATGAGAAGCTTCTTGAACTGGCTGAAAAGATTCACCGCAACACGGCAAACTGGACCGAGGGCGTGGCCAGTTGGCACGGCGTCAATATCGCGCAATGTTTCCGCGGCCCGGCCGTTTTCTATCAGCAGTCCAGGGACCCTAACCATCTGGCTGCCACCGAGCGCAACTACCGGACGGTAAGGGGCATCTACGGCCAGGTGCCCGGCGGGATGTACGGCGCGGACGAGAATTGCCGCAAAGGTTACACCGGGCCCCGCCAGGCGGCCGAAACCTGCGCGATGGTGGAGATGATGCTTTCGTGCGAGATGCTGGTGAAAGTCACCGGTGACGTCAGGTGGGCCGACCGATGCGAGGATGTGGCCTTTAATTCCTTGCCCGCCTCGATGACGCCGGACTTGAAGGCCCTGCATTATCTTACCGCGCCCAACATGATTTTGTGCGACAGCAAGAGTAAATCGCCGGGCCTGCAGAACGGCGGGCCGATGCTTCTGTTCGACCCGCACCGACACCGCTGCTGTCAGCACAACACATCCCACGGCTGGCCGTATTACGCCGAACACCTGTGGATGGCCACGCCGGGCAACGGCCTGGCCGCCGTGCTGTATGCACCGTGTCAGGTTACTGCCAAGGTCGGCGACGGTACCGAGGTGACAATCGTGGAGAAGACGCGCTATCCGTTCGATGAAAAGATTGAATTCACCGTCGCTGCCGATGCGCCGGTGCGGTTCCCACTTTATCTGCGGGTGCCGCTCTGGTGTGAAATGCCGGAACTGACGATCAACGGCAAAAAGCAAGTTCTTAGGTCTCGCACAGGCTCGTACATTATGATTGAGCGCCAATGGACTAACGGCGATAAAGTCAATCTTGTTCTGCCCATGGACATCACTCTGACGGTGTGGGCAGAAAACAAAAACAGTGTTTCGGTAAATCGCGGGCCGTTGACGTATTCTCTAAAGATCGGCGAGGAATATGTGCGGGCCGGCGGCACGGACCAGTGGCCGGCGTGGGAAATTCATCCCACCACGGCCTGGAATTACGGCCTGGTACTGGACGAGAAAAAGCCGGCTTCTTGTTTCCAGGTAGTGCGCGAAGACTGGCCCGATGACGACCAGCCGTTTGAGGCCACCGCCGCTCCTATCGAGCTGCGCACCGAAGCAAAAAAGATCCCGCAGTGGCGAAAAGATCATCTGGGTCTGGTGGGAAAGATTCAGCAAAGCCCGGCGAAATCCGATGAGCCCACGGAGACTGTCACGCTGATACCGATGGGCTGTGCCCGCCTGCGGATTTCGTCTTTTCCAACCGTGGGCACGGGCCCGGACGCCCACCAATGGAAAGAGCCGCCGCAACCGGTGCCCGCTACAGCTTCGCACTGCTGGGGTAATGATACGGTTGCCGCCTTGAGTGACGAGCTCTTGCCGCGTAGTTCAAACGACCAGCGCATCCCACGTTTTACGTGGTGGGACCACAAGGGCACGACCGAATGGGTGCGGTACGATTTCGAGCGGCCCAAAACGATTACCGGCTCATCGGTATATTGGTTTGATGATACCGGCGGCGGAGGGTGCCGCGTGCCTGTGTCCTGGCGATTGCTGTATCGGGACAACGGCCGGTGGACAGAGGTGTCCAATGCTATCGGCTGCGGTGTGGAGAAGAACAAATTCAATAAGGTCAAGTTCGACCCGGTGCGCACGAAAGCACTGCGGCTGGAAGTGCAGTTGCAGCCCGGCTATTCAGGCGGAATCCTGGAATGGACGGTTGACGCGGAGCAGCAGTAACACTAACATACCCCCTTATTCTCGCTCTGGTCGGGGTGGATAGACAACGAATGAATGAGGCACCGCGCGTTGACACGCCGGTCAGCAATGAGCGTGTAACCGTTGGATTCAGATACGCAATTAAGGAATCTACATGGCCCGAGATAAGATCACCGTCGTCGGCGCCGGCAATGTCGGAGCAACTACCGCCCACGCGCTGGCGGTGCGCCAGCTTGGTGATATCGTCCTGCTGGACATCGTAGAGGGGCTGGCGGAAGGCAAGGCCCTGGACATTGCCGAGGCAAGCCCGGTCCAGTTGTACGATGGCAGTATTGTTGGGACGACCGACTGGCAGCAGACTGCATCCAGCGATCTGGTCATTATTACCAGCGGCCTGCCCCGCAAGCCCGGGATGAGCCGGGATGAGCTGCTGGCAAACAACGTCAAGATCGTCAAGGATGTCAGCGAAAAGGTCAAGAAGCACTCGCCCGATAGCATCATCATCGTGGTGAGCAATCCATTGGACGCAATGGTCTACGCCGCCTGGAAAGTCACCGGATTTGCCCCGAACAAAGTCGTGGGCATGGCCGGTGCTCTGGATTCCGCGCGGTTTAGTTATTTTCTCGCCCGCGAGTTAGGCGTCAGCGTAGAGGACATAAAATGCGTGCTGATGGGCGGCCACGGCGACGACATGGTGCCGCTGCCGAGGTTTAGCTCGATCAGCGGGATACCTGTCACGGAGCTTTTAGGTGAGAGGAAAATCGCCGAGCTCATCGAGAGAACGCGAAAAGGCGGCGGAGAGATAGTGAAGCTGCTCGGCTACAGTGCATATTACGCCCCGGCCGCGGGTGTCGTTAAAATGGCCGAGGCCATTCTGAAAGACAAAAAGACCGTACTGCCTTGCTGTGCCTATTGTGACGGGCAGTACAATGTCGGTGGGTACTTCGTCGGCGTGCCCGCGGTGCTCGGAGCAGCCGGCGTGGAGAAAATCCTGGAGCTAAAGCTCAACAAATCCGAGCAGGATCAGTTTGAGAAGTCGCTGGCTCACGTAAAAGAGCTTACGGCGGAAGTCCAGCGACTTGTTTCGGAGGCATGATTTTTCGGATATTCCTTGTCACTTACAAAATAATCGTGTAGTGTATCGAACTTCGAGAAGGAACGTGAACGCAGGCATGAGATGGAACTGATAAAGCAAATCAAGCAAGCGGAATCCGAGGCACAGCAGATTATCGAGCAGGCCAAAGCTGAGGCGGCCAAGCAAGCACAGCAAGGCCGCGAGAAGCGTCGCCAACATCTGGAAGAGGCGGAAAAGCAGCGCAGAAAGGCCATCGAGGAAGCAGTGTCCCACGGCCGGACGCAGGCCGAGCATGAAGCCGAGAATCTAAAAGCCGAGGCCGAGAGAAAGCGACAGGAACTGCACAGCAAGGCCGACAACAAGATGAACGCAGCGGTGGAAAAAGTAATGGATTACCTGCGAGGCTAACCGTGGCTGTAGTTCCAATGGAAAAAGTGCTCATTGTCAGCTACCAGGCGGAAGCCCGGGAGCTTCTGGAGCAGTTGCAGCATGAAGGCATCTGCCAGATCCTCAACGCCGAAGAAGCGATGGTCAGCAAGGACCTGCCGGAGTCTGAGAAGAAGAAGCGGCCAAGGGACATCGAGGACTTATTGAATCGGTTGGAAAAGAGTATTACCTTTCTTAAGAGCTTCGACGATCCCACCAAGGTGCTGGTGAGCATGTTGGCGCCGCGAGTAGTTGTGGACGAGGACTCCTACAACCAGGTCACCACGGACAAGAAAATAGTCGAAGTTATCGAGCAATCCGAGCAACTCGAAGCGTCCATTGAAAAGGCCAAAGGCCAGCGTGAGAACCTTCAGACGACACTGCAGGAGCTTTACCCCTGGAAGGCGCTGCAAACCCCGGTAGAAGAAATCGGCCCCTCGCAGCGGACCATTTGCCAGGCGGGAATGCTGCCGGCACCGCAGCTTGAGCATGTGCAGGAAAGCATCGGCCAGCTCGGCGGGGCCGTCCAGCAAATAAGCGCGGTCGATACCCGCTCTGCCTGTCTAGTGGTCTATCTGAAAGAAAACGCCGACGAGGTACAAAAAGTTCTACGCAGCGCAGAATTTGCCCCGACCAATTTTGCTGCGATGACCGGCACCGTCGCCGAACTAGTAAGAGAGCGCGAGAAGCAACTGCGCGAGATAGAAACCAAGCTGCAGGAATGCGCAGAAACCGCTGCAAAATTATCTGAAAACCTGCTGAAGCTCGAAATCCTGTACGACCACTATGCAAATATTCTGAATCGCGAGCAGACGCAGGGGGCGGCTCCCGCCACCGAGCGGACGGTCGTCATGGAAGGCTGGGTCAGGCGGCAGGATTACCCGCGACTCGAACAAATCGTCTCGCAGTTTGATGCCTCCAGCGTCGGCAAAGTCGAGCCCGGCGAGGATGAAGACACGCCCGTTGAGATTGAGAACAATAACTACATTCGGCCGTTCGAGGTGATTACGCGCCTTTACGGGATGCCCCGGCATTTCGAGGTGGACCCGACCGGCTTCCTTGCGCCCTTTTTTGCGGTGCTTTTCGCCCTGTGCCTGACCGATGCGGGATACGGCCTTGTCATCATTGCGCTGATGCTGCTGTTCGCAAAGAAGATGCAGGGCGACAAGAAGCTGATGTGGATGCTGGCGGCTTGCGCCGCTGTCACCGTCGCTGCGGGCGCGCTAACGGGCGGATGGTTCGGCAACGCGGTGCAGGAATTCGTGCCGGCTTTGAAGCCCGTGCGCGCCAAGCTGCTGTGGTTCGATCCGCTCGATCAGCCGATGACCTTCTTCGGCTTAGCATTGGGTCTGGGCTATTTTCAGATTCTAACCGGCCTGGCGATTGCTTTCGGACACAACCTCAAACGAAGAGACTACGTCGCGGCCGTATGCGACCAATTGACCTGGCTGGTTATGCTGAATTCGATTGTGTTGTTCCTCGCCGGCAAGTTCGGCTTCCTCTCGCCGAACGTCGGCGGCGTCTTCGGCAAAGTAGCGCTGGTGCCCGCGGCTGCGATACTGCTGTTTAGCCATCGCGAAGGCGGCTGGGCCGGGCGAATCGGCATGGGCACATACAACCTGTTCACCACCATTTTCTACATGGGCGATGTGCTCAGCTACCTGCGGGTAATGGCGCTGGGCATGGTCACCGGCGGCCTGGCTATGGCCATCAATATCATCGCCAAAATCGCTCTGGACATACCGTATGGTCTGGGCATTGTAGCGATGATACTGGTGCTCGTCGGCGGGCACCTGTTCAATCTGGCCATCAATGCGCTGGGAGCCTTCGTCCATACGTTGCGCTTGCAGTACGTGGAGTTTTTCCCCAAGTTTTTTGCCGGGGGCGGCCGGGCTTTCGAGCCGTTGAGCAAGCAGTACAAACATATTTATCTGACAAAGAGTCGCGTATGAGAGAGCCGGCGATAGTGCGAAGAACCGGTGGGCGCGGGCAAGTCCCAATTGCCGGGACGCAAACGGCGCCCGCCTTGAGTTTTGCGTATCGATCTGGTGAATAGATGTTCTACAGTGTAGAAAGAAAGGACGCACAATGGATTACGGATTGTTTTTGTCTTTAGTTGGAGCGGCCCTGGCGGCCCTTTTGCCGGGGATCGGCTCGGCCATGGGAATTGCCACAGCCGGCAAAGCCGCCACCGGAGTGCTCAGCGAAAAGCCCGAACGCTATGGCCAGTCGTTCATCCTGGTCGTGCTGCCCGGAACGCAGGGCTTTTACGGCTTTCTGGCTGCGTTCTTCGTGATGCTGAATCTGGGTTTCTTTGGCGGTGCCGGCGTGCCTGACTTGAGCAAAACGCCCGGGATCGGTTGGGACGTGATAGCTGCATGTCTGCCCATTATCTTTGCCGGGCTGGTAAGCGCCATCCATCAAGGAAGAGTGTGCGCGGCCGGTATACTGATGGCGGCGAAAAAGCCCGAGATGGCATTTAAGGCCGGCGTCGTGTACGCGGTCATGGTCGAAGTATACGCGGTTCTCGGCCTGCTCGTGACAATCCTGATCCTGCGATTCGGCATAAGCTGGCCGACGGCGGCGTGAGTAAATGAGTAAATGGGTGAATGGGTGGATGGGTCGACGTATCTGCTCCGAACTCATTGACAGATTGACGCATTGGCGAGATGTGAAATTATGGACGGCGAGAAAGTAACAGAGAAGATATTATCCGATGCCAAAGCCGAGGCGGACAAGATAAAAGGCGAGGCCCAGGAAAAGCAGAACGCCGAGCAAGCCAAACTCGACGAAAGATTGGCCGAGTACCAAAAGCAGACAGAAACGCTCGCGCACAAAGCGGGCGAAGATGAGAAATCGCACCGTCTCTCGGCGGCCAGAATGGATATCGCCAAGCAATTGCTGGCCGAGAAGCGCAACATCCTCGACCAGGTATTTGCAGAGGCGCACAAACGACTGCGAAGACTTTCCGATGAGGACCATCGCCGCCTCATGACCAGTCTTATGCGGCAGGCGGTGGAGACCGGCGAGGAAGAAGTTATCATCGACAAAAACGAAAGCCGAATCGACCAGAGCTTCATCGATGGAGTGAATCAGCAATTGGCCTCCGACAACAAAGGCAATCTGAAGCTGGCCTCGCAGAGAGAAGACCTCGGCGGCGGATTCATCCTGCGACGGGGCAAGATACGTAATAATGCTTCCTTTGCGGTGCTGCTCGACCAGGCCCGTAAGGAATTGGAAATTGAATTGGCGAAGGACCTGTTCTCGTAAGTGCCGGCCGGACTTAAGAATTGCGAACAATGAACCACGAACTACAAACTGCTGCTGTTGATTTCTACACGTATCCGTCCGTGGGCTATGACGACTGGCGGTACGCGTTCCAGACGGCGCAGGTCCGCACGATCCAGATGCAGATGCTCAGCCGGGCAACCTTGCTGGATATGGCCAATGCACAGGACTTTCAGGCGGCGGTCGGCTTGCTTTCCGCCACGGAATATGCTTTGCCGCAGGCGGGCAGAGATTTTGCCGAGGTCCAGCAGGTTCTATCGGCCAGAAGGCAGGCAGCGCGAGAGCTTTTCGCGGATTTGATGCTGGATGAGCCTCTCGTGCATCTATTCAGAACGCGGGATGATTTCGCCAACATCCGGTTAGCGGTAAGGCGGGCCTTGACTGAAAGACCCATCGGCACCGATTACAGTCCCGATGGGAATTTCCCGCCGGAGCAATTTCAAGAAGTTTTCGAGCAGGACAACTATGATCTCTTGCCGGACTATCTGCAGGATGCGGTTGAGCAGGCCACGTTGGCCTACTACCAAAGCGCGGGGCCCACTTCCGGCCAAGACAAGGACATTCGCCAGATTGACTACGCCATTGACAACATCCAGGCCCGGTACAAGCTCAATAGAGCATGGCAGCTAAAGAGCATCTTTTTGCTGAGCCTTTTTCGAATCCAGATTGATTTGACGAACATTCGCACGGTGCTTCGGCTGAAATTCAGGGAAGCCGAACAGGTACCCCGCATTGCGGGAACAAAGGCTGACGTCTTTTTCCAGGGCGGTTACATTGAGCCCGAGAGGCTGCACCATGGCCTGGAGTTCGGTTACGAGTCACTCGGCTCCTTGTTTGCTGTGACCCCCTATCATCGAATTGTTGAGAGCGGCGCAAATTATTTGGCTCAGAACAAGTCCTTTCTGGGAATCGAGCAGCAATGTGACGAGCATTTGACCGGTTTCCTGCAGCTAACAGTTATTATCACTGCGGGGCCTCAACCGATTATCGCGTATTTGTTGATGAAGGAGCATGAGATCCGCACGGTTAGATTGATACTAACCGCGCAGAAGAACCACCTGGATACGAAGCTCATTGTGGACCGTATCTCGTGAATCGTGCACCGTGGACCATGACCCGTGAGACATAAAAGAAAATCAAAATTAGAAAAGGAGCAAATAGCAATTTTGGATTTTCAAATGTAGTTTTGACTTTTGCATTATACTATTTGAATTCTATCGAGATACGCTTCACGAAATACGAGATACGAAAGAGTATGGAAGGCAAGATTGCAGTTTTAGGTGACACCGATTTTGTGATGCCGTTTTCGGCACTCGGCCTCGACACGTACGTGGCCGGCCAGTCGGACAAGGAAATAGCGAAGACCGCCAGGAACGTGGCCGGCGAAAAGTACGCTCTGGTGGTCGTGGCCGAAGATATCCTGCACGTGGTGGAGGGGGTGTTCTCTGCGTACAAGGATGCGCCGACGCCGTGCGTCGTGGCCGTGCCCTTTACCACCGAATCCAAGGGCCTGGCCACAGAAGCCCTGGCAAGGTCGCTCAAGCTGGCGACAGGCATTGACATTCTGCGTGAGTGACATGAGAAGATGAGTGGATAGGCGAATGAGTTGCCGCATGAACTCATTTACGCATTAACGCATATACAAAGGATTCTGCAATGGCTGAAACACAAACGGGAAAGATCGTCAAGGTTGCCGGTCCATTGGTCGTGGCTGAGGGCATGACCGGGGCGAGAATGTACGACGTGGTTCGCGTGGGCGAGCTGAATCTCATCGGCGAGATCGTTGAGCTGCACGGCGACCTGGCCTCCATCCAGGTCTATGAAGAGACCGGCGGCCTGGGGCCCGGCGAACGAGTGGTCAATACGCAGGCGTCACTGAGTGTCGAATTGGGGCCCGGCCTGATCGAGAGTATTTACGATGGGATTCAAAGGCCGCTGGATTCGCTCGTGGAAGCCGAAGGCGATTTCATGAGCAGAGGAAGTGCCATGCCCGGCCTGAGCAGAGACAAGAAATGGCACTTCAAACCGAGCGTCCAGCAGGGAGCCGAGGTGGGACCGGGCGACATTATCGGTGAGGTTCAGGAAACCTCGATGGTGCTGCACAAGATTATGGTGCCCGACGAGGTGACCGGAACCATAGACAAGATTCAGGAAGGCGAGTACACCGTCGAGGAACCCATCGCCGTGTGCAAGACCAAGGACGGCGAAACTGAGATTACGCTCATGCAGAAATGCGCTGTCCGGGTCCCCAGGTCCGTGGTCAGCAGACTCACGCCCAATATCGTTCTGGTCACCGGCCAACGAGTCATCGATGCGTTCTTTCCCATCACCAAGGGCGGCACCGCGTGCGTGCCGGGACCTTTCGGCTCCGGAAAGACCGTCATCCAGCACCAGTTGGCCAAGTGGGTCGATGCCGACATCGTGGTGTACGTCGGCTGCGGCGAACGCGGCAACGAAATGACGGATGTCCTGACCGAATTCCCGGAGCTAAAAGACCCGCGTAGCGGCGAGCCGTTGATGCGCCGCTCGGTGCTGATTGCCAACACATCCAATATGCCCGTGGCGGCCCGCGAGGCCTCCGTCTATACGGGCATTACCATCGCAGAATATTTCCGCGACATGGGCTATACCGTCGCTTTGATGGCCGATAGCACCAGCCGATGGGCCGAAGCCATGCGCGAGATTTCCACACGTCTGGAGGAGATGCCCGCCGAGGAAGGCTATCCTGCGTATCTGGCCGCGCGGATCGCAGCGTTTTACGAAAGAGCCGGCCGAGTCCAGTGTCACGGCAAACCCAATCGCGAGGGCGCGCTGTCAGTCGTCGGTGCGGTGAGTCCACCCGGTGGTGACCTCTCAGACCCGGTGGTTCAATCCACGCTGCACGTAGTCAAGGTGTTCTGGTCGCTCAAAGCGGAACTGGCCTATCAAAGGCACTTCCCCGCTATTGACTGGCTGACCAGCTATTCGTTCTACAAGCAGTACCTCAAAGACTCTCTCCAGGACAGAGAAAAGGGCGAGGAAATGGAAGCGCTGGCTGCCGATGCGATGAGCTTGTTGCAGCAGGAAGCCGACCTTCGTGAAATCGTTCGCCTGGTCGGGGCAGAGGCCCTGTCACCACAGGAAAGGCTCACTCTCGATTCCGCTCGAATGCTAAGGGAGGACTTCCTGCACCAAAATGCCTTCCATGAAGTGGATACGTTCACTTCCATGACCAAACAGTACGAGATGCTAAAGACCGTGCTGTACTTCCACCGCCGGGCGCTGGAGGCCGTCGAGCAAGACGTTGAAACCTCCGAGATATTCAAGCTGCACGTGCGCGAGGAAATCGCACGGGCAAAATTCATTCGGGAAGAGGAGATGGAAAAGATCACCAAACTAAGGGACACAATTGATGAGCAAATGGGACAATTGCAGCCCTCGGCAGCATAGGAATGCTTCGCGGCTTGGCAGTCGAGTAAGGAGCCGCGAGGGACGAATTGGGAGTTTGAAATGCTGAAAGAATATCAGACAGTCGCTGAGATTTCGGGGCCGTTAATGCTGGTTCAAATGGTCGACGATGCAAGGTACGCGCAAATTGTGGATATCGAATTGTCGGACGGCTCCATGCGTCACGGCCAGATCCTGCAGGTGGACCACGACAAGGCACTGGTGCAGGTCTTCGAGGGCACGCGTGGCGTGGATGTAGACCAGTGCACGGTGCGTTTCCTGGGCAGGCCTCTGGAGTTGGGCGTGTCCCCGGATATTCTGGGCAGGGTTTTTAGCGGCCTGGGTGAGCCCAAGGACGACGCCCCGCCCGTGATTCCGGATAAGATGATGAACATCAATGGCAGTCCCATCAATCCTTACGGGCGGGATTATCCGATTGAGTTCATCCAGACGGGAATCTCTACCATTGACGGGCTGAATCCGCTGGTGCGCGGCCAGAAGCTGCCGATATTTTCCGGCTCGGGCCTTCCGCACGATGACATCACCGCGCAGATCGCCCGCCAGGCCACCATCCTGGCAAAAGGCGAGGAGTTCGCCGTTGTTTTTGCCGCGATGGGTATCACTTTTGAGGCGGCGCAGTTCTTTATCGACGACCTGCGCCAGACCGGCGCTATCGAGCGGGCGGTGATGTTCTTGAATCTGGCCAACGACCCTGCGATTGAGCGGATAGCGACGCCGAGATTTGCCCTGACCGCCGCGGAGTATCTGGCGTTCGATCTGGACATGCACGTCCTGGTGATTCTCAACGATATGACGAACTACTGCGAGGCCCTGCGCGAAATCAGCGCCGCCCGCAAGGAGGTGCCGGGCCGACGCGGGTATCCGGGCTATCTCTATACGGACCTGGCGACCGTATACGAGCGATCGGGACGCATCAAAGACAAGAAAGGCTCTATTACCACCGTCCCGGTCTTGACGATGCCGGAAGATGACAAGACCCATCCGGTGCCCGACCTGACCGGCTATATCACCGAAGGGCAAATCATCTTGTCGCGACCCCTGCATCGCACAGGCGTCGCGCCGCCGGTCGATGTTCTGCCGAGCTTGTCGCGACTTAAGGACAAAGGCATCGGTGAAGGCAGGACCCGCGAGGACCACGCGGACCTGTACAATCAGCTTTACGCCGCTTACGCCCGCGGCAAAGAGATGCAGGAGCTGGCCACGATTATGGGCGAAGCTGCCCTTTCGGAGGAGGACAAAAAGTATATGGACTTTTCTAACGCGTTCGAGAAAAGATACGTCTCGCAGGATTATTACGAGAATCGCTCGATTGAAACCACGCTGAACCTCGGCTGGGAACTGCTTAGCATGTTCGAAGACGCCGAGCTCAAGCGTATCGACGTGAAGCTGATAAAGAAATATATGCCCAACTTTCGCAAGAAAGAACGTGAAGCGTGAAGCGTGAAGCGTGAAACGTGAAGCGTATAAGCCAAAACGAAGTGATCCATAAGATTAAGAACTTCAGAGACTTGGATGTCTGGAAAATGGGCATAGAAATCGTCAAGGATGTATATATGACTGTAGATGCTTTTCCTAAACGCGAGTGCTACGGTTTGGTGAGCCAAATGCAGCGTTCTTCTGTTTCTATACCCTCGAACATATCCGAAGGTTTCAACCGGTTTCACAACAAAGAATACCGGCAGTTCTTGTACATGGCACTGGGTTCCTGTGCCGAGCTGGAGACGCAAATCGAGATAGCGCAGGAATTGAAATACATAAATCAACAGAAAAAGGACTCGTTGTTAGAGAAGGTTGACCATGAGTCTCGAATGCTGCGCAACTTAATCAAGAGGCTCAGTTGACCGCATAATAGGACGCGGGAGAAATGCGAAGTACGCTTCACGCTTCACGAGATACGAACTATGTTAGCTAACGTAAACGCGACACGCATGGAATTGTTGCACCTGCGAAGGCGGGTGGAATTGGCCAAGCGCGGCCACCACTTACTGAGCGAGAAAAGAGATGAGCTTTCACGGCAGCTCATTCAGGTGGCCCGCGAGATTCAGCCGCTGCGCAAACGTGTCGAGGCCGAGCTGCTGGAGACGTGCCGGCGTTTCATGCTGGCGCGTGCTACGATGGAACCCGAGCACACCAAGGCCGCCCTGGCGGTTCCCACCAAGAAGCTCAGCTTAGCTGTTGATTTTGGGCGGGTGATGAATGTGAAGGTCCCGCAGCTTGGCAAAGAAATCTCCGGCGAAATTATTTGCTACGGCTTCGCCACCACCTCCGGCGAGCTGGACGTGGCGTTGATGGCGCTGGAGCGTGCTTTTGACAGCTTGATCGAATTAGCGGAGAAAGAAAAACAAGCGCGGCTGTTAGCGACCGAGCTTCAGATGACCCGCAGAAGAGTCAACGTCCTCGAGCACGTCGTCATTCCGGAAATGCACGAGACCATTAAGTACATCGTGGACAAGCTCAACGAAGCCGAGCGTGACAACACGACCCGCCTGATGAAAATCACCGACATCATCCGCGGCGAATCTACCGTTTAATTGATGCGCTGTTCACCATCGCCTGTACATGCAGGCGTTCGTTCAAACATACCTCTCTACGGGCTGCTTTCGCTGTTCAGCTTCGAGACAAACTTGTAGTGTCCCGAGGTCACGCCGAACAGCACGCTGCCGTCTTTGACGCCGAGGTAGCGTACATCGTCAACCTGCAGAGCCGGTCGCCCGCTTTCGGTGACACCGGCGACCTCCGGAGCCGGCACATACACCGTGGCGGCGGTGTTGGCCGGGATGGTAACATGCAGCGTAAGCTCGTCGCCTTCGATTTCCCAATCGCTAACAATTTTGCCGTGGATAGAGTCGTAGCTTGCCCTGGCGTAGCTCAGGCCGCCGCCCAGCCGGGGATGGATGATGATGTCTTTGTAGCCGGGCTCTTGCGTATCGATGCCGGCCACGGTGCCGAAAAGCCACCGGCCCACCGAGCCGAACGCGTAATGGTTAAACGAATTCATGCCGGGGTCCTGGAAGCCCTTTTCCTCGGTCCAGCCGTCCCAGCGCTCCCAGATGGTGGTGGCGCCGTGCTTGATGCTATAACCCCAACTGGGGAACGTGTCGTTGTTGAGCAAGCGATACGCGATGTCGAGGTGGCCTGTCTCGGTCAGGGTGGGCAGCAAGTAGCTCAGCCCCACGAAGCCGGTGGACAAATGCCAATCCTTTCTCCTGAGAGCTTCAACCAGGTGTTCCGTGGCAAGCTCACGCTTATCTTGTCCAAGTAAATCGAAATACAGCGCCAGGCAATAGCAGGTTTGGGTGTCGCCCTTGACTTTGCCGTCCTCGGAGACATACGCCTGATTGAAGGCGTCCTTGATCTGCTGGAAAAGCTCCTCGTATTGCTGCGCATCCTCATCTTTGCCGATGATTGTGGCCATTTTGGATACCAGGCGGGTGCTGTACGCAAAATACGCAGTAGCGATCACGTCTTTGGGCGTGTTGGAACCCACCGCGACCCAGTCACCGTAGCCGTAGGCGGGGCGGAGCAGGTCTTTGCTGTTCTCCTTCAAATAGGCGATCCACCTTTTCATGGCATCGTAATGCTTTTCTATGATGCGTTTATCGCCGTAGACCCGGTAGATTGTCCAGGGACAGATCACGCCGGCGTCGCCCCAGGCGGGCACGCCGCTTCCCATCGCCACCTTCTGCGGCGCCACATCGGGAAAGGCACCTTGTTCTGTCTGGGCGTCTTCCAGGTCGATGAGCCACTTGGTGAAGAACGCCGCCACATCCATGTTGTACGTTGCCGTGCGAATGAAGATTTGCGCATCGCCGGTCCAGCCCAGCCGCTCATCTCGCTGCGGACAGTCCGTGGGCACTTCGATGAAATTCGACCGCTGGCCCCAGACAATGTTGCTGTAAAGCTGGTTAACCATCGGATTAGAACATTCGAAATGCCCCGTGCTGGGCGTATCGGAATGTACCACAATTCCGGTGACGGCATCGCGTCCGGGTTTGCCCGGATAGCCGGTCACTTCCACATAGCGAAAGCCGTGATAGGTAAACCGGGGCTCCCAGGCTTCCGTGCCCCTGCCGTTGAGAATGTACGTGTCGGTGCAGCGCGCCGCCCGCAGGTTCGTCGTGTAAATGGTGCCGTCCGGGTTGAGCACCTCGGCGAAGCGCATCACAACTTTGGTTCCGGCCGGCCCCTTTGCCTTCAGCCGGGCCCAGCCGGCAAAATTCTGGCCCAAATCGAACACATACACGCCGTCCTTAGGCTCCGTGATTTCCACCGGCGTAATCTTTAGCTGCTTTTGCACGGTCACGCCCGGATACGCCCGCACCTCGGCCGGCACGTCCCTGGTGGCAGTCACCAGGTCCCAGGCGGCATCGTTGAAGCCTACCCGGTCCCAGCGGGGCATGTATTTGCGGGCGTCATAGGTCTCACCCATCAGGAAATCGGCTTCCAGATGGGGGCCGTAGGCGGCCTTCCAGGAGCGGTCGGTGACAATGGTCGTCCGTGTTCCGTTGGTGTGCTCGATCTCCAGTTGTGCAAGCAGCCGCGGTTTGCTGCCGTAATGCTCTCTCTTGTGCCCAAAGCCGATGTAGCCGGCGTACCAGCCGTCGGCCACCATGCCTCCTATCGCGTTCAAACCTTTCTCCACGAGGTCGGTGACATCATAGGTCTGATAGTACACGCGCGTGGAATAATCCGTCCAGCCGGGCGTGAAGTAGTCTTCGCCCACGCGCTTGCCGTTAATGTGCAATTCATAAAGGCCCAGGGCGGTGGCGTACACGGTGGCCCGTTCAATGGGCTGGTCCAACCAGAAGGCATTGCGCAGGTAGGCGGGCGGTGGCAGAACCAAAGCGGTCCGGCTTACCTTTCCCCACGGCTGATCACCGTACTGGGCGACCTCTTTAGCGGTGTGCCAGGCGGTGTCATCAAAATCAAGCTGCCGCCAGTCATCCTGTTCGGTATTGGCTGCCTTCCAATTGTCATCGATCAGGACCGGTATCTGTTCGGCTGTTTCGAACTCCATCAGTAGCTTGCCGGTTATGGCCGCCGGATTTGGGGCATCGCCGACGTTTTTAGCCTCGATAGCGATGATGTTCTTGCCCGCATGAAGCTGGTCGGTGACGTTAAGTGTTGTCACTTCGTTCCACACGGTGGCCTTTCCCACATCCTGGCCGTTGACATAAACCTGCGCTTCGTTGTCTGCCAGCAGCGCAAGGCGTGCTCGCTTGACGTTTCTATCCGGCGGCAACTCAATAATGCCTCGGAAATAGCATGTGCCCACGGGCGCGCTCTGCCGTGGGTCGCCTTCGGGGAACCACACCCACTTGCAATCGTCCAGCCCGATGGCATCCGACTGTGCGCCGGTCAGATTGTAGGATGCGGGCGCCGGCATGTCATAACCGATCCACTTGGCCTGCCAGTCGGTAGGCTCAAGCAGCCCCATCGTCCAGTAGGCCGGTTCGCTCCAGGCCGAGACTTGCCCGTCTTTGCCCCAGACGCGGACTTTCCAGTAGCAATGCATGCGCGAAGCCAGAGGCAGGCCCTTGTAGACAATGTGGATGCTTGTGTCCGATGCGACTTTTCCGCTGTCCCACAGGCTGCCCAGGTCGTGGGCTAAGTGGTCGGCGCTGGCGGCCACGAGGACCTGATAGGCGGTCTGCTTCTGGCCCCGCTGGTCTGATTCGAGAATCCAGCTCAACCGGGGCTTTACCACATCAATCCCCAGCGGATTGACGCGGTACTCGCAGCGCAAGTCCTCTACTGTAACCTCGCGTTGTCCGGTAACGTATCTACTCATGCTGGTCAATACGCTGCAGCCGCCAAGAATCACTACCACTACAATCGTTAGGTAAATGTATACTCGCCTCATCCTTGTGAACCTCCCAAATTCAGGTTGAAAGTGACTCGGCTATCGGTTGCCGGTCCGTGTTGCGGTCACGCATTTGCAGTTTCGCTATTTGCTCTTGCTTGAGCCGCCACAGACGAATCGCAACTGTCCCACATTTGGTACGATTCCAAAAGGATCCCAGCCGAAGAGCTTATACCCCATGGGCCAATACACAAACAAGGCTTTGCCCACCAGGTAGTCACGCGGGACAATCCCTTGGCGATACGTTTCATCGTTATTGCCCTGGCCGGGTCGATCCCACCACCTGCTATCCTCACTACTTGGACTGTTGTCGCCGAGCATAAAGTACTCATCCTCTGCGAGGGTGAACGGGTTGCCCTCGATCGCTCTTCCCTGTTCGGGGCTATTGGCGAATTTCTTTGCGGTGTAGTGGATATCTCGAAACATGGCAACGTGCGCGAGCGTCAAATCCCCTGCCCCGAATATCCGCACCTCCGGGGAGATATCCCTTTTCCTGGGCCCGGCGTCATTCGGATCGCGGCCCAGATCATACGTGAGTTCCTCGCCGCCGAACCGAAGGATTAACCGATGGTCCACGTTAGCGAATTGCACACATGTGAACCTCTCCGTGGACGGTGGCCCGATTGGCTTGCTATCCAGGATTTGTTCTGTGTCCTGTGAAACCTTTGCAATCGCCATTCGGCCTGACAGATCAACCCACGCTCTGTAGTGCGTTTCGTATTTGCTCAGGCCGATGCCGATACGTGCCCTGGAACCGCTTGGTCGCAAATAAAAGCGGAGCATCAGGTCGCTGCAGTACGGCATATAACGGTATTCACTGACCTCATCGTACGCATGAGCGGCTCGAAAATCGTTGCCCAAGGAGCTATCATAGACCAACGTATGGATTTGGTCGGTAGGGCTTTTGAGGCGAAGCAGTGTTGGTGTGTTGGGGTCGGTCGTTATCCATTGCGAGCCAGGTTCATTTTTGAATGGCTGCTGCCAGAGGTGTCCGTTAAACACGCCCTGATTCGGACGGGCGGGTTGGTAATCGTTGTTATAGACCGGCATCCACAGTTCGTCCTGGACTTTCGGAGGCTTTCGGGCGATCTTGCCGTTCACGTAGACGTCGCCATCAATGATCTCCAGTTGCTCGCCCGGAAGGCCGGCCAATCGCTTGATGTAGTTGATATGCGGGTCCAGAGGATTCTTGAACACGACCACGTCCCATCGCTTCGGCTCAAAGAACTGATATATGCATTTGAGCACGAGAATGCGGTCTCCATCGGCGACCGGCGTGTCGGTGGCGAGCGTGGAGAAGCGGTTGGGCCAGTAATAGCCGCAACTGGGGCAGCGGGTGCGAGGCGGCTCGACCTTTGCTGACGGTACGGTGTCTTCCGGCAGACCGTAATCACGGGGCGTGAAGCCGTGGTCGTATCTGTATCCGCACTGGGGGCACCGCAGCCTGAAGTGGGCCCCTTTGAGCGTGTCGGCCATGCTGCCGGTCGGTATGCGGAACGCCTCCATCACAAATGCGCGGAACACAAACGCCAATATGAAGGCGGTGATCAGCCATTCGAAGGTATTGGCGATTTCGCCCGCCCTGTCTTTCTTCTTCTTCACGGTCTTGCCGGAATCGCTCTTTTCAGTCTTCCTTCGAGACATAGAATCTATATCTAAACCAGTGCTCGTCGCTGCCTTGCCGGGCGGGACCAGAGAGCCGTAATGCACCCAGTCGCTCTGCAAAACATCTTGCGTTCGGCCGTGCCCAACGCAATATCCTGTGCTTGCCGCGCCCGGAACAGCCCATTATGGCGACAAATCCGCATCCGGTCAATAAGCTATCTGAATAATATCAGCGTCTTGTGTGGGTGTGCGAAGTCCCATGGATTGGTGCGTCGTCCAAAAAGTGGGGGCCGGACAGAAGGTACTCAGAAAGTGAAAAAGAGCTCATGGTTTCCTGCCTGTTCCACCGGCGTTCGGAACAAGCGGACCGATGATCTGCGTAACGCAACGGCAAGTTTTTCAAATCAAAGAATTTTTTGTAGAAAAAGTTCTTGCTGTATCGAAGTCTTTATTGTATAGTAGGTTGCGTGGATTGGATTTTTTGCTGTTCCGGTTGGTATCGCGGTCGACCAGGAACAGCGCCGCCCCAAAAACTGTTTGCCTTTATTCGGGCCAGGGTGAGAGGGGAGTGATGAGTTTTGGATGAGTGATGCGGGTAAATTGTTAGCCAACGGATTGCGAAACCGTTCATCTGTTAGTTTCCAAAGCACTTTTCCAAAAGTGAGGTAGCATATGGCAACGATTACCAAGAAAGAGCTTATCGACCGAATTGCAGAACGAACACAGGCAAAGCGGGTCTCGGTCAAGCAAATCATTCAGGCATTTCTTGACGAGGTTACCAAAGAACTGTGTGAGAATGACAACCGTTTGGAGTTTCGCGATTTTGGTGTCTTTGAGACCAGGACCAGAGCCGCCAGGGTTGCGCAGAATCCCAAGACTCTGGAGCGGGTGGAGGTGCCTTCCAAGCGAACCGTGAAATTCAAAATGGGTCGGCTGATGAGAGAGAGTCTTTGTGCACCTACTCCGGAATCGGCGGAAGCAAAGTAATTATATTGACATAGAATCCACAATACGATGCAGACGAGCCTTTACGTCCGGCGTCTCTACGTATCGGGGCCAAACCTATCGAGCAGCGATGGTCCGTGCGCAAGCGGGCCAAAGAAACACCGCATTCGCATCGCAACTGCCAAGCGATCTTAGGTTAAGGAGGATGAAGATTGACGGCCGATGATGAGGACTACCACCATTGTCACCCGGAACTTGAGCTCTTCAAGCATCAATCCCGGTTAGCCCTTATACATGCCACGCCTATTGCGTTTCGGTGCGAAACCTGTATAATAGATTATTGTCCGACGGAGAAAACAGGACAAAAGTTATGATTTCCGGCGAACCGAAATCCGGGCTTGATTGCAACGTTCTGGTTCTGAACAAGCACTACATGGCTATCCGCATCGTGGGGGCGCGGCGGGCTTTTTCCTTGCTGTTCCGCGAGCTTGCCGAGGTAGTTTCCTTAGAAAAGGGCCAGTATTCCAATTATGATTTTGAGAGCTGGTGCGAGGTAAGCCAATTCAAGCGGCAGTTCGAGGCGGATGGACACGACTGGGTCTCCACGGTGAGTTTTTATATTGCGGTGCCGCGAATTATCCGGCTGCTGTCCTATGACCGCTTGCCGCCGAGCGACGTGAAATTCAATCGCCGCAACATCTTTGCTCGCGACAAAAACCGATGCCAGTATTGCGGCAAGCGCTATCCGACCAGCGAGCTGTCGCTGGACCACGTGATTCCCCGCAGCTCGGGCGGCAAGTCCATTTGGCAAAACGTGGTTTGTGCTTGCGCTGCGTGCAACAGCAAAAAGGGCGGCCGAACACCCAAACAGGCCGGCTTAACGCTCGTCCGCAAACCCATTAAGCCCAGGCACAATCCGCTCATTCACGTGCACTTAGGCCATCAACGCTACCGCAGTTGGAAGCAATTCCTCGACCACGCCTACTGGTCCGTCGAGCTGAAATAATCCCCGGCCGACCTATCAAAGGGCTTCGATTGAAGCCTGGTTAGACCTATCGCGACCTGGTCAATACCACAACCGAAATATCATGTTGCTGCCCAACGGAGTCTTGAAAGTCGTTGACGGCTTGCAGAATCGAGCCGGTTAGCTGCCCCGCTGAGCGTGTGGCGCTGGTCTTGAGTAAATGCGTCAGCCGTTTTACGCCGAAATGCTCCTCGCGGGGCGACCGCGCATTTACAACGCCCTGGCTAAAGGCCACAAGAGCTGCACCCAGAGGGAGCGTCTCCGTGTTCATGGGTAGCTCCAGTTCCCCACGGCCAAGCACGGCTTCAGCCGATTTGCCAAGGGTCTGCACGCCTTGCGGTCCGTGCGCAATGAGAGGCTCGGGATGACCGGCGTTGACGTACGTGACCGTGCCCGTTGATGGCTCGAATAATCCTAACAGCAGAGTTCCAGAAAGGCGCTGCGGCTGGCTTGCCGTCAAATGCGTGTTGACGTGTCTGACGACATCAGATAGCTCACTGGAAAAAGACATCGTCGTTCGCAGGAGCGTGCGCAGGGTGGACAAGGCCATCGCCGCCGTCAGGCCCTTATCGAAAATGTGCCCCACGGCGAACGCCAGACGGCCATCCTCGATGCTCCACACGTCACAATAATCGCCGTCGACCCAGATGACCGGCTTGTACTCTACGGCTACTTCTGCCCCGCGCAACTGCGCCGGTGCGGCTGGCGTGAGCCTGGCCTGAATCTGCTGGGCCAGCCACAGCTCGCGGTCCAGCGCGCTTCTCTCGGACTGTACGTGTATGGGCGTCAGATTCTTTCTCGCCGAGGCAATTTCCTGTGCCACGATGCGCACAAATGCAAACATCTCTTCCGGGCTCTCTTTTGCGCGCTCATCAATCGGAATATCGAGGTAAAGCAAATCAACCGCTTGCGTTGCCTCACCCAGTGCCGCGCAGATTACAGCCCTTGGGCTATGCTCATCGACGGCGGTTATCGTTATCTCGGTGTCGGAAGAATATATGCTCTTAGCCATCACGGCGTGGCCTGTAGAGCGGACCGCATCCAGGACGCGGTGCGAGATGCGAAAGGCAAGGGCGGAAGGATATAGCGCGCCGGCACCCTGCCGGGCTGTGTCATCCGGACTGACGCCGAAGTGACATGCCAGCACCTCCGGCGTGCGTGGTATCGGCTTGGTCTTCTGCGGCAGCCGCAAAACCGCCGCCATCGTCTTGGGCGCCCGCGCAAGGAACCTGCAAACCTCCGGATACAATGCCGCCAGAGTCGTCAGCTCTGCCAGACGCGTGGTTATTGCATCGAGCTGCTCCGGATACGGGCTTGCGGATGGCTGAACCGGCTCTTGCGTCTTGTAAAAAATCTCCGTTTCGAAATCCTCTATCACCATGTTCGAGGACTCAACCGCAGCTTCCGCTTCGATTCTCTGTTCCGCCGGACAGCTTATGGACAGAGCCGCCGGGCCGACAAGTGTCACTTCGCCGGGCAGAACCGAATGCATCGTGATGCGCTGGCCGTTTATGAATGTGCCGTTACTGCTTCCAAGGTCTTCGACAAGCCAGCGATCAAAAGGGTCCTGGAACAGCTTGGCGTGCCGCCGGGATACATCCTTGCTGTCGATAGTCACATCACATCGTGGACTGCGTCCAATGAGCGTACCTTTTGGGTTCAATTCAACCTGCCGGCTTTGCTCGCCCTGCGATATGGTCAACATTGCTCCTGGCATTTTGATTACCTCATCATTCGGATAGCAACGGGCCTCGGCCCGCTCGCGTGGTAAGACCTCAGGCCCAAACTCGCGAGTCCGCGTTGCTTGGTGAGTGATTGCCGGGCTTTTCGCGCCGTAGTCTATAGGTGGTCGGTGTGAATCGTCAACCAAAAAGGCTGCTCATTTGCCGGTTGCGTTGCTTTGCATCGACTAAAAAATCGCGGCCAATAACCTGATGAGACCGAGCGATGCGAAAAAGATCGCTGCCACGGCAAACCCCGTGTGCAGAAGGTGGTCCCGATAGCTCGTAATACTTCGCATCGCCATCACGCCCAGAAAGACGGCAAAGAACACGGTCAGAAAGCCGTATGTAAACTTCATTGCGAATCCGATGTCAAGAGACGCAATCAGAGCACTGATGAAACTCAGGACGAACGATGCAATGGCCATCTTCAGGCTCTTGCCGCGCGCAGCGGTGTCGCTGTCCTGCGTTTCCGCGCTCCTTTCGCTCATTACCTTCTTAATCTCGGCCTTGCTCTGGTTGAACGCCACCTTTATTTCCTTTGTCGCCGAGGCTGCAAACTTGCGAATCTTCGGCGGTATGGCCACGTCCGCAGCCCTTCCGCCGAACGCCGCCTTGACCTCCTCTTTGGATAGCAGCACCAGCGCCCATATCCCCATGGGGATTCCCAGCACTGCCCCCGGAAAGAACGGCAGCACAGCCGCGCCCGCGCCCACAACCGCCAGACGATACGACCGCAATTGCAACAAATTCCACGCGCCGGCGATGATAACGACGCAGTATGCTGCTACCGCCGCCACGATGATCACCTCTATGGCTCCTGGTATGAACCCGAAGAAGCTTTCCTGGCCGTAGGCACCTCCGCGAAAAAACCAAACAATAGCCGCCAGAAACATCCCACTCAGGCCCAGAAGATTGATGGCGCCCGCAACCAGCAGACCGGCTGCCGGAATCCACACGCGCTGTCGGATGCTTCCGATTTGCCCATCGCCGGGTGCTACCGGGCCCTTGCCCGCCGGTTGCTCAGCTTGCCCCTGAGAGCTAATCGTTTCCACCTCGGTTTGGACTTCAGAAGCTTGTTGATAGCGCAGCTCGGGCTCCTTTTCCAGGGTCTTTAGAACAACCTCGTCCAGCCGGACATCCACGTGAACCTTGCGCGAAGGCGGCGCGAATCGGCCCAGAGGAAGCTCGCCGGTGAGCATCTCGTAGAACACCACACCCAGCGAGTAGATGTCCGCGCGGTGGTCCACCTGATCGGGGTGCTCGATTTGCTCAGGGGCCATGTACTGCGGTGTGCCCATCCGCTGGCCGGCTTGCGTCAGTGTATACACGGTTGCGGGTCGGCCCAGCAGCTTGGCCAGGCCGAAGTCGGCGATCTTCACGCGGCCTTTCTTATCCAAGAGGACGTTCTCCGGCTTAATATCGCGGTGCACGATTCCCTCATCGTGGGCGAACTGCAGAGCCTCGCAGATTTGGGGTACAATGGCCAGCGCTTCGGCCGGAGAAAGCTGCTGCGTTCGCATCACCTGCCGCAGGTCCGTTCCATCCACGAATTCCATGATGAAGTAGTATAGCCCCGCCTCCGTTTTGCCGAAATCATGCACGATTACGATATGGGGGTGATTGAGCCTGGCCAGAGAGCGTGCTTCGCGGGTGAAGCGCTCCGCGAAGGCTTCCGTCTGACTGACCTGCGGCGGCAGGATTTTCAGGGCCACCAGGCGGTCGAGCTGTTTCTGCCGGGCCTTGTACACCGCCCCCATGCCGCCCTGGCCCAGAAGCTCCAGGATTTCAAGGTGAGGACACTGCTCGGCCAATTCAGCCGGCTCAGGTGGTGCAAAGCCGGGTCCGGGCGAGGTCTCAGCAGAACCTTCGCCGGCAGCTTGCGAAGGGCCGTCTTGTTGCACCTGGGCATCTGTCGGCAGGCCGGCTTTCATAAGGCATTGGGGGCACAGCCCTTGCGGCGCATCAGCCGGTAGCTCGGCTCCGCACTGCGGACAATGCTTTTGCTCAGCCATAATACAACCTCCCGACAATTTCGTAGGTCGCCCTCGCCCAGCATTTTCCTCATTGTTGGGCTACAGCCGACCGTATATCCTGCATCCGTTACTTAAGCAGGCCCGCAGAAAGGTTACAGCTAATGCCGCATTTTTCCAAGAAAATCCGCCTGGACGGCTCAGCGTGCAAGGGCTTTGAACAGGTCCCGAATCTCCTCGTTGACCTGGTGCTTGTCGACAACCGTCTGAGAAATCTCCTGCCGCAGCAGCTCTCGGTACCGCTTCCTTAGCCGATGCACCGCGACCCGCACCGCCGTCGGCGTCATATTGAGCTTTTCGGCCATCTCGGCGTGAGGAACAGAACCCTTTTCCGCGGTTAAGTAGACCTTGAGTTGCTCGAAGAGCTCCTGCTTGTCTCTTTTTTGTTGCTCGCTCTGCAACCGGTCCATCGCCCGCTGCAGCACCGTCAGCGCCCACGACCGGTCGAAGAGCTTGTCCGCAGAGACCTGAGGAGCCGCCTCTACTTCATATCGACGTTCCGCATCGCCGATGTCGAGGCTAAGGATCTTGCGGTCTCCGCCGCGTTTCTTCGCGTGCATACGGTCAAGTTCATTGGCCAAGAAGTGCTTTAGTGCCGACAGCAAGAACGAGCGAAACTTGCCCCGTTTGGGATCGGCGACTCCCAAGCCGTGCTTTTCCAACATCCGCGTAAAAAATGCCTGCGTATAGTCCTCGGCCTGGTGCGTGTCATATCCCTGGCGTCGCACGTACGCATACAGCGGATACCAATAGGTCTGGCACAACGTGCCTAGCGCCTGTTGATGCTGCGGCGACCACGTGTCTCCCGCCGCCTGCACCACGCTCCAGTGCGTCGTCGCGAACCGGCCCGCGCCGCGCGGCGTCGAGCCCCTCCGCCCCCCGCCCGATGTTGGCTGTTTAGCTTTCACCTACATTGCCATCCCACGCGCTATCTCACTTCTCGGCTTCGCTGCATCGAAATATCAATTTCGCCCTATAGTATACCGCCAGCCACTATTTCCGTAAAGCGACAACGCGTTCGTATCACTTGCCAGAAGTAGCGCTCGTTGACAGTGTGACCGCAGGAAGTAGCGACTCGACAGCACCGGCCACTTCGTTGAAGTCGGGTAGTCCGAGAAGCCGGCCGTGACCGCCGAGAAGGTCCATCAAGCCGCTGTGAAGTACCTGGCTGAGGAACAGTGCAGCGTATGTTCTATTGGACCCAAAGGAGAGTAGAAGTCTGTCTTGATGTCGATAATCAGCCAGCCAACTCATCTTTGTGTGATCGCGGAGGATCAAAAGATGCTCGAAATGAAGCCGGAAATCTTGAACTATAAGGATGCATTTAGTATTATGGTAGAGACAAGAGCTCGGCCGCGTAGCCGGGCAAGGATGCAGAAAGTTATACGGGAAATCCCGATCAAATAAGCCTTTGGAGCGTGAAATGAGCGGTCCGTTTCATTCAGTGCTGGTTGGCATCGCCCCCTTCGTGCCTTTCTTCGTCATCTTGCTGTTCTTGAATATGCAGCAGCAAAAGACCTGCCCCGACTGTGGGGAGGCACTGCCCAGAATTCAATCGATATTCAAAATGACAAAACGCCAATGGTTGGAGGGCGGTTACATCTGCCCGAAGTGCGGTTGTGAGGTGGATACCGCCGGCAGGAAGGTCCCGGCAGGGGCGGCTATTCGGCTCAGGTCGTTCGTCACGAAAATCGTCATGCTCACGGTGCTCTGCGTCATCGGGGCCGTTCTTTTGTCATTCATACTACATCGGCCAAGCCCCCAAGAAGCCAGTCCTCACACAACTATCAGAACGACGAACAGAAGTGCCACGCGGCAGTAGTGACTGTCTCAGGAGTTGAAATTGGTTGGAATCCTGAGCTGGATTCCTTAGTGTAATCGGCTCAGAAATTGTGGCACTGTCAAATCTTGCTGTGACACGCATCGCTGAAAAGGTAGCTCAACGAGTAAACAGACAAGTAGGCAATTCAACTGGCGGGCGTTCGTGTCTGTCCTGATGGCACTGTCTTTTATTGGGATGACCTTTACCGGAGTGATACTATTCGTGGTCCCGCCCGGCCGCTGGTGCCGGGCGGCAATATCCACTTGATAATGAGGCCCGTAAAGGCCAAACACAGAAGGTCGATGAAGCTGATCACATCAACCACGAAATTGAGCGTGGCTCGTCTCATGACACGTGCCCTTATAGTATGTCAAGTCCATAAACGCCGCGTGAAAAACGTCGCACTGGATTCTGCCACAATCTCCGCACGATGTAAAGTCAAAGCCGAAGCCATCGAATTCGCCTTCCCCAGCCAAACGCTCTACGTCAAGAAGGAGTAGACTCCCGTCTCGCTCTAAGAAATTCAGGACGGGCAGCTCAAAAGAGATTGCCCATCCTGCCGGTTAGCCCAAGTTACGCAGTTATGAAGTTATGTGAGCGTTTTTGATAGCGCCAAGGGCGGTTTTTGCGAAAAGTCTTCACTACATTTGCGCTATCTGATCTATGCGGCGAAGCCGTTGCGGCAGAGTCAGGCCCAATCTGCTCAGCAGTACTTTCTGTGCGTCATCAGGTGTTGTTACACAGCGCAGCCGTACGATTTTGGCTGTCCGACCACCGCTTGTCCGGGCGGGCAAAACCACATCACCGCTCTTGATCCTGGCAAATTCCTCTAACAGGGTCCGAGGGGCATCACCCAAACCAGCCCGCTGCATCCACTGAGCCAGACTTTTCCATAGCACGTACGC
>Ga0180434_10001747_pt1 | contig 30508 bp, 22 predicted proteins | sample SS_ome_7_FD_132453 | JGI IMG/M metagenome (GOLD analysis project Ga0180434, IMG submission 132453) | Hypersaline lake sediment archaeal communities from the Salton Sea, California, USA - SS_1_D_2 metaG | ecosystem: Environmental > Aquatic > Non-marine Saline and Alkaline > Hypersaline >... | reverse complement strand
CGGGCATCAGCCTCACCGGCGCCGCCAACGACATCACCGTCGCTAACACTTCGCCAGCTTCCAGTGTCACCCTCGGGTCCGCCGGTGGTACCGAGACTCTCGTCGCCGACGGCACCGGCCCTAGTCTGACCAGCAAGGGCCTCACCGCCGGGACGGGCATCAGCCTCACTGGGGGCGCGAATGATGTCACAGTTGCCGCCACCGGTTCGAACATCTCTCTCGCCAGCGCCGGTGGGTCCGAGTCCCTCGTTCAGGATGGCACTGGCCCCACGCTCGCGACAAAGGGTCTGACCGCTGGGACGGGTATCAGCCTCACCGGCGGGGCTAACGAGATTACAATCTCCGCGACCGGCGGCGGCGAAGCCAACACCTCCTCCAACCTCGGCGCCGGGACGGGCGTCTTCGCGTCTAAAGTCGGCGTCGACCTCCAGCTCAAGTCCCTCGTCGCCGGGACCGGCGTAGGCTTGAGCACCTCGGCCACCGAGATCACAATCGACTCGACTGGCGACAATGTTTCGCTCACCAGCGCCGGCGGGGCTGAGACCCTTATCCAAGACGGCACTGGGCCCGCGCTCGCGGCGAAGGGACTCACCGCCGGGACAGGCATCAGCCTCACTGGGGGTGCTAATGAGGTCACCGTCGCCAACACTTCTCCCGCCACCAGCGTCACACTCAGCTCCGCCGGCGGGACCGAGACTCTCGTGCAGGACGGCGCAGGCCCAGCCCTCGCGACCAAGGGACTGACTGCCGGGACGGGCATCAGCCTCGCCGGCGGGGCTAACGCCATTACGATCTCCGCGACCGGCCCCGGCGAAGCCAATACTGCTTCGAACCTTGGGTCGACCGTCGGGCGCGTTGGCATATTCGACTCCAAGGTCGGGGTCGACCTTCGGTTCCGTTCGCTGGTCGCCACCGGCGCCATCGCCATAACCGCCAACTCTCCTGCCGCCGGTGAGATAGAGATCAGCGGTGCCGGCGGCGGGCTGCTCTCTCGCCCCTGGCGCGCCGTTGATAGCAAAACCACCGGGGTTAACGGTGGGACTTACAGCCCAGCGAATACATGGGCCACTCGCAGCCTCAACCTGCTTACAGGGAATCCCGGGGCCGAAGTGCAGCTCGCGGCCGCCCCTGCGGGCCCAAACCAGCTTCTGATCGAGCCAGGTCGCTACTGGATCCTTGGCTCGGCCCCCGCCGTCGGGATCAACACCCACAAAATCCGAGTCCAGAACATTACCACGGGGACCACCGCCATCACCGGCTCTACCGCCCAAGCTGCCTCTGGATTCTTCGGTATCGTCGCGGGGTCCAGCTCGCTCCTGTCGGGCGAGATCACCGTCCCCGCCCCCTCAGCGCAAGTGTTTGAAGTCCAGCACTTCGGGTCGTCCACCCGGACAAATACCGGCTTCGGCGACGCCGTCGGAGCTCCCGGCTCACCTGAGATCTACACGGTTTTAGACATCCTGCAAATTCTCTGAGCGCGCTCCCCGACTTTTTGCGCCGTTGATAGGACCGCCTCATGGAGGTGCCGAATCTCTACAGACAGAGCATCTTCTGCCTTCACGGCCCGACCGGCACGCTTACGGCCGACGCCGGAAGCAGCGACACCACTTTCTCCGTGCAGGCCGCGGTGCTCTCCGATGTGACTATCGATGTCGGTTCTACTGTGCGCCTCGAGGCCGGTGCCGACGTCAGCGACACGATGAAAATCATTGCCGTCGACCACAACGCGAACACCTTCACCACCAGCTCCGGGCCAGGGAGAGCGTTCCTGGCCTCGGCCCCCACGACCGTTGCCCGCCTTCCCCACTGGGCCGACGTCTGGACCGGGTCTCCCGACGATCTGACCGAGTGCCCCGAAGACCCCGCGCATCCTGTTCAGGCGGGGAGCGCGAAACTCCGCGGAATCAGTGGCGCGGGCAGTTGGGTCGTGACTGACACCCGCCCCACTGGGACCCTCGGTGGCAGCTACCCGGCGAAGAAAGTCTGGACCCAGCGGGTGCTTAACTCGATTTCCGGCAACTCCGGCCAGGCGGTCCAGCTGGGCGCCCCTCCGGCGAGCGACAACCAACTCCTTATCGCTGACGGCGCCTACATGGTCTCCGCCTCGGCCCCGGCCATTCGCCTCGGAAATCACAAAATCCGGCTGCGGAACGTTACCGATGGCCTCGACTCCATAGTTGGGGCTTCTGAGCGCAGCGACCCGACTGTGTACAGGTTCCGCAGTAAGGACCAAGACTCCGACGACAGCGACGGCGACGGCGACGGGTCCGCGATCCCCACCGGAAGCCGGGCCGTCCTCGAAGGGGTCCTCAACGTGACCGCCGGGCCCAAAGTTTTCGAACTCCAGCACTATGGGACCTCCAGACGTCGCGAGACCTACGGGCTGGGCGATAGTGTTGGAGCCCCGGGCGTTCCCGAGGTTTACACGATCCTGACCATTTCCCGCCTTGTCGTCTGAGGCCCTGCTCGCTCCGTCAACGGCGTGATGCAATCGGTGGCGCCCTTTTTGGAGACAGGGTTTGCGTTGTATACGCTTGTGTATACCTTTCTCATGTCGAGCGCCACCTTGTACAAGCACGCGATTTTCAGCCTCCATGGGGTCACGGGGACTCTCGCCGCCGACTCGGGGAGCGCCGATACGACTTTTACGGTCTCCCCCTCCGTCCTCGCTGACGTAACGATCGACGTCGGCTCTATGGTTACCCTCGCCGACGGGGGGAACACTAGCGGCGTGATGACGATAACCGCCATTGACGAAGTCGCGGAGACCATCACCACCGATTCGCCGCCCGGGTTCGCGTTCCTCGCAGCGACCCCCACAAACGTCGTCCGTATCCCCCACTGGGCCTACCAGTGGACTGAGAGCTCGACCCCAATCACCGTCAGCCCCGAAGATCCTACCCATCCAGTCCAGGCCGGGAGCGAAAAAATCGTGAGTGTGCGGAAGCCCGAGGCGGTTTATGTTTCGCAAAGCCAGTCCGGAAAAACCCGCCCACAGGCAAGCCCCCTGGTCGTCGAAGCCGCGGCCGGGCAGACCGGAGTCGTCGTGAGTCATAGCTGGCCATTCGACGTTACGCTGAGCCGGATCACGTGTTTCGTCGAGGCCGCCAACAAGGAGGACCGCCTCTTCTTCGAAGTTGGGCCGGACTCGCCCGCAGGGCCTGTGACCTCCGCGGTGAGCCCTGGGGACACAGTGATCAACGTTAACGCCTCCGCGGCCGCCAACCCCAAAATTCGCCCAGGGATGATGGTGAAGCTGAGCGAAGGCGGAACTACAGATTCCCTTGGGCGTCTGGTCGCGGTGGACCGAGTCGCGAAGACCTTCACGGTCGAGACTGCCGCTGTTAACTCTTTCACCACCGCTGGGCAACTTCTCCTGACGATTGTACCGGCCTGGGACCTTCCCCTGCCGGGTTTTCAGGTGAGGTTCTCCGTCGCAGGAGACGCGATCCAGGGTTCGGAGGTTCCTGTTGGGATGTCGTTCCGGATCACATACGACAACAATGGGGCCTCCGATTCGCGCCTCTTGGTGTACTTCGGTTTTAAGACATGAGGGTCCATTTGACACTTCTCCGCGCGGGATGTTTTTTCGCCTAACCTTTCTCGTCTGCTTAGCCGCGGCTTTTGCGGAAAATGGCCGGCCCGCATCCAGGAAAAATTCGAGTTCGGGCGCTCGGGCTCAAAATTCTCCCCCCTCTCCCCAAACGGGTAACATTTCTAAACAATTCGGGTAATAAAAAGTCGGGTAGCTGCTCGAAACGAAAATAGACAGACTCACGCCCAGCCCAAATTGCACAAAACGGGTAAGGTGCGACTGAACCAAACGGATAAAGTCCATCTTGCACAAAACTTCTCATGCAGAAATCCCCGCCGACCGCCGAGAAAAAATCCGAGTTCGCGGTCTCGGGCTCAAAATTCTCCCCCTTCTCCCCAAACGGGTAACATTTCTAAACAATTCGGGTATTAAAAAGTCAGGTAGCGGCTCGAAACAGGGATAGACAGGCCCAAGCCCGACTCGAATTGCACAAAACGGGTAAGGTGCGACTGAACCAAACGGGTAAGGCCCATCTCGCGCGGAACTTCTTATGCGGAAATCTCCACTGGTCGCCGAGGAAAAATTCGAGTTTGCTCTTCCGGGCTCAAAATTCTCCCCCCCCTCCCCAAACGGGTAACATTTCTAAACAATTCGGGTAATAAAAAATCAGGAAGCGGCTCGAAACAGGGATAGACAGGCCCAAGCCCGACCCGAATTGCACAAAACGGGTAAGGTGCGACTGCACAAAACGGGTAAGGACCATCTCGCGCGAAACTTCTTATGCGGAAATCTCCACCGGTCGCCGAGGAAAAATTCGAGTTCGCGCTTCCGGGCTCAAAATTCTCCCCCCTCTCCCCAAACGGGTAACATTTCTAAACAATTCGGGTAATAAAAAGTCAGGGAGCGACCCGAAACGGAAATGGACCAGCACAAGACCGACCCAGATTGCACAAAACGGGTAAGGTGCGACTACACAAAACAGATAAGGCCCATCCGCACGGAACTTCTTATGTGTGGAATCTCCGCCGGCCGCCGAGGAAAAAAATCGAGTTCGCGCTTCCGGGCTCAAAATTCTCCCCCCTCTCCCCAAACGGATAACATTTCTAAACAATTCGGGTAATAAAAAGTCAGGAAGCAACCCGAAACGGAAATGGACCAGCACAAGACCGACCCAGATTGCACAAAACGGGTAAGGTGCAATTAAACAAAACGGATAAGGACTGCACAAAGTGGGTAATTGTTATCCGAGTAGGTGAGGACATGGATAGAACGTGCCAGTTGTGCGGAAAACAGTTCAAATACCCGTCCCAGCTGAAACGCCACTCGCTGCGGAAAACTCCTTGCGAGCCGGCACATACCGCGCCTGCAGACATCGCACTGGGGTATCCGTGCCGGTTCTGCGGGCGGACATTCGCACATATTTCTGGACGAAGCCGCCACGAAAATACGAGGTGCCCGATGCACAAACGAGAGCTTGTTCCAGACGAGTCGATTACTGCACAAAATGAGCGGATCCGAGAGCTTGAAAATCAAATGCGCCAGCTCCTCGCAGAGCGGAGTCAGTCAACGCGCGCCTCTCCGCCGCCCCTACAGCAAACGGTCCAGGCAACGGGTGAGCACGCAACGGTGAACCAGATTCAGCAGTTACACGTGACTAGCTGCGAAACAACCAATAACACAAAGAACGAAGTGCGTAACGAAGTTACTGTGAACATATTCGGTCAAGAGCGGGTCGATCACATCACTGCCCCGCAGATTTATGAGCTCCTCATGAACGCGAGGAGCGCGGCGGATCCGGGGATCCAGGCGTTGCTCGACGCCGCGCTAGTCGTGTTCAGCGACCCCGCGAAGCCGGAGAACATTACCTGCTTTCTCCCCAATAAAAAGACTTCGGACGCTTTGGTCCACGAAGCTTCGGGCTGGCAGATTAAACCGATCGAAGCTGTCCTGAGCCCAATGGTTCAGAAAAGCGTTGATGTCCTTTTCCGAAAGCAGCCATATGGGCACGAAGAAGGTCTTCCGGAACAGCCGGACATTTCGAGCTGCGGCGAGGTCTTGAAGCGGGTGGCGGCGCTAGAGACGGACCCGGTCCTTTCCAAGAAAACGACAGCCCCACACGGCCCGATGCGGACAGTCTTAGTGAGGAACAAGTGCACCATATCGAAAGCGAACGGAGGGTCGCCTCCGGGCGCTGGAGAGGCGTGACCAGGCGCGGCCCATCCTCCGGGGTTTCGTCAAACGCCGTGTGGAAGCTTTTTCGGGCCAGGAACGTCTTACCGCGTCTGGGCCCCACTTTTTTCGATACGGTGAGCCCTCTTTGCCCATAGACATTCTATTGACCCTCTTATTTAATCCCATTAGTATAACAGCCTCGCCCTCGTTATCTGGTGAGATCGTTGGTACATCCGGTCGCGATGTCGGAAAATCCCGCGTTCGAGCAGCCCCTCTATGTTGAGACTCTGCACCATCACCGCGAACACACTTATGTCGCCGTTCAGGGAGACGCAGTTTACCGCCACCCGACTCGGCTGATCGACATCTGGAACAACTACGGCGATATCCCCGACGTCCCCGACCCCGCTCTCCTCAATGACAACGATCAGGACGCAGTCCCCAACGTCAGTCTTCGAAAACTCCGGCTCCTAGAGCTGATCCCGGGGACGACCAAAAAATTTCGGCTAGCCGCTGGGCCTGCGGGACTCGTCAACGCGATACCCGCGACCTGGGGGCAAACCGGGCCAGTCGCCGGGAGCGTCCTCCCGACGCTCGAGACGCCGCCGTCCCCGGCGACCGGATACACGCCGGTAATTACCGACGCAGACGGGGTGAACCACCCTTTGGTCGCGTCGGAGTGGATCCTCGACTTCGCGAACAGCTATGTCGAGTTCCCCAACGGCATCCCCGAAAACCCCGACGGTACCTCGCAGTACCCCCAGCCACTGAGCCTGACTTGGTTCCAGTACGTCGGGCCCTTTGGCGGAATGGCGGTTGCCCCTCCGTCCTTTCCTTGGATCGAGACTGCCGACGCGAGCGGGACGACGCTGCACCGTGACCCGGCCTTCCCAGTCTCGGCAACCGCTGACCTCGCCTTTCCCACCACGACGACCGAAGGCGCCGGGAGCCGCTTCATGTTTGACGAAAGTCAGGCGGCCTTCCGGGCAGGCTCAGTGACAGGAGCCCAGTGGAACGTGGCAAACCGAGGAGCTAACAGTTTCGCCTCAGGATTGGACACGACCGCCTCGGGGGCAGCCGCTTGGGCGGGAGGCGCGGGATCAACCGCCAGCGACGCGAACTCGTTTGTCTGGTCAGACTCGACTGCCCGGGCCAGCACGGCTCCTAACGAGGTGACCTTCGGAGCCGCCGGGGGCTTCCGGGTCCTCGCCGGCGGGGCCGCGGGATCTCTGATCAACCTTGACGGCCCGGTGACGATGCCCGGGAAACTGACGGTGGGCGGAGTTATCGACCCCACCGGCCTCGTGGTCGTCGAGCAGGCATCGGTCCCGCAGGCGCCGCTGGCGGGCGACGGAGTCTTCTGGGCGCGGGACGACACGCCAAATGTACCCATGTACACGGACGACGCGGGCACCGACCACGTCTTGGCCTTTCTAGACTCGGTGACCCTCGCCAGCGCGGGCGGGACCGAGACGCTCGTCCAAGACAGCACCGGGCCGACTCTCGCGACCAAGGGGCTGACCGCCGGAGCAGGGATTACACTCACTGGGGCCGCAAACGAAGTGACAATTTCGAACGCCTCTCCGGGTTCCAGTGTCACGCTCAGTTCCGCGGGGGGGGCCGAGACACTCGTCCAAGACGGGACGGGCCCGACCCTCGCGACTAAAGGCCTGACCGCCGGGGTGGGTGTGAGCCTGACAGGGGCTGCGAACGACGTGACAATCGCTAACACCTCTCCGGCCACAAGTGTGTCACTCAGCTCCGCTGGAGGTACCGAGACTCTGGTAGTCGACGGCACCGGGCCGACCTTGTCCAACAAAGGCCTGACCGCGGGGATCGGTGTCAGCCTAACCGGAGCCGCGAACGACGTCACAATCGAAGCGACCGGCACCAACATCACGCTTAGCTCGGCGGGCGGGACCGAGACCCTCGTCCAGGACGGGACCGGACCAACTCTCGCGACTAAAGGCCTCACCGCAGGAACGGGCATTAGCCTCACTGGGGCCGCAAACGACGTAACGGTCGAGAACACATCCCCAGCTTCAAGCGTGACTCTCGCCTCTGCAGGGGGGACCGAGACTCTGGTAGTCGACGGCACAGGGCCGACCTTGACCAACAAGGGCTTGACCGCCGGGACGGGCATCAGCCTTACCGGAGCCGCGAACGACGTTACAATCGAAGCGACCGGCACCAATATCACGCTTAGCTCGGCGGGCGGGACTGAGACGCTCGTTCAGGACGGTACCGGGCCTACTCTTGCTAACAAAGGCCTGACCGCCGGGACAGGCATCAGCCTCACAGGCGCCGCAAGCGACGTTACGATCGCGAATACCTCCCCTGCCTCGAGCGTGACTCTCGCCTCCGCCGGCGGGACCGAAACCCTGGTAGTAGATGGCACAGGGCCAGACCTGACTAACAAGGGCCTCACTGCCGGGGCGGGCATCAGCCTCACGGGCGCCGCAAACGACGTTACGATCGCGAATACCTCCCCTGCCTCGAGCGTGACTCTCGCCTCCGCCGGCGGGACCGAGACGCTCGTTCAGGACGGCACCGGACCGACCCTTGCGACTAAAGGCCTGACCGCGGGGGCTGGAATCACTCTAACCGGGGCTGCGAACGACATCACGATCGCTGCGACAGGCGGAGGGGTCACTTTAAGCTCCGCCGGCGGGACTGAGTCGCTCGTCCAAGATGGTACTGGGCCTACTCTGGCAAACAAAGGCCTCACCGCCGGGACGGGCATCAGCCTCACAGGCGCCGCGAACGACGTTACAATCGCGAATACCTCCCCCGCCTCGAGCGTGACTCTCGCCTCCGCCGGCGGGACTGAGACTCTAGTCGTCGACGGCGCTGGGCCCACCCTGTCTAACAAGGGCCTCACCGCTGGGACGGGCATTAGCCTTACTGGCGCTGCCAACGATGTTACGATCGCGAACACCTCTCCCGCCTCTAGCGTTACGCTTGCTTCCGCAGGCGGGACCGAGACTCTCGTCGTCGACGGTACTGGCCCCACTCTGTCTAACAAGGGACTCACCGCGGGGGCAGGAATTAGTCTCACCGGGGGCGCAAATGACGTGACGGTCGCCGCGACCGGCGCCAACATCACGCTCAGCTCCGCCGGCGGAACTGAGACTCTCGTGAACGACGGAACCGGTCCCACCCTTGCGACTAAGGGACTAACCGCCGGGACCGCCATCAGTCTCACCGGGGGCGCGAATCAGGTCACGATCAACTCGCTAGGCACGAACGTCACTCTCAGCTCCGCGGGGGGTACTAGCCTGATCACCGACGGCGCTGGGCCCGCTTTGACGATTAAGGGGCTCACCGCCGGGGACGGGATGAACGTCAACAGCAACGCGAACGACCTCGAGATCGAGGCTGAGTCGTACCAAGGGACTAATAATATCGTACCCATTTACGTTACTACTGGATCGTCTGACCAAGTCAACGCGATCACGTCGGGTCACAACAACACCCTTACCGCCGAAGCGGAGGGAGGCACAATCAGCGCGAGTAGCGGTTGTATCCTCGAGGGGAGAGTAGCCGGAGCATCCGGTGGAGCCAGGAACTGTGGTATCTATGCCTGCGTCGACAGTCGCCTCGTCGGCGAGCGGTGCACGAGCAGTCTCATCGGGGCCAGCGAAGGTTGCGCGATCCGGACCGAAGATTCCATCAGCGGAGACGGCGGAGACGGCGATGAGTGCGTGGTCCTCGGAAGCACGACCTGTTTTATCGGAGCGAGCGCAATAGGGTCGGGAAACACGGCCGGAACCAACTGCGGGATCTACTCATGCTTGAACTCGTACATGGACTCAGCCGGCCAGGACAACTGCGTGATGATAGGCGCGAGGAATCTCGAGCTAACGGGCACCATAACCCGGAGCGCATGGCTGGGCGGCGACAATCATACTTGCGCGGTGAGTGCGAGCGATTCGGCATGGATCGCGGGCGATAGCAACGACGCCACATCGGGCGACGCGACCCGCAGTGCGTGGGTCGGGGGCAACAACAACGAGCTCACGGGAAACGCGACGAACACGGTCTGTCTCGGAGGCTTCAGCAACGACGTCTCAAACACCGTAGAGAGCTGCGCCTGGCTCGGGGGCCATAACAACGTGACGGACGGCGACATGGAGCACACGATCGTGCTGGGCTCGGACACGACGGCGGGCCACGACGGCTGCTTCCTATTCTCGGACAGCAACGGCGGGACCTCGCTGCAGACGACGGTCAACCACCAGTTCCTTGCCCGTTGCACCGGGGGAGCCACTTTCTTCACAAACACCGCGAACACGGCCGGAGTCTCGCTTGCCGCGGGAGGCGGCGCGTGGGTCTCAGTGTGCGACGAAAACCTCAAAAACCTCCACCACCGGCTGGATGGCCGAGAAGTACTCCGAAGCCTCGAAAACGTAGATATCTGGGAGTTCGACTACGCGGAGGGGGACACGGACGCCATCTATCGAGGGCCTACCGCACAGGCCTGGCACGCGGCCTTCCCCTCGGGGTCGAAGGACCCGCTGAAGATCGACACGATGGACCCCACGGGAATCTCACTGGCGGCTGTCAAAGGACTGTACACCTTAGCCCAAGAGCAGGCTGAGCAGCTCCGCGCGCAGGGCGAAAAAATTCGCGCACTGGAGAGAGCTCTTATTTGAAGAGGCTGCGGCACAGCCCGGCCCGGTCCATCCGAAATACACCACTTTTTTTAGTCACCACGAGTCCACTCCGGGATTCAGTCCGCTTCGCGAGTCTCCGGAGGAGCACGACCGTCTCCAAATGCGTCTCAACGCGGCCGAGTGGGCGCGGACCCCTGTCTCGAGTCCGCGGGCGATGCAAGTGCGCAATTGGTCCGACGGGAGCCCGTGGCAACTCCAGGGCTTCTCCCTCCAGACGACTGGATCGGCGGCGGAGAGTCGCTCGGGGTCGTTCGGCGGCACGGCCCACGGCAGTCGTATCCAGAGCGCGCATGAAGAGCGCAGTCATATAGACCCGCGGAGCATCCGCAACTTTCCCGGGTACGAATAAAAGGGGCTCGCTGGGCGATGGCCTCGCAGTACCCCATAACTGAGGCTCCGACGACCACACTCAGCTCGGCAGGTGGGACTGAGACCCTCGTGAACGATGGGACCGGGCCCACACTCGCCATTAAGGGTCTCACCGCCGGGACCGGCATCGGCCTCGCAGGGGGCGCGAACGTTGTAACCATTTCGAACACTTCCCCTGCCTCGAGCGTTACTCTCAGCTCCGCAGGCGGGACCGAGACTCTGGTAGTTGACGGCGCAGGGCCCACACTCTCCAACAAGGGCCTCACCGCCGGGACTGGCATCAGCCTTACCGGCGGCGCAAACGACGTTACGATCGCAAATACCTCCCCTGCTTCCGGTGTTACGCTTGCTTCCGCCGGCGGGACCGAGTCTCTCGTCGTTGACGGAACCGGGCCCACTCTGTCAAACAAAGGCCTAACTGCCGGGACTGGCATCAGTCTCACAGGCGCCGCGAACGACGTGACGGTCGCCGCGACCGGCACCAACATCACGCTCAGCTCCGCCGGCGGAGCAGTATCTCTCGTGAATGACGGAACCGGTCCCACCCTCGCGGCGAAGGGCTTGAACGCCGGGACCGCCATCAGTCTCACCGGAGGCGCGAATCAGGTCACGATCAACTCGCTCGGAACGAACGTCACGCTCAGCTCCGCGGGCGGTACTAGCCTGATCTCCGACGGAGCCGGGCCCGCTTTGACGATAAAGGGCCTCACCGCCGGGGACGGGATGAACGTCAACAGCAACGCGAACGACCTCGAGATCGAGGCCGAATCGTACGAAGGGACTAATAACATCTCGCCCATTTACTCCACCACTGGAGTGGGCGACCAAGTCAATGCCATCACGTCGGGCCACAACAATACTCTTACCGCCGAAACGCAGGGCGGCACAATCAGCGCGAGCAGCGGTTGCATCCTCGAGGGAAGGGTAGGCGGTGTAAGCGGCGGAGCTACGAACTGTGGTATCTACGCCAGCATCGACAGCCGCCTCGTCGGCGAGCGGTGCGCGAGCAGCCTCATCGGAGCCAGCGAAGGTTGCGCGATTCGGACCGAAGATACCACCAGTGGGGACGGCGGAGACGGCGACGAGTGCGTGGTCCTCGGGAGCACGACCTGTTTTATCGGAACGAGCGTAATAGGGTCGGGAAACACCGCTGGGACCAACTGCGGGGTCTACTCATGCACAAACTCGTACATGGACTCAGCCGGCCAGGACAGCTGCGTGATGATAGGCGCCAACAATCTCGAGCTTACGGGCGCCATAAGCCGGAGCGTATGGCTGGGCGGCGGCAGTCATAATTGCTCGGTGAGTGCGACCAATTCGGCATGGATCGCGGGCGATAGCAACGACGCCACATCGGGCGACGCGACCCGCAGCGCGTGGGTCGGGGGCAACAACAACGAGCTTACGGGAAACGCGACGAACACGGTCTGCCTCGGAGGCTTCAGCAACGACGTCTCAAACACCGTAGAGAGCTGCGCCTGGCTCGGGGGGCACAACAACGTGACGGACGGCGACATGGAGCACACGATCGTGCTGGGCTCGGACACGACGGCGGGCCACGACGGCTGTCTCCTATTCTCGGACAGCAACGGCGGGACCTCGCTGCAGACGACGGTCGCCCACAGAATCTACTTCCGCTCGGTAAACGGCTGCCGCTGGTTCACAAACTCTGCGAACTCGACCGGGGTCAGACTAAACGCGGGGGACAGCTCGTGGTCGTCAGTCTGCGACCGGGAACAAAAAACGGGCTTCCGCCGCCCCGAGCCGGGCGAGCTCATGACCAAGCTCGCCAGGATCCCTGTCTCGCTGTACCACTACAAAGGTAACCCGCCCGAGCAGGTCTGCATCGGGCCGACCGCCCAAGATTGGCACGCGCAGTTCGGATGCGAAGAGGTGCCCGCCCACCGCCGCCCCAAGGGCATGCCCCCGGGCCCCGCGAAAGACCCTCTGGCCATCGAGTCGATGGACCTGATGGGGGTCCTGATGGGGGGGGTCCAGGACGTCCACTCGAGGCGCGACGCGACCTACCTCGGCCGAGGGGCGGTCCGCGGGGGGGCGGTCGCCTGGGGCGGGGGGGCCGAATGCATTCCTCTCATGTACTCGGGGGCCCTCGCCCGATGTGCGGCGGCCCGCTCGGGCGCCGACGTGAAAGCGGGCGGCAAGGCGCCCATACGTATCGACATCGGCCGCCTTGTCGCGGACGCCGAGGGGGCGACGACGTTCCGCGCGGCGACCTCCCTGACGCTCGGGGAGGAGCCGTGCGTGCTGTCCGAAGAGCTGAGCTTGGACGCCGCCGCCGGGGAAAGATGGGGGGCCCGCGTCTCAGGTCCCGAAGACGCCGGAGGTTTTGTCGAGGTAAGTATAGCATTCGCTCTGAAGGCCCCCTTGGCATATTAAAGGTTCGCCTTTGCACGCATTACGAGCAGGACCAAAATGGCCGCAACCCACATGATAACCGTAGAACTCAATGGCCCCCCCAGGACCGTGACCCACAAAGGACCTTACGCTACTTACGAGTTGGCCAAAGCCGCCGCGATCGCAGAGCGGGATGCCATTTGCGCCGCCGACCCCGCAAATAGGCGGGCCGAAAACACTACAGACGAGATGGTGTACACCGCCGTAGAGCAGTCCATGAAAACCACGAACCGGGCAGGGATCGAAATCAGGACGACTTCGGAAAGGCAGTGCGCGACCTTCACGATCGCCCCTATCGTAGCCCCATTGTGAGCTCCGCCTGTCGCGAGCGCCCAGCGCCGGCATCCCTTTTTTGGGGCGCGGCCCAGCGGCCTGAAAAAGCGCCGCCCGGACTTAGAGAAACAAAAGAGCCTGCTCCCTCCACGCGCGCTGTTTGGGGGTCAAGGTCGGCCCCGTCCCTGCGGTGCTACCGGGTCCACGCGTCGGAGAGGCCGGCGGGGAGGCGAACAAGATTTGGGTATCCTCCGAATGCCTCGGGACCGGCTTCCGCTTAGTCTTCTGGAGCCTCGCCTCTCCCGAACCGAGCGGGCGGCGACTATGACCGCACTCCCAGCGACGCGCGGACCCGTCCACGACGTCGCCAACGCAGAGAGTGTCTACGCTGAGGATCACGGGCAGATCGGCGTTGAGCTCGGTGACCGAGGTCACGAACACCTGGGCGCCCCTCGGGGTCAGATAGACGCAGCAGCCGTTGTTGGCCGCGCTGAACTGCGAAAACCAGCCTTTTTTGAGCGAGAGCGGGGGGGCTTCGCCAGCCCGCGGTCGTCCGGCCGGGCACGAGCTGGCCCGGCGGCGCTTGGCCTCGAAGGCCCCCCCCGCCGGGCGCTCAGCGGAGCGGGGGGCGCCCCCGGCAAGGGCGGGGGGCGAGCGGCATGTCTCCGTCCGACGAGAAGGTGGGGAGGGGCGCTGAGACCGCAGGTCGATCATCCCCGACGGGGTCCACGGACGGGGGGCGCCTCCCGCCTGGTAGGCAGCGGACGGCGAGAGCGCCGAGCCGCAAGAGGCAGAAGCGCACAAGGCGCCTCGCTCGGGGGGGCGCGTCAGTCGGCGATCCGCTCGGGCGGGTTCCATTATCATAATGATAATAATTCGACGGCGCTTTCTTCTAGGCCCGCCGCGCCGAGACCCCCGAGCCCGCCCGAAAAAGGGAAGGGGCGCGCCGCTCAGTGGTACACGACGGGGCACATCCTAAAGCAGTACGCGCTCACAGCCAACCTCGGGCGCCCAACAGAAAGAGCCTCGGGCGTAACCGGGCCAGGGTCGAGCCCGACCGCGTGGCAGACCGCCCGCCAAAGGCGACTGCTATCCTCGAATACATGTGCCTCGTGGACGATCGCCCCCGGCACCCCCCGGCACCCGGCCCGAAAGAACGAGCGGACTCGTTTGCGCACCTTTTTCCTGGCCCCGCCGCGCCGATCCTCGCGCACCTCGCGACAGACCTCTTCAACCAACGAATCGACGGGATCGGCGTAGCGGGGCGCGCCTGCAAACGAAACGACGACGGGACCAGCAGCCATCCGGGTTCTTATAGATCCTCCTGATCCGCGCGGTTCAAAAAATAAATCGGGCCCGCGGGTTTTGGGCCGAATATCTGGGAGGGGGGGCGCGCTGGTCGGCGACCCGTCCGGGCACGTACGCGGCGGCCCTCACAGGGTCGTATATCCAGAGACTCCCCCACGGGACCCGATACCGCACATACTCCCTATCCGCGTCAGTGGGGGGGCCATACTCGCGCCAACACCTCTCGCGCCGGGCTTCGAGCCCCTCGCTTTGGCGGTCTTCGCGGCCGGCGGAGAGGTCTCCGGGGCCGCCGGGCGGGTCTTCGGGGCCGACGGGCGGGTCTTCGGGGTCGGCGGGCGGGTCTTCGGGAGCTGTCGGCGGGTCTCCAGCGGAGCGGGCCGAGCTGGCAGGCGAGACTCCGGGACTCGCCGGCGGGAGGCTCGAGGCCGAGCGGGTCATCCCTTCGCTGCCTATGCCCGGCCGCGGCAGCCACGACTGGCGCGGATCGTCCGACGCCGTGAGCCGGATAGGGACCGGATGGAGTAAAGGGGGGGGCCGCTCCGCTGGAGACTCGGTGGAGGTCGCGAGGCGCGCAGGCGCGCGATAGCACGGGCGCAGAGGATCGGGGCCGTAGTCTTCGCATTCGGCCGCGACGGGCTCCGGGCTGGCCCCTCCGCCTCCCGTCCCGGCGGGCCGACGTACGAGGGGGGGCGAACGTCTTGGCGCCAATCGGAGGGTAGGTGGGTCGCTCCGGGAGTCGCCAGCAGAGCGGGCCCCGTAGGGGGGGCTGAGGTGCGTGTAGTGCACAGTGCCGCGCACCGTGCGCGCCATAAGCGTCAAGGGGGCCACGGGTGGGCGGAATTCTTCGGCGGTCGGGTCAAGCGCCATGTGTGTACCCGTGCGCGTGCCCCTTCAAAAAAAGCGCGCCGTCTCTTCCGCCGGAGCGCCCGTCTCTCGACGACCCCCGGGGGGCGCCCCTCGGCGGCCGGACCCCGGCGGCCAGACTCCGGCGGGACAAGTTTCGCGTATGCGGGCCCGGGGGGCAAAAATGGCGCGCGCCGCTCAAACCCGGACGATGTGGGCGGCGATCCCTTTTTTTGACTTGGCTTCCCGCTTCTCTTTGGCCCGCTTCGAGCAGAGGGCCGCTTTGGCCACGCTCGGAGGGCAGGCCTGACCCGGCCACGCGATGCTCGTATCGGCGTGGGGGTCCCCCAAGTTCTTGAAGTTGCAGCAAACTTCTGAGTTCCGGCCCTCCGCCGCGCGGCGGCTCTCCGGCAAGCTTCCGAGGCTCGATGGCCTATCGGGGAGACGGACCGAGGAGCGGGGATCCATAACTTCGAGCTTGGGGCGCGCCCCGCCGGCCCGCCCCCGACTGGCGGCGATCGCGCGTCCCTGGGCCAAGGCTTTCTCTTTCGCCCGCCCGCGCCCCGCCGGATCCCCGGCCGTGTAGCGGTACTTCGCCCCTTTGTCCCCCCAGCGGTAGAAAGGACCTTTACTATCTTTGCTCCGCTCGAGCGGCATGCCGGCGTCTATGCCCGGTGCAGAAAAACCCCGCGCAGGGCGCCGAGCCATTTTTGAACCAGCGCCGGGGCCTGCAGATGGCGGACCCGGACGCCCCTGAGAAGAAGGAGACCCCTGGAGAGCTAATAAGCTCGCTCGGCGCTTGCGAGTTCTGCGGGCTACCCGGCTCGGCCGCCTGCTGCGGGGACGGCCACCACGCCTGCGACGTCTGCCTGGCTGTCTTCTCACGCGGTTTGGGCAAGGTGCTGCCGGACCCGCTGACAGATTCCCTCTGCCCCGGGCAAAACTGCTGGCTGACCATGACAGCCCGGCGCGCCGAACGTGGCGGCCCCAACCTGGTCCAACTCCCGCCCGATGCCCCGGAATATAAGGACCTCGTTTCCGGCCTCCGTCGGACGCTCCCGAGAGCCCAGATCGACAAAATTTTCATAGTGCGCAATCGGGGGCTCTGGGAGGCTTGGAAAATGTGCCGCGCCTCCCTTAAAAAGCGGGGGAGCCCTACGGACGAGAGGCTCCTCTACCATGCGACTTGGAGAGCCAGCGCGGGATCGATCGCGCGCAGTGGGTTCGACATCCGCCTTTCGGGCGCGCAGCACGGCCAGGCGCTCGGAAGAGGTATCTATGTGGCGGCCAACGCGAGCTTCGCCCACCAGTACGCTGTCGCCGACCGCAACGGAGCTCTCTGCATGGTCGTCGCCCGGGCCCTCCTCGGGGCGGTCGAGACCCCCCAAGACTCGGCTAGCGCCGGGCGCGGAAAAAGATTCAAAGAAATTCGGGTCGACACCTTCGGAGGGGGCAACGGCGACCAGTACGCGGTGCGCCGCGAGCAGCAGCTCTACCCTATGTACATTGTGTACTACGACTATAACGCGTAGCCCACCGGGGCTCCCTACTTTTTGTCTTCGCCGGCGGCCGGCGGGCCCTCCGAGGCGGTGGGGTCCTCGGGCTCGGGGGCGGGCGCGGGCGCGGAGACAGAGGCGGCCAGAGAAGGCCCGCCGTCGGCGCCCCTGGGGATAAGCTCGGCGAACTGCTCGACCACGAACTCCGGGAGGCCGTCGGGCCCGCCCGGCATGGGCGGGGGCGGGACCGTCGGCGGGGGGTCGCGGGTGTACGCCCGGGGCGCCTGGACGACCACGGGGACGCCCCCTTCCGCGACCCCGTCGGCGTCGAAACCCAGCAGGTCCATGGGGATAACGTTCCGGGGGCGGACCTCCGCGGGGAACACCCCCAGCTCCCGGTAAACAAGCGCCACCAGCTCGCTGCAGAAGAGCCAGTTGTGAGTTCCCAGGAAGTCCTCGGCCCCGTCGCGGAAGATCCGCAAGGGGGGGACCATAGCGCCCGCGAGGCTCCCCGGATTGGCGTCGTAGCGCCGCCCGTTGAGGTCCTTGAAGAGCGCGGTGAAGCGCTGCCTGACTTCCGGGAGCCTCTCGCCCTTCTCGCCGAACACGGCCGCCCGCACCTCCGGGCGGAGCGGAGCCACGGCCAGACGGGTGTCGGGCGGGGCGTCGTAGTCGGCGACGACCCGCCCGAGGTCGCGGAGCTGGACCCCGAGGTAGCTCACCCCGTCGATGTTGTACGCGCCGTCGCCCAGCGTCCCGCTCATCGTGGACTCCCAGACGTACACGGCGCCGGGCTGCGTCCGAGGGTCGTCGAGTATGTCCGGCCGGACGACCATCCCGACGTGGGAGAACTCGTCCGGCGACCCCTGATACTTCTCGGCGCCGTCCAGGAGGGTCGAGGTCGGCTCGAGGAAGTGCCCCTCCAGGAGCCGGATAAAGTCCGAAATCGCATCGCTGCCCCGGAAGAGCAGGAGGTCCAAAGACTGGAGTTCGTCGCGGATCTGGCTGTACGGGACCCCCGGTTTGTCTCCGCTCGTTCCGCCGCCCGGCGGGTCGGCGCCCTCGTCGCCCCGCGCGGCCGAACAACACTTTCCCATTGTGCAACCGGAGCCGCGCCGGCTATAACAGAAGGGCAGAACTTGCTAGCCCGCCCGCCCACGGGCGCCTGGCTAACAGCCGGCCGCTTGCTGGCAGGGCGGCTGGCTGTCTGTTAGCCAGGTGTTCGCCGATAGGCGGCCGCCCAGCGGCCAAACAAAAACTAAAATACGGGCGGTCACAGGACCCGAGGGGGGGGCATCTTTGCTGGGGGGCGCTCCGGAGACAGGAGCCCTTCCTTCGCGGCCGCCCGGCGGATCGCGTCCGTGATTCGGTAGAGCTCGTCCCGGGCGTGCCTCTCCCACGCCTCGGCCCGGGCGACGAACTCGGGGTCCTCGGCTTCGTTCTTCCGGGCATCGACCTCCTTGAAGATGCCGCGGAGCTGGCTCGCCGCTCGGACCGTCGGCGGAACCGCCCGGACGGGACCGGCGGAACGGACCGGCTCGGGCCCCGGGTGGTCCCGCTCGGCAGGCCTCCTGGCGACGTGGAGGTACTTGCAGTTGTCGCGCCTGCAGCTCCGGCGCTGGTGGAAATAGCAAATTTTGCGGGTCCCCTTCTTCTCGTACTCGGCCGCGGCTTGGACCGGGTCGGAGGGGTGGTAGGCCTCGCACTCCGGGGACTCACAGATCTCCCCATGAGCCACTCTCGGGCAAAGCGGCGCTAAGAGCTCCGACATTCGCGTTTTAGGTTGCTTCTATGCGAAGGCTTCAATCTTCATAATATCTCCCGAGCGCCTTGGGAGGGGCGCGGGCGCCCTCGCCGCAGGGCTGGCTCTTTTTCGCGGGGGTTAATAGGCCGCCATGGACGTCGACGGCACACCCGCAAAAGAGGGGCAGCAGCTCCTGTATGGGCTCATCGTCGTCATTATTATCTTCGTGATCCTCCTGCTCCTTACGGCTGGGGGGAAGGGGTACGCGCCCCCCGTGACGAAAACCGAGGCGTGCTCGGAGTCGGGCATCAGTTACCCGAGCGGCGTGATCTGCCGTCCGGGCACCGCCAACAACATGAAGCCCACGTACATCCGGTACTCGTACCTTCCCGACACCGACGACGACCCCCTCCGAACGCCCCCGTCCACGTGCGAGAACGACGGCGATTGCAGCCTCACCGGATCGCCCGATGGGTACTGGACCTGCGGCGGCGACGGCGAATGTGTGAACCCCTGTGGCGACGGGGGGATGGCTTACCCGAGCTGCAGCTCAAACAGCGACTGCAGCTCCTCCGGGACCGACAGCCCCTACTGGAGCTGCATCAACGGCATCTGCATGTCGGCCACAACCCTCGCGCCCCCCGCTGGCACGCCGCTGGGCACCACCCCGAACGTCGCTGAGTCTGTCTGTATTAGCACGTGCGGCGACCCCGGGGGGGACTACCCGACCTGCACGACCTACGCGTACGAAGACGGGGGCCCCCCCGTCTGCGACCCGAACACACAGACGTATTCGAGCCCTCTCGGGACCTGCACCTACTACGAAGACGTCCCGGCGTCGATCGCGACAGTCGCGACCGACAAGACGTCCAACCCCCTCCCCCGCTACGTCGGAGTGGCCACCTCGGCCCTGGAGCAGCCCGTCGGGGCCGCCAATTAGGCGAAAAAGTCGGCGCGCCGGCTCAGTCCGCGAAGAGCGAGAGCGCGCCCTCTTTGCTGCCGATGCGACCCAGGGGCTCAGGCCGGGTCAGCTCGGAGATCCCGGCCGCGCCCCACCCCGAGGTCGCGCTCCGGACATCGTCCCAGTGCGCTTCCAGGAAGCCCCGGACCAGCCCAGCCTTCTTTTTCCGGAGCTCCTTCCCCGGGAGCAGAGCCCCGGCGCTCTGCCCATCCTCGTCGAGAGAGTAGAGGCGCCCGCCCGAGCGCATAAAGTTGCGGTCGGCCAGGTCCCCGATCCCGACGACGTACCGGGCGAGCAGGGCCAGGACGTAGTCGAGCTTTTCTCGATCGGTGTAGGTGTCCCAGCCCACGAGCGGGCGCCACGTGTGGGCCCCGAGGGCCCCCCAGTCGACGACCACCTGGGGGGGCCAGCATTTCGTCGCCCCGTGGACGCAGAACCGGAGCGGGGACGTCACCAGGTTTTCGGCCACCAGGAACCACGCGGGCTCCTCCACGGGGAGCAGGTTGCGGAGCCCGAGGGGGACGCCCGAGGGCCACCGGTCGGGCACGAGGAGCTTCGGCTCCAAGCTCGCGGCCGGGAGCCCCCGGGCGCGTTTCCACGCGGCCATCTTCACTGCGTGGTCGACCGGCCCGCGCCAAGCGAACGGGCCCTTGACGACGACGATCGCCCGGCGAGCCCCCGGGGGCCTCGCGAAGTAGACGTCGGTCTTCCCCCTCGAGGTCGTGATCTGGGCCCGCGCGAGGAAAGTGTAGTCGGTCTCCCGCCCGTCCGCCGGGGCGGGGGCGGGCGGTGGAGGGGCGGGCGGCGCGGGGCCGGGCGCGGAGAGGCACTCGGACACCGCGATCGCGTCGGCGAGCCGCTTTCGAGCCCCGTAAAAGGCCTTCCACGGGCCGAACACAATGGGGTCCTCGTTCGTGACGTAGCAGCCTTCCTCGGCGAACCGAGTGAGCCCGCCTTTCTTGTCCCCCCGCTGTGTATGAATATCGTGGACATACGCATCGAGGTCCGCCGGGCCGCCCGGCGTGAATAGCTCGCCCTCCGGACGGTGATAATGGTCCGCCGAGTTCCGGCCGAGCGGGTGCGCGAAGACGTGGGCCAGCAACGGGAGCATCCAGCACAAGAAGGCTTCTTTAGTGTTCTGGAGGTCTTTGTACCACGCGCGGGCGGCGTCGCGCGTGGCTTCGCGGATCCCCGGGTCCACAGTCCTGTAGACGACGTCGAGGATCTGCCACGCGGGCTTCCTTCCCCAGTTATACCCAGCCGGGGCCCGGGAGGCCCCCTTCGTCTGAATAGCATGGGCCCAGAACACGGCCTTCGGGGAACGGTCCTCGATGGCTTCGCGCAGAGCTTCGCCCCATTCCGGCTCGCATTCGAGCGCCGCGCGGGGGTCCAAGACAAAGTCCTCATACAGCCCGTAGATCGCCGGGTACTTGGTTCGGGCGAGCTCGCGGGCGGCCCCTGCGCCGGGGTCCTGAAGGCTCGCGACCGCCCGGGCGTGGGAGCAAACTCGGGCCTTGGTCGCGCACGCGAGGCGGGTCACCCACCTGTGGACCAGCTGCGGGGTGAACAGGTCGGGGGAGGCGAGCGCCGCCCCGGCCTCCCCCCAGAGCCCGACGTCGCCGACGTCCTCGAGAAGGATAATCATCAGCCGGTGCCGGAAGTTAGTCGCGATCCGGGCGCGCTCCTTTGGGCCCTCGGGCGCATCCCGGAACGACAGGAGCTCGCCCGCGCACCAGAGGGCCTTCTCGGTCTCCCCGCGGCGGATATACTTCTGCAGGCCGCTCTTGAGCTCCGAGAGGTCCTTTCCGTAGCGGCTGCGCTCGGCGCGGAACTTCGCGCAGGGCGTGCGGAGGCCGGCCGCAGGATCAGCCATTGGGGTCCCTGGTCGCGGGCGCGTTCAAAAGTTCTGAAGAGGCCCGCGACCAGGAACTGCCGACAAACCATGAACGGTCCTCATGTAGGCACGGTCACCCACAGCGACGAAAAGGAGGGATCCCGGCTCGCTTTCCGGCGGGAGAGCGCCAGCAACGGCGCGGAATGGCGCCTTGTCATCACGATCGAATCGGGCAGCGGCGCCGCCATAGTGCTCAGGACCGAAACATACACACCCGCGGAAGTTTACGCATGGCGGGCTTTCCTCCGCGGCGAAGCCCCGCGCTTGGGCAGAGACTGGCTATACGACGAAGACACTAAAAGATACGCCGTCTACACCGACAGCGGGCACTACAGAATCGCGATCAGCGTGCCGCGCGCCATCCTGGTGCCATCGGTCTCCCGCATCCTCGAGCTCGGCCTGGAGGAGCCAGAGCGGTAAAAAACGCGCGTTCCCGCGCGGAGGGCAAGATGCCAGCAGTACCTGCGGCTGTGCGCGGGTCAGCCGCAGGTACTGCCGCTACCGAAGTACCGGCGGAAAAGCCCCGGCTTACTCGCCTTTTCCTCTTTTTCGGCTTTCTTAGGGCAGCGTCTGCGCCACCGGGGAGGGGCGTGTTTGTGCTCCAAGACGTCCAGGTACTCCTGCTTGCGGTGCTTGCCTTCGAAGTACTGGGGGAACCACTTATTGATATACTCGGATTCTTTCTTATTCGCCTTGGCCTCCGCCTTGAACCTAGCGTGGGCCTCCTGAATGAAAGTCGGGGCATCGGCGTACCCGCCTTTGGCGTCGACTTTGAGGAAAGGGCCGACCGCCCCCTCGGGCGCGCCCTCAGGGGGGGGCCCGCGGATTTTTCTCCAGCGGAGCTTGTAGCGGGCGCAGATGTCGTCGAGGGCCTTCTGCTTCCAGGCCTCGATAGTGAAGCCCGAGCCGGGCCGCCCCCCCTTGCGGTCCTTGCCGTCGCCCTGGTTATAACAGGTCAGGACCCCGCTCAAACGCTCCATCGGCGTCGCCGTGAGCCCGACGAAGCCGCCTGTGTTGATTTCCACCATCGGCGGCACCCCCCCGTGGGTGCGCAGCCACTCCTCGAGGAAGTCCAAGCTCTCCCGGAAGCGATAAGGGCCGTCCACCCCGTAGGTGGTCCAAGAAGGCAGAGACTCGAGGTCGTGGATCTGGTGGGGCTCGAGGGGCTGGATTTCGCGGGCCAGGTACTTCTTGTACGAGTCGGCGCAGAGCCTATAAAAGTTGTGGAAGTTGACCCGGGCCCCGCCTTTCTTCGCGTCCCCGTAGACGAACATGTCGGTCGTCTTCGGGTAGCGCTTGCACTCCCGGACGATCCGCTCGAGCTCGGCAAAGCCGATCTTCCAGGGTATGTTCGCCGCCCGGAGCAGACGCTCCGAGCGCCCGCTGCCACGGGCCCGGAGGCGGGCGGCGGCCAGCAGGAGGTCGGGCTCGTAGCGGGCCAGCTTCGCGCGCCCGGGCGCCGTCGCCCGCGACTCGACCCAGCGGAGGGCGTACGGGGTCCCGGCGGGGTCGAGGAGGTGCTCGTAGAGGAGGGGGTCCTCGGCCATCAGCGCGTCCATGAACGGGACGATGGAGCCGAAGCGCTTTAGGTTGGCGGGGTCGGAGGGCTCGGCGTCGGGGTCGTAGGTCACGGGGACGAAGACCTTCGAGGGGGGCTTCCCGGGCATGGCGTTCAGGGGGCGGCAGAGGCTCTGGATGATGTCGCGGGGGCCGTGCCGGGGGGCCGCGAAGAAGACCCCGGTGAGCTGGGGGATCTCGACCCCCTCCTGGAAGAGGCGGCAGTTGAAGAGGACCGCCCGGGCGCCCGGCTCGCAGAAGCGCTGGAGGGCGGCGCCGACCTCGTTCCTGGGCATCCGCGAGTGGGCCGTGAGGCAGACGAACTCGGGGGGCGGCGGCGCCCCGAGGCTGGCCGCGATCTCTGGGCGCCGGAGGTAGGCCGCGACGTCTTCAACGGCCTGCCGGAGCTCGGCGGCGTGCCGGATCGAGCGGCAGAAGACGAGGAGCGTGTCGACCCGGCGGACCGCCTCGATGACCTGGGCCGCGAGGGCGGTCATCGCGCTGTAGGCCGGGCCCTCGTCGGACTTCGGGTTGAAGGCCCAGCCGAGGAGCGCGCCGAACTTCCCGGCGAGCCCGGGCTCCCCCGCCGCGGGCGCCGCGGCGATCGCGTCCGGGTCAGGCGCCCCCAGGATCTCGAGGCTGAAGTCGTTGACGTACCCCGCGTCGATTCCCTCCCGCATGTGGTACCGGTAGGCCACCCCGCCGAAGAGGTCTCGGTCCTTCATCGAGAGGGGCGCGTCGTAGCGGGGGGTCGCGGTCATGAAGAGGCGGTCTCCCCTCTGGTGGCGGAGGAGGACGTGGGTGAACGGGCGCGCCGAGTTCGCGCCGCACACTCGGTGCGCCTCGTCGAAGACAGTGAGGTCTGCGGCGTCGGGAAGCAGCTCCGAGGACTGGTAGGTCGAGATCACGAGGAGCGGGGCCCCGGTCCGGAAGGCCCCGGCGATTTCGGCCGCGTCGGTCGTCATCGCCAGGGGGCGCCCGGCGGCGCGCCGGAACGCCCGGCAGCCCTCCTCGCCGACGTCGATGGGGCGGGTGTCCGAGCCGACGAGGAGGACCTCGGCCCCCGAGCCCGCGAGCAACGCCCCCTCCGCCGCGCCGTACCGCGCGAGCTTCTGCACCGTCTGGCGGAGGAGCGAAAGCCCCGGGACCAAGAAGAAGACCCGGCGCGGGCCGTCCCCCGCCCGCGGAGCCGGCGCCGCCGCCCCCGACCTGAGGTACTCCAGGAGGACCTCGTACGCGACCAGGGTCTTCCCGCAGCGGCAGGCCATCTGGAGGATCGCCCGCCCCCGCCCCTCGGCGCCGGCGAGCCGGGTCGCCGTTAGCTCGGAGAGGCACGCGTCGCGGGCGGCCGCCTGGTAGTCGCGCAGCTCCAAGGCGGCGGGGACTTCGCCCTGCCCCACCAGCTCTTCGAACGGGGCCAAGGTGTCCGCGAGGTCGTCGGCGGCCTCGCAGCTGTCCTCTGTGTCCGGGAGCGCCTCGAACGTCGCGGCCATGGCTCTCATCCGTTCGGCCCAGTCGGCGCCCTCGGGTCCCGCCGTCTCTCCTTCCGGGGGCGGGGGGGCGCGCCGCCCGATAGCCAAGTTCTCCATCGCCCCCCGCAGGGTCTGCTGCTTGGGGACGCTGACGCCGTCCGGCGGCAGCCCCCCCCCTTCGCCCAAGAGCTCGCCCAAGAAGGCTTCGACGTCCTCGGGCGCGACTTCCGGCTCGGGGGGCGGCACCGGCCCCTCTCCTCCCGAGGGCGGGGCCAGGCGCAGCCCGGAGACCGCCTTCTTTTCGGCCGTACCGAAGAGGGCCGACGGCCCCGAGCCGCCGCTCTTCTCGGCCGGGGCGGCCGCTCGCTCCCCTCGCCGTTTCGGCGGCGGGGGGTAGACCGGCGCGTCGACCAGCTTCCCTTGGAGCCCGAGGGCCTCCGAGGTCGACCGAACGAGCGCCTCTATCTCCCCCCGAGAGGCCTCGACGAGCTCGCGGCCGTCGAGGCGGCGAGCCTGCAAGCAGTGAAGCACCGCTGTCTCGAGTAGGTGGGCCTTTGCTGCGGCCTCGCTGGGCGTCGCGCCGACCGTCTCGAAAGTGAACACATAGGCCCACCCCTCGCTGAAAGCTGTGATGTACGCGTCGTTGCGGAGGCGGGCCCGCAGATCTCCCGTAAAGCCGACTTTGTACAAAGCGTCGGCCCCCCGGTGCGCGTCAAGCCACCTGTGGTGGGCGCAGTAGAAACCGGCGTAATGCGCGCGGCTCTTAGGCGACGCGGAGCTCATCTCGCACGTACAAGCCAAAATTTGCGCGAGGTGTATACAACGGCGCGCCGTCTAAAAGCCGGCTTAACCAGAATGGATAAGAATACGTGCCTAAACTGCGCGATAATCATCGTGGTCGTTATCCTTCTCCTCTATCTCTACCCCCCGACTCACGCCATAACAGCGCGGGCGCTCCCGTGGGTCGCGATAATCGGAGGCGGAGCTCTGGTCGCGGTCTTGCTCACCTCCCCCGCCCCCCCCAGCGACGAGTACGCCGGTGGCGCTGAGTTCCAGGACGTGCCCGCCGCCAAGGTTAGCGGAGAGATCGAGGGCGTCCTCATCCCCACAGCCGAGTCCCCCTTCGACTTCCCCGGCGCCGCCGACGGCACGCACGGCTGCCCTTGCAGCGAGCCCACGGCGCCCTCCCCGCCCGACGCGGCCGCCACGGGCGGCCGGAAGGACGCGCCAGCCGAGGCGCTCCCCGCCCCCCCCGGGGAAGAGGCCGATGGTCCCGTCGACACCGACGACGGCTCCGACGCCGACGACGGCCGGGCACCCGCGGATGACGAGCGAGAGACAGAAAGGGCCGTCGCCGCCGCGGGAAAGTCCAAGACTAAAAAACGGGTAAGCTGGAGCGACGTCGGCAAGAAGGTCAACAAAGGGCTCGACACGGCGGGCAAAGCCGCCAAGACGGGCCTCCAGCTTACCGAGCAGGGCCTTGACGTCGCTGCCAAGGCCGCTGCTCTTGTCCCTGAGTAGGCGCCGCGGAGGTTTTTTCGCCGGGCGCCCGAACCCTGCGGGCTATTAAAAAAAGGGGGCGGAGCATAACCACGCAGCCCCACGGCCGCGCCGCCATGGACATAGACCCGGCCACCTACCTCACCATGCAGTCCGAGCGCCGCCGCGCGGAACGGCGCGCAGCCGCTTTCGATTCGGCCATGAACCTTCTGAACGACTTTAGGGTCCAGTTGCTTCCGCCACAGGGCGCCCCTCTGCTGGAGGTGGGCACGTACAAAGGCGACCCCGCCTACGTGTATGACCCCTACAAAGTGCCAACTAACCTTGCGTTAGACGCCGCTTCGAGCCAGTCTGCTGACCTGCAGGGCACCGCCCCCGCCCCCGAGACTAAAAACCTAATGGCCGACGCGTGGGTCGATTTGGCCGACATGGTCATGTCGATGGCGAGTTGCCTGTCCGGCCTCAACGTCCACTGGCGCAGAGGGGACAAAATGTATCTCATCGACGCGGCCCGCGCGCCTGGCGGAATGGCCATCCGCGCGGGGCCTCCCGTCCCCGTTGAGGTCCACGTACGTTCTGAGCCCGTCTCGCTAGTCGCTCGGCCCGCGCCCACGGCGCCGAGGCTCTCGGCCCCAAAGACATACACAGATCACGACGCCCCGCCCGTCTTCAGGGAAAGGGGCAGGACGCCTACCGGTTATTCCAACTTCGGCCGCGAGGGCCCGGACACTTCGCGCACCGGCCGTGAGCCTAAGGGTCCAGCGAGCGGGTCTGGGGGAGGGCCCTGGCGGCAACGACCATACAACAAAGGCGCTAGAAAGGGGGGGCGCCAGGCCGCCAAAAACAAAGAGGGCAGTAGCCGCGCCCGTAGCGACAGCGGGGCGGCGACTAGCGGCGGGCGGGCCAGAACGGGCCAGTCACCCGCCCCCGGGGATCTGGCCCCGCTCATCGCCGACCTACAAAGACGCGGGTGGACGACCGTAGAGGGCTGCCGTGGTGGCAGCGCCCTGTCCTCCCTCTCGGCCTAAGCCCGGGCCACCTTTTTCTGCACCAGAACAGTGCGCGGCCCGAATAGGCGCCGCCATGGGGCCGCTGCGGCGCGAAAAAGGCGCGCGGGCCCTCGCGGTCGTTCTTCTGATTATCCTGGTGGTCATCCTCGCCTTGGTGCTCGCCCGCACTCTAGCCGCCAGGGGGACCGGCAAGCGCGCCTGGGGGGGCGCGCCCTCCCCGGCGCACCATCTGGTCGTCGACGCGCTCAACCTAACCCACTGGGCCCGCCCTGGCGACCCCGGGAGGCCCCTCACGACTTGCGATGTTATCGAGACTATCGACGCGACCGCGCCGCTGCTCAAGAAGCGCTACCCGGGCCGAATCATGTATGTGTCCAAAGACCGAGAGAGCGAGCTGAACGACGAGCGAGTCCGGGCTGTTTACGACTCGGCCGCTCGCCGGAACGGCGTCCACGTGTACCTGGTCGAGAGGTACGACCCCGCCGCCGCCCCCCGAGGGCACGCCGAGAAGAAAGGGCTCCACTCCGAGCAGGGGCGCGACGACTTCCTGATGGGCCTCCTCGCCTGGCGCCACCGCTGCCCCGTCCTCAGCCGCGACCGCTTCCGCGACTTCGACGCCCTCAAGCACTCGGTCGGGCCGTTCCTGGCGATCGAGTACACGCCCCACCGCGAGCTGGCGGTCCCGGCCAAAAAGCAGCAGTATAACCCCGCGGCCGCCGAGTTCTCCGGGGTCCGGCGCCCACGCAGGGTCGGCCCCCGAGAGACGCTCCCCGGGCTGGCCCTTCCCGGCCGGGGGTGAGGGCTCAAACGTCCGCCCATTCTTTGGGCCCGGCCGGGCCGCTCGCCTCCGCGTTCCTCTCGGCGCACCGTCGCCTCTGGTCGACGCACTCGGCGCAGATGTACAGTGGGACGCCCCCGGCTACCAGAATTACCACCACCGCGATTAAGAGCCGGGCTTGTGCCGCCTCGCGCCCTAGCACTTCGCGGCAAGCGGGCGTTTCTCGCAGCCACTCGACGGACTGGTTCCCCTGCGCGCACACGCCGCGATCTTCCCAGCCCACGCAGTAGCCAGCCGCCCCAGAGGCATTCGGTTCGCAGTACGCACACGCGCAACTGTGTAGACGGGCAGCTGGCGGTACCGTCCGAGGCACTTGCTGCCTCCTTGCCAATCGCCCTCGGGACCGTCGTAAGTGGCCCCGTAGTAAATAGAGGACCCCGCCAGGGAAAGTACGGCGCCGATCATCAGCAAGCCCCACCCGAGCACCGCTACCTTGAGCCAACCTTCGCACCTTCGGAGCTTGCCTATTTTTTCTTCTGCCCCGGCTTGAGCCCCACTTTCGCCCCCTTCTGCCTGCACCATCGCTCGACCTTCGGATCCGCTGGGTGTTCTCCCGGGGGTGTTCAAAAAAACGGCCGGGGGTCCTCAGACAGCCCCAGAAGCAGCCGCGGTGACGCATACGTCCGAACAATGGCTCTCGCAGTGCGCCCCATTGCAGTTGTCGCGGCAGTGGGCGGCGCACGCTGACTGCGCGTCGCCCCAGCCGCCTTCAGAGCCAGCGGCACGGTCGGCGCTCGATGGCGACCAACCGAAACCGGGCCCGGGCCCACCGAAACTCTCTCGGACACTGTCATGGCGCGCCTGGCGAGCCGACTGGCGATAGGGCGCCTCAGGTTTCATCGACTCGCGCGCGCTCTTGAACTGATTGGCCGCTGCGAGGTTGCGGTGGGCGAGCGAGCTCGTCATGGCTTCGTCCATGGCCCCGCCAGAAAGGAACCCCTCGCGGAAGTAGGGTGCGCCGCCTGAGAGGCCCCCGGCGGATTGGAGCCCGCCGGCTTCGGCGATCGCCGCCGGGTGCGGGAAGAGGGCACAAGCGCCGACGCCGAAGCCCTCGCGCCGCCCGCTGAACTTTTCGCCTTCCGGGCGCCAGCTTAGCTGCCTGAGAGCGGCCTCCTCGGCGTGTGCTTCGGGGGAAGGTGGAGCGCTGTAGGCGGCGCAGCTCGCCGCATTGTAACATGTGCTGGGTGGTTCCCGCCCGGCCCCGGAGAAGTCGTCCCGCCAGCTCAACATCCGCAAAGCGGCCTCTTCAGCTGAAGCCGCCGGGCTTGGCGCGCCGCCGTGGAACTTTTCCGAGGGAGAGGCCGCAGAGCCGACGACGACGATAAGAATTATGACGACCACCACCAAGGCGGCCCAGATAAGTGCCTTTTTCATAGTCGTCCCGTCCGCAGTCGCAGGGCAACAAGAAACTGTTGTATAAATGGCGAGCAAAAACTGCGCTCGCCTCACGCGACGCTCTGAGCCGGGACCGCTCCGGGCCAAAAAAACTTAACTTTCTACAAGCGCCGCGTAATGCCCGAGTTCCCCCTCTTCATAGCTAAACACCCAGACAGGCTCTAGGCCACTCTCTGCCCAAAGCCGCATGACGTCCCCGTTTGAGGTAACGCAGTTGAGAGCGTGCCCGGTGACTTCTGTGAATGCCTTGAGGACTGATAGCGAAGCCGGGACACCGGCCTCCCCGAAGTCCCGCGTGCGGATAAGTTCTGGCACCTCCTCCCGCTCAATTTCGTTCGCCCGCCCCGCCAAGCGGGCCTTGATACGATCCGGCTCCTGATCGCCAAGTCCACTGAGAGCCAGCGAGACCGAGTTATAGAAACACATATTTGCGTCTTCCTCGAGCTCGCTCTGCCCCTCTTTCCGATAAGTGCTGCCCATGTCCAGGACCTCGAAGCTTTTGCCCCCGACTTCGACCCTTAGGCAGTGGACCCCGTCGTCGGATTTCTGGATCGTCGCGCACCCCCTGGACCATACCACTTCCGGAGCGCGCGGTGTGCGGGGGCGGGGCGCGCACACAGTCTTTGTCGTGATCATCGTAGCCTTCGACATATAGGTCTCGATCCGCTCCTCCCGCACGCCCATGCTCGCAAAGAAGGCCCTCAGGTGTTCGTCTTCGCTGCTCCGCGAAGAATAACTGACTTCCCCCCCCTCGGCACGGCTCGCCATCTCGTAGGACGTTTCGACCACACGTGTCTGCGTGACGGTCGTTCTCTCGTAAGCGACCGCGGTGGTCGCTGGCCCTCCTGTGTGCGTAACTGGGCCCAGAGGGGCGACGGGACACGAAGAGATGGAGGAACGAGGAGTAGCAAAGGCGGGGTGCACGAGGGGCGAGGAGCCGGAGGCATGCGTGGGGGGCGGGGGGGAGGAAGCGTGCGTGGGGGGCGAGGGGTAGGGAGCGCGCACGGGGGGCGAGGCGGGGGCGGCATGCGCGGGCGGGGAGGCGTAGGG
>Ga0180434_10001742_pt1 | contig 30538 bp, 24 predicted proteins | sample SS_ome_7_FD_132453 | JGI IMG/M metagenome (GOLD analysis project Ga0180434, IMG submission 132453) | Hypersaline lake sediment archaeal communities from the Salton Sea, California, USA - SS_1_D_2 metaG | ecosystem: Environmental > Aquatic > Non-marine Saline and Alkaline > Hypersaline >... | reverse complement strand
GGCTCGCCTTCTGATCACCTATACTAGATTTGGGGAATGATTATGCTTGCAAACCTATCCATTGCATCGCTGATGGTAGTGGTAACCACTGTCATCCATATCGCCGGAATCGGTCTGGTCGTGATCGTTATCAAAACGCATGCTGATCACTGGCGCTATCGACATGCATTCGTGCGGGCACAAAAAATCGGTGAAGTGGTTTTGCTCATGTTCTTCCTAAGTCTTGTGGACATCGCGGGCTGGGCTAGTGTCTATCTGCTGCTGGGGGCTATCGAAAGAATGGAGATGGCTCTCTATTTTTCTACGGTTACGTTTGCCACCCTTGGATATGGAGACGTTGTCATTGACGAACGGTGGCGACTGCCGGCTTCTTTCGAGGCGGCCAACGGCATCATCATTTTCGGATTGACCACGGCCGTGGTCGTCGGTACGGTGCAACGGATACATTTTGCCGATTCGTCCGGTTGATGGTGAACAAAACAATCACTTCATTGGCCATAGATGCGACGGCTCCTCGATGAAAGCCTGGTTCCGCGGCATGACCGAAACGTATGGACAGAACGACCCTCGGCAGCAACCAACGGTCATCTCAAGAACGAAGCCTGACACCAACGAAAACACGTGATTAGAAAATCGAACAAACATGCGTGGACGAGGAGAATCGAATGCGCACAAAAACACCGAATCGGCGCCTCGAACGCCGCGATGTCTCGGAGATCATCATCGGGTCGCTCGTGCTCGCGTTTCCGGTCGCGGTCACAGAGGAGGTGTGGAACCTCAGCATGGAGCTGTCTGTGGCACGCGCCATCGTGATCTCCTTGAGCTCGCTGGTGTTCATCTCGGTCTTCGTCCACACCACGTACTACCATGACTTTTCGTTCTGGAGCCAGAAACAGCTCTTGGCACGCGTGCTGTCGGTCTACGGCCTGACGCTGCTGGTGGTGGCAGCGGTGCTTTTCGCGGTCGACAGGCTGCCCCTGTTCACCCAGACCATGGTCGCGCTCAAACGGACGATCATTGTCACGTTCCCGGCGAGCTTTGCCGCAACCGTAGTCGACAGCCTCGGCGATTGACGCGGAGCATGCGGAGTGGCTGGGACATGTCCGACCTCTCGCTCACGAGCGTCGGCAGAGACGACGGCAAGTAGATCTTGTGATCGAGTCCCAGGGCCCGTTGCTCAGGCGTCTAAGGAGAGGCAGGAGGTGGATTGATGCGGAGCGAAGGAACGAACGACTGGTCCGACCACCCGAGCGTCCTCGCAAATGTGCGGGTCGACAAAAACGGAAGGCAACATCGGGAAACCATCCGTCGGGACAAAGTCTGGTTACAATTTCCGGTCCCTGGTTCACGAGTACAAGGGGCCTCTCCGATTGCTTGGCATCGGGCTTCCACCGTCCTTTTTCAACACTCGGAACGATCCACATGTCATCCCGCGTGCCTACGCATAGACTGCAAACAGCGACTTCATGTAATGGAACGAAATTGACGTTACCAACTGGTCCGGGCGATTTTAAGATTTCTCTTATACATTGATCTCCCCGTTCCTACCTCTGCACGATCAATGTAGCCGTTCATACCTGCAATGAGACGCAGCCTCATATTTCCTATGATTACCTGAACACACAGGTACCGGTTCAGACGCTTAACTTCCGGACGCTATGGTCTGGACAACGGAATGCGTGCCTTCGGTAGCGGCGAAATGAACTTTCATGTTGCGCCATTTCACGGCGAACAGCTTGTTTCCCACGTAGGTTACGACGAGAAGTGAATCGTTGTCCTCAGAAAACTCTCCAAATTCGCCTCGATCGAAATCGAAGAACCTCACAATCTGTGTAATCGCACGCCTGATTTCCGGACCAACCCCGTCGGAGCTAACCCGCACGAACTTTGCAGAGAGGTCGGATATGAGTTGCTCAAACCGCAGCCGTTCGTCTTCCTGCTTTTTCATTTTTTTCGACCCCCTGCGTTGATTCATTACTTCTCTTTTGAGCTTTGAAAGGTGATTGTGGTCTGCGACGACCCCAGCTTTCAGGTCAAGCCCAGCTTCTTCATCCGGGCATACAGGGTCGTCCGCTTCATGCCCAGTCGTTCGGCAGCCCCTTCAGGGCCACGGATTCGCCCTCCGGTGCTCCCCAGCACATGTCGGATGTAGCGCCGCTGCAACTCTTCCATGGTGGGCATGTCTGCGAAGGGGTGCGTCGAGGCGAAACGTGATCTGCCGGGAAGGTTGAAGTCCAACCGCCTCCCGTCGAAAAGCAGGACGGCACGTTCCACCATGTTCTTGAGTTCCCGCACATTCCCGGGCCATGGATAGTCGGTCATCCTCTTTTCGTCCGCGCTTGGAATGGCCGGCCGGGCGCGATTGAGGTCCCTGCCGTAGTGGTCCAGGAAGCGCTCGACCAGGGGAAGGATATCTTCCTGCCGCTCCCGCAGGGGAGGGAGGGTGAGGGGAACCACGTTGAGCCTGTAGAAGAGGTCCCGACGAAAGTGGCCTGCCGTGACCTCTTCCTCAAGGTTTCGATTGGTGGCGGCCAGTAGCCTGCAATCGGCGCTCAGGTTTCTTCTTCCGCCGATTCGCACGAAGGTCCTCTCCTCCAAGAACCGCAGCAATTTGCCCTGAACGGCGAGAGGGAGTTCACCCACCTCGTCAAGGAACAGAGTCCCTCCGTTTGCCAGCTCGATGCGTCCGCGCTTCTGGCGATCCGCGCCGGTGAAGGCCCCCTTCTCGTGCCCGAAAAGCTCGCTCTCGATCAGGTTCTCCTGGATTGTGGTTGCATCGATGACCACGTAGGGGCCTTTGCGACGATCGCTCATCCTGTGGAGTCGGCGGGCGAGGAGTTCCTTCCCTACGCCGGTCTCGCCTAGAAGGAGGACAGTGGACTCGGAGCGAGCGATCTGATCCGCCTGAACGAGCAACGCACGCATCCGCGGGCTCTCGGCCACGATTTCATGTTCCTCGAGGGCCTCTGTCTGGACGATTCTGGGTGCCGTCTCCGGTGCCTGTTGCCCAATAAGGTGACCGTACTGCCAGATCCGATCGATGAAGAGGCTCAAATGGCGTACGAGACGCACGAGCAGAGGTCCGTCGAGGAAATCGAACGAGTCATTCAAGTAGGAATTGTCGTGATAGAACACGGCCCTCGTTCTTCTCTCCAGCTCGAAGGGAAGACAAAGGACGGCCAGTGTGCGACTACCCTCTGCCGTTTCTCCCTTTCGTCCCGGTCGTGCCAGCAAGGGCTCCCGCTTGTTGTGGGCTTGCATGACCAGGGACAGGTTTTTCTCGAACCCCTCGGAGTCTACCTCACGGCTCGTCAGGTTCACACCGACGCGCAGAACGGGCTCTCTGCGGTCGCCGCGGCCGCGAAACCAGAACAGGCCACCCCGTTCGGCGCCCAGGAACCGGTTGAGAGCGGCCACGCACCTGCCCAGGGTCTCGTCGAGATCCGGGCTCGGAGCGAACTGCTCCATCACGTCCAGAAATCTCTGGAAGATCTGCTCGGTTGACTCGTGTTGCGGCCGTGACGCCGCGGGGGTCAAGATCTCGAACAGGTACTTCAGGTCGTCCTGGAAGAACTCCTCGGCGTACCCCTCGAGTCCCTGCCGGGCCTGTTCGACGTGATGCCTCGCTTTCTCCTTTTCCCCTTGTGAGATGTCCAGTCGGGCCATCTCGAACAGGGTTTTTGCAGACTGTATCGGGTCCCCCGAGTTTCGCAGCAGGTCGTCGCTGTCGTGCAGGTACGTTCGCCTCTGCGAAGGCTCCCCTCCTTTGCTTCGCGACTCCACGGCGAGGAGTCGCAGGGCTACGCCGCGGAGGTGCTTGTTAGGCCCGGCGAGGATCTTCTCCACCTCCGAGTCGAAATCGAAGCCGGGAAGAGATGGGAAACCGAGGCGCTTGAACTCGTAGAGCATTTCGAGGACAAAGGCAGAACCGTATTGCCGGACGATGCCGGATTCCTCGGCCTCCTCCAGTGCCTGCTTGAAGTTGTCCCAGGATTCTGCGAGCCCGCCCGCAAGGAAGTGGTGGTAGGCCGTACCGGCTTGAGCCAGATAGAGAGCCAGGGCATGGTGGTGCTCAGTGGCAACCGAGAGGGCGGTCTCGAGGTTGGTCAAGCCTTCCTTCCTGTTGTTGACCTGCAACAGCACGATACCCAGCTGGGCCCTGAACACGGCTGCCAGCCCGAACCTTTCTTCTTGTTCGGCACCTCTCGAGTGGTAGTCCAGGATTCCTATGGCTCTGTGGAATTCTCCCAGGCAGGCGCAGGAAACCGCCATGAAGAGAGGAGCGTACGGGCTGATCATGTGTGCCCTGGCCTCGCCGAAGGGGCGCAAGGCCCTCTCGAAGTGCTCGATGGCTCTTCGAAAGTCCCCCTGCATAAAGGAGAAGACGCCGAGGAATCTTGCCGACTGCCACAGGATGTCCTCGTCCCCCATCTCCACCACTGCCTCCTCTGCCGTGGAGAAACAATCAAAGGCAAGGCCTCTCTGATCGGAGAAATAGAGCAGGCGACCCATATGAAGGCCGATCAGGGCCCAGGATCTTCGATCTCCCTGTTTCTCGGCAAGGTCACGGAAGGTTTCGAGGAGGGTAGGCAAGTCCTTCACGCTTCTTCCCTCTGAAAAGCAGACGTCCGACAACTCCATGGCCAGGTCGGCGCCGGCGAGAAGCGACTCTCCTTCGAGCCTGCCTTCGTCCGAGAGACTTGCCAGTAATGCGGCGGATTGCTCTAGATGCGCAAGGGTGCCAGGGAGATCCCGCCTGTCCAGGGCCTGCCGGGCCGCTTTCGTCTCGAGTCGTGCTGCGTCTTCGGCTCTTTCTGTTCGGAGCAGCAGCCTTACGGCTGCAGTGTGCGGCAGATCGGTCACCATGTCTGCGTTTTCGAGGTGGCTCACCCATTCGGAGGCCTTTTCTCTGGAGCTTACCTCCTCCAAGGTTCTGCGCACCTGAACCGGTAGATCCCGGACGAGCTCGACAGCGCCCTGGGCTCGCCTCTGCAGCCATCCAAGTCTCTCGGATTCGTTCAAGAGCTCGAGAAACGGGCCTGGTAGGAGAGGGACGAGCTCTCCGATCAGGTCGATTCTTGTCGGTTGCCGGAAGAGATAGAGTACGGCGAGAAACTCCCACTGAGACCTCGAGAATTCCGGAAGGCCTTTCGTCATGCTTCCACCCTCCATTCAGATAGGGGCCAGGCACCGATCCTGGGAGAGTTTAGTGCCTGTCCCCTATCTCCGAAGGACCCCAGATGGGCAACGGCCCGCTCTTCTATAGACACGGGTACCACACTAAGCTTCTTCGGTCAATATATGGACCGGACGGACGATATGTCGACCGAAATGCAGGGGCTTCCGCTTCCGTTTCTATTAGAAAACCGAATATTTTCAATATCTTATAGAAACATGCGTGTTTGGCCCAGCTCTTGCTCTGAGAAGGACCGACTCAATGGATCATGGAGCCTTTCCAAGGGGGGAAGGCAAGAGGTCCTATTCAACAATTCAAGGGAGGGAGGTCGAGCATGACGTACTTCGACGTGAACCTGAACCTGACGGATGAGGATCGTGCCCTGAAGGAGGCCGCACACAAGTTTGCCAAGGAGGTCTTGCGGCCCGTGGCCAAAGAGCTCGACGAAATGACGCCGGAGCAGGCCATCGCCGCTGATTCCCCTTTCTGGCCCTTCCTGAAACAGGCCTATGAGCTGGGCTATCACACCATGTTGCTTCCGGCAGAGGTAGGGGGGATGGGCCTGTCCCCGAATCAGGTCACCATTGTCCTGGAGGAGTTGGCCTGGGGCAGCTTCGGCCTTGCCCTTTACCTGTGCGTGTCCAGCTTCGTCGCCATGGGGACCGCCATGACCGGGAACGAGGAATTGATTAAGAAGTTCGTTATTCCTTTCTGCGAGTGCACGGATGGAAGCATCCGGGGCTGCTGGGGGGCCACGGAACCGGACCACGGGTCCGACATTATCGGCATGGGAGAGCCGCTGTTTAACGAGCCGAATGTACGGTGCAATTGCACGGCCAAGCGAGACGGGGATGAGTGGGTCATCAACGGGCAGAAGGCTGCTTGGGTATCCGGCGGGACGCTTTCCACCCACACCCTGCTCCACGTGCAGACCGATCCTTCAAAGGGCCTTGCCGGGTGGAGCGTCATCATCGTACCGATGGATCTTCCCGGCGCATCCAAGGGCAAGCCCCTGGACAAGATCGGCCAGAGGGATCTGAACCAGGGGGAAGTCGTCTTCGAGGACGTGCGGGTGCCGGCAGAGTACGCAATCTTTGGGCCGGAAATATATGAGGGAATCATGGAGGGCTTCCTGACTGCTGCAAATGTCATGATGGCGGCATGCTCGACCGGCCTGGCCAGAGCCGCCTTTGACGAGGCCTTTGAGTACTGCAAGGAGAGAGTGCAGGGCGGGCGCCCCTTGATGGAACACTACTCCATCAAACAGAGGATCTTCGAGATGTTCGCTCGTGTGGAGACCTGCAGGTCCATCACGAGGTCGGCAGCCAATCTCAACTACGTCATCAGCCCGGGCTTTCCCGAGTATTCAATGGCAGCGAAGACCACGGCGACGCAGATGTGTCTGGACAATGCGGACGACGCGATCCAGCTGCTCGGCGGTAACGGGTTGTCCAAAGAGTACCTGCCGGAAAAACTCTACCGGGATGCGAGGGCCACCCTGATCGAAGACGGCAACAACGAGATCCTGGCCAGGCACGGAGGCCACACCCTGTTCGAAACCTACCCGAGGCCTCCCGTGGAGGGTTGAGCGGAATGCCTGTTCCAGCCCGGGTGTCAAGAAAGCAAAGGCTTGGGGCGGCTTCGGCCGTCCCGGGCCTGATTCGCAGCAGCTACCGACAGGGGAGTCGAGAATGGTGAATGACGTCTATGTGGCCGGCATAGGGATGACCCGGTTCACCACGCACATGGACAGAACTTACCGCGAGCTGTGCGCGGAGGCGCTGGATCATGTCTTCAAGGACAGCGACATGGAGAAGGAAGAGATCCAGGCCGTATTCTTCTCGAACAGCTTCTGGGGGCACTTCGAGGGACAGCACTGCATTCGAGGGCAATGCGCTCTTCGTTCATACGGTCTGCTCGGCCCTGCGATCGTGAACGTGGAAAACGCGTGCGCCTCCGGGTCGACCGGCCTCTACATGGGGTACCTGGCGTTAAAATCGGGGGAGTACGATGTCGCCCTGTGTCTGGGTGCGGAGAAGATCGCCCACCATGACAAGTCGAAGTCGTTCTCTGCGTACACAGGAGGGTTCGATCGAACCGACCTGGAGGACACCTTCGGTTTGTACGAGGAGCTGTCCGCCCGATACGCGGTCCCCGTGCCGCCCGACGACGGGCTGGGCAAGAGCCAGGCCATGGAAACCTATGGAGTGTCGGCTCGGTGGCACATGAGCAAGTACGACACGACCCAGGAGCACCTCGCCAAGATAGCAGTGAAGAACCGGTTCAACGGATCTTTGAACCCCCTGGCTCACTGGCAGGAGACCGTGCCCCTCGAAACGGTGTTGGGGGACCGGGTGATCTCCTATCCGATCACCCGGCCCATGTGTTCGCCCATCGGGGACGGGGCCGCGGCTGTCATTTTGGTCTCGGAGCGGTACCTGAAACGGTTGAAGGGGTGCACACCGGTACGGATTCGAGCCATGGCGCATGCGTCGGGCCGTGACAAGCGCGATGTTGAAGAGGTGGGGGACATCGGACAGAGAGTGGCCGCCATGGCCTACGAGAAGGCGGGCATCGGCCCGGAAGACGTGGACATTGCGGAAGTGCACGACGCAACTGCATACGGTGAGCTTCATCAGACCGAGTGCCTTGGGTTCACCCCTGAGGGAACGGGGGGGGAGTTCGTTGAACTCGGGAAGTCAACGCTGGACGGTGATCTACCCGTCAACACGAGTGGCGGACTCATCTCGAGAGGCCACCCGATCGGCGCAACCGGCCTCGCTCAGATCCACGAACTCGTGACCCAGATAAGGGGGAAGGCGGGACGACGTCAGGTGCCGAAGAACGTGAAAATCGGCCTTGCAGAGAATGGGGGCGGCATTCTCACCCTGGAGGAGGCCTCCATGACGATCACGATCCTCGAGAGAACATGATCGTCCTTCCGGGTTTTCCGGTGGGGCGCACGAAGAGGGTGACTGTGTTCATAGAGATGAGGGCAAAGGAAGCGGAAACGACGGACGAGCAAGAAGAAGAAACAGAAAGGAGGGAAAGAGATGAGACACAGAACGAGAAACGAGGGCGTCTTTTGGATCTTTTTGGCAAGCCTTTTACTGATGCCCTTGTGGGCATCCGTTGCCTCTGGGGACGTCTCCCCCGGGGATGTGATCGACAAGACGAACGCCGAGGAGGCCCAGGGCCTCTTGCCGGACCCGGTCTTGAACTGGGTCAAGAAGGGCGACGGGTCACTGACCGTGGCAGAGTTGCCCTACGACCCGAGCACATTCATACCTCCGGCGGGCAAGAAATTCATGGAGGCCAACAAGGGCAAGTACGACGTGGATGCAAACGGCCTGGTGGTGGACGTAAAGACCGGGAAACTCCCGGAATTCATCGACGGCTTGCCCTTCCCGGAGATCGACCTCGAGGACCCGAACGCCGGGGCCAAGGTCATGTACAACAAGCACTTTTACTCGTACATCATGGGGAATGTGCAGGTCCCGTTTCAGGTCAGTTGGGTGGGCCGCAAGACGGGCTTCGAGCGCGAACTAATCTGTGACTACTGGACGTTCGTCCTGGATGGGTATCCTCCGGCCAGGGAACTGTCAAACCCCGAGAACGTGGAGATGCATTCGCTGATCATTATCAACGCACCCTTTGACGTGAAGGGAACAAACATCCTGCTGTGGCGGTATCGCAACGAGCGGATGGACAGCACCTTTGCCTACGTGCCTGCCATCCGGCGGGTTCGGAGGATGAGCCCTGCGAACCGGTCGGATGCCTTTGTGGGCTCCGACTTCTGCGTGGACGATGCCTGGGGTTACGGGGGCAAGATCAATGCCTTCACCTGGAAGGTAATCAAGAAAGCGGACCAGCTCGTGCCCTTCTATCCGGGCAAGCCTCTGAAGATCGTCAAGAACGACGCAGGCGAATGGGCGACCGTGAACCAGGGGGAGATCATTACGTACGGCTATGAGAAGGACGGATTTCAGGGCGCCCCCTGGTGGCCGCAGGGCATGGTCCTTGTCAACAGGCCCACGTACATCCTCGAGTGCCAGGCCAAGGACAAGTATTACAACTACGGGCCCCAGCAACTGTGGATCGACGGGGGCTGCTACACGCCCACCTACAAGGTGATCTCCGACCGTTCCGGCGCCTACTGGAAGACAGAATGGCAGGCCCTGGGCGGTGTATCCAACGCGGACGGGAGTATCCAGACCGTGGGGCTGGCCAACATGATGGCCTTTGACGACCGCAGCCAACACGCCTCGTGTCTCGTACTGCACCACCCGAGGAACTCGACCCGCTACTTCGCGGAAATGGACCAGAACGACTACTCCCTGGGCGGATTCCAGAAGCTCTGCAAGTAAAGCCCACGACCAACGTAAGACCCCAACGCCCCTGTCCCATCCCAGGCACCTGGGTGTGGCAGGGGCGTTTCTATTGGCATCCCACCCGACGCTCGTGTACCGGCTTGTCTGGAAGACCCCCCCGAAGTATAATCATTCCCCGCTCTGAGACACGCTATCATGGAACGGCCTTCAAAACTTGACGATTCAAGGAGGTGCGAAGGGATGAACCATCACGAACCGAAAGTAGCCGGACACTTTGCCTGCGAGCTCGACGCGAAGGTAGAGGGAATACCGGATTTCGAGGTCACCACCTTTGAGAACGGCAAGTTCCCGGATGAGGTCCTTACGTATCAGGACATCGTGGGGGCAGGAAGGAAGCTCGCCCGGCAGTTGCTCCAGGCCGGGATCGGCAAGGGCGACCGGTTCGCCGTGCAAATGAGGAACCACCCGGAGTTCCTTTACGCCTTCTACGCGGCCTCGGTTACGGGCGCCGCGGCCGTGGTGATCGATCCGCGCACAAAAGGCTCGAGGCTGGACTACGTTCTCAGGGATTCCAGGGCGAAGGGGATCCTCTTCACGAGCGAACTGATGGAGAACATGGACGAGGTGATCCGGGGCATTCCCGACCTGAAGGTCCTCGGCGTGGCCTACAAGGAGGGGATGGGCGTCCCTGTGGCGGACAAATACCCCGCCCTCGAATCGCTGTTGGCAGGCCCCGAGGTCCCGCCGCCCGACCAGCCCAGCGAAGATCTGAACCTGCCTTTCGAAATCATCTACACCTCGGGGACCACGGGCGATCCGAAGGGGGTCGTCATGAAGGGCTCCCGGATGTCCGCTTTCTCGCTGATCGCCGATATGGTCTGGAAATACACGAAGGAGGACAAGCTCTATACGGGGCTCTCCCTTACCCACGGGAACGCCCAGGCCGTGACGATGATGCCCTCCCTCGTACTCGGCATTCCTTCGGTCTTCAGCCAGAGGTTCACAAAGAGCCGCATCTGGGAGATCTGCCGGAAACACGGGTGCACCACCTTTTCCTTGCTGGGCGGCATGATGATGGGCATCTACAGCGAGCCGGAGAAACCGGATGACGGGGACAATCCGGTGAAGGTCGTCCTGAGCGCCGGAACGCCGCTGGCGATCTGGGAATCCTTTGAAAAGCGGTTCGACCTCAAGATTCACGAATGGTACGGCGCCGTGGAGGGCGGTTTTGCCCACAACCCCGTAGGCGTCGGGCCCGTCGGATCCTTTGGGAAGCCTTTGGAAGGGTTTATGGAAATGAAGGTGGTCCATGACGACGACACGGAGTGCGCACCTCACGAGGTTGGAGAGCTCGTGAGCAGGACGGTGGGCCAGGAGGTGGAAGTGGAATATATCGGCAAGAAGAAAGCCTCCGAAGAGAAGACCAGAGGGGGATGGCTTCGTTCCGGCGATATGTGTCATGGGGACCAAGAGGGGTGGTTGTTCTTCGACTACCGAAAGGGCGGGGGACTCAGACGGGCAGGGGATTTTATCATGCCCGAGCATGTCGAGTCGGTGGTCGCCACACACCCGGACGTGACGGAAGTGTGCGTGTACGGGATTCCGGCCGCCTCGGGGGCGCCGGGCGAGGTGGATCTCGTGGCCGCGGTCGTGGCCACACCGGGCCGTTCGATCGAACCGAAGTCTGTCTTTCAACAGTTCCTTGCGGGACTCGAAAGGAACTCTGTCCCCTCGTACCTCCAGGTGGTGGATAACATCCCCAAGACCATCTCCGAGAAGAATCTCGACCGGGTCCTGAGGGAGGAATTCAGCAAAGACGCTGAGAACGTATTCAGACTGGAAGACCACGTCTAACCCGAAACACAAGGAGACGCAAGCATGGATTTCCTGGATCTCGATCTCAACCTCTCGGAAGAGGATATCGCACTCAGGAAGAGCACCCACAAATTCGCCAGGGAGGTGATGCGACCCATTGCCAAGCAGCTGGACGAAATGTCACCCAGGGAGGTCATTGCCCCGGAATCCCCGTTCTGGGACTTCATGCGCAAGGGGTACGAACTGGGATACCACAAGCTCCTGATCCCGGAACCCTACGGGATGGGCCTCACATCGCTGCAGCAGACCATCGTCCTCGAGGAACTCGCGTGGGGCAGCGTAGGCCTGGCCGTGGCGCTGACCGTTGCCTGTTTCCCCGCCTTCATGAGTGGGATGAATCCCCTGCCCGAGCTCGTGGAGAAGATCATTCAACCCTTCTGCGACTGCAGGGACGCCAGCATCATCGGCTGCTGGGGCGTGACCGAGCCGGACCACGGGTCGGACACGCTCATGACCCATCACCCGCTCTTCCACGATCCGAGCATCAAGGCCCAGTGCCGCGCGAGCCTGGAAGGGGACGAGTGGGTGATCAACGGCCAGAAGGCCTCCTGGGTCTCGGCCGGCACGATCGCAACGCACTGCTCTCTCTTCTGCACTCTCGACAACTCCATGGGCCTGGCAGGGGGAGGCATTGCCATCGTTCCCCTGGATCTCCCCGGGGTCTCCAAGGGTGAACCCTTGAACAAGATCGGGCAGCGGGACCTGAACCAGGGCGAGATCTTCTTCGACAACGTCCGTATACCGAAAGACTACATGCTGGTCGGAACAGACCTTTACGAGGCCATGGTCGAGCTTACCTTATCAACCACGACGGCTCTCATGGGCATGCTCGGAACAGGGATTGCCAGGGCGGCCTTCGAGGAGTCCCTGGAGTACGCAAAAGAACGCGTCCAGGGCGGAAAGCCGCTGGTCGACCACCCGAACATCAAGATGAAGCTCTTCCGCATGTTCCAGCAGGTCGAGGTGAGCCGCCAGATCAGCCGCGCAGCCTTCATCTACAACCGGAGCACCGAGACCCCTGCCGAGGAGTACTCCATAGCGGCGAAACTCCAAGGCACCCAAGGCGCGTTCGACGTGTGCTGCGAGGCGGTCATGCTCTTCGGCGGCAACGGCCTGACCAAGGAGTACCTGATCGAGAAGCTCTTCCGTGACGCCAAGGCCATGCTCATCGAGGACGGCTCCAACGAGTCCCTGGCCATCGCAGGAGGACACAAGGTCATCGAGAACTACCCGCGAATAGCCTGATCGTCAGGGATATCCCGGCCTGGCTGGGACTCCGATTGCTCCGTGAAAGAGGAGAGGGCCCCGCGAGGGCCCTCTTCTGCTGTACGAATGCAATGCAGAACTTGAACTCATCTGGTGTATTGCATTTTGCCTTTACACTCACCCGCCGAGAACGAAGCCTCGCGTAGTGGATGGGCAGATCCGAAGCTTCATCGCTTGGGGCGCATCGCCTTCTTGTTCACCTTGCCGACGGAGGTGAGGGGGATCGTCTCCACGAACTCGTAGATCTTCGGCACCTTGTATGCGGCCAGGTTCTCTTTCGAAAAGGCCCTGAGTTCCGCCTCTACCTCTTCGTCCGGCCTTCCCTGGTATTCCTCGCTCTTCTGGATCACGAGCTTGACGATCTCGCTGTCCGGCCTCTCCGGGTTGGGCAGCCCGATGAGGGCACACATGCCGATGGCCGGGTGCTTGAACAGCTTGTCCTCCACCTCGGAGGAGAACACCTTGTACCCGCCCACGATGATCATGTCCTTGGCCCGGTCCACCACGTAGACATACCCGTCCTCGTCCAGCCGGCCCACGTCGCCGGTGTGCATCCAGATGACGCCGTCGTGCTCGCGCAGGGCATTCTTCGTTTCTTCCGGCTTGTTGAGGTACCCCTTCATGACCTGCGGACCACTGCAAATGAGCTCCCCCTCTTCACCAAGGGGAACCTGCGTTTCGCCGTCGTTCAAGTCGACCACCCTGAGCCGGGTGCTGGGAAAGGGCAACCCCACGGAGCCCACCTTCTTCTTGCCGAGGTAGGGGTTCACCGTGATGAGCGGACTCGTCTCGGTCATGCCCCAGACCTCGACCATCTTCCCCTCGCCGATCACCGCCTCCAGCGCCTTGACCCCGTCCGCCGGGAAGGGGGCTGCCCCGGAGGTCCACGCCCTGAGTTGAGAGAACTCCAGACCCTTGAATTCCTCCTCACCTAGCAGCATAAGGGCAAGGGAAGGAACATTCCCTACGAGAGTCGGCGGGTGCTCCTTCCACTCTCCGATGATGTGCGCGAGATTCCTCGGGTCCGGGATCAGAACATGCTTGCAGCCCCAGGCCATCATGCAGGTTGCCAGGTAGAGGCCGGCCTGGTGGAACATGGGGAACCCGGTGAGGAAGACCTCCTTTCCCCTTTCCGGCTTCAGCCAGTGATCGTACTGAACGATGTTTGCGACCAGACTTCCGTTCGTCAAGAGCGCGCCCTTGGGAGGTCCGGTGGTGCCCCCTGTGTACTGCACGTAGCATATGTCTTCTTTGTTGCAGTGGATCTCCGGGGGCTCATCCGGGTATTCCCGGACGAAGTCGACGAAGGCCCTCACTTCCTTTCCCTCCAGGGGCCTCCCTGTCGGGTACTCGGTAACCTGCGGCAGGCAGTCCGTGGCTCCTGCCACGAGCACGAGACTTACGTCCGGCGTCTGATCCGCCACACCCGCGTACTTGGTGTCGAGCAGCATGTCGAGAATCACCAGGGCCTTGGCCCCACAATCGTTCAACTGGTAGACCATCTCGCCCGGCATGAGCAGGGGCGACAAACCGGAAGTAGCGCAGCCCGCCCGCAGTGCACCCGCGATCGCGATCAGGTACTGGGGGATATTCGGCATGTCGATGGCCACCACGTCGCCCTTGCCCAGGCCCTTCTCCTTGAGCGCCCTTGCAAGACGGCCGGAATGTTCGAGCAGTTCACCAAAGCTCATGGTCACGCCCATGTACTGAATGGCGGCTCCATCGGCATGTTCCTCGAACGCGGAAACGAGGGCGTCCTTCAATGAGATATCAGGGATCTCGATCTCACCGTCCACGCCCGCATCGTAGGACTTCAACCAGGGCTTGCTGTCGTATACCATCGCTGTCTCCCGTATCTTCAAGAGGTTTGTCCGAGACGAACATTTTTCTCCCAATAGCACTTTCGTTGGCAACTTTCCAGTTCTTGCTTCGGGACGCGCACCCGCAGCCGCGGCCGACACGAAACCCTAGTCAAATTGTCGACAATTAACAGTTGACTAATGCTTGGGGCGGCGCTATCCTTGCCCGATCTCCCCACACCTATCGCGGAGGAGCTACATGCAGGCGCCCTCGGATGTGCAGGACCAGAGATTTAAGGTGGCAAAGAACTTGTCTGAGCAGATCGCCGGCTATCTGCGTGTACAGATCATCCGGGGCGAACTGGCGCCTGGCAAACGGATCCTCGAGGCAAAACTCGCCGAAACCATGCAAGTAAGCCGGGGCCCGATCCGCGAGGCCCTCCGCATTCTCGAAAAGACCCGGCTCATCGAACTCACGCCACGCCGCGGGGCCAGAGTGGCCGAAATGTCTCCGGCCGACATCGAATCGCTCTATGACGTTCTTACAGAGCTCTATGCCCTTGTGGCGGGGAAGGCGGCGGAGAATCGCGATCAGGAAGATCTGCAGAAGATCGGCACGGCTGTGAAGGGGGCCAATGCCTGCGCGTCAAAGGGGGATCCTGCCGGATACTACGACGCCATCTTTGACTTTGCCATCGCCATACGAAAGGCAAGCCGGAATTCCCTGGCGGACCAGATGCTCGAGGACCTGGAGCCGGCCACTCGCCGCACCCAGTTCGCAACCCTGTCCCGACGCGTCGACGATCTCACGAAGAACGTGACCTTCTTCCAGAAGGGCGCCCGCTATATTGAGAAGGGCAACGCGGAAAAGGCGGCACAGATCATACGGCAATACGCGCAGAACGAGAAGGCCTTCGCCCTTCGAATGCAGCGCAACGAGAACACCGGACAGATTTCTTGAAATCGACCCACGCAAGAGAAGAGGAGGCGAGCATGAGTGCTTTTGCGGAACTGTTGGCATTGCCGAGTCGAGGAGAGAACCCCTATCTCCAGGAATGGAAAAAGGAGGCGGGACGGGTGGTCGGTGTTACCTGCACCTACGCTCCCGAAGAAATCATCGCCGCGTCAGGCCTTCTTCCGTACCGAATGGAGGCAAGAGGGGTTACCGATACGGGCCTGGCGGATGTCTATTTTCACCGATTCAACTGTACCTTTCCGCGCAGTGTCCTCCAGGCAGGCCTGGCCGGTGAATACGATTTTCTGGACGGCTTCTGCGTGCTCAACGGATGCGAGCAGATCCGGCGCCTGTATGAAGTCTGGGAGAAACACGTAAACACGGACTACCAGTACATGATCACCATCCCCCATTCCATCTCCGATGCCGGCCTGGCCTGGTACAAGGAAGAGATCTTCAATTTCAAGGAAGACCTGGGAAAGAACTTCGGGATCCGTTGTACGAACGAAGACCTGTGGAAGGCGATCAAGGTCTACAACGAGAGCCGCCGCCTGGTCCAAGAGCTCTACGCACTTCGTAAGGACGACAGCGTCCCGATCACCGGGTCCGACGCGGCGAGGCTCCTCTTCTCCGCCTTCATCATGCCGAGAGAGAAATACAATGCGCTTCTGAAGGAGGCCCTCGAGGAGATTCGGAGCAAGGACGGAACCGATGACTACAAGGCCAGGATTCTCGTGGGCGGCGCGGCACTCGACGACCCGCAACTCTTGGAGATCATCGAGGGTCAGGGCGGAATGGTCGTGACCGACACGCTCTGTTTCGGCTCAAGGAGTTTTGGGAGCCTCATCGAGGAAGATGGCGACGATCCCCTGCACGCTATCGCCAAGCACTACTACAACAGGAACCCATGTCCGCGCATGCTCGGGCAATTCAAGAACCGGCTCGGCTACACGGAGGAGATGGCGCAGGGAGCCCGTGTGGATGGCGTGATTCTCGAAAAGATCGTCTTCTGCGACAGCCACGGCGTGGACACGACCATGCTGGCCGACGGGCTGGAGGAAAAGGGCATGCCGGCCATGGTCCTGGAGCGGGAATACGCGCTTTCGGACCTGGGAAGGCTGAAGACCCGCGTCGAGGCGTTCATGGAGAGGATTGCCAGAGGGTAGACGAGGCGCTCTACGGAGCAGACGCTTAACAGTCTTTTTCACACGGCCTGGAGGGCAAGACAAAATGGATACGAGCCAACTCAGCGACCGCAAGGACCGAACCATTATAAACAACTACATGAAGTCCGGATACATGGGCCTCCTGCTTCTGGAGATGGAAGGGATAACGAGCCTGGCCGACCTGGGGGGGCCGGAAGCCATTCGGGGCTTCCTGCCCGAGGAGTTCCAGGATACCTTCGACCTGGTCCAGCTTCCGCTCCTGGATGTGATTCTGAAGGAGAAGAACCGCGCTTCGGCCAAGGCGGTGTTTCGAACGGCCATGGACTATTTCGAACTCGTCAATCGGGAACTGGAGGCGGGCAAACCGCATGTGCAGCACTACTTCGCCATCGCCCCGGAATTCATGTGGGCCATGGACCTGGTCCCCGTGGCCCACGAAGCCCTGGGGGCCATCTCATCGATCTTCTACAGGGAGGGGTGTGAAGCCGGTATCGACCGGACCCTGGCCGAGGGCTATCCGGACCATCTCTGCGCAGCCCAGACAGGGTCGGTCGGATACCTTCTCGACGGGCTCATCCCCAAACCGGATGTTCTGGTCAACAACTCGGCACCATGCGATGCCAGCAACATGATGTACGAGTACGCGTCGAACAAGTTCGACATCCCGCTGGTCATGATCGAATCTCCTTACTATCAGAACGAGCGGGGCTGGAAGTACGCCATCACGGAAATCAAGCGGGCCATCGAGGAACTGGAGAGGATCACGGGACATACCCTGGACGAGGACAAACTGCGCGAGCACGTCGAACATTCGAATGAGGCGATTTCCTATTTTCTCAAGCTGCAGGAACTCAAGAGGTTGACGCCCATGCCGGACACCGGGTGGCACCGGCCGGCCGACACCCTGTTTCTCATCCAACTCGGGACCCCCATGTCGGCTGCCTACTACAAGGCCCTCTACGAAGACGCAAAGGCCCGTGCGGACCGGCAGGGAAGCGTCATCCCGGAGGGGAAGAAGGAAAAGAGGCTTGCCTGGGGATACGCCTGGATGGCATACGACCTGCCGTTCTTTGATTGGCTCGAAGAGGAGCACGGCGCGGTCTACACAGGGGACGTTCTCACGTACATCCCGCCCCATGCAGGCGTCGTGGACACCACCAGCGTGGAAACCATGATCGAGGGACTGGCCTGGAGGTTCATGCAAATGCCGATGGGCAGGCAGACCATGGGCTTCTCCGACGTATGGGTAAACGACTTCGTCACCATCGTGAAGCAGTTCAAGGTGGACACCCTGGTCCTGGCCGGACACATGGCCTGCAAGCACTTCTGGGCCCTGAACAAGCTGCTCAGCGACAAGGTGAAAGAGGAAACCGGTGTTCCCACCCTCCGGTTCGAGGTCGACATGTTCGACAAGCGGTTCACGCCCGGCCCCGAGATGAGGCGGATCATGAACGAATACTTCGCCTCCCAGTAGGGCCCCGGCTCGAAGGTTGGAGCGGATGTGGACATGATCAGCACGGGCCGTCGGAGAAGAGAAGGGAAGGAAGCGATGATCAGCTTGGGTTGTGACGTGGGCACCATCACCGCCAAGACCGTGATCCTGAAGGATGGAGAAATCGTGGCCTTTGACATTACGCCCAACGAGGGAAAACTCTCGCAGGCCGTGGAAAGGTCCGTACAGAATGCGCTGTCCCAGGCGGGGATTGCCCTCGAAGATATCGAGAACAGAGGCGGGACAGGCGCTGGGGAGAGATACATCTCTTTTCCTCATGTGACGAAGAGCACGATCAGTTGTCTCTCCAAAGGCGTGAACAGGACCGTGACTTCCGCACGAACCGTTGTGGATATCGGCGGGCTGAGCACCACGTGCATTCACATCAACGACCAGGGCAAGGCGATGGAGTACCGGACGAACGACCGGTGCGCCTCTGGAACCGGGTTCTTCCTGGAACTGGCGGCCCAGGCCCTGGAGTTGAAGGTAGAGGACTTCAGCCGGGTCGCAGCGTCGGCCCAGGAAAAGGTTCGGATCAGTGCACAGTGTGCGGTCTTCGGGGAAAGCGAGATCGTGAGCCACGTCAACGACGGTGTCGACGCGGCAAGTATCGTGGCAGGCATCAGCCACTCCATCGGCAGCGGGCTGGCCACCACGGCCAGGAGGCTCGGGGTCGAACCGGAGATCGTGGCGACCGGGGGCGTGGCCAAGCTCGCCCCGGTCCTCAAGGCCTTGGAAGAGGATCTCGGTGTCGAGGTGCAGACGCCTGAATGGGATCCCCAGCTGGCTGCCGCCATTGGCGCGGCCCTGCCTGACACGGAACAATAAGATACAAGAGGGAAGAGACGATGATCGTTGCCGGATGTGATGTGGGCTCCCTTTCGGGAGAGGCGGTGGTCCTTCAGGACGATTCGATTCTTGCTTACGAAATCATGCGGGTCAGGCCACGGCCCGAGCTTACGGCCGAGGAAGTGACCGCCAGGGCGCTGGCCAAGGCGAAGCTCTCCTTCGAGGACCTGAGTTACTGCGTGAGCACGGGCTACGGCCGAGAGAAGATACCGTTCTCGAACAGCAGCATTTCCGAGATTTCCTGTCATGGGAGAGGTGCGCACTGGGTCAACCCGAACGTTCGAACCGTCATCGACATCGGAGGCCAGGACTGTAAGGTGATCCGGGTCGACAAGCTCGGCTACATGGTCGACTTCGTGATGAACGACAAATGCGCGGCAGGAACCGGACGGTTCCTGGAGGGGATGGCCAAGGTCCTGGGAGTGGAACTGGAAGCCCTCGGGCCCCTGGGACTTGCGGGCGCTTCACCGATCGGCATTACCAAGACATGCACGGTGCTCGCCCAGTTCGATGTGATGTGCCTGCTCAACGACGGCGAAGACCGAGCGGACATCGCCGCAGGGATCGGCAGGGCCATGGCGGAACGAATCACCAAGATGGCCAAAAGGGTAGGGGTGCAAGGGGAGGTGGCGATGACGGGGGGGGTTGCCAAGAACGCCGCGGTGGTGTCCAGCCTGCAGGATGTGCTCGGCCTCGAGCTGTATCAACTCGAGAGCGTGGACCCACAGATCGTCGGGGCCCTCGGCGCGGCCCTCTTCGCCCGTGAACGGTGCGAACGCCAGGAAAGAAGGAAGGCTTCCTGAAGTTCTGGAGGTGTTGAAGATGACGAACGACAAGGGCGCCGACAGCCCGCATCGTGAGGTGCTGGCTATTACAGGAAAGGGGGGCGTCGGCAAGACGACCTTCACGGCCATACTGGCAAAAATCCTCGCGGCCGACGGCGTGAACCTGCTTGCCGTGGACGCGGACCCGCCCGTGAGTCTCACCTATGCCCTGGGCGCACAGCCGACCAGGACCGTGGGTGACATGCGGTCCCGGCTGATCGAGGACCCGGCGGCGAAGAGGAAGTTCAACGAAAGACACACGCGAGACGTGGTCAAGGACGAGGTGCTGATCGCCCTCGACGGCATGAGCCTGCTCGTTCTAGGTCGCGCAGAGGGGCCGGGATGCTATTGCGGCCTGAACCAGCTCTTGAAGTTTGGGATCGAGTCCCTCACCGAGCAGTACGAGGTCACGTTGATCGATTGCGAAGCCGGGATCGAACAGATCAACCGGCGCGTGATCGACTCGATCAGCAAGCTCATCATGATCTCCGACGCCACCCTGAAGGGGCTCCAGACCGCAGCCTATTTGAAGGACATTGCATCGAAGCACGGCGTCACCGGCCCTTACGAAACGGGCCTCGTCATCAACCGGGCCGGGGAGGGCGTCGAGCCCCTGAAGCAAAAGGCGAGTGAGATGGGCATGGATGTGCTCGGTGTGATACCGCCGGACGAGAATGTGGCCGAGTACGATCGCGTCGGCAGGCCTACAATCGAACTGCCGGATGATTCGCCCAGCGTGCTGGCCGTGAGAGCAATCCTGGCAGGGCTGAGAGCGGCTGAATGAGCCCGTCGCGGCTTGGATTTCCCTTGCGATGAGCCAGAACGGAATTATGAGGAACCTGCACTGCTTTCGTTGTGGAAAACGTACCGAATTGATTGATCGTGCATTCTGTTTCTAGTATCTTCCTAAGGGTAACCCTAACCGGACAAGGAGGGACAGGCTATGTCAGAGCCGATACAGACCATACAGGCCGACGTAGTGATCGCAGGATCAGGGCCCGGCGGGGCTACAACCGCCCTGGAACTCGCCAAGAAGGGGAAGAAGGTCATCCTCTGCGAGGCCGGAAAGTACCATCAGCACCTGGGCCAGAGCACCTTCATGCTGCTCGGCATGATGGACAACATGGGTCTGACCTTCTCGAAGGAAGGGACGTGGGTCCTCAGGCCAAAGACAGCGGGCGGCGCATCTGTCGTCTATTGCGGCACCGCGGTCCGACCACCCCCCTGGCTCAAGGAGAAATACGGGATCGACCTAGATGACGAGGTCGACGAGCTATACAAGGAGATCCCGATTCAGACCCTCCCGGACCACCTCATCGGGCCGGCGGCCACCACGATCATGCAGGCCGCTCAGGACATCGGGCACGATTGGGACCCGATCGACAAGTGGATCCGGCCGGAAAAGTGCGAGCAGAATTGCGGCAAGTGCGCCATTGGCTGCCCGACGGGGGCAAAATGGACGGCACGGGAGTACATCGAAGAGGCGAAACAGCACGGAGCCGAGTTGCTTCTCAAAACAAAGGTGGATAGGGTACTCACCGAAAGCGGCAAGGCCGTGGGCGTGAGGGCAAAGGGCCCCAACGGCTGGATGGACATCCTGGCCGAAACGGTGATCCTCTCCGCCGGAGGACAGGGAACGCCTCCGATCCTCCAGCGCTCCGGGGTCTATGATGCGGGGCAGGGCTTCTTTGCGGACCCCCTCTGGTTCGTGGCCGGCCCAAGCAATATCCAGGGCTCCATCTACGATGTGCCCATGTCGGCGGGAAACATCGATCTCGAAGACGGCATCTGCATGACCGACCTGATGACCCCGCCCACCATGTATGCGGGCAGCCTCGCCTATGCCGGCCTGAAGGGAATCAAGTCTCTGCCCAAGGTCCTCCGGTACAGGAAGACGCTCAGCATCATGATCAAGGTGAGGGACGGCCTGGACGGGAGAATCAACCTGGATGAGTCCTTCTCCAAGCCGATCGACTACGACACCATGTGGAAGCTGAACAAGGGGGCGGTCCTGGCGGAGGAGATCCTGATGAAGGCGGGCGTGAAGCGGGACGATCTCGTCCAGACCGGGATCATCGCCGCCCATCCGGGAGGCACGGTCCGCATCGGCGAGTTGCTCGACAAGGATTGCCAGACCCCGATCCAGAATTGCTACTGCATGGACACGTCGATCATCCCGGAGCCGTGGGGCCTGCCGCCCACGGTCACGGTCGTTGCAATGGCCAGACGCCTGGCCAAACACCTCACCGTTCCTGCGGAAGCAAAGGTGGCCGCTCAAGAGACTGCCTGATACGGCCGGAGGTGGCTGACACACCTTGCCAAACCGGGAGCCGGGGGGTCACCCCCGGCTCCCTTTTCATAGCCGGTGATCGAAACCCGGCTCCCCCTGGAACCCCATCGTCCTGCAAGCTTCCCTCGCCTTCGTACCGTCGGGTCGCCGGCGGTGTCCGATCGCGGGAAGCGCAACATGGAGGAACAAACCGATGATACCTGATTTCGTCAAGCAGAAGATCGAAGGTTCGATGAAGGAATCCACCCGGGGCCTGTTCAACCTTCACGGCTGGAAGAACTTCGGGCAGTTCCTGCACGCCTACTACTACATCGCCCACCTGGATCAGTACATAAAGGTTCTCCTCCCCGGGCTCCGAGCACTGGACAAATATGTCCCCGACTCAAAGAAGGAGTCGATCCGTTCCCTCTTTGCCTTCATACCCGACCGCTATCACGCCAAGGTCATCCCACTGGACGATGCGAAGAAGATCGTGACCATGAACCAGGACGTCGTCGTGCCACCCGAGGATTCGAAGAGGGTCATTCCCTTCGAGATGGCCCATCAGATCACGATCCGGAACCCGGACTCGATCGTGGTCATCGACTGTGCCTGCAGAAGCGTGAAGAAGAATCCATGTCAACCGGTCAACGTCTGCATGATGGTGGGGGAACCCTACGCCACCTTCGCTCTCGAACATGCCAAGACCCTCAACCCCAGGAGGCTGACCCAGCAGGAGGCGGTCGAGCTCCTGGAGACATGTCACAAGAAAGGCCACGTTCACAACGCCTATTTCAAGGACGCCCTGGGGGACCAGTTCTACGCCATCTGCAATTGCTGCAAGTGCTGCTGTGCCGGCATCGAGGTGGATAGCGTCGTTCGGTCCATCGGGTTTCAGAACCCGATCAAGGAGCTGGCGCCTTCCGGATACCTCGCCACCGTGGACGAGGAGAAATGCAAGGCCTGCGGCGTGTGCGTGGCAAAATGCGCTTTTGGTGCCGTTTCCATCGAAGCGGAGAAGGCCGTAATCGATCCGGAGGCATGCATGGGCTGCGGGGTCTGCCCGGACCTCTGCCCGGAAGACGCGATCGAACTCAGGGTGGACCCTGCCCGAGGCATTCCCCTCGATCTCCAGGCTCTCGGGTACGAAGCAAGGCCGTCCGGGTGAGCAAGAATGATTCGGTGCGTTATATAACAAAAAAAAGGGCTTGACGAACGATCCTTCAACCATGTAATAAAGAAAACAAGCGGCATCAAGAAATCCGCCGGATGGTCCGAATAAGCTTACGGGCCGGGACGCCGCCGTGAATGATGTTTTATTTATGGACAGGGCGTGCAATTTGTTGTTGAGTAAGACGGGTTGCTGTGGTAAGAAGAGTCAGCGGTTGAGCAACGTTTTCTGAATGTCCGGCTATAATCGAAGAAAAGGGGGGACATGATGGACGTACGGAAACGCGCATGGATCGGCCTTTGTGCTGCGATGATGCTGGCAGGGCTATGCGGAACAGCGGAGGCCTTCTATATCGACGGCAAGAACACCCTCTCCTTCAGTGCCAAACTGCAGACCCGGGTCACCTTCCGTCTGCAGAACTCGGACACCCCCACGTGGACGCAGCCGGAACACAGCGTGGGCGATCTGGCCCAGTGGCGCAACCTGGCGCTGCTGGAGGTGGATCACGACCTGAAGCAGCTCATCAAATCGCTCGACATCCTCTATCCCCTCAAGAAGTGGAAGATCCGGTCCAAATATCACATCGTGGGCCGGTTCATGTACGAGGCCGTGTACAACGTGGGCTCGGACAATTTGAAGGCGGTCCGGGACGAGGACAAGGAGAACATCGACAGCTTCAAACAGGCCTATGATCTCTGGGAGGCCTACATCGATTTCTCCCGCGGCCCCGGATTTGTTCGGATCGGAAGACAGAACATCGCCTGGGGCGAGACAGACATCTTCCGCCTCCTGGACCAGATCAACCCCCTGGACAACAGCTTCGGCGGCCCCTTCGAAGACCTGGACGACCGGCGGATTCCGCTGTGGATGCTGCGGGGCAGCTACAACCTCGGTTCAGTGGGCCCGGTCGCTTCCCTGACCGTCGAGGGCTTCTGGGTGCCGGGCAACTGGGACACCAAGGTGGGGCCCTGGACCCCTTACGGCACCCCCTACGCGGTCCCCCTGGACAAGAAGGCGGTCTACGATATCAATTACAACAACAACCCTCCCAAGACGATGTCGAACAGCCGATGGGGGGCACGCATCCAGGGCATGCTCGGTTCGGCCATGAACGTCTCTGTGGCCTACTTCGAGACCTTCAAGGATACCGCCACCCCTCATGTTACTCTCTTTGAGCCGGTTGAGGGCCCCCTGCTCGACACCAGCTTGGTGAGGATCGAAGAGGAGTGGCCCATGTTCCAGGTCCTCGGGGCCAGCATGAATTTCTGGGAGTCCATGACCGACACGGTTTTCCGGGCCGAGGTGGCCTACTTCTTCAGAGAGCCGGTCACAATCCTGGGAATCAACGACCTGCCCCTTCATGCCCCCGTGATTCCCCTGTCCTGGACCGCCCTGGACGCCTTGGCCGTTCTGACGGGAACGGATCTGCGGTCCCAAGGCCTCTACGGGATCCCGCTCAACCCACAGTCCGGGCTGATTGCGGTGAAGGATGCCCTGAACTGGATGATCGGGTTCGACAAGCAGATCTGGATCCGGTCGCTCAACAAGAAGAGCATGTTCTTTCTCTCGTGCCAGTACTTCGGCAAGTGGTACCCTGACCATGACCCGAAACAATACCTCGCGGTCCCGCTCCCGGACAAGTACCTGCCCAGGCCCAACGAGATCACCGGGGAGCCGATCGTTCAGCTGAGCGAGTATCCCATGATAAGCGAGGTGTCGACTATCTTCACCGGAATGATCAACACGACCTACATGAACGGAAATCTCAACCCGCAATTCGCCATGGCCTACGACGTGGACGGCATCTTTCTCCTGCTCCCGCAGGTCACCTACATCCGGGAGCCTTTCCGCTTCATGCTGCAGTACGCGGGAATCGTAGGGCAGTTCAACAACTTCGGCATCTTCCGGGACCGGGACCAGATCAGCTTCACCTTGAGCTACATGCTGAACTAGACGAGAAGGCGCTTGACGTAAAGATCGTTCCAGAACAAGGTTGAGTCATTTCAAAGGCGCATTCCACATGCACCACCGGGATGCGCCTTTGTCTATGACTGTCAAAGGGCACAGGAAAGAACAAAGAGATGACCAAGACAAAGAAGGGAAGGGCCGTAAAGCTGGGCTCGGAGATCCAGCGCCTTCGCAAGAAGGCGGGCCTCAGCCTGGACGAACTGGCCAAACAAACAGGGCTGACCGAGGACTACCTGGCAAAGATCGAGGAAGAGACGGAAATCCCTCCGGTGGGGGCGATGCTCCAGATCTCGCGGGTCCTCAGCCTGGATGCAGGCAAGCTACTGAGTCGCGCGGAGACGCAGGACCGCAACCGCCAGAAGAGGGAAGGCCTCAAGAAGAGGAAGAGCTCCTACGCATACAAGACCCTGGCGCCCGGCGGGGCCACGATGCATTTGAAGGCATTCATGGTAACCATCGATCCCAAGCAGGATCACGACATGGTCGAATACCGCCATGAGGGGGAAGAATTCATACACGTCCTGGCAGGGAAGGTGGTCGTGACGGTCGGGGAAAATGAGTACCGTCTCGCCCAGGGCAAGAGCCTCCACTTCAATTCCGCCATCCCGCACATGTTGCGAAACCCGGGGGATGTGAAGACCGAACTCATCGTCGTCCTGTACACCCCGTGAGGGGTCCAGGGTCTTTGAGGGGCTGTGGCCCAAACGGGAGCCCAACTCCGAGAACTCGTTGCAGTAGGAGAACAAGCAGGCGTTCGGGGACAGGCACCGATCTCCTGCAGACGTGGGACCTGAAACAGCAGAGATCGGTGCCTGTCCCCGAACGCACAGACGTGAGACCACAAACAGCAGAGATCGGTGCCTGTCCCCGAACTCACGAGCCCGGCTTCGACGGGCTCCCGTTTGGGCCACAGCCCGGCCAGGAGTGATTCCACCATGTCATGGCCCGTTACAGACGAACAGCGCATGATCCAGCTCATGGTGCGCGAGTTCACCCGCAAAGAAATAGAGCCCGTGGCCGCCGACAACGATCGGGAAGGCCGCTTCCCAGTCGGGATTATCGAGAAGATGGCCGAACTCGGCCTCATGGGGATGATGGTGCCTGCTCAGTACGGCGGCGCCGAGGTGGGAGCGGTGAGCTATTCGCTCGCCCTGCAAGAGATAGCCCACGCATGCGCATCCACCGCGGTCATCATGAGCGTCACGAACCTGAGCTGCGAACCCCTCCTCCTGTTCGGGAGCGAAGAACAAAAGGAACAGTGGCTTCCGCCTCTCGCATCCGGCGAGGGACTCGGCGCCTTTGCCCTGACCGAACCTGAAGCCGGCTCAGACCCGGGCGGCCTCCGCACCCAGGCCGTCAAAGGCTCGGATGGTTACACGATCAACGGATCCAAGGTTTTCATCACGAACGGGGCTCACGCGATCACGTTCGTCCTTGTGGCCAGGACGTCCCAGGAGAGCGGGAAAAAGGCCTTGAGTGCCTTCTTGATACCCCGGGGCACCCCGGGCCTCGACGTCGGTCCTGAAGAGGAAAAAATGGGCCTCCACGCCTCGAGTACGGTGCCCCTGACCCTTGAGGACTGCTCCGTACCGCTCGAGCACCGACTCGGCCAGGAAGGGGACGGATTCAGGATCGCCATGGCCGCCCTAGACGGCGGCCGGATCGGTATCGCCTCCCAGGCGACCGGCATCGGTCAGGCCTGCCTGGATGAATCCGTCCGGTACAGCAAAGAGAGAAAGCAGTTCAACCGCTTCCTTTCCAGCTTCCAGGCCATCTCCTGGATGATCGCCGACATGGCGACCGAGGTCGAAGCGGCTCGACTCCTGACCCTCCAGGCCGCGTCCCAGAAGGACCTCCGTCAATCCTTCACCCGGGAGGCCTCTGTTGCCAAGCTCTACGCCTCTGAAATGGCCAACCGAGCCGCCTACAGCGCGCTCCAGATCCACGGCGGCTACGGTTACACCCGTCACTACAAGGTGGAACGCCTCTACCGCGATGCCCGCGTAACGACCCTGTACGAGGGCACCTCAGAGGTCCAGCGAATCGTTATCTCGCGCGAGGAATTGCGCGGCTGAGCTGCATTCTCCCTCTTTCTTTCCTCTTGCATGCCGCCGGCTCTTCTGTTCGAGCATTTCGGCGAAACTTCACCTGATACATTAACATCCACATATTTAACAACACTTTATCAGCTGTTTGAAGCATATTATTAAACCTGATTCTTCATTTCTCTCTCAATGGGAGCTCCTGTACGGACCCAGCTATTGTCAACAAAATACAACATTCTGTTGACACTATTTGCCGCTCTTGCTAGGAATAGCCTAACGAACAAGGTCAAGGAGGAACCATGACCTTTGCCCCGAAAGAAACCCTCGCAGTCCAGGTCGCTCAATACGTGAGCGAAAAGATCATCCGTTCCGAGTTGAAGCCGGGAGAGAAGATTCAGGAAGAGAGGCTTGCCGAAGAGCTCGGCGTAAGCCGATCTCCGGTGCGCGAATCCCTCCGCATCCTTGAAAAGGCGAGGCTCGTGGAAGTGGTCCCTCGTCACGGCGCCCGCGTCACCGAGATGACCGCAGCCTTCGTGGACTACCTCTTTGATATCCTCGGAGAACTCTACGCATTGGGTGCCAGGAGGTTTGCGGAGAGAAGCACCGAGGATGACAGGGAGAGACTCCAGGACACGACGGAGCAACTCGTCGAGGCTGCAGAGGGGGGAGACGTCCTCGACTACTATCAGGCCTTTATCGAGTATTCCCGTGCAGGGCTTCAGGGGGCCAAGAACCCCTTGCTGGAAGAAATGCTCCTTGGAGACCTCGATGCCAGCATGCGCAGGGCCGAGTACGAGGCCGTGTCGATTCAGGTCGGGAACCTGAAGAAGAACGCAGACTTCTTCAAGAGAATAACGAAGTACTCAACCCAAGAGGGCAACGGGGAGATGGCTGCGAAGGCGGTGCGTGCCTTCTTCGAGCATGAAAAGGAATATGTCTTACGCAACATAAAGGAAAAGGAGCGCCGGGCAAATGGCAACTCCGGCTCGGCCCAACCAACGGCCGAAATGTCGTTCAAGAGGAAGTGAGGACACTGTCGCCATGAATATGGATCAAACCATTCCGGACGTCGACATCGATGAGGGTTTTGAAGCCAAATCGTCTCCCATTCCCGTCCGTGCTGTGGAGGGACAGAGCCTGAACGGCCTGGGGATGATGATCCAACAGTACCTGGAACAGAACTTCGCCGAATTCGAACAGAAGGTGGAGGCAGGCCGCCGCATCCGGGGACGCGTGTGCGTGGAGGTGGAGAAGGGCGTTGCAACGACCGTGTCCTTCCAGGGGCAAGAGGTCCTGATCGAAAATGGGTCGGGCGAGAATCTTGACCTCCATCTACAGAGTTCCTACCTGCTGCTTGCGAACACTCTATCCGGAAAGGCGAACCCCTTCGTGGAGGTCATGAAGGGAAACATCAAGCTCCGGGCCGTTCCGAGGAGACCGTTTCAGTCCTTGAAGATTCTCTCTTTCCTCAAGATCCCACCGGAGCTCCTCATCGAATCGGCGCCTTCCAAGACCAAGGCCTATCTCCTCTATGCGGCCGGCTCCATCGTGGGTCTCGGCGGATTGGGACTGCTGGTCTACTACCTCTTCCAGCTCTTCGGTGCGTCCTGATCCCAGGCCTCAATTCCTGCGTGAACGGACGCTGAAGGCACTTTTCATACTCAAAAAGCAGGGTAAAGCTCAAAGCAAACAGACAGGAGGGACGAATCATGCCGGACATCTACACACCAGAATGGTACGAGGCCATGTTGAGCCTGGCGAACAGCCGGGACGACATCTCCGAGAAGGTGCCGCAGGGCGAATGGAAGATCGCGGTCGAGGTGGTGGGGGACGGGAAGTCGCCGTATGTCCCCGAGGGGACGACGAAGAATTATTTCATTCATTTCCTCAACGGGAAGGTTGTCGAATACAAGGAATACCCGGACAAGGTTCCGGGCAAGGGCCTGAACTACCGCATCAACGGCGCGGCCTCCATCTTCGACGGTATCGCTGCAGAAATCGTGGACCCCGTAGAGGTGGGCCTGAACGGCACAATGACGATCCGGGGCGACATGCGCCTCCTGATGCAGCACGCGGATATGGTGGGCGTGATCTTCGAGGTCTACGCCCAGAGCGGGCTGACCGAGTGGCCCCTGGGCAAACCTCCTTACGCATGATTCCGAATCCCGAGACAAGGAGATGAAGAATGAACAAAGAGACCTATGATGCCATTGTGATCGGGGCCGGGCACAACGGCATGGCCCTGTCCACCTACCTGGGCAAGAGCGGCTGGAATGTGCTGGTCCTCGAGCGAAGACTGGAGGAAGGGGGAGGGCTTTCGACGGAGCTCTACACGGAGTCGGGCTTCCTGCATAACCTGCACAGCAACTATCACACCTTTGTGGGCCTCTGCCCTGTCTACGATGATCTCGATCTGGTGGCCGAACCGGACGGGGTGACCTACGCCCATCCGCCGGTGCAGATGGGATCGATCTTCGCAGACGGGACGGCCATCACCGTCCACACGGACATGGCCAAGACCCATGCCTCCTTCAGCCGCTTCAGCAAGAAGGACGCGGACACGTTCCTGAGGCTGCACAAGGAGGTAAAGGGATTTCAGGACCTGATGATCCGAACCCTGATGTACGCGCCCCCCATCGATGTGAACGACATCACCAAGGCACTGGCCACCTGGAAGGTGGAGGACAAGACCGAGTTCTTCCGGGCCAAGCTCCGGTCCATGACCATCAATGATTTTCTGAACCAGCACTTCGAGAACGAGAAGGTCAAGGCCATGCTCGCCTTTCACGGCGCAGTATGCGGCTACTACACGGACGTGGTCGGACTGGCGGTCTCCTTTCCCTTCATGCTGGGCAAGATCGACAACTGGAAGCTCTGCATCGGCGGCTCGCATCGGCTGGCCCACGCTCTGTGGAGACAGATGCGCAGGGCCGGGGTGACCCTGCTGCCGGCCGCGCCGGTAGGCGAGATCCTTCTCGAGGACGGCCGTGCGTCCGGCGTCCGGCTGGAGGACGGCACCGAGTTCTATGCGGACAAGCTCGTAGCCAGCAGTGTGGATCTGGAGCAGACCTTCGGCAAGATGCTTCCCGCGGGCGCAGTGCCGAAGGAGACCCGGGAGGAAGTGGAAAGCTACAAATACCAGGACGGGTCGCTCTTCACCGTGCACATGGCCATGCACAAGGTGCCGACCTACAAGGCTGCCGCCTTTGACCCGGACATCAACAAGGCCTGGGTGCTCAACATCGGATACGAGTGTCTGGAGGACTACAACGAGGACTGGGCCGCCATTCGCAAGGGGGAGGCACCGGCGGAACCGAAACTGAACGTTGCGATCAACTCCATGTTCGACCCT
>Ga0180434_10001740_pt1 | contig 30548 bp, 27 predicted proteins | sample SS_ome_7_FD_132453 | JGI IMG/M metagenome (GOLD analysis project Ga0180434, IMG submission 132453) | Hypersaline lake sediment archaeal communities from the Salton Sea, California, USA - SS_1_D_2 metaG | ecosystem: Environmental > Aquatic > Non-marine Saline and Alkaline > Hypersaline >... | reverse complement strand
TGCTGGTAACGCGAACTGCCGGCAACGATCACTCATCACACGTCGTCTCATGATTCTCTTCTTTCCAATGTCAGTGGTTGGCGGAACGTACAGTCTACATGTCAAAGGTCATGCTGCGTTCCGCGCCGCTGGCGACGTCGCGGAAGGTGATGCGCCAGGTTCCGGGCGCGGCATTATAACCGAGGAAGATGCGTTGTTTGCAGTGGCCGTGCGGGGCGACGATGTTCTGGGCGAGTTCGGGGCGATTGCGGCCGGCGGGGTCGGTGATCTCCAGGTAGCCCAGCTCACTACGGATACGGCTGGAGTCCACACTGAGATCCTGCGCGCAGTTGAAGTCCGGGCGCTGATCCTCCGGCAGCTCGCTGTCCAGCACGACGCGGATCCGGCCGCCCCAGCCGGCGGCGCGCGCGATGCGGCCCAGCCAGTCCAGCTGGCCAGTGCTGTCCTGCTCGGCGACGTTGTAGATCCGCCCCGCGGCCTCCTCCAGCATGGCGGCCAGCACGATGCCGTGGGCGACGTCCACCACGTAGCCGCGGCAGTCCCGCCAGCCCGCCAGGCTTTCACTGAGCGTGATCTCGGCGGCGCATGACTGCATCTGCTGGACGTACTGACGCAGCCGGCGCTGGTAGTCGCCCGGGCCGTAGACCATCGGCAGGCGCACCACGGCGCCCTCCAGACCGGGATGATCGAGCACCAGCCGCTCGGCGGGGATCTTGTCGTAGTCGTCGAGAATGCGTTGCGGATCGACCTCGGCTCGCGGCTCCTCTCCGCGATAGGGATAGAGCGCCCTGCGCAGCGGCGAGTCCTCCGTCAGCGGCGTGGGTTCGATGGCGGGCTCGCCCGTCTCCCTGCCGATCAGCACGCCGTAGGCGCGGTAGACGTCGCAGCTGGAGACCAGCACGTAGCGCCGCGCCTGTCCGGCGAACAGATCAAGCAGGGGACCGGCGTCAGCCTCCGCCAGGCAGCACATGTCGATGACAACTTCAGGCCGGGCTGCGCGCAGCCGCTCGATCAGCTCGCGGCCGAGGGCGCGCCGGTCGCCGTGGATCACGCCTGCGCCCGGCGGCAGCAGCGGCCGTCCCTTCTCACCGTCGGCCGGTGTATTGCCCCGATGAAAGACGGTGACATCGCAGCCCCGGACCACCAGCTGCTTGACCACCTGCGGCCCGATGAACCGCGTCCCGCCAATCACTAGTACGCGCATGAAACCCGCTCCCTGCGCGTATCAGGATAGCGCGTGGGGAGCCGAGGCGGGCTGCTTCCCTACTCCTCCGCCGGGACCACGTTGATCGGATACTCGCGCCAGACGAGATGTTCGTGGGGGTGCGCAAAGCCGGCCGTGATGTTCATCAGCACTTCAAGTCCCCCCCATTCCGGGCTGTCCGCCGTCTGGATGCGCAGGGTGTCCTTGTGATCCCTCACGTAATGTGGGTGGAACTCCACAGCGTGCTCGTAGACCGGTGCGTAATCCGAGGGATTGTCACCCAGATAGACGGTCAGCCCAATCGACGTATCGCCGGAATACTGCCATTGTGGCAAGGCATATTCCCTGGAGATGCCATTGAGGAGTTCCGGCTTCAGGGCTGTGGACAGACGCAATGTGACCTCGAATGGCTGCCCGGAGATGATAGTGTTAGGAATGACCACGTCCTCAACGTACGGGATGTACACCGGCTCGATGCGTTCCTGATGGGTAACATAGTCATACGGCCAGACCCGCTCCGGTTCAAGTTCGTCTTCGCCTTCATCCGTGGCGCTGCCACCGGAGTCCAATCCGGAATCCGGCTCACTGGCTTCCTCATCAATACCGGCGCCCAAAGGCTCGTCGCCCTGCTCCTCGATTGCAGCTCCTCCGCCACAACCCGTTACCAGCAGAAGAACTGCTAGCGCCATCAGCCCTACAATGATCCGTGTGTTCATCTTGCTCTCCCGTATCATTCACAGCCAGCCTGGCATTCCACTACCTGATTGTACCGAGGATCATGCTGCGGCGGGGATACCGGCTGGCGGCGATTTCGCGGACACCGGTCGCTGGGGCCGCCTATTCCTCGGCCGGGACTACGTTGATCGGATACTCGCGCCAGACTAGGTGTTCGTGGGGGTAGAACTGGCCCTGAGTCGTATTCATCATCACCTCGAGACCACCCCACTCCGGGCTGTCCGCAGTGTTTACCTGGAGAGCATCCATCTCAGGGCGGACAAGATTCTGGTGGATCTGCACGCTGTGTTCAAAGACTGGATCGAAGTCGGTTGGGTTGTCCCATAGATGAATCGCCAGACCGATGGAGTTGTCCCCCGAAAACTGCGATCTTGGCAACACGTATTCGCTGGAGATGCCGTTCAGCAGCTCGGGCTTCAACGCGGCGGAGAGCTTCAGCGTGACCTCGAATGGCTGGCCCGCAATGATGGTGTCGGGGATGATCACGTCCTCAACGTACGGGATGTACACCGGCTCGATGCGATCCAGATTCGTGACGGGTTGTGGCTCCTCAGGCTCCAGTTCGTCACTGCCTTCATCCGTGGCGCTGCCCGCAGAATCGTCACCGGTATCCAGTTCCTGGGTGTCGTCCTGCAGGCCCGGGCCCACGGGCTTGTCGGCCTGGTCCTCAATGACGGCACCGCCCCCGCACGCGGTCAGCAGCAGGACTACCGCAAACATACCCAGCCATGTGGTAATGCGCAACTTCATTTTATTCTCCCGTATCACCTACAGCCAGGCCTGGTTTGCCACTGTCTGATTGTACCGAGGATCATGCTGCGTCGGGGATACCGGCTGGCGGCGATTTCGCGGACACCGGTTGGAGTCCTGCCCCGATGAAAGACGGTGACATCCCAGCCGCGCACGATGAGCTGCTTGACCACCTGCGGTCCGATGAACCGCGTCCCGCCGATGATGAGTACGCGCATATGCCCCACTCCCGCTGCAATCAGGATAGCGCCTGGGCTGGAAGCTGACTGCTGCTACCCCGCCGGGGCGTCGGCGATGCGCTGGTCGTCGTCCTTGCGGGCCTTGGGCGGCGGCGAGGCGGCGGCGATGCGCTCGTCTTCCTCGGCGGCGGGCAGCTCGTCCTCGGCCTCATCCTCGGGCGTCTCGAACACCGACTTGGGCACCAGGTCGCCGACCTGCCACTCCTCGGGCACCGGCCGGCTCATCAGCCGCTCGAACTCCTTTCTGTCCAGGTGCTCGTGCTCGATCAGAATCTGCGCGATGTAGTCCATCCGGCGGCGCTGGCGCTTCAGCACGTCCTTGGCCTTGTCGAAGCACTCCGTGATGATCCGCTTGGTCTCCTGGTCGATCCTGAACGCGATCTCGTCGCTGTAGTTGCGGTCCTCCATCATCGAGCGGCCGAGGAACGGGTTCTCGTGCTGGTTGCCGAACTGGATCGGTCCCAGCTCGTCGCTCATCCCGTACTTGGTGATCAGCGCCCGCACCATCTCCGTGCTGCGCTCGAGATCGTTCTGCGCGCCGGTGTAGGTCTCGCCGAAGACCAGCTGCTCGGCGGCGCGGCCGCCCAGCGACATCGAGATCCGCGCCAGGATCTGCTGCTTGCTGATCAGGAAGCGGTCTTCCTCCGGGAACATCATGGTGTAGCCCAGGGCCTGGCCGCGCGGCAGGATGCTGATCTTGTGGACCGGATCGGTGTCCAGCAGCTCGTGGTTGACGATCGCGTGGCCCAGCTCGTGGTAGGCCAGGATCTTCTTCTCCTTGTCGTTGATGATGCGGCTCTTGCGCTCCGGGCCGGCCACCACGCGGTCGACGGCCTCGTACATGTGCTCGGCGTCGATCGCGCTGTCACCCTCGCGGGCCGCCAGCAGCGCCGCCTCGTTGACCACGTTCTTCAAGTCCGCGCCGCTGAAGCCCGGCGTGCGCTGGCTCAGCTCGCCGAGATCGACGCCCGCGGCCATCGGCTTGTTTCTGGTGTAAATCTGCAGGATGCCCTCGCGGCCGCCCAGATCCGGCGCGTCGACCACGATCCGGCGGTCGAAACGGCCGGGCCGCAGCAGCGCCGGGTCCAGCACGTCGGGCCGGTTGGTGGCCGAGAGCACGATGATGCCGCTGTTGGGCTCGAAGCCGTCCATCTCGACCAGCATCTGGTTTAGCGTCTGCTCGCGCTCGTCGTGGGTGCCGCCGATGCCCGTGCCGCGGTGGCGGCCGACGGCGTCCAGCTCGTCGATGAACACCAGGCACGGCGCGCGGCGCTTGGCCTGGTCGAACAGGTCGCGCACGCGGCTGGCGCCGACGCCGACGAACATCTCGACGAAGTCCGAGCCGCTGATGTAGAAGAACGGCACGTTGGCCTCGCCGGCGACGGCCTTGGCCAGGTGCGTCTTGCCGCAGCCCGGCGGGCCGACCAGCAGCACGCCCTTGGGAATCTCGGCCCCCAGCGCCTCGTACTTCTTGGGATCGCGCAGGAAGTCGACGACTTCCTTCAGCTCCTCGACCGCCTCATCAACGCCCGCGACATCCTCAAAGGTGATGCGGCGCTTGCCGTCACCCGCCAGGCGCGCGCGGCTCTTGCCAAAGTTCATCGCCTGGCTGTTGCCGCTGGCCTGCATCTGGCGGTTCATCAGCCAGAACAGGAACACGATCGGGATCGCGAACAGCACAAACAGCAGCAGCGCGCTGGGGCTGAAGATCGAGTCCCAGAACGACGGCGGCGGGGTGTCGAACCTGACGCCGTTGGTCTGGAGCAAAGCGATCAGCTCGTCCGCGTACTCCTTGTTGTAGTTCGAGACGAAGTTGACGGTGCCCTTGGCCTCAGCCACCTCCGAGCCCTCGACGAACTTGCCCCGGGCCTCGCTGGCCGCCTCCGACAAAGTGACCTCGGCGACCTGACCCTGCTCGATATAGCTGATCAGCTCGCTGGAGGTGATCTTCTCCACCGTGCCCTTCATGAAGTAGTTGAGGATCATCAGCGCGCCGAGAAACACGATGACGATGAAAAAGATCTGTGAAATCCGGCTTGTTTGCATGTTATTGCCAGTTGAGATTGCTGTCCGCCCGCCCCAACTGGGCCGGGCGGCGTTTCACGCCTAATACTAACACAACCGGCGATCCACCGCCCGGTCCTGGGCACCTGAACCGCGCCGTCGCGGCACCGTCCTGAATGCGTTAGGATTAGAGACGTTAAGACCGCACTGAAGGTTCTACCCTCAGCGGGAGGAAATATGTTGAAGCATGCAGGGCTGATCGGACTGATCGCGGCCGCCGCGCTGCTCGCCGCCAGCTGCACGGCGGCGCTGGCCGGCCTGCTGATCTACGAGCTGCTCGACGACCAGGCGCCCACGCGCACCTGGACGGGCACCGTCAGCGACACCGAAAGCCAGCCGGTCGGCGGCGTGCTGGTCCAGGTCCGGGCCGAGGTGGCGGGCAAGGACGACTTCATGAACTTCAGCGACACCACCAACCTCGACGGCCAGTACACCGTCAAGTTCCGCTGGAACCGCGACGTGCTCTACTCGATCCGGGTGGTCCACGAGGGATCGGTCTACGCCGAGGAGAGCGTGGGCGAGATCGAGCTGGCGGACCGGCAGCTGGACTTCACAATCGACCTGAGCAATCCGATCGAGTGAGCGCCCCGGGCCGTCTGGGGTATAATCCGGGCAAGACACGCGGCGGTGCGAAGCCGATGGGAAGCGATCAGGCGCGGCGGCGTGCAGGAGGGAATATGCTCAGCCACTTCAGAGGGATCAGCCTTGCCTTGTGCCTGCTGGTGCTGGTTTGCGGCTGCGAGGCCGTGGCGACCGCGCTGCTGATCAACGAACTGCTGGACGAGGGGGCGCCCAAGCGCGAGTGGAGCGGCGTGGTGCGCGACTCGATTGGCCGCGCCGCCGAGGGGCTGACCGTCCAGGTCACCGCCGAACTGCCCGACACCGACGACATCATGCGCTACAGCGACGTCACCAACCAGGACGGCGAGTACAAGGTCAGCTACCGCTGGCACGAGCAGGTGGTCTACAGCCTGCGTGTGCTGGACAACGCGAGTGTGATCTGGGAGCAGTACTTCGGCACGGTGGAGCTGGACAACTTCATCACCGATATCACCATCAGCGGCACCGCCGGCGCCGACATCAGCGGCGTGGTCACCGATCAGGCCGACGACCCGCTGGAGGACGTGCTGCTGGTGATCGCCACGCTCAACGCGCTGGACGAGACCCCGACGCTGCTGCTGACCACCGGCGGCGACGCGATGTACGACTCCACCAACGAGGCGGGCATCTACGGCTTCGACGCCGACATCGACAAGTACGTGATCGTCTGCGCCTTCCACCCCGACTACGGCTTCGCCTACGCGGTGGACGAGGACGCCGACAACGACGGCAGCGTGGCGCTGAATATCCAGCTGGCGGACGCTGAGACTTACAGCGTCGACGTGCAGGTGGTGGACATCAACGACGATCCCGTCGCGATGCAGGTGCTCAGCGCGGCGCGCCAGTTCCGCCTGCGCCTCGAGCAGCCCTACAACCTGTCGCCCGCCGTCGACGACGTGGTGGCGGACGCCTCCCTGTTCAGCGGGATGGCGGGGGTGCCCAGCGACTACCACCCGGTGTCGGTGACCATCGACGTGCAGGCCACGGGCCTGAGCGGCATCGCCGAGGGCGAGGACAACGTCCAGGGCGGCGTCTACCAGCTCAGCCTGCTGAATATCGCCAGCGACGAGCCCGCGACGGCACTGGTGGTCGGCGACAATCCGCTGGTGCTCAGCGAGGACGCCACCGTCGTGGTGAAGGTGAACTAGGTATAAGTAGGGGAGCCACTTGTGGCTCCCAGGGCGGCAGCCCGCCGGCGGCGGGCCCGCCCCTACAGCAGGTTCCGCGCCTTGACTTCCAGGTACTGGTTGACCACGGCGGTGTCGAGGCGCTCGGCGGCGACGTTGATTATCAAACAGCCGCGGGTCCGGAGTGTGCTCAGCGTGCGCTGCTTCTCGCTGATGAACTGCTCGGCGGCCCCCATCACGTAGGCGTCGTCCAGGCCGCGCACGGGCCGGCGCGCCAGCTGCTCGATCGCCGGGTCGTCGAGGATCACCACCACCGGCAGGTGGGTCCGCGCCAGGCGGGAAAGATTCGCGATCGCGCGGCGGCTGCTGATGGAGTCCACCAGGTCGGTGAACAGCACCACCAGCCCGCGCTTGGGGCTGCGGGCCTTGAGGGCGCTGACCGCCCGCGCGTAGTCGCTCTCGATGAAGCGGGGCCTGAGGTCGAACACTGCGTCGATCAGGTCGTCCAGCTGGCCGGCGCGGCGGCCGGGTGCCACGTAGCGCTGGACGTCGGCGTCGAAGGCCAGCAGGCCGACGCGGTCTTTCTGGCTCAGCGCCAGATAGGCCAGGTGCACGGCGGCATCGAGGTAGCGGTCCAGGCGCGGGCGCCCGGCGATCTCGGTGTGCATCAGCCGCCCGCAGTCGATCAGCAGCATCAGGTCGCGGCTCTGCTCCACCTGGTACTGGTTGACGATCGGCCGGCCGGCGCGCGCGGTGGCCTTCCAGTTGACAGTGCGGTACTCGTCGTCGGGGGTGTACTCGCGCAGGCTGTCGAACTCCGTGCCGCGGCCGAACTTGCGGCTCTGGTGCTGGCCGATGCCCCACAGCCGCCGCCGGTGGGCGAACAGGTCGCCGCGCGTCAGCTCCTCGATCAGCGGATAGACGCGCGCCTTGTCATCCCAGTCGAAGCGATACTGCAGCACCCACAGCCCCAGTCCGGCGATCACTCGCAAGCCGGCGCCGCCCAAGTTCTGCTCGCCGCGCTGGCTGACGGTGATGCTCACGGGCTGGCGCGCCTCGCCGCGGGGCGCGATGCGGCCCCAGCGCTCGGGCTCAAGCTTGAGCATCTGCGGGAAGTGGTCCTCATAGGCCCGAAAGCGCAGGCCGATCCGGCTGCGATTGACCAGCACATGCTCCCCGCGCCGCGCGCGGGCCACCGTCACCGCCGCGGGGAACTCGCGCCTCAGCTCCAGCCGGCCCTTGAGCGCGCTGCCCGTCAACCAGAGGTCCAGCGCGGCGGCGAAGCAGAGCGTAAGAGCGCCCAGCGTCGCGATGTCGAAGCAGACGGGCCATAGGTAGCCGCAGACAGCCACCGCCAGCAGGAGCAGGCCCAGGCCCGCCAGCCGCGGTGATGGATACGCCAGCACAGCCAGATTATAGGGGCAGCGGGGCGGTCCCGAACCTAGCCCTCCTGCTGCGCCAGCCGCTTGAGGATGTCCTTCTTCAGCAGGTGGTGGTAGGCGAACGGCCGGCCCTCGTAGATCACGTTGAAGACGCCCTGCGCAAAGGGCGCCCTTTCCCGCACTTCGCGGCTGCTCTTAAGCTCGATCACCTTGACCGGCACGTCCAGCTCGCGCGCGGCCTCCTCGAACAGCCCCAGCGCGTCGTCGTTGTAAGGGCACTGGCCGGTCGTCAGGATGGTGAAGCCCCTGCCCTTGTGCTGCTTCGCCTTCCGCTCCCAGCCGCCGCAGAAGCGGGGCGGCGCGGCGTCGCCGAAGCGCCTGACCATCAGCTCGAAGGCCGGCGGGGCCTGGTCCACCTGCTCGAACCCGTGCCTGAGCAGCAGCTTGCTGCCAACCAGCCAGGGCTGCTTGCTGGTCACAATCGCCACGCCCTCCATCCCCGCCTGTCGGGCGTCCCGCAGGCATTCCTTGAGCAGCATCGAGGCATACCCCTTGCCCTTGCTCCGGCCGACGACCCACAGGCAGTGGATGACCATGAAGCCCTCCGCCTCGATCGCGCGCCAGGCGTAGCCCCCGGGAATGTACTCGATGAAGCCGCGCGCGGGCAGCTTCAGCATCCTGATCCTGAGCCCCTCGGCGAAGCGCGCCCTGAGCCACTCCAGCTTGCGGTTGTAGCCCGGCGTGCCCCGCTTGCTCATCTGGCAGAAGAAGCCGAGGTCATCGACGTTGTCCGCGTTGACACTGAGAATCTCGACGGTGTCCTTATCGCTCACGGCAGGCACCTCCAGGCTCCTGCGCCGGTCGCCTAGCGCGCCAGCAGGCGCTGCGCCACGCGGTACATCAGCTCGGCGCCGATGGCGAAGGCGTCCTCGTCGACGTTGAACTTCGGGTGATGGTGCGGGTAGACGCAGTCCTTTGCCTCATTGCGCGCACCGACGTAGGCGAAGGCGGCCGGCACCAGCCGCGCGTAGTCGCCGAAGTCCTCGGCGCCCATCACCTTCTGGGTGGCCAGCACGCGGCTCTCACCGACGATCGCCAGCGCCTCTTCGCGCACTATCTGGGCGATCTCGGGATCGTTGACCGTCGGCTGGTGCTCGTGGACGTACCTGATCTCGGCGCGGCAGCCCAGCGCCGCCGCCACCCCCTCGACGATCTCGCACAGGCGGCGCTCCATGGTGGCGTGGGTCTCGTCGTCGAAGACCCGCACGCTCATCACCATCTCCACCTGCTCCGGAATCACGTTGTGCGCCGTGCCGCCGTTGATCTGGGCCACGGTGACCACGCCCGGTTCCAGCGGGTTGATGTTGCGGGTGACCACGCTCTGCAGCGCGGTGATGATCTGCGCGCTGGCGTAGATCGGATCGACGCCGCCCTCGGGCATCGCCGCGTGGGTGCCCTGGCCGTGGATCGTCACGTAGACGGTATCGACGGCGGCCATGATCGGGCCTTCCTGGATCCAGATCTCGCCGGTGGGCGCGTAGGACCAGATGTGCTGGCCGTAGGCGCAGTCAACCTTCGGGCTTTCCATGATGCCGGCTTCGATCATCTGCTCGGCGCCGTGGCGGCCCTCTTCGCCGGGCTGGAAGTTGAGCTTGATGCGGCCCTGCTTCAACCCCTCCGCCTGGAGCCGCTTCGCCACCCCCAGCAGCATCGCGATATGCGTATCGTGCCCGCAGGCGTGCATGAAGCCCTCGCGGGTCGAGACGTAGTCGTGCTCGGCCTCCTCGGTCACGGGCAGCGCGTCGATATCGGTGCGCAGCATCACCGTCGGGCCGGCCTTGCCGCTGTCGATCAGGCCCTTGATGCCGGTCGCGGTGATCCGCTCGAACTCGACACCCGCCGCCGAGAGCTTGCCCTCGATGTACTCAGCGGTCTGGTGCTCCTCAAGGCCGATCTCGGGGATGCGGTGCAGGTCGTGGCGCATCGCAACGACCGCGCCGTGGGCCGCGCGCGTGGCAGCGGACAAGTTGACGTCAGCGAGCAGCTCTGCCTTGGCCTGGGACATGCGCAGATTGTAGCGCAGGCGGCGACCGCGCGTGCCGACAAACCCGAGGTCGGTTTCCCGGGCTTTGTCGACGCTATAATCTGTTCATTGCTGCTTGCAGCGACACGATTCGCACCAATTGCTGGTTAGTTACATGATTGTGGCGCCGGGAGGTTCTGCCATGCACCGAGTCATCGGGATTTTGTCGATTCCCTTGTTTGCGATCACCGTCATCTGTGCGGGCTGCAGCGGCACGCACAGTGCCCTCAACTCCGCAGTTGCACAGCCCAGCCAGTCAACGGACACCGGCTGGCCGACGACGCTGCCCATCGACGGCGCACAGCCATGGGAAGTGCTGGATGCGGCAGGCTGCGTGGTCCCTTTGTCACGTCAGGCCAGTGCCGTAGGCGCCGGCAGCGAGTTCGCTGCCGGTGTCGAGCGCTATGCCTCCAGCGTGGCGGGCGTAAGTGACAACGGTGAAGCCTGCCGGCTGACCAGCGGCGATACGGGCAGCGGCGAGGTCAGCTGGGCCTGGTGGCGGCTGACCATGGGCGGGCAGCAGCCCGGCGTGGTCAGCACCGACGTCAACCTGCTGCCGATGAGCGACGGCGGACTAAGCGCTTACTACCTCGGCCTCGGCGACTACGCCGCGGGTCAGTGGCAGTGGCGGGGGCCGTTCAGTGGCAGCCACGTACGGCTCAGCACTGCCGCCGACGTGGCCGCGGGCAGCGACTTCCTGTCACCGCTGGGTAACTTGTTTATCTGCGTGGTCGCCTGCAGCGGGGCAACGTTCGACGTGGTGGGCGTCGCGGCCAATCCGCTGGACGGGGCAGACACACAGGCTCCGCCCGTTCCCGCGGGGCTTACGGCAACTGCGATCGCCGACGGCCTGCAGCTGGGCTGGCAGGAGGTGATCGCCGGTGACCTGGCGGGCTATCGCGTCTACTTCCTGGACAACTGGTTCCACGACCAGCAGGGAACCGGCGTGCGGCAGCGCACGTTCCTGGAAGGGCGCAGCGGCTGCCTGCTGTCCGGGCTAGTCGGCGAGACCTTCGTGCGGGTAAGTGCCGTCGATCTGAGCGGCAATGAATCAGCGCTCAGCGAGCTCGTCATTGCAGTGCCGCTGGCAGGCGAGATGCCGGAGGTCACACTAACGGCCAGCGCACCGAGCGGCATGCTCAGCGAGGGCATCTCGTTAAGCGCCGCTGGTGCCGAAAGCTACGACTGGGACCTTGACGGTGACGGGACTTACGATGTAACAGGTGACACGACCGGCACGGCGGAGGCGGACACCAGCGCCACCGGGATCATCCGCCCGGCGGTGCGCGGAATGAACGACGGGGGCAGCGCGGTGGCGCTGGGGGCGGTCAGCCTGCTGGTGGCGGGTAACGCACGTCCGGTGGCCAGCGCCTATGCCGACCCGTCATATGGCCCGGCGACGCTGGCCGTGACGTTCACCGGCGAGGCCAGCGACCCCGACGGCGAGATCGTGCTGTACAGCTGGGACTTCACCGGCGATGGCACCTACGACTGGAGCGACCCGGTCGACACCACGCCGCCGGTGCAATACTACGGAACGCCGCACCTGTACAACGTCAAGCTGCGCGTCGACGATGACCAGGGCGCTTTCGACGTCGATACCGTCACAGTGCTGATCGAGCCTGCCGTGGACGATAACCTGCCGCCCGTGGCGCGGCTGACCACGGCCGTGGACGGCGTCAACCCTGGAGAGCAGCTGACGCTGTTTGCGTCAGACTCCAGCGATCCCGACGGCATGATCGTTGACTACGAATGGGACCTGAACAGCAACGGCGTCTTCAATGAGACTGGCAACGACGAGGAGGACGCCAGGGGATACACCGTGGCACATGTTCGGCGCAGCAATCCGGGTCTCCACACCGTTGCGCTTCGTGTTACCGATGATGATGGTGCTTCGGACACGGTGGAGTTCGTGTTTGTCGTACATGGGTGGGTGATTCGAACAGTCATCGATGACGACGTCTGGCGATTCATCGATATGGAGATCGTCAGCGGTCATCCGGCGATCTCCTTCTACTTCGAGTCCTTCACCAGTGAAGACCTTCGCTACGTGCGGGCAGACGATGACCTGGGTCTGACCTGGGGCAGCGAAGTACTCGTTGACAGTGACTGGCAGACCGACAGCGGATGGAACAGCAATCTTGAAGTGGTGAACGGGTATCCCGCGATCGCATACCGCGTGCAGGAGAGCTCAGGCGACTGGAACCTGAAGTTCGCGCGGGCCGAGGATGTCAACGGCGACAGCTGGGCCGATCCGGAATATGTCGACAACGGCGGAGACACCACGTACTACGCAGACATGGAGGTCGTTGCCGGAAACCCGGCCATCTGCTACAACACGTTTTCCCCAGACAGGCTGAACTACGTCCGGGCTGCGGATTCCCTCGGCACCAGCTGGGGGTCGTCGACCACCGTTGACAGCACAGACACCGGTGATCACTGCAGCCTCTGCATTGTAGATGGCTGGCCTGCCATCGCCTATCGCTGCCCGTCGCTCGGCGAGCTGCGCTATGTTCGGGCCACCAACGCCACCGGCACCGGGTGGGACACCCCGGACACGGTTGACGGCGGACCGGCGAATTCCTGCAGCAACGTGAGCTTGCACATTGCCGCCGGTCAGCCGGCCATCAGTTACACCTATGACGATGGCAACCACGAGCTCAGGTTTATCCGTGCCAGTGATGCAGTCGGCGCATCGTGGCAAGACCCGCTTATCCTCGACGACAGCGAAGACATGAGCAATGGTACCAGTCTGTGGATCATCGATGGAGTGCCGGCGATTTCCTATCATAGGCAGACGAGCGAGGACCTGATGTACGTCTCGGCCGGCGCACCCGGCGGTGGTGTATGGGACTCACCCACAACTGCGGTTGACGGCCCGGATGCTGGCTACTCATCCTGCCTGCGAATGGTCCACGGCTTCCCGGCGATTGCCTACACTGACATCAGCAACTCAGAGTTGATGTACGCAATCGGCTTCTGAGAAGCCGGTGCCCGCGCGGTAACATGGGCGCGTGGAACAGCGGCGCCGCGTACAGGTCAGGCTGGAGGTCGGCGGCAAGTACGGCCGCGACATCGTCTTCCGTGGCAACCAGAAGTTCCTGCCGGCGCGCATCCGCGGGATCATCACGACGTACTTCAACCGCTGGAACTGCCTGCGTGACGTCGCCCAGTACCCGCAGCTGCTGGCCGACCTCGGCGACGCCCGGGCGCACGAGTACTTCCTGACCACCGACTTCGATGCGCTGCAGCAGCTCTTTGAGCAGCACATGCAGCGCTACACGCTGGTGCTCAGCGGCAGCGTCGAGGACGGCCGGCTGCACTTCGTCGCGCAGGGCAAGCAGGAGAAGGTGGCGCGGCCGCTGGAGAGCGTGCTCGGCGAGTATGCCGATGCCGGCGGCGTGCTGCGCGACAACTTCGATATCTGGCGCGTGGAGAAACTGCTGAGGCGGGCGCGGGCCAGCCTGGAGCTTGATCCCAGCTTCGGCGCGGCGCTCAGGCGCTTTGCAGAACGCTCGCTCAGCCTGGAGGAGAGCCTCAGCTTCTTTCGCCAGATCCAGGCCTATCACGCCCCGGAGTTCCTGGCGCCTCAGCTGCGCGAGGTGCTCGATCCGGCGATCGACGAGGTCCACACGCTGAAATCACCAACCGAACTGGGGCAGCTGGCCGATGCCCTGCGCGGGCGGGGAGCCGAGCTACGGGTGCACCCGTCGGTGGAGCCGGTCGCCGCGCACTATTACGGGCTGGCCCAGGTCGGCGCGCCGCTGGCCGGCGATGAGGCGGCGGCCGAGGATGATCCACGGGTCGCGGTGGTGTTGAAGGATCAGCTGCAGGCAGCGCTGTACCCGTTTCAGACCGAGGGCGTGGCGTTTCTGGCCTACAACAGGCGCGCGCTGCTGGCCGACGACATGGGGCTGGGCAAGACGGTGCAGGCCATCGCCGCGGCGCTGTACCTGAAGCGGCGCGGCAAACTGAAGCGGGCGCTGATCGTCTGCCCGGCCTCGCTGAAATACCAGTGGCAGTCGGAGATCGAGCGCTTCACCAGCGAGCGCTGCGAGGTGATCGGCGGCGACAAACAGGAGCGAAGCCAGATCTACAGCGCCGCGGCGGTGGAGGGCGGATTCATCGCCCCCGAGGACCGGCCGCTGTTCTATGTCGTCAACTACGAGCTGGTCTACCGCGACATTGAACAGCTGAGGCAGCTCGGTGCCGACCTGCTGGTGCTCGATGAGGCGCAGCGCGTCAAGAACTTCCGCACCAAGACGGCTCAGGCGGTCTTCGAACTGCCCAGTCCCTTCCTCTTCGTGCTGACCGGCACGCCGCTGGAGAATCAGCTGATGGAGCTGTACACCGTGATGCGCTTCATCGACGAGCGCGCGCTGGGCAAGAACCCCCTGGCCTTCCGCGACCGCTACGTGGTGCTGGACAACTTCGGCGGGATCAAGGGCTACCGGCTGGTGGAGGAGGTGACGCGCAAGATCGCCAGCCACACGCTGCGGCGCACCCGCCGGCAGACGCTGGCTGAGCTGCCTCCGCGCATCGAGCAGAACGTCTGGGTGGAGCTGACCGCGACGCAGCTGCAGATCTACCGCGAGCTGCAGGGCCAGGCCCGGGAGCTGCTCAGCGACAGCGCGTGGGACGCGGTCAAAACCAACAACGCGATGACGCTGCTGCAGCGACTGCGCGAGGTCTGCGATACCGCCGAACTGATCGACCCGGAGCACACCGAGAGCCAGAAGCTCAGCGAGCTGATCGCCCGGGTCGAGGACGAGGTCGGCGCGCTGGACCGCCAGGTGCTGATCTTCACCCAGTGGACGCGGATGGGCGAGATTATCAGGCGCGTGCTGACGGAGGCCGGCTTCAGCCCCAGCTTCCTCCACGGCGGGCTCAAGGCCGAGGAGCGCGCGCGACTGGTGGAGCGCTTCCAGCATGGCGAGGACCGCGTGTTCATCTCGACGGACGCCGGTGGCACGGGTCTCAATCTGCAGAGCGCCTCGCTGGTGGTCAACTACGACCTGCCATTCAATCCGGCCAGGCTCAACCAGCGGATCGCTCGCGCCCACCGTCTGGGCCAGCAGCAGACGGTGATCGTGCTGAACCTGCTCTGCCGCGGCACGGTGGAAACCAAGCTGCTGAAGATCCTCAAACAGAAGCAGAACCTGTTCGACGACGTCTTCGGCGAAATCTCCGATCCTGACCAGCCACGTGCCGCCGCGCCCCAGCAGCGCACCCTGCGTGAACTGATGCGCGAATTGCTGGACTGAAAGACCCGCTGAGCTTGCCAGCGCCGTGTATGATATTGCCGTGCGTTCCGCCACCCTGATCAGGCCGGTGACTATCTCGGGGACGGGGCTATTCAGCGGCGAGCGCTGCCGCGCGGTGATCCGCCCGGCGCGGTCCGGAGCAGGCATCACCTTCATGCGCGGCGACGTCACCATCCACGCCCACCCGGACAACTACCTGGAGAGCCCCAACTGCAGCATCCTGGCCCACGGCGAGGCACAGGTGGCACAGACCGAGCACGTGCTGGCGGCGCTGTGGGCGGCAGGCATCGATACCGCCATGATCGAACTGGTCGGGCCGGAGCTGCCCAGCCGCGACGGCAGTGCGCGGCCACCCTACGACGTCATCGCCACCGGCGGCCGGGAGCTGCAGGGCGAGCGGCGCAAACTGGCGCTCACAGAACCGCTGACGGTCGGCGAACCCCCCGGACCCTCGATCACCATCGAGCCCGCCGAGAGCCTGGAAGTCAGCTACACCTTCAGCCACGCCGAACTGGGCGACCAGCACTTCAGCGCCACGATCACCCGCGACTGGGCGGTGGAGAACATCCTGCCGGCACGGACGTTCATTACCGAGAAGGAGGCCCAGGAGGCGGTCGCCGCCGGCATCCTGCAGCACGCCGACGAAACGGCGGCGCTGCTGATCCGCAACGGCCAGCCCGGCAGCCCGCTGCGCTTCGACGACGAGTACGCGCGGCACAAGGTGCTGGACCTGCTCGGCGACCTCTACGCCGTGCCGCTGGAGCTTGAGGGCAAAATCACCGCCGACCGCAGCGGCCATGCGCTCAACCGTGAACTCGCCCGCAAACTGGCGGCCCTCAAGCCAGCCCCGCCGCCGGAAGGCAGGTCAGTCAGCCCCGGTTCCCAGCAGTAGGTGGACTGCGCCGGCGCAAGGACGCGGTCACCCTTCTTCTGGGCCACAGGTGGAAGACGAATCCTGTGAGAAGCATCCCCAGCGCAACTGCTGGCCAGAACCACCATGACGTTACCAGGTCCACTGCCTTTCTTGAGACTGTGTCTTCCTCGATGCGCACCAACGCAGCATATATGGGGAGCTCATCTCCGGTGACTCCCAGTGCACAGATCTCGCCAGCCTTGATTCCTGATACCAGGGCAGTTGGAAGCGGCTCCAGGTTGACGATGTAGAACCTGCCGGCCCTGCGACAATTCCACTCGTAGTCCAGTGCTGACGTGGCAGACCCGGTAGCTGAGCCTAGCATCGAACATCGAGCCACAACCTCCGCCGACGGGTCAACCGAATTGACGGCGTGCGGAAACGCGTCCAGGCGATTGCTGAGCGAAATCTCGTCACCCGTCAAGTCGCTGATACCCGTGTCAATCGGTATGGGTTCCCAGCAGTCGCCCTCTTGCTGCAGGTCAATCCTCACAAGCAGGACAGAACCCGGCTCGCCATGATGGTCGATGTCGAAGTAGACAACAACTCCGTCATCACACAGTATGGCCCGGGTGGCATGCGTGACTCCATTCACACAGCCTGCCAGGAGGACAGCTGACGCCAGAAGCAGACTAACCGGCAGCCGAATCATCCATCAGGATTGTAACTCCACAACAAGGGGCATGCTGACCTGCTATCACATCGTGCTAAGCTGACGGCATGACACGCCGCGCTCGCAGCAGGATCGATGGGCGGCTGTTTGCCGCGCTGATCGGGATGCTCGTCCTGGTCAGCCTGCTATGGCACACCTGGTTCATCTATCCTCTGCGGGTGCTGGTGGTCTTCTTCCACGAACTGAGCCACGGCCTGGCCGCGGTGGTCACCGGTGGCCGCATCGTGCAGATCCAACTCGTCGCCCAGGAGGGCGGCGTCTGCATCACCCAGGGCGGCATCAGGTTCATTATCCTGTCGGCAGGCTACCTGGGCAGCCTGGTGTGGGGCGGCGCGATCCTGCTGATCGCCGCGCGCACCCGCCGCGACCGCGAAACCTGCATCGCACTCGGCGCCCTGCTTCTGATCGTGGCGCTGATCTGGGTGCGGCCGGTCCTGAGCTTCGGCTTCGGCTTCGCGCTGATCATCGGGCTGCTGCTGGTCGCCGCCGGCTGGAAGCTCAGCGAGGGCGTCTGCGACTTCGTCCTCAAGCTGATCGGCCTGACCAGTATCCTCTACGTTCCGCTCGATATCGCCAGCGATACTCTGATGCGCAGCTACCTGCCCAGCGATGCACGCATGCTGGCCGAAGCGACCGGCGTACCGACTGTGATCTGGGGCTCTCTGTGGATCCTGCTGGCACTCATCGCCGGCCTGTACTTCCTGGTGCTCTCCGCGCGCACCGTCACCCCGGCCACCAGTCCCCGGCCCCGCGGCAGCTCAGTCTGATATCAGACGCCACGCTGGATCCCCTTCGACGCTTGATGTGATATACTATACGCACATTAAGCACTACCGACGGGAGAAAGCGATGCAGGTCTTGAGGCTGTGTGCTGCGGCGGCAGCGGTGATACTGGCACTGGCAGGAGGGACCGCGATGGCGCAGGAAGAGGCTGAGGCTTCCAGCGCTCCAGAAGTAAGCATCAAGTTCGTCTACATCTCGTGCAACGATCTGGACGCCATGCGCGGATTCTATACGGACCTGCTCGGGATGGATGAGTGGTCCTATCGTAACGACGACGAGTATGCCTGGCTGGTCTACAACTGCGACGGTTTCCAGTTCATGATCTTCCCCTCGGACTACGAGCTGCCTGTACCTGACGACTGGGGCATGCAGCCCGGCTGGGAGGGTGGCACGCTGGAGGTGCCGAGTTGGTCGATCGAAGTACCGGAGGACACTTACGCCGCAACCGTAGCTGGCCTGGCCGAGGCGGGCGTGCCCACCTTCGCGGCTGCGCCCCAGTGGTGCCAGGACAGCTACTGGAGCTTCCCGGTGCGCGATCCAATGGGCAGCACGGTGGAGGTCTACACCGTACCCAGCGAGCGCCCCGAATCGACGGAGTGGCCGGAGTAAGGACGGGCGATCGCGGCTTGGCGTAAAATACCACCGTGGCCGCGCGCGAGCCGATGACCCACGTCTACCGCCGCTATCTGGTGGCGACGCTGGCGGTCGTATCCGTACTGGTCCTGGCCTACGCCCTCTACAAGCTGCGCTGGGTGGCGCTGACGGTGGCGCTGGCCGGGCTGCTGGCCTACTTCCTGGCCTGGCCGATCGAGAAGCTGGCCCGCCGCTGGCCGCGCCCCGCCGCCGTCTGGACAGTGTTTCTGGCGTTCCTGCTGCTGCTGCTGACACTTGTGGGCTCCGTGCTGCCGGTCATCTCCCGCCAGGTCCAGGATCTGATCAGCCAGCTGCCGGACCTGCTGACGCGGCTGGAGACGAGCGCCTACAGCTGGCGCTGGCAGATCATGCCCGGGCGCGAGCTGGTAATCTCGGACTACTTCACCGATGCCGTCGACGCGCTCGAGAAACAGGGCCCGCAGTTGCTGGGCAACGCCTTCGACTTCACCCAGTCGTTCCTGAGCGGCACGGCGGCGGTCTTGACCGCGCTGCTGATCATCCCGCTCATCTCCCTGTACATGCTGCTGGACAGCCAGCGCCTGCGCAGCTCGCTGGTGAGCTGCTTCGCCCCGCATTGGCAGGCGGACGTCGAACGCGCGATGACCGCGGTCAACCGCAGCCTCGGCGGCTACATTTACAGCCGCGTCCTGCTGGCGCTGTTCGTCGGCGTGACCAGTACGCTGGTGCTGCTGGTCTTCGGCATCGACTACGCTCTGCTGCTGGGCCTGCTGGCGTTCGCCGGCGAGTTCATTCCGGTCCTCGGTCCCTGGATGGCCTTCATCCCGACGGCGCTGATCGTGCTGGCGACCGACCCCTACAAGATCATCGTGGTGGTGGTCTTCTACCTCGCGATCCAGCTGTTCGAGAACTACTGGCTGGCCCCCCGCTGGATGGGTGGCACAATGGACCTGCATCCGCTGACCGTCATCATGGCGATGATCATCGGCGGCACGCTGGGGGGGATCGCGGGTCTGTTCGTCGCCGTGCCCGCTGCCGCCGCGCTCAAGGTCATCATGGGCGTCTTCGTCTTCCGCCGCGAAGAACCCGGTATCGACGTGCCCCAGCTTGACCTGATCAGCAGGACGGCCGGGGCCGCCGACATCCAGGACGCCCGCGATTCCGCGGACCCCGTCGACCGATCCGGCTCTGACTAGTAGCACGCGCCGCGGTCCCTGCGATGGTACAATCGAGCCATGACGATCAGCGATAGACTCGCCCAGCTGGGACTCAGCCTGCCCAGGCCGGCCCAGCCCGTAGCCAACTACCTGCCCTACAAGATCATCAACGTCAGCAGCGCCCAGTCGATGCTCGACATGATGGACAAGCGCCCAATGGTCAACCGCCTGCTGTACCTTTCCGGCATGATCCCACTGCAGGACGGCGAGCCCTATCGCACGGGCAAACTCGGCGGCGAGGTAAGCGTCGAGGACGGTGTCGCCTGCGCCCAGATTTGTACGCTCAATGCGCTGGGCTGGGCCAGTCAGGCGCTCGACGGCCAACTCGATCAGATCATCGAGGTGGTGCGGGTGCGGGGGTTCGTGGCAAGCGCGCCGGACTTCTACGACCAACCCAAAGTGATCAACGGCGCCTCGGACATGCTGGTCAACGTCTTCGGTGACGACGGCAAGCACACTCGCGCGGTGGTGGGCAGCGTCTCGCTGCCACTGAACGTGCCGGTCGAGATCGACTACCTCTTCTCGCTGCGCTAAGGGAGGCGGACATGCAGCGTTTCTGCGTGGCAGCGGTTGTAATCACGCTCGCGAGCGCGGCGCTGGCCGCCAGCACCTGCATGTCCCACGGCGCCCAGCGCGAGCCCTTCACGATCGTCTGGAACTACGACACCAGCGGCTACCTGGAGACCTGCGGCTGCAGCGCCAACCAACTCGGCGGAATCGCGCGCCGCGGCGAGCAGCTTGCGCGGCTGCGCGAAGCCCAGCCCCTGCTGGCGATCGAGGGCGCCCACATCATCGCCGACGAGGGTGAGTTCCACCTCTACAAGGGCGAGACGGTGGTGGACCTGCTGAACATCATGGGCTACGACGCCCTGCAGCTTGGAGTGCGCGAGGCCCAGCACGGCCCGGCGGGCATCGAGCGTCTGTGCGCGCTGGCGGAGTTCCCCTGCTTCAGCGCGAATCTGCAGCTCAGCGACGGCAGCGCGGACGTGCGGGACACCGTCGTCGTCGAGATCGCCGGCATTCGTGTCGGCATCACAGGCGTCAGCGACCCGGCGGCCGTATCCTTCGAACTGCCCCCGGGCGTCGAGTTCGGCGATCCACGCGCGGCGCTGGGCGAGGTGCTGCCGCAGCTCAAGCGCGAGTGCGATCTGGCGGTGCTCTGCCTTGAGGGTGAGCGCAGCTGGATCCGCAACATCGCAAGGACCCATGGCGAGCAGGTAAATCTGATCCTGGCGGGCAACCGCAACCGGGCCACCGCCGACTGGGACTTCAACCCCGAGCCACCGTCGCTCAACAACTGGGACCAGGGACGGTACCTGGGCGTTATCTCGGTCGACCCACTGCCCGACGGGTTCCAGATCACGGGTGTCTCGCTGCCGCTCAGGGACGAACTGCCGGAGTCGCAGGCCATCCTGGACTATCTCGATCAGACCTACCGGCCCCAGCTCAAGGAGCGGTTCTTCGGCGCGATGAAGACCGACCTGGAGCAGCTGTACATGCCGCCCGAGGCCTGCGAGCCCTGCCACGCCGAGGCCTATGAAAGCTACACCGCCTCGGGGCACAGCCGGGCACTCAAGACGCTCTTCGACAAGCACCAGCTGTACAACCCGGACTGCATGCCCTGCCACGTGGTCTACGATCCCAACCTCGACGAACTGCAACCGATCAACTGCGTGGTCTGCCACTCGAACATCGGCGAGCAGCACCTCTGGGACGCGATGAGCGGCGAGGCCACCAGGCCGCCCGAGCCGGTCACGCAGTACACCTACGACTGGTGCGTGGTGTGCCACGACGCGATCAACAGCACGCCGTTCGCCGAGCACTGGCCGCAGTACGCCGCCCAGATCTACCACGGGGGCGACATGTCGGCCGCCGAGCAGTCCGCGGAGCGCCTGGGACTGGATCTGGCCGAGCCTCCGCCACATCACTGACGCCACAAGCCGGTGGCGGCTCCAGCGATCCGCTCACCGCGGGTTGCGGCGCGACGGGCCCTTGTCGTCCGGGCTGTAGATCTCCGGGAACAGGTAGATCATGTTCTCGACCGTCCGCCCCACCGCCTCCAGGCTGTCGCGGCTGCACTTGTCCACCGTGTCCTCGGTGGTATGCCAGTAGTCGTAGTTGAAGTCGATGAAGTCGTAGATCTTGATGCCGCGCTCCAGCAGGGCGATGTGATCGTCCGTGATCCGATAGCCACCACCCTCCTTGAAGGCCAGATAGCCCAGCGCACGACTGACCTCGAAGGCGACAGCGTAGATCCGCCCGGAGTTGCCCTCGGAGTGGTGCTCGGGGTGGATGTCCAGCTGCTTGTCGCCGATCATGTCCAGCAGGATGCCGTAGTTGTAGGAACGGACCTGGCTGATTCCCAGCGAATCCGCGAAGTGCTCGGCACCCATGAACATCGTGGTCGTGCCCGGGCCATAATCCTCCCCGTCAGTGAGCAGGAAGTCGATGCCGACCGGAGGCGGCACCTCGCTGAACACCCGGGCCAGCTCCAGCAGCACCGCAACTCCGCTGGCGCCGTCGTTGGCGCCGGCGATCGGCTGATCCTGCTGACCGGGCGGGTTGTAGTCAGCGGTGGGCCTCGTGTCCCAGTGCGCCACCAGCAGGATGCGCCGCTCGGCCTCCGGGTCGATACGGCCGATCACGTTCCACATCTTGACGCTCTTGTGATCGGGGGGCAGCACGCGCTCGAACTCCTGCAGAAACACCTCCTCGCAGTACTTGCCCAGTTCGGCTTCCAGCCAGCGGCGGCAGGTCCGGTGCGCGCTGGTGCCCGGCACGCGGAATCCCAGATTGACCTGGTGGACCAGGTGTCCCCAGGCAAGGTTGGCGTCGAAGTAGGTGGTCAGCTTCGACGTCAGTCCGGTGGGTTCGTCCTCGCCGCCGGTGGCCTCCTGGTCGGCGCCGGCTTCCGGCTGCTCGGTCGCAGCTTCGTTCTCACCCGCGGGTCCTTCGGCCTGGGCCGGCGGCGCGCCGTTGCAGCCGATCAGCAGTACTAGCAGGAGGCAGACAAGCAGTCGCATGGGGTTAGTATACCTGCGTCCCAGGTCCGATGGCGAGCACCGAGCGCCGGCTATTCCTCACTGAGAACCACGATCGGCGTCTCGTTGGGCTCGGCGTAGCCAAAGCGGTCCTTCAGCAATTCGATCTGACGCTCGCGGTCGTTGGCGATGCGCTCGTTCTCCGCCAGTTGGCCGGCATAGGCGGCCAGCTGCTCGTCGTACTCCTGCTCCAGCTGCTGCACTTCCGTGGTCAGCCGCCGGTGCTCCAGCCCCTGGGCGACGGCCTGCGTAACTGCGCAGACCGCCACCGCCCACACCAGGAAAAATAGCGAAACGCGCACCGTGGCGCGCCAAATTCGCTCAAGCGTAGTCGCAGTGTGCCCCATATTTCTCAACCCTCGACGCAGATCATAGCGCCGCCAGTGCTTTGGCGCTACTTAACGGATATATAGATGGCACGCGCCCGCCGACGTCACTCCTCGGGCGTCGCTACCTCGCCTTCCAGCGGGTGGAAACGATAGCCGAAGCCACGGACGGTCTGAATCCAGTGCGGAGTGGCGGGATCCTCCTCGACCTTGTCACGCAGTGTGTGGATCGTGACGTCAACCGTCTTCTCGCCGCTGGGGCTGTCATCGCCCCAGATGCGCAGGAAGAGGTCCTGACGGCTGATCGCCACGCCGGGATTCTCGGCCAGCGTCGTCAGGATCTGATACTCCTTGAGCCGCAGCTTGATCTCCTCGCCCTCGCGGTACACCTGACGCGCCGCGCGATCGATCTTGCAGTCGCCGAATTCGATCACCTCCGGCAGCCGCGCCTCGCTGCGGCGCAGCACGGCCTTGACCCGCGCCACGAACTCCGGCAGCGAGAACGGCTTCACCACGTAGTCGTCGGCGTCGAGGTTGAAGGCGCGCAGCTTGTCCTCCTCCGCGCTGACGCCGGTCAGCAGGATCACCGGCGTAACCATCTGCTCCTCGCGTCGCATCCAGCTGAGCAGCTCGAAGCCGGACTCCTCGGGCATCATCACGTCGAGCACGATCAGGTCGAACTGCGCCTCCCCCAGCGCCGCTTTACCCGCTCGTACGCTGCCGGCCGTCTCCACCACGTAGCCCGCCGCGCTGAGCGACTCCTGCAGCAGCTGACACAGTGTCGCCTCGTCGTCAACAACCAGAATGCGCTGTTGGTCCTCGGTGCTGCCAGCTAAGCCTTGTTGCGTCATATTGCACCCGCCGTGAGCATTGAGCCGGCGGCCAGCCCCCTACGGCGCCCGGGCCAGCTCATAGCCCGATTTTATCCCAGACCCATCCGCGACACAAGCCCACCACTTCGTCCGGGCCCGTGGCCGGCTCCCCTGCCGGCTGTGCGCGGCACCTATAATCCACGCGTGCGGCAGCGGCTGATCCTGAACATCACTATAGTTATCGGACTGCTGGGCGTGGCAGCGTACCTCAGCTACCAGGTTGCGCTGGCCTTCATTCAGAGCCAGGCCGTCACCGATTTGCGCGACCGGGTCTTCAGCGAGGAGCACTACCCGCCGCCCGCCGCCGAGATCGACGGACTCGTCGAGGAAGTCGAAGCCAAGCTGGCGCAGCTGGGCGGCGATGAACTGCTGCTGATGCAGATGCACCTGCTGCTGCTGCGCGCCAGTTACTACCCGGAGCGCTCGGTCGGGGATCTGCGGCAAGCGATCACGATCGGCCAGGACTTCTACGCGATGCCCCATGTCCGTGAGGAACTGCTGGCGCCGGAGCTGACGCGGATGTACCTGTTCGCCTGCCTGCCCGCCAAGCTGGAGCGCTGGCAGGCGGAGGCGCTGACGGTGGCTCCCGATCAGCGACTGCTGCTGAGGTTCCTGCAGGTCTACGGCCGCATCGTCAGCGACGCCCCGCTGGCGGCCCGCGCGCTGGTCGAGGAGGAGTTGGCGCAGCGCGGCGGTCTGCCGGACACCGGAATGCTGGCGCTGGCCAGCTACACCGCGCTGGGCGATCTTGAAGCAGCCGACGAACACGCGGATGCCGCCGCCGGCCGGTCAGCCATGCCGGTCGCATTTCGCTACACCTACGGCGACTACCTGCGAGAGCGCGGGCGCTTTGCCGAGTCGGAGGCGGAGCTGCGCCGGGCGATCGGCGCTGAAGACCCCAGCCTGCCGCCAGACCGCATCGATCCCGATGACGCGCTGTTGCTGGCGACCGCGATCGCCGGCCAGCGCGGACTGGATGATTCCGACGTACGCGCGCTGCTGGCGCGGGCGGCGCAGTCCACCCGCTACCCGCGCACCGCGGCCGGCAGCGCCGCCGCCGCCGCTGGCATGTTGTGGCGGGCAACCGAGGACACGACCTGGTGGGAGGTGCTGCTGGCACTGCTCGCGGAGCATCCGGATGACTTCGCCGTGGCGCTGGCGATCGGCGACGCCGCGCTCGCGATCAGGCCCGCGGCCGACCCGGCGACCGGCAGTCCGGGGCCGCCGTCAGCGCCGGACGCGATCACGTACGCCCAGCGGGCACTGGCGCTGGCCGCCTCGCAGTCCGAGCATCAGGCCGCCCACCTGCTGCTGGCCCGGGCCTGTGCGGCCGCCCATCCGGACGGCGCCGATGGCGCATCCTCCCTCACGCAGTCCGTTACTCACCTGCGCCGCGCACTCGGTGATCCCGAGCTAACCGATGCCGTCAATTCCGAGCGCGTGCCGGACTACGAGACCTTCCTGCTCGACGAGCAGGTCCGGGCGACGCGGGCCGCGGACGGCGACTACGACCGGGCCATTCACTGCGCGGTGATAGACTACCTCAACCGGCGCCAGGATTTGTTCACAGACCTAATCAAGCTGCCACCGCTGGATTACGACTGGCAGCCGGGCCCATAGGCCGTCCCGCAGGCGGGGTTCGGCGTTCCCGAGCAGAGGCATGCAAGAGCAGAACAGCAAGCGCGAAGCGGGCACCCTGACTGCCGCGATGGTCAGCGTGTTCTGGGCCTCGGTCGTCGTTTTCGCGCTGCTCGGCGTCGTGATCGGGCCCTTCGAAGCGTTACCGGAGGGGGGGATGTGGTTTCGCTACACGTTCTTCCCCGGGATCGCCCTGCTGTTCGTGCTGGGGATCGCGCTGATCGTCCTGACCGTCAGAGCCAGGATGCGGGGGGCGCTAAAGGTGTATTTCCTGCTGACCGGCGCATCGGCTGCCGGTTTTCCCGCCGCAGCAGTCCTGCACAACGTTGTCTACGGGCTGTTCATCCTCTGGTTCGGTGAGGACTTCTGGGGCGTGAACGGCGGGGACGAGGCGTTCTTCTTCATCATCGCGATCCTCGTCTGCCCGCTGGGCTTTGTGGTGGGCGCAATCGGCAGCATCGTGCTCTTCATCCTCCACAGGCTCAGAGCAGGCACCTAGGGCCGCCCCTCCCCGAACATGATCGCTCAGGCTGCCGCTGCCGCGATGTGGCTATCCTCTATACTCTCCAGCGACAGGCAGCCATTGGCTGCCGGCCTCACGAGGAGGAATCGATGGCCACACTGGGCGAGCAGGTCTCCGGCATGCAGCAGATGGACAAGCTGGTGACGCTGTGCAAGCGGCGCGGCTTCGTGTTCGCCAATGCCGAGGTCTACTCCGGCCTGTCCGGATTCTGGGACTACGGTCCGGTGGGCGTCGAGCTCAAGCGCAATATCGAGCGCTTCTGGTGGGACTACATGGTCCGGAGCCGCGACAACGTCGTCGGGCTGGACAGCGCGCTGATCGGGCCCGAGGCGGTCTGGGTCGCCTCCGGCCACGTCGGGGCCTTCCATGACGCGCTGGTCGACGACAAGAACAGCAAGGAGCGCTTCCGCATCGACCAGCTGCTGTACCGCAGCGAGGAGGATGCCGAGGCCGCGGAGGTCTACGCGCTCAAGGCGATCGCCGACGGTATCGATGACGAAGCCGTGTTCTGGGACGGCCTGCAGGAGCAGCTGGGCTACTTCCCGCTCAACCCCAACACGGGCAAGGAGAGCCGCTTCACCGTGCCGCGACATTTCAACCTGATGTTCAGGCAGGGCATCGGCGCCACCGGCGAGGGGGGCCAGACAGGCTACCTGCGCGCCGAGACCTGCCAGCCGATCTTCGTCGACTTCGACCAGACCCGGGTTAGTTCCCGCCAGCGCGTGCCGTTCGGCATCGCCCAGACCGGCAAGGCCTTCCGCAACGAGATCAACCCGCGCAATTTCCTCTACCGCGCCCGCGAGTTCAGCCAGATGGAGCTGGAGTTCTTCGTGCGCCCCGACCAGCTGGTCGAGCAGCTGCGGGCCGCCCAGGCGCCGGACGCCCCCGGACTACACGACCAGCCGGGCGCGCTGGCCACCACCATGCAGTGGTACGACTACTGGCTCGGCGAGCGCCGCAGCTACTACACGGCGCTGGGCATCGGCGACGAGTTGCTCCGCATTCACGACCACCCGCCGGAGAAGCTGGCCCACTACGCCCAGGCCGCCTGCGACATCGAATTCAGCTTCCCCTTCGGCTGGGGCGAGCTCGAGGGCGTGCACCACCGCGGCGACTACGATCTGCGCCAACACCAGCAGCACAGCGGCAAGAAGTTCGAGTACTTCGACGACGAGGCGCAGCGGCAGCTGGTCGAGGGCGGGATGAACAAGGACGAGGCGCGGGGGCTGGCGACCTACCTGCCGAACTGCATCGAAACCTCGGTCGGGCTCGATCGCACCTTCCTTGCGGTGCTGACCGCCGCCTATGACGAGGACGTGCAGCAGACCAAGCACGAGGACAAGGAAGGCGACATCCGCATCGTGCTCAGGCTCAACCCGCGGCTGGCGCCCTTCAAGTGCGCGGTGTTCCCGCTGAGCAAGAAGCTCAGCGGGCCGGACAGCCGGGGCTACGGCCTGTACCGCGAACTGCTGGCGGCGGGCCTCAGCGCGGAGTACGACGACGTGGGCAGCATCGGCAAGCGCTACCGCCGCCACGATGAGGTCGGCACGCCGTGGTGCATCACCTACGACTTCGACAGCGAGCAGGACGACGCCGTGACGATCCGCGACCGCGACAGCCTGGCCCAAGACCGCGTGCCGCTCAGCCAGGTCGTCGGCGAGATCGAGCGCAGGCTCAAGCAGTGCTGAGCAGCCCCGGCGCGGACTCCGCGCCCGCGGGCAGCGCGCGTTATAATCACGCCGCCATGGGTGGGAAGCTCGCGGTTGTGGTGCTGGCCGCCGGCAGGTCGACGCGCTTCAAATCGCAGAAAACCAAGGTGCTGCACGAGTTGTGCGGCAAGCCGATGATCGAGTGGGTGCTCGACGCCGCGCTGCCGCTCGAGCCCGCGCAGGTGCTGATCGTCTACGGCGAGCACAGCGAAGCGCTGCTTGCGCACTTCAACCACGGCGACCCCAGCTACCGGCGCGAGGGAGCCGCCCAGGGCCTGACCTTCGTGATGCAGGACCCGCCGCTGGGCACCGCCCACGCGCTGATGCAGTGCCGGGACAAGCTGGCCGAGGACATCACGCATCTGCTGGTGCTGCCCGGCGACGCGCCGCTGATCACCGCCGAGCAGCTGCGGCTGCTGCTGCCGGTGCTGGAGCGCGACGACGTCGCCCACGGGGTGCTGACCACCGAGGTCGGCGAGCCCGGCGACCTGGGGCGCGTGCTGCGCCGGGCCGCGAACGGCGAGCTGGTCGAGCGCATCGTGGAGGCCCACGAGGCGGATCCCGAGGAGCTGGCGGTCAGCGAGATCAACAGCGGCATCTATCTCTTCGCCCGCGAGGTCTTCGAGCACCTCGACGAGGCCCGGCGGCGCTTCGGCGCCAGCGAGTCCAAGGGCGAGTACTACCTGCCGGACGTGGTGCGCGTCGCGCCGACGCTACCCGTGACCGCGCCGGACCTGGCCGTGCCGGTCGGGGTCAACGACCGGCTGCAGCTGGTCGACGCCGAGGGCGTCCTGCTTGACCGCCTGCGCCGCCGCTGGATGACCGCGGGCGTGACGTTCCACCTGCCGGAGACCACCTTCCTGCACCACGACGTGCGCCTCAGCGAGGACGTCACGATCGGGCCGCACTGCGTCCTGACCGGCGCCACGCGGATCGGCCGCGGCACCACGCTGGTCCAGGGCTGCCTGCTGGAGCACTGCATTATCGGCGAGAACTGCGAGCTCAGGCACGTCCGCGGGCTGGAGAGCGTGATCGAGAACGACGTCCAGGCCGGGCCCTACGTCAACATGCGGCCCGGCACCCTGATCCACGACGGCGTCAAGATCGGCAACTTCGTGGAGACCAAGAAGGCCGACATCGGCGCCGGCAGCAAACTGCCCCACCTGCAGTACATCGGCGACGCGACCCTGGGCGAAGGCTGCAACATCGGCGCCGGCACTATCTTCTGCAACTACGACGGCGTGCAGAAGCTGCACACCACGCTGGGCGACGGGGTCTTCATCGGCTCCAACAGCGCGCTGCAGGGCGGGATCACCATCGGACCCGGCGCCTACGTGGCGATGGGCTCGGCGATTACCAAGGACGTGCCCGCGGGGGCGCTGGCCGTCGCCCGCGCCCGTCAGGAGAACAAGCTGGACTACGCGAAGAAGCTGCGCGAGCGGATGCTCAGGCGCAAGGAGAAGGCTGCGGAGGCGAACGGCCAGCAGGCCGCCGGCAGCCCAGGAGGCAAGTGATGCACAGCCCCGCCACCCACCCGTTGATGCTAATCGGCGGCAACTCCAACCCCGAGATGTGGCAGGAGATCAGCGACCACCTCGGCATCCCCCTGACCAATACGATGGTCACGCGGTTCTCGGACGGCGAGATCCGCGTCCAGGTGGAGGAGAGCGTCCGCGATGCGCACTGCTTTTTGCTGCAGTCCACCTGCGCGCCGGTCAACCAGAACCTGATGGAGCTGTTGATCCTGATCGACAGCCTGCGCCGCGCCAGCGCCTACCACATCGCGGGGGTGATGCCCTACTACGGCTACGCGCGCCAGGACAAGAAGATCAAGCCCCGCGAGCCGATCACGGCGCGGCTGGTGGCCAACCTGCTGGAGGACACCGGCGCCGACCGCGTGCTGGCGATGGACCTGCACTCCAACAGCATCCAGGGCTTCTTCAACATCCCGGTCGACCACCTGACCAGCGCCAACCTGCTGTGCGACTACATCTACTCCGACGGCTGGTCCGAGGACGACTGCGTGGTGGTCAGCCCGGACGTCGGCGGCGTGGAGCGCGCCAAGTACGTGGCGGACCGGCTGCACCTGCCGATCGCGATCATCGCCAAGCGCCGCAGCGAGCCCAACCAGAGCGAGGTGATCGAGCTGGTCGGCGACGTCAGCGGCAAGCGCGCGATCATGTACGACGACATGATCGACACCGCCGGCAGCGTCTGCAACGGCGCGGAGCGGCTGCTCAGCGAGGGCGCCAAGGCGGTGCGCGTCTTCGCCTGCCACGGCATCTTCAGCGGCGAGGCGATCAAGCGCATCCAGCAAAGCGCGATCGACCTGGTGACGGTGACCAACACCATCCCGCGCCGCCCGGAAATGGACATCGAGAAGATCCGCCACATCAGCGTCGCCCCGATCCTGGCCGAAGCGATCCGTAGAAACCACATGGGGATGAGTATTAGCAGCTTGTTTAGGTAGGCTCAAGGCCCTAGCCGGCGCAAGCCTGACGCGGCAATACGCCCTATCCGCTGGTACAATCCGGCCATGGAACAGGAGACACGCACTGTCGTCTTTCTCGGAGCGGGGTTCTCGAAGGCGATAACAGCCAAAACGGCCCGCCCACTCCCGTTGTCAGCAGAGGTGCTCTCGAACCCCTATTGGGTTGATGCACTCAGCTATGAGGATCTCCCGGCAGACTTGAGCATCTCGCTGCCCGGCCAAGGCGCGCTTGAGGATGTGCTGTGTCTTGACTTCGCCTGTGATATGCAAGTGCGCCCGGACAGGGGTTTCGGGCAGTGGGT
>Ga0180434_10001738_pt1 | contig 30574 bp, 17 predicted proteins | sample SS_ome_7_FD_132453 | JGI IMG/M metagenome (GOLD analysis project Ga0180434, IMG submission 132453) | Hypersaline lake sediment archaeal communities from the Salton Sea, California, USA - SS_1_D_2 metaG | ecosystem: Environmental > Aquatic > Non-marine Saline and Alkaline > Hypersaline >... | reverse complement strand
CTGCTGCTGGTGAAGCGGGGCGGCGCCACGTTCTATGCCGTGCTGCAAAAGTCGCCGGATGCCGGATGAATCGAAGCCATATCCATCAGCGCTCAGCCGCCAGCTGTCCTCCGGTTTGACACGAACGCGCGCGTGCACGTGCACGGCGCCATGGTCTTGATTCGTCATACCGGCGCACGCCGCAATCCAGACATGGGAGGGTGGGAACGTGATAAGGGGCAACCCAGAACACTGAATGCGGTTGAGATCGTTGGGAACGTTGAGATCGTTTGAATGATGCTGGTCATTGGAACGTAAATGCAGCCAAATGAACCCAACAAACGCAACGAACATAACAATCTCAACGATACTAAAGGGGGAATCCGATGTTGACACTGCTCGTTGAAAACTGGTGGCTGTACGTCCTGCGTGGAAGTATCGCCATTTTATTCGGTCTCATGGCGCTGGTCTGGCCGGGCATCACTGTCCAGGTACTGGTTGTTCTGTTCGGTGTTTACGTCATACTGGAGGGGGCGCTGGCAATGGCCGGCGGCTTCAAAAAACAGACGGTCAAAAGCCGCTGGCTGCTGATCGTGGAAGGCGCGCTGGGAATTGCCGTGGGCCTGGCTGCCTTTGCCTTACCGGGATTGACCGCGGTGGCACTGCTTATTTTCATCGCCGTCTGGGCGGTGTTGACCGGCCTCGTGGAACTGGCGGCGGCTTTCAGCCTGCGCCGGCAAATGGCGGGCGAATGGGTGCTGGGCCTGGCGGGAGCGGCATCCATCCTGATCGGCGTTTTGCTGCTGGCCAATCCCGGGGCCGGTATCGTGGCGGTTATCTGGCTTATCGGCATTTATGCACTCATTTTCGGACTGCTGCTGAGCTATCTCGGGATAAAAGCAAGGAAAATGGAAATTATTTGACATGCAATCACTCATCATCGTTTCCAACCGCCTGCCGGTAACGGTGGGCAAGACAATCGAAAAATCTTCCGGCGGAATGGTTTCGGCGCTGGAGGCTCTGGAAGATTCCATCGACTTTCGCTGGGTCGGCTGGGCCGGCGGCGCTATTGACGATCCTGGACGACGCGAAGAAATCAGCCGGGAACTGGAAAGCCGGTTCAATTTTTTTCCCCTCTTTTTAAACCGTGGAGAAGCCGATGCCTATTACACGGGTTTTTCCAATTCCAGTCTATGGCCATTGCTGCACTACATGCCCACCAAGGCGCGCTTCCGGAAACACTGGTTTGAAAAATATCGTGAGGTCAATCAGCGTTTTGCCGAAGCGGTGCTGCAGCATGCCGGCGAAGCAGATGTCGTCTGGATTCAGGACTACCACTTGATGCTGCTGCCGGCCATGCTGCGCGAAAAAAGGCCGGACATGCGCATCGGCTTTTTTCTGCACACGCCGTTTCCGTCCTACGAAATATTCCGCTGCCTTCCTGCACGCCGCGAGATTCTGCAGGGCTTGCTGGGCGCCGACCTGATCGGCTTTCATACCTTCGGCTATCTGCGGCATTTCCGCAGCACAGTGCTGCGGCTTCTGGGATTCGAGTCGGAAATTGACCGCATCGCCCATAATTCGCACCAGACGCATATGGGGGTTTATCCCATCGGCATCAATGCGTCGAAATTTTCAACGATCCTGGCCGGCCCGGAATATGCCGCCCGTCTCGAGACGTATCGCGATACGTATGCCGACAAAAATATCGTGCTGGGCGTGGAACGGCTGGACTACACCAAGGGCGTTTCCCAGCGTCTGGATGCCATCGAACGCTTTTTGGCCCAGACCGGGCGGCGGGACGTGGTCTTTATTTTTATCTGCGTGCCCTCACGCGAAAATGTGCCCGAATACCGGGAACTGCGCCAACTGGTGGAACGCAAGGTCAGCCGCATCAACGGCAAGTATTCCAGCCCTGTTTCGGCACCCGTGCACTTCATTCATCGCTCGGTGAAGCCTGATGAGCTCTGCGCCCTCTATACCCTGGCGGATGCCGCCATTGTAACCCCGCTGATGGACGGCATGAACCTGGTGGCCAAGGAATATGTTTTCTGCCAGCGGGAAAAATACGGTCAGCTGATACTGAGTGAGTTTGCCGGTGCGGCCCAGGAACTGTACAATGCCCACATCGTCAATCCCTATGACATCCAGGCCATCGCTGACGCACTGCAGGAGATCCTTAAAATGCCGCCTCAGCGCAGACGGCGCCGGCTGGAACCCATGCAGAAAAAAGTGGCCCGCTATGACGCCCGCTTCTGGGCCGAATCCTTCCTCAATGCGCTGGCCGCGGCGGACGTCAATATTGCGGCGGAGCCGGCGGCGCGACCCCTGGTCGAAGAGACGGTCCGGCCGCTGCTTTCCGGCAGGCCCGCGGCCCTGTTCCTGGATTATGACGGCACCCTGGCGGAGCTTGTTCCCAAACCAGACGATGCGGCGCCGGCCGGAGCGACCGCCCGCCTGCTTTCACTGCTTCAGCAGCAGACGCAACTGGAGGTTTTCATTATCGGCGGCCGCTCGCGCCAAGAAATGGCGCGCTGGTTCGGCGGACGGGGTTTTCACCTGATCGCCGAACACGGCTACTGCTGCCGTGAAAACGATTCCCGGGAATGGGAAGTGTTGGCGCCGGACACGGACCTGTCCTGGAAAGCGCAGATCATGGATTTTTTGGAACTCTTTGCCGGGACGACGCCGGGCAGCTTTCTGGAAGAAAAAACCGCCTCGGTTGTCTGGCACTACGGCAGCGCCGATCCGGAATACGGCTCCTGGAAGGCGCACCAGCTGGTTTCCCAGCTCCAGGAAATGCTGTCCAACCTGCCGGTAAGCATCCACCATGCCAAAAAAGTCGTCGAAATCGTATCGCTGGACGTCAACAAAGGCATCGCCGTATCGCACTTCATGAACAAACATCAATACGCTGCCGCGCTGTGCGCCGGCGATGACGAAACCGATGAAGCCATGTTCCGGCTCGAAGACGACCGCATGATAAGTCTGAAAGTGGGTGCTGAAGCGCAAACGGCGGCCGACTTCTACATCCCTACCCCCGCCCGTTTTCGATCCTTTCTCCAGCGCATGCTGTCCGGCGGGGACATCGCCGGCGAGCCGCTGCTGCTGCTGCCCGTCAAAGCGTCTGGACAGAAACTGGGTATTCGTTGATTGGATGAATTGGTTGGATTGGTTGAATTGGTTGAATTGGTTGGATTGGTTGGATTGGTTGAATTGGTTTTATTGGTTACATTGGTTTTATTAGTTGAATATGTTGCGGACATCGCCCGGCTTGGCTATCAGCTGTCAGCTTTTAGCTGACGCTCGTACACGTGAACGGACACGTTCACGATGGACGGTCACAGCGGAATAAAAAAAGCAGTCGGTTTTACTGGATTCCGGCGTGCGCCGGAATGACGAGTCAGTCAAAAGCCAACCGCGAACGGCTGACAGCTGATCGTTAACCGCTGACAGCCAACCACTAATCCCCCGCCAGCTCAAAATGCAGCGTCTCGCCGGGCATCAGCTCGTATATCTCTTTCTCAAATCCGATCGACACCGCTTCTTCCTGTGACGGCGGGCCGCTGACCGTCAGGGTTGCACCATCGATCTTAACTTCCAGCAATCGGCAGCGATAGCGGATTTTGAAGTTCAGGCAGGTGATTTCCGGCGGCAGACAGGGGTTGAACCAAAGGACGTTTTCCCGGGCCACGATGCCGGTGTAGCCGCGCTGCAGCTGATCCACAATGCCGGCCATGGCGCCCAGATGAATCCCCTCCGGCGTCGTGCCGCCCTGGATGTCGGATACGTCGCTTTCCAGCGCCTCGTCGAACAGTCGCCATGACTTGAGGCGGTCGCTGCGCGACACCACCCAGGCATGCACCACCCGGCTCAGCGTCGAACCGTGGGAAGAGCGCTGCATGTAATAGTCGATATTCTTGGGAATGGTGTCATGTTCGAACACATAGCCCAGATCTTCGAAAATCTCCTGCAATTCTTCGGCGGACAGCAGGTAAAACAGCATCAACACATCGGCCTGCTTGGAAACCTTGTAGTGGTTGGGACTGTCGTTTTCGGCTTCCAAAATGCGGTCCAACCGCTGTATGTCGCCGTACTTTTCACGATACTCCTGCCAGTCGAATTCCTTCAGCCGGTCGTATCCTTCGAACTGGCTGATAATGCCGTCGCCGTGAAAGACAAGACGCATGCGGCGGCTGATGTCCTGCCAGTGATTCAGCTCCTGGTCGGTGAGATCCAGCTTGTCCCGCAGCACATCGCTTATGTCGCGCGGCAGAATATCAAGCAGCTCTTGCGCCCGCTTTAACACCCAGACCGCCATGACATTGGTATAGGCATTGTTGTTCAGTCCGCCTTGTTCGGCGCCTGGATACCCGTCGTGATATTCATCCGGGCCCATGACCCCGAGGATTTCATAACGTTCAAGCCGCGGATTGTATTGACTCAGGCTGGCCCAGAAGCGGGCGATTTCCAGCATCATTTCCGCACCGTAAAAGCTGATGAACTCTGTATCGCGCGAAATCTGGTAATACTGATAAAGGTTGTAGGCAATGGCGGCGTTGACATGGCGCTGGCGATGGGATCGATCCGGAATCCAGCGGCCGGAGCGCGGGTTGAGATGCAGGGTCTGGCTTTCTTCGCGGCCGCTGCTGCCGCTCTGCCAGGGGTACATGGCGCCCTGCAAACCCGCCCGTTGGGCGGCGCGCCGTGCTGCATCCAGCCGTCGGTAGCGGTACATGAGCAGGGATTTGGTTATTTCCGGCAGGCGCATGTTGATCATGGGAAACACAAACAGCTCATCCCAGAATATGTGGCCGCGATAGGCCTCCCCGTGCCATCCGCGCGCCGGTGCACCCACGTCGAGCGCCATGCTCATGGTGTTGAAGGAGGTTGTCTGCAGTACATGAAATATATATAAATGGATCACCATTCCCACCCGTCCCGGGGTGTGCTCCAACTCCTGCACTGTAAGATCGAGTTCGAACCGGCGCCAGAGATAATGCCAGACGCGCCGGTGGGCGCTCAACAGAATGTCGAACGGGTCGGCGCGTTGGACGGCGTCTTTCGCTGCCGTCCCGCATTCGGAAATGGCGGCGTCATAAGAATTGTAAAGGCTGACGATCTTTTCGATGCGGATGGGGGTCTTTTTCTCCGCCGCCACTTCAAACAGGCTGGCCGCATATCCCTGCTGCGTAATTGTGCGGCGCTTTACAAACAGACGGCGTTCGTTTTTGAAAACGCGCGTCCGGGCCGCCAGGGCGACCCGGATGCCGGACTGATTGGTCTCTACCTTTAAAAACAGGGTATCGGGTTCGGGTTCACCGGTTTCCAGCGGCATCAGATGACGGTTGTTGAGGCCTCTATAGCGGGCAACGCCGTCGTTGACCACGCGGCCGTCAACAGCGGTTCTGAACTCCAGGGTTCCGGACCAGTTTTCCGGGGTGATCACGGTCTCCAATGCGGCCAGATGCACGTCATCCATACTCACCAAGCGCTTTTCCGTTAAACAGGTGACGTGGTCCTGCTCATCTTTGAAGCGGATGCGCCGGTGCAGCACCGCGTGTCGGATGTCCAGCTCCTGCCGGTATTCCAGCACCTCGACCGCCGCCAGAGAAAACCAGGCCCCGCCCTTGATGCGGAAACTGAGGGACAGCCAGTTGGGCATGTTGACCAGGTCTTCATTTTCAATGATATGGCCGGCGATTTCGGTTTTCAGCCGGTTGTAGCCGCCGGCGAGATAGGTTCCCGGATAGTGCGTGTCGTCGGCGCTGGATTCAGGCGCGGCCCCCCGCGTGCAGAAATAGCCGTTGCCCAGCGTGCAAAGGGCTTCACGCAGCTTTTCCTGCCGCGGATCAAAGCCGCGGTAGATCAGGCGCCAATCCCGGCGGGTGCGCTGTTCCTGAACCGCATTGAGCAGTTCTTTCAAAAATTGAAAAACCTCCTCCGGACTTTTCAAGCCGTAACGCGCCGCGCTCTCACCCTCCCCGGTGTGATCGACGCGGATTCCGATGCCGTCGTGCTGGATTTCACGAAAAGCGTCTTCATCCGTCACGTCATCGCCGATGTAGATGGGAAGCGTGTCCTGCGGTATATCGTTGAAAACGTTTTCACGAAGCCATCGGACGGCCCGCCCCTTGTGCCAGTCCAGTTTGGGCTGCAGATCAAACACTTTCTTGCCGTGGGCTCTTTTCACATCGGGGATCTTTTGCTGAACGACCGCGACAGCTTCCTCAACCGCCTGCAGCTGCGCTTCCGCCACCTCGCGATAGTGTACGGCGATGGAAAATTTCTTGCGCTCCAGCAGAACCCCTTTGATGTCTTTCAGGCGCGCCTGCAGCTCCGCTTCCGCCTGATCGATGGCTTTAAGATATGCGACCCCGGCCTGATGAGCGACCTTGTTTTCACCGGGTCCTTCAATATCAAAGCCATGGCTGCCGGCATAGTAGATACCGTCAAGACGAACTTTATCTTTGACATCCTTTCGGTCACGTCCACTGATAACGGCAATGGGGATATCACGCGCCAGATCCCGCAAGAGGCGCCTGGCGTTTTCGGACAGCAGCGCGTTTTCCGGGCGGGAAACAATGGGCGTCAATGTGCCGTCATAGTCCAGAAAAAGCAGCGGCGTGCGGTTTTTCAGGGGCTTGAGAACCCGATCGATGTGCACCAGGGCATTCGGCAGCAATTTTGACGCCGGTTCGCCGCAAACCCATTCTCCATCCACCGACACATCGGCCAGGTCCGCCACCACGGCATCCGCACCGCTTTGCCGCAGGGCCTCGGCCTGACCGACGCGGTCAACACCGATGACGCAGCCGAATCCGCCTTTTCTACCGGCGGCAACGCCGGCCAGCGCATCCTCCACCACCAGACTTTCGTCCGGCGCCGCCGAGAGCCGACGGAGGGCTTCCAGAAAAATATCCGGGGCCGGTTTTCCAGCCATCCCCTGTTTTTCGATATCCATGCCGTCCACGCGTTCATCGAACAGCTCGGCAATCCCGGCGGCCTCGAGCACTTTGCGGCAGTTTTTGCTGGAGGACACCACAGCCGTTTTCAGACCGCCGCCGCGCAGACGTCGTATAAGGGCGATGCTCGCTGGATATGTCTCAAGGTCTCCCGCGTTCAAAAGCTCCTGGAAAATTTGGTTTTTACGGTTGCCCAGTCCACAGACGGTCTCTCTGGACGGCGGGTCTTTCGGGTCGCCGCGGGGAAGGTCGATATCCCGTGACGCCAGAAAATCCGCCACGCCGTCATAGCGGGGTTTGCCGTCCACGTGCTGCTGGTAATCAGCCTGATCGTCAAACGACCGATAATTTTCACTGCGCCGCCGCCCCCTGTCGGCCAGATAGACATCAAACATGCGCTTCCAGGCACGTGCATGCAGCCGGGCCGTGTCCGTCACCACGCCGTCCAGATCAAAAACCGCGACCCGATACGCTTGCGTCGAAATATCAATGGTTTCGGTATGTATCAAAACAGTTCAACTCCTTTCCATCGAAATAGAAAGCATCATCGAAAACCGAGGCCGGAGCACTTGAATCCTTGGCCCCTTGAATCCTTTCCTTCAATGCCTTCCAGTCTGATTCCGATAATTCCTTTTGCCTGCCGTCAACGTTTCAGACCCGCATCCATTCTAAACGCTGACGTCCGGATTCAAAAATAGGGTCTCAACCCCATTTGGCGGCCGCCGACAGCCCAAACGGCGGCTGTCGTGGCTGCCGGGGGCATCATCAAATACGGTCCGCCGCCCATTTATTGTAAGCTATCCAACACCTATAATCCTTGTGTATGCGAAAAATATGGTTTTAACATCCACCGGCCGCGCCGGTGATTTAAGGAAAGGCGGCACAATGGACTATCAACTCCAGAGATCACAAATGGTGGAGTATCAGCTGAAGCGGCGGGGGATAAACGACCCTGCCGTTCTGGCGGCCATGGAATCGGTCCCCCGCGAAGCATTTGTACCGGAGCAGCTCAAATCCCTGGCCTATGATGATTCTCCGCTTCCCATCGGACAGGGACAGACGATTTCACAACCGTTTATCGTCGCCCTCATGATCACGCACCTCGCGCTGGAACCACAGGACCGGGTGCTGGAAATCGGCACCGGGTCAGGCTACAATGCGGCGGTGATGGGCCGCATCGCCGCCCGCGTCGATACCATCGAGCGCCATGCGGATCTGACGCAGGCGGCCCGAAAAAACCTCGCGGCGCTTGGCTTTGACAATATATATGTGCACGTGGGGGACGGCAGCCTCGGCTGGCCGGATGCAGCACCCTATGATGCGATTGTGGGCACCTGCGGTGCGCCGGAAATCCCGCCGTCGTGGAAATCGCAGCTGGCGGTAGGCGGTCGGATGGTGCTGCCCTTGGGATCGACACGTCAGCAGCAGGTGCTGATGGGCATCCAGCGGGAATCGCGCGACCACTTCGCAGAGACGCCCATCGAGGCGGTGCGCTTCGTGCCCCTGGTGGGTGAACAGGGCTGGCCCCGCTGATTCCCGGCGGGAGCCGGCCATCAGGGTTCGTATTCACCGGTGCGCCAACTCCGCTCCGCCAGCAGCGCCGCCGCCTCGGCTTCCGAAAGATCGTACCAGTCGGCGTATGCTTCCGCCACGGCAAAATGCCGCTCCTCCCGCACATTGGCGCAAAAAACCGCATCGACGGCGCCGTCAAGGCTCTCGAGGGTATGCCGGGACGCCGTGGGCACCGCCACCACCGTCCGCCGCGCACGGCGCTTGCCGGCCATATAGACGGCGGCTTTCATGGTAAAGCCGGAGGCAAGACCGTCATCCACGATGAGGACGATTTTGTTCTCCAAAGCGGGAAAGGAACGGTTTCCCCGCAGCCGCCGGTCGCGTTCGGCCAGCTCGGCCCTTACTTTCCGCGACTGCTGTTCCACCTGGTCCGGACGCAGATTGAGTCGAAACATGAGCGGCTCGTTTAAAAAAACATCCCCTTCCCCGGTGATGGCGCCGAAGCCGGCTTCGGTATTGCCTGGAATCTGAATTTTGCGCACGATGGCCAATTCCAGCGGGCATTGCAGCCTTTCGGCGATTTTCACCGCCACCGGAATCCCGCCCAGGGGAATGGCCAGCACGATCAGGTTGCCGGCGCCACCGAAAACCGGCTCCAGCATGGCGGCCAGCACCCTGCCGGCATCAAACCGGTCTTTGAAGATGCGCCGCTGGTTCTTCAAATCTTCGCGTTCGTAAATCTCGGTCATTGGTCTTCCTTTCGGTTGATTGAAACGTTATTGGGTTCGTTGTGTTCGTTGGGTTTATTGGGTTAATATTCCGGGCACATGAGGCCACTGTTGATAATCCCAAGGCGAGCCATGCCCACAACCCGCTGAAATAACGTAAAATAAGAACGCCGCCTACAAATTTTGGAGATCCGTTTGGGCGAATTTTCTTGTTTTTAATTACAGGCATCATGGAAGAAGTCGCTAACAGCTGACCGCTAATATGATGCCGCCCGCTGTTCGCGGGCCGGAAAACGACCGTAAGTGTGCGTCAGCGCCGCCATGCGCCGCACCACATCCGGCGGCAGCAGGTCCGGCGGTGCGCGCCAGCGCCAGTGGCGCCCGGCCCGGCCCGGGTGATTCATGCGCGCCGTTTCATCCAGTCCCAGAATATCCTGCAGCGGGATGACGACCGTGTCGGCCACCGAGCCCAGAGCCAGCCGGATCATGTCCCAGTGAACCGCGTCTTGCGTCGGCCGCCGTCCCAGGTATTGCGCCAGTCGGGCGCGCTCCGCCGCGCCGGCTTCCGTGCGGTACCAGCCGCGAACCGTGTTGTTGTCATGGGTTCCGGTGTAAACCACGGTGTTGCGCGGATATTGATGCGGCAGAAACGCGCCGTGGGGAAAATCATCGCCGAAAGCAAAAAGCAGCACACGCATGCCGGGCAGATGAAAGCGGGCCATGGCCTCGCGAACATCCGCGTCGATGGTGCCCAGGTCTTCTGCGATCAGCGGCAGACAGGGAAAGTGTCGTTCAAGCGCTTCCAGAAGCTGTACTCCGGGGGCAGGCGACCACTTTCCATCGACGGCGGTCGCCGCTTCCGCCGGCACTTCCCAACAGGCGATCCATCCCCGGAAATGGTCGATGCGGATGCGGTCGAACTGCTTCAGGTTGTGCGCGATGCGCCGTTTCCACCATTGAAACCCGGTTTGCGCATGGACCCGCCAGTCGTACAGCGGATGTCCCCATCGCTGCCCGGTTTCGCTGAAATAGTCCGGGGGTACGCCGGAAACCGCGGACGGGGTCCGATCATCCCGCAGCTTGTAGCCTTCGGGATGGCACCAGACGTCCGCGCTGTGAAACGGAAGATAGATCGGCAGATCGCCGATGATGTGAACCCCGCGCCGGTTGGCGTACCGTTTGAGCGTCCGCCACTGATCAAAAAACAAATACTGCCGGAAAACCGCGCGCCGCAGTTCAAGGCGAAATCGATGGCAGGCGTCTTCAAGCGCCGACGGCCTGCGGTCGCGCAGCGGACTTGGCCACTGCGGCCATGGCGCACCGAATTGCCTTTCCAGCACCTGAAACAGGGCAACATCACGCAGCCATGCATTCCGCCGGGCAAAGCGCGCCACGGCCGCCCGCTGTTTTCCGTCTTCAAAGCGCGCAAACGCCTTTTCCAAAAGCGTTTCTTTAAATGCAATCACCTGCGGAAAATCGATCTGCTGCGCCGAAAACGACGGCACCGCCGAAAGATCCGCCGGTTCCAGCCAGTCTTGCTCAAGCAGTTTTCGCGGACTGATCCAGAGCGGTTCACCGGCGAAAGCGGATGTGCTGTGATACGGTGAGTGCCCGTGGGCGGCATCGGTGGGCGACAGCGGCAGCACCTGCCAGCACTGCTGCCCCATGTGCACCAGAAGATCGACAAAATGATAGGCGGCCGGCCCCAGATCCCCGATGCCGAACCGGCCGGGAAGACTGGTGGGATGCAGCAGGATGCCGCTTTTGCGAATACTCATTGGTCTTTTTCCCCCTCCAGCAGAGCCGCGGGAAAGCTTGTGAACACCGCGGCCGCCGAAAGCGTTTGACGGCCGGTATGCCGCCGACCACTCAAAACATCCGTCCAAAGCGCCGGAAATCCATCCGGCAGCCGGATCACCGTGTCTGACCAGACGCGTCCCAGCGGAGCGCGGCCGGGCGAAACAACGCTCACAAACCAGCGCGGCGCCACCGTCAAATTGTATTGGCCTTCGTAAATGCGGGCAAAGGCCAGAAGGTGTCTGGCAAAGCGCCCGGCGGTCGTCAAGGGAATGTAGGCGCCATGAAGAAACAGCGTCCGCCGGCGGCGGCGCTGTTGGAGCGCCGCCTGCGTCAACTGCAGTTTCATGCGGTCGCCGTCGGATTCACCCAGCGGATACGCGGTTCGCCATCTAAGCCCGGACCCGTGCTGCCGCTTCTGAATTTTTTGCAACAGCCGGCGGCGGTAGGCAAAATCCACCGGCCGCCGGTTGTCGGGATCCACCAGAGAAAAATTCAGCACTTCCGTGCCCTGATAAATGTCGGGAATTCCCGGTGCGGTTGTCTTGATCAGCGTCTGCGACAAGCTGTTGAGCGTTCCGTAAAAGCCGATCTTGTGAACAAACGGCGTCAGGACCCTCAAAAACCGGTTCCCGTCGTCATCCGTCAGCAGCCGGTCGACGAATCCGCTGAGGGCGTTTTCATACGCCTGCCGCGGCCGCCGCCAGGAAGTCTTTTCTTTGGCTTCGCGCGCCGCTTTGACCATGTAGCCGCGCATGCGCTCCCGATAGGCCTGCATGTCCCGCCGCGCCAATGGAAGGGTGCCGACCAGGGTTTGGTACAGGAAGTACTCGGTGCCGGCATCCGGCACGCGGCGATCCCCGCAGATCGCCTTGCAGCCGCGGTTCATGTCCCGCCAGCTTGCGCATTGACGCTCCCATTCGGCAGGCATTTCGGACAGAACGCTGATGCGCGCCCGCACGTCCTCGGACCGTTTGGAATCATGGCTGGAAAGGCCGTTCATGGCCTGCGGCCAATCCGCGGTGCGCTGCGCCATAAAGGTATGGAACGCCGCGCGCGAAATGCCCGCACGGCGCGGGTCGCCGCCGACTTCATTCAGGGCGGTGAGGCGATGATAGCGGTACAGGGCCGTGTCTTCCACGCCCTTGGCCGCCAGGGGCGCGCAAAGCTGCTGGAAACGCGCCGCGATCTCCTCACAATCCGCATTTGGTAAGGAGCCGCAGGCTGCGTGCGGACCGTTGCCCACCAGGCAGTCCCGGACAAATGCCAGGGCCGGTGCGCGGCGGGGATGCCTGTGCCCGGCGGCTTCCGCAATCGACTGAATCAACGCCGCATCCCCTTGATCTGCCGCACCGCCGGCCGCGTAGGTGCGGTACACCGGAAAGCGGATCAACAACTGGCGCAGGGCCCTGCGCAGTGCCGCGGCCCCACCCGCCGGCGCGGCATATGATGCAGCGGCGGCCTTCTGTGTCAACTGGACCAGATGCGCCAGTTCACCGCCGAAGCATTCGGCCAGCACCTGCCGGCGTGCTGCGCTACATACCGTTTCAAATGAATCCTCGCGGCCGGTGAACGCGCGGCAGATGCGATCCAGCGCGTTCTGCCGGTCGGCGCGGCAGAACAGGCGTGTCAGCCGATCAGCGAATTCGTAGCCGGTGGTGCCCTGCACCGGCCAGGACGAGGGCAGTGTTTCCCGGGGGCCGAGAATTTTTTCCACCACAAGATAAATGCCGCCGCAGACCCGGCGCAGAGAACGAAGGTATGCCGCCGGATCGCGCAGGCCGTCCACGTGGTCCACCCGCAGGCCGTCAATCAGGCCCTTTTGAAGCAACGTCCGCAGACCCCGGTGGGTGTGCTCGAATACCGACGGCAGCTCCTGGCGCAGGCTGATCAGCTCGTTGATGTCAAAAAAACGGCGGTAGTTGATGTCCCTTGCGGCGGTCTGCCACCAGCGCAGCTCAAAAACCTGGGCACCCAGCAGCTTCTTGAGAGCGTCGGCCGCGTCGGCGCCGCCTTGCACCGGATCGTAATTTTCAAGACACCGATGCACCCACGTGCGAATGTCCGGCCGGTTTTCCATCAGGGAATGCAGCTTTTCGCGAGCCTTGGCGATGCGACCATCCCGCGCGGCGGAAAAAGGCCGCTCGGCGCATCGCTGCAGGGTTGCCACGGTATCCGACAACGGCGCATACGCCGCCGAAGAGGGCCATGCGCTCGATGATCGGGCATTCAGGATGCCGGGTGGCGGTGTCAGTATGCCATAGCTTTCCAGCCGCAGGGGAAAAAAGTGCGCGTAATACTGCACGCCCAGGATTCCCTGCCGCAGAACCGGTCGAATTTCCTTCTTTTCCAGACATGCCGCCAGCGAATCCCCCAAAAAGGGCGCGGCCAGCCGCCGCCGGCCAGCCGGGCCGGCACCCGACCACCAGATGTCGAAATATCCATCCGACACGGCCTTTTCATCCAGGGCGAACAGGTCCGCCAACAAAGGATTTTCACCGCTGTAGGCCATGTGGTTGGGCACCGTGTCCTGCAGCCACCCCATCCCGTGCCTGCGCAGTGCCTGCTGCAACCTTGAAAAATCCGATCGACTGCCGATTTCCGGGTTGAGCCGGTTGGCGTCGGTTACATCGTAGCCGTGAAGACTGCCGCGGCGGGCCTTGAAAATCGGGGACGCATAAATCCAGTGGACCCCCAGCGCCGCCAGATAATCGACGATCTTGTGCGCATCCTTGAAGGTAAAGGCCGGGCCGAACTGGATCCGATAAGTGGCATTGGGAATTTTCATCGCGCAGGCATCCTTTGCAGTCCTCCGCTCGGAACCGACGGCCGGTGAAGTTCATTGCCCGCCGGGGAGCTTGAGATTCAAGCGCCGGCAGAGGTTTTGGAACCGATCCACCCAGTCGATGCAAAACCCGTCTCCCTGATCCGCCTTGCCGGACAGGTCGGGATACGTGTGTTGCGCCACTTTGTAGCATTTGTTCTGCAGCATGCGCACGTTCACATCAAAGGGCAGCATTTCCACCAGCTCCACGCCTTTTAACAGCTGCTGGAGCAGTTCCCGGCGGTGAGGCTTCTTTTGGAAAGCCTCCGCCTCCCGCTCCAGGGTCCGGCGCAGGGTATATTCCAGGGTGCCGGCGTCCAGAGCGATGCCGGCCAACTCCGCTTCCCGCAGCAGTCCGGATACTGTTTGGTAGTCAATTTCACGGCGCTTGAATTCATGGCGCAGTTCACTGTTGATAACGAATTCGCCGGCGGCATAGAGCGGCCGCGGTATGGGCGTGTCGGAATTTTTTAAATAGCGCATCAGGGGAACATTGGGTTCATACACATGACGGTACACCGAAAGCGCGTCGCCGATTTTGTCTCCCAGGATGGCGTTGAGTATCCGGCGCTGTCCGTCCTTGAAAAGCGATTTCAGGGAGTAGAGCGGGCCGCCGAAGGCCTGGTCGATCAACTGCAGGGTGCCTGCAAAATCCGCGCGTTCAAACGTCTCTAGAGCTGTCTGCACCAGATTACGAAAATCGTTTTCCGGCAGTTCGTGGGCCAGCCCGCAGCTGAGTTGGTGATCGCCCGTATACATCGCGGCGAACTGCAGGATTTCCGACTCCTGGGTGATGTCGGAGGTGATTTCAAGGCGCCCGACGGCCATGCATGCTTTGCCGGCTTCCGATCGCTGAACCTCCAGCTGGGTAACGGCGCAGCAGAAAATGGTACTTTTGCGGGGCTCTTCCCGAAACAGAGAACGGATGGCATAATGTGCGGCGACGCGGCGCAAATCCACCATGACCGGTTTGACCATGGTTTCGTAAATCCGACGCCCGTCGCCATGCACGGGCAGATTGCTCTCGGCGGCGGAAAGCTTGTCCAGGAAACGGCTTTCCAGATCGCCGCCGAACAGGTTTTCGTAAAGCTGCAGCGCGCGGCCGGCATACTGGATGACCTGAACCGTTTCAATGCCGGATATGTCGTCAAAAAACCAGCCGCAGCTGGTGTACATCAGCATGGCGTGGCGCTGCATCTCCATCAGTTTGAGGATGCGCACGTTGTCCGACGGGATGCGGGCTTTTCCGGCATAGCGGTTGAAAAAGGCATTCAAAGAGGCGGGAGACCGGTCCAGAATAACGGCTATGTAGTCATCCCGCGCCTGCCAGGGATCCTTAAAGTATGCGGCGATGTTTTCTTCATAAACAGCGGCCAGTTCATCCCTTAAAAAATCAAAGGCCTCGCGCAGCGGGCGGCGCCATTTCTGATGCCATTTGGGATGGGCGCCCGAACGGCATCCGCAGTCGCTGCGCCAGCGCTCCACGCCATGGGCGCAGCTCCAGGATGTGTTCGGCTTGATCTCCACCTCCCGCCGCGGCGGGTGCTTTTCAAGAAAGGCGCCGTAGTTGGTGAGGGTTGCCAGATCGTGTGCTTCGATATAATGCAGGGCATAGGCCAGGGCCATGTCGCCGAAGCGGCTGTGATGGCCGTAGCTCTCTCCGTCGGTGGCAATGTGCAGCAGCTGCGGCGTCTTCCGTTCCGCCAGCCCACCGGCCAGACGTTCGGCGAACACCCGGCCGTTCTGGAGCAGCTCTTCAAAAGCCACTGCCTGAGATATAGGGCCGTCGTAAAAAAACAGCGCAATCCGCCGGCCGTCTTCCAGCGTTTGAACATACGCCTCTTTGGGATCGATGCTGCCGTCGGCGACATCCCGCCACGGCGCGTCATCCGCATCGCGCACCCGCCCTGCCTGATATGGACTCAGGATGGTAAATTCGATGCCAAGCCGCGCCAGAATGTCCAGCGTCTCCAGATCCACGGCCGTTTCCGGCAGCCACATGCCTTCGGGACGGCGGCCGAAGCGATGCTCAAAATCCTGAATCCCCCATTTTATCTGGGTCCATTTGTCACGGTGATTGCACAGGGGCAGGATCGAATGATTGTAGGGCTGGGCCAGTGCCGATCCGTGTCCTTCGCAGCGCTGCACACTGTTTTCATCGGCCTTTAAAATCGCCTGGTACACCTCGGGTGAATGCGCTTCCATCCAGGCCAGCAGGGTGGGACCCACGTTAAAGGATATCTTCTCATAGTTGTTGACAATGCGTTCAATGCGGCCGGCATCGTCCAGGATGCGCGAATAGGCGTTGGCGGCATAGCACTCCGCCAGAATACGCTGGTTCCAGTCATGATAGGGATGCGCTGAATCCTGCACTTCGATGCTTTCCAGCCAGGCGTTTTCCCGCGGCGGCTGATAAAAATGGCCGTGGATGCAGATGTATTTTTCTCCCATGCCACTCTCCTCTAATGTGCCGGATCTTGGTCAATGGAGCGCCCAAACACAACAGCGCTGTGGGCGGTCAATGCAAGCTTTATCGAAACGCCGCGATGCGCGGCGACGTGCGCCGCCAGCATGCTTCCCGGCCCCGACCACTTTGTATCGGCGGAATCCAGCCATTTGGACCAGCAGCCGGCCGGCAGCGGCAGCGCGCAGTCGAGAACCGCGGCGCCGAAGTGAAACACGGCGCACACCTCGTCCGCCGGGCCCCGGCGCCGCACCAGCAGCACACGCCCCGCTTCCAGGTGCTGCACCTGCATGTCTGTTTTGCGCAACCGATGCAGGCAGCCGCTCCGCCGTCGCAGGCGCAGCAGGTTTTTATGAAACGCCAAAAGGATCTTGTGACGGCCGCCGCCGGCCAGGGATGGATCCGGACGGGCCATGAAAAATGTATTCTCGTCCTGCGGGTCCGGCGGCGTACCCTCCCACTGAAATCCGGCGAATTCAGCGGCGCGCCCCTTGCGCACCGCCTCTACCAGCGCCGGGTCCGAATGGCTGACAAAATAAGGAAACGGCGCTTTCTCGCCGTATTCCTCCCCCATGAAAAACAAAGGTATATACGGCGCCAGCAGCACCTGCGCGGCGGCCAGCTTCTGCTGTTCAAAGGAAATCAGGGTGGACAGGCGTTCACCCTGCATGCGGTTGCCCACCTGGTCATGGTTCTGGCTGTAAACCACCAACCGCCGCCCGGGAATGTCGCCCGAGGAATTGCCATGTCGGCGGCGGCGGAATCTTGAATAGCCGCCGGAATAGACAAAACCCTCCTTCCAGGCCTTGGCAAGGTCCGCCAGCCGACCGAAATCCTGGTAATAGCCCTGGTTCTCGCCGGTGAGCAGCGTGTGCAGGGCATGGTGAAAGTCGTCGTTCCACTGGGCATCGAGTCCCAGGCCGTTCTCTTTCCTTGTGCGAACGATATTCGCATCGTTCAGAGCGCTTTCGGCGATGCAGTATATACGGCGGTTCTGTATTTCGGCGGCCGCATGGACCGCGCCCGCCAGCTCCTTCAGAAAAGGTCGGGCGGAAAAATCGTATATGGCGTGAACCGCGTCCAGACGCAGAGCGTCGATCTTGAATTCCCGCACCCACTGCAATGCGTTTTCGATGAAAAAGCGCCGCACGGGATCGCTTTCGGGGCCGTCAAAATTAACGGCCCGGCCCCAGAGCGTACGGTAAAAATCGGTGAAATAAGGACCGAATTGTTCCAGGTAGTTGCCTTCCGGCCCCAGGTGGTTGTAGACCACATCCAGAATCAGCGCCATTTTTCGCTGGTGGCAGGCATCCACCAGCCGTTTCAGGGCCAAGGGGCCGCCGTAGCTGTTCTGGACGGCAAAGGGGTATACCCCGTCGTAGCCCCAGTTGCGGCGACCGGGAAACTGGGCAACGGGCATCAGCTCCAGGGCCGTGAATCCGCTGTCTCTCAGCCGATCCAGCTCACCGATCACCGCGTCCAGGGTGCCTGCCGGGGTGAATGTGCCCACATGAATTTCAGAAATTACATAGCGTGACAGGCAAAGGCCCTGCCATTCGTCAGCCTGCCATTTGAAAGCGTCATCCACCACCTGGGAAGGACCGTGAACCCCCTCCGGCTGACAGCGGGAGGCCGGGTCCGGCCATCGCTGAATATGGTTTTTTCCGTTTCGCCCGGGTTTGCCGAGGGCAATGAAATAGCGGCTGCCCGGCGCCACGCCCTCGGCAGTGCCGCAGTAATAGCCGTCTCCCACGGCCTTGAGCGGCTTTGAAGCCTTTCGGGGGGCGACGAGGTGAATCGCTGCGCTGTCGGCGAACGGCGCCCATACGCAAAAACGCACCCGATCGCCGCCCAGGCAACGCGTCCCCGGCAATATTCCTGTCGTCAACGCATTCATGCTGTTTTCGCCCCTGTCAGCCGTCGGTAATAAAGAGCGGTCCGTTGCGCCACACGGGACCAGCTGAACTTTTCTTCCACCCTTTGTTTGGCGGCGGCGCCCATACGGCGGCGCTTTTTCGGATCCTTGAGCAGGGTGTTGACGGCATCGGCCAATGCAGCGGCGTAGCGCTGCGGGTCCTTGGGCTCGGCGTCGGCGGCGGCTTCAAACGGCACCAGAATACCGGTTTCCTGATGGCGCACGACCTCGGGGATGCCGCCGACCGCTGCCGCCACCACCGGCGTTCCGCAGGCCATGGCCTCCAGATTGATAATGCCGAACGGTTCATAAATGGAAGGGCATACAAAAACCGCGGCCCGGGAATACAGAGCGGCGAGATCATCCACAGGAACAGTGCCCCGGTGCCAGATAAGGTCGTTTTCGGTCTGTTGCCGCACCGCCGCGATGCATTCCTGAATTTGACGCCCGATGGTTTTCGTGTCCGGCGTGCCGGTGCAGAGTACGAGCTGCACATCTTTTTCCATGAGCGGCAGGGCGTTGATCAGATGGATCAGCCCCTTCTGCTGCGTAATTCTGCCGACAAACAGGGCAAACGGCCGCTGCGGATCGATGCCGTATCGCTTACGAATGCCATGGCCTTCCCGTGGGCGGAACACGCCGGTGTCGATACCGTTGTAAACGACCTCCACCTTGTCCGCGGCAGACGGGTAAAGATCCTGCACATCTTTTCGCATGGCCGCGGACACGGCGATGATGCCGTCCGCCTTGTGCAGGGCGGTTCTCTCAAGCCAGGTGGTGGCCTGATAGGCGGCGCCCAGCTGCTCTTTTTTCCAGGGGCGTTGCGGCTCCAGGGAATGCAGGGTAAGAACCAGCGGCGCCGGCAGCATGGATCTGAGCAGACATCCGGCCAGGTAGCTGTACCAGGTATGACAGTGGATCAAATCCACGGGTGCCGGCATGCCTGCCATCACCAGGTTGCGGAAAAGAACGTCCAGGAACTTGCCGTGATCCAGCCCCCTGAACAGGTGCGCGCCCGCTTCAATGCCCCTTACGGTTTTCCGCGGGCTGTCTTCCTGCTGCGTGCCGAAGCAGTAAACCGTCAAACGCAGAGATTCATCTTCAAGGTGCAGCAGCGCGCGGCTGAGATGTTGCACATGCACCCCTGCCCCGCCGTAAACGTTGGGGGGATATTCATTGGTCAGCATCAGAATATGCATGCGAGTCACTCTCCCTCAGAAAAAAAACCATTGCCAGGGGCGGCAGCGTCAGGTTCAAAGATGCGTCGAAGCCGTGATAAGGAACGGGGGTTGCCTCCAGCTTGCCTTGGTTCCCCTGATTGCTGCCGCCGTAGTGGCGCGAATCGCTGTTGAGCTTTTCGGACCACACGCTTTCTCCGGGGACGCCGACGCGATAATTGTAGCGCGGGACCGGGGTGAAATTGCAGGCCGCCATCACCGGCGGCGCCGGGGGGGTGCCAAAGCGCAGCAGGGTGAGGCAGGATTGCCCGGCATCGTGGCAGTCGATCCATTCAAAGCCCTCCGGACGGTTGTCGCGGGAATGCATGGCCGGATGCCGGCGGTAAAAGCGGTTCAGGTCCTCCAGCCAGCGCTGCAGCTGCCGGTGACGCGCATCATCGAGAAGGTGCCAGTCCAGGCTGGCGTCGTGGCACCACTCCCGTTGCTGGCCGAACTCCCCCCCCATGAAGAGCAGCTTTTTCCCCGGTTGGGCGTACAAGCAGCCGAACATCAGGCGCAGGTTGGCAAACCGCCGCCACGTGTCGCCGGGCATGCGTGAAAAAAGCGATCCCTTGCCGTGGACGACTTCGTCGTGAGAAAGCGGCAGCACGTAGTTTTCCTGGAAGGCGTAAATCCGTCGAAACGTGAGCTGATGGTGGTGAAAACTGCGGTGGATGGGGTCGTGGGACATGTAATCGAGGGTGTCGTGCATCCACCCCATGTCCCATTTAAAATCGAACCCCAGTCCCCCCAGATGGGTCGGCCGGGACACCTGCGGCCAGGCGGTGGATTCCTCGGCGATGGTCAGGGCCTGCGGATAATGCTGGTGCACCGCCTGATTGAAGCGCCTTAAAAAAGCGATGGCATCCAGATTTTCTCTGCCGCCGAAGGCATTGGGAACCCACTTTCCGGGCCGGCGGGAATAGTCCAGGTACAGCATGGATGCCACGGCATCCACCCGAAAGCCGTCCACGTGATATTTGTCCAGCCAGAACAAGGCGCTGCTGATTAAAAAACTGCGGACCTCGTTGCGGCCGTAATTGAAGATGATGCTGCCCCAGTCCGGATGGACGCCCTGGCGTCGATCCGCATGCTCGAACAGGCAGGTGCCGTCGAAATATCCCAGGCCGTGTTCGTCGGATGGAAAATGGGAGGGAACCCAGTCCAGAATCACACCGATGCCGTTTAAATGGAGCTGATCGATCAAAAACATGAAATCCTGGGGGCTGCCGTAGCGGCAGGTGGGGGCGAAATAGCCCAGGCACTGATATCCCCAGCTGGCGTAAAAGGGATGTTCCATGACCGGCAGAAACTCGACGTGCGTAAATCCCATCTTGAGCAGATAGGCCACCAGCTTCGGCGCCATTTCACGCCAGTTCAAAAAACGGTTGTTTTCCTCCGGCACCCGCATCCAGGAACCGGCGTGCATTTCGTAGATGCTGATGGGCGCCTCGCGACCGTTGGCACGGCGGCGCTCCTGCATCCAGGCCTTGTCTGACCATTCATAGGATAAATCCTGGACAACCGAGGCCGTCCGCGGGGGATGCTCGGCGAAAAAGGCGAACGGATCGGCCTTGTCCACCCGGTATGCCTGGTAGCGGGACGTGATGTGATACTTGTATGCGACTCCGGTGCCGATGCCATCCACAAAACCCGTCCAGATGCCCGAATCGCCATGCGGGGCCAGCGGATGGGCTTCTTTGTCCCAGCCGTTGAAGGATCCGATGAGGGACACCTTGACGGCATTGGGGGCCCACACGGCAAAATGGACGCCCTCCTGTCCGCTGCATGAAACCGGATGGGCCCCCAGCTTCTCATACAGCCGAAAGTGGCTGCCTTCATTGAACAGATGACAGTCCTGCGGGGACAGGAGGTTTTTTTTGGTTTCCATACGTTCCTGATCTGCACTGTTTCCGCCGGTGATTTTGTTTTCCGTCACCTTGTCTTTCCTTTCCTTGGCCGCCCGCCGTTGCTCAATCCTGCCGCCCGGCGGGGGCCGCCGTTGTCAGAAGCTGTTCCAGGCCTTCGATGGGGATGCGGATCCATTCGGGGCGGCTGTCCAGCTCATATCCGATTTCATAAACGGCTTTTTCCATCAGCATGGTATCCAGAAGCAGTTCGAATTCCCGGCCGCCGGCGGGCAGAAAACCGCCTTCTGCGGCGCCGGCCTGGTAATGCTGCAAAAAGGCGGCCCCGATCCACTGATACCAGTCATCCGCCCAGGTTTTCATGACGGGGATGTCTTCCGCGTGGAATACACCGCGCAGCGTCTCATTGTGCAGGGCATAGTGGGCGGCATAGTGGAAGGAGCGCAGCATGCCGGCCACATCGTAGAGCGGACAGCGTTTAATCCGGCGTTCGCTGACCGGACGCGCCGGTTCTCCCTCGAAATCGATGATCACGAAATCCCGGCCGGTGTACAGCACCTGCCCCAGGTGATAGTCACCATGGCAGCGGATCCGCCAGGCATTGATTTTTTCCCCGGTGAGCGCCGCAAAACGTCCGAGCACTTCGTCTCTGCGCGCCAGAATGCGATCCGCCGCTGTTTTGGCGGCCGGCGGCAGTTCCGCGGCGCGCGCTTTGAGCCGGGTGAAAACCCTTCCTGCCAGCGATCGCATGGATTGGTAAAGCGAACGCTGATAGAGTCTGGTAAAGCGTTCCGGTGTAAAGGCCGGATCCCGGCTTTCCGACGCCAGCACCGTGTGCAACTGGGCGCTGCGCTCGGCCAGGAGCCGCACCGATTCCAGATAGACATCCAACCGATCGACGACTTCAGGGGGAATGGTTTGCTGTGCCAGACGGGCCGGACTCGTGGCCGGACGCGCGGGGGCGGCCACCTTCCCTTTTGTTTCCAGCAGGCTTTCAAAATAATGGCAGAGCTGGTTCACGGTGTATTCCCAGGCATCGCCCTGGTTGCTGACGTAGGTTTGTAAAACCGCCAGAGTGGCCGGCGCCGCATCGGTGCGGTCGTATTCCAGGATGCCCGCCACCCGTGGCAGATGCTTGAATCCCCTGCGCATCAGAAAGCGGCTGATTTCAAGATCCGGATTCACGCCTGGCTGCAGCTGCCGGAACATTTTCAAAATAAAGCGATCCGCGAAGACAACCGAGGTGTTGCTCTGCTCGGCTTTCAGCAGGCTCACCTCGTCACAGCCGATGGTTTCCGCGCGCAGGGTCTTGCGTCCGCCGACCGGTGCCGCGGTCATTTTGCCGGACTTTCCCCTGGCGGCGCCGCGGCGTGACATCATCTCGAACAATAAACAACCGAAGGCGGGAAGGTAAAACGCGTCCACCAGCAGTCCTTCCTTCGTGCCGCTGCGGTTTCTGGCGCGCGCAAGCACGGCGCGGGGCGCTTTCTGGACAAGTTCCTCGGCCCGCGCATCGGTCGCGAGCGCCAGGGGCAGAATGTAGCAGGTATCCGCCCCGTCGAGGGTGGCCACGTCCAGCAGCACCAGCAGGGCTTCAATGGAATGCCCCCGCAGGGGGATCGCCTCGCGGATGGAGACGCTCTTGATGCGGTGGCTTTTTGCGGCAAACCAGCGCCGCCCCTGAATATACGTCTGCAGCCGCTGCGACAGGCGCACCGGCAGGCGGCCGTCAAACAGCGTTTCCCAGCGCCGCTGGAACGTAAAGACCGGCGGCGGAGCGTTTTCGGTTTCCGCCGACCCGTCCCGGGGCGTGTACAACTCGTGTTCGGGGCGTAAAATAAACCAGAAAAAGGAATGCGGTCCCAGGGTCAGACGATACGGCGCCGCATCTATCACCGGAAAGGGCGTGTTGCCGAAAATTTCCACCGGTACCTTGCCGCCGTGGTCGGCCAGATCCAGCTCCACGAACTGCGCATAGCGTGACAGATTGACGACCACCAGGATGCACTGGGCTTTAAAAATGCGCAGATAGGCCAGAATGTGGCTGTTCTCCGGATACAGCAGCTGAAGGCAGCCGCGGCTGAACGCCTTGATGCGGCTTCGCAGGGTAATCAGGCGGCGCATCCACCACATGAGCGAATGCCGATTGCCGGCCTGGCTTTCCACATTGACCACTTCGTAATGATATTCCGGATCGATGATCACGGGCAGGTATAATTTCTGGGGATTGGCCAGAGAAAAACCGGCGTTGCGATCCGGGCTCCACTGCATGGGCGTGCGCACGCCGTTGCGGTCGCCCAGATAAATATTGTCCCCCATTCCGATTTCATCGCCGTAATAGATAATCGGTGTGCCCGGCAGAGAAAACAGCAAACCGTTCATCACCTCGATGCGCCGGCGGTGATTGCCCAACAACGGGGCCAATCGTCTGCGGATGCCCAGATTGAGGCGCATGCGCGGATCTTCCGCATAAACGCGGTACATGTAGTCGCGCTCCTCGTCGGTGACCATCTCCAGGGTCAACTCGTCGTGGTTGCGCAGAAAAATCGCCCACTGGCTGGATTCCGGAATCGGCGGCGTCTGTTCGAATATATCGGTGATCGGATAACGGTTTTCCATGTGCAGCGCCATGTACAGCCGCGGCATGAGCGGGAAATGAAAACTCATGTGGCACTCGTCGCCCTCGCCGAAATACGCCACCGCATCTTCCGGCCACTGGTTGGCTTCCGCCAGAAACATGCGGCCGGGATGGCGTTCGTCGACATGCGCACGCAGCTTTTTTAAAAAAGCATGTGTTTCCGGCAGATTTTCGCAGTTGGTCCCCTCGCGTTGATACAGGTAGGGAACGGCATCCAGCCGCAGGCCGTCCACACCCATTTTCAGCCAGAAATCGAGCGACTTTACCACGGCCTGACGAACGCGGGGATTTTCAAAATTCAGATCCGGCTGGTGGGCGTAAAACCGGTGCCAGTAATAGGCACGGGCCACCGGGTCCCAGGTCCAGTTGCTGCTCTCGTAGTCCTGAAAAATGACGCGCGCTTCGGCATATTTTTGGGGTGTGTCGCTCCACACATAGAAATCACGCCACACACTTCCGGATCCGGCGCGCCGGGCACGCTGAAACCAGGGATGCTGATCGGAAGTGTGATTGATGACCAGTTCGGTGATGACCCGTATGCCCCGCTCGTGCGCACTGCGCAGGAAGGCTTTGAAATCGCGCAGCCTGCCGTAGTTGGAATGGACATTGTTGAAATCCGCGATATCGTAGCCGTCGTCCCGCAAAGGGGAAGGATAAAAGGGCAGCAGCCACACGGCGGTGACACCCAGGTCCTGAAGGTAGTCGAGCTTCTGCCGCAGCCCGCGGAAATCCCCCATGCCGTCTTTGTTGCTGTCCCAGAAGGTTTTGACGTGCAGCTGATAAATGACGGCGTCTTTGTACCAGAGCGGATCCTGCTGTCGACTGTCGTGTTGCATCGGTTGTTTCGTCTTCTGCGCGGGGCGGCGCCTGCCTGCCAGACGGCATTCCCCCCGTCGTTTGCGTTCCTGTTTTACATGAAATATTCAAAATCGTGCTCGGAGCGCAGGTGTTTGCGGATGCGAAAAATCTGCACCGGCATCACCTGCGGGTCGAGCGACAGATAATTATGGTCTGTGTGCCAGAGATAGCGCGCATCGCCGATCAGTTCATGCATCTGGAAGGGCTGGTCCGGGTCCAATCCCAATTCCCGGTGCGGCAGCTGGACCCAGGCGGAGTGGATGTGATGGGGGTCCAGGTTCACGGCGACCAGGATGACATTATCGAGATTCCGGTCGGTTTTGCTGAAACAGATGATGTGTTCGCTGTCCACGCTATGAAAGGTCAAGCGCCGCGTCTGCTGCAGGGCGGGGTTTTCCCTGCGGATGCGGTTGATGCGCCGGACGACGCTTTTGATGTTCCCCGCCCGATTCAAATCCCAGAAGCGGATCTCGTACTTTTCGGAATTCAGATAGGCTTCGCTGAACGGTGCCTGGGTCTGGTTTTCGCAGAGTTCAAACGCCGGGCCGTAGATGCCGTAATTTGAAGAAAGGGTGGCCGCCAGCGCCAGCCGCACGACAAACGCTGCACGGCCGCCGATCTGAAGATATTCGGGCAGAATATCAGGCGTGTTGGGCCAGAAATTGGGCCAGAAAAATTCCGCCAGCGGCGTTCGCGTCAACTTCACGAGATAGTCTTCGATTTCCGGCTTGCGGTTGCGCCATGTAAAGTAGGTGTAGGACTGAGTGAATCCGCTCTTGGCCAAACGATACATGGTTTTGGGGCGGCAGAAGGCTTCGGCCAGAAAAATGACCTCCGGGTGCCGTCTGCGAACGCTGTCGATCAGCCACTCCCAGAACCGCAGTGGTTTGGTGTGCGGATTGTCCACCCGAAAAATGCGGATGCCCTTTTCGATCCAGAAGTACACCACCGCCAGCAGCGTTTGACAGAGCGCTTCCGCATGGCTGGATTCAAAGTCAAAGGAAAATATGTCCTCGTATTTTTTGGGCGGGTTCTGGGCGTACTGGATGCTGCCGTCCGGCCGCCGGCGAAACCACTCCGGATGGTCCTTTACAAAAGGATGGTCCGGACTGCATTGAAAAGCGATGTCCATGGCGATTTCGATCTCGCGGCCGCGGGCCGCTTCGATCAGCTTGATGAAATCCGCCATCGTGCCCAGCTGCGGATGGATCTCGCAATGACCGCCCTTTTCCGAACCGATGGCCCAGGGGCTGCCGGGATCACTCGCGTCAGCCGGGATGGTGTTGTTCTTGCCCTTGCGCTCCGTTTTTCCGATGGGATGTATCGGCGGCAGGTAGAGGACATCGAACCCCATATCCGCAATATCGTCCAGCCGGTCGATGCAATCCTGAAACGTACCGTGCATACCCGGTATTGCGGCGCAGGAGCGCGGGAACATTTCATACCAGGCGCTGAACCGCGCCCGCAGCGGCACCTGAACAACTTTCAGTGGCGGGTCGTATTCGATCCGGCCGGTCTTGTCCGGGTAAGCGTCCATCAGCCGCTGCAGCTCCGGCGAAGCCGCCAGCTGCATCTTGTCCAGCATCCGTTCGCTGGATCGGAGAAAATCGGCTTTTTTGTGCAGGGCAAGCGTTTCTTCCTCCTCCGTCGCCCTTTCGGCGGCGGCGGCCACCAGCGCCGCTCCCTCCAGCATTTCCAGCGCAAGCGTCTGGCCGGCGCCGGCTTTTTTCTCCACAATATCGCGCCAGGTGCGGAAGCGGTCAATCCAGGCCTGCAGCGTATACACATACATTCCCCCGTCACCCACCCGGAATGTCGACCGCCATTTGTCGTTTCCCACCGCCTGCATGCGCCGGCGCCGCCATTCCTGCCGTCCTTGGGCACGATACAGCAGTTCAGCGGCCAACCGGTCATGTCCGTCGGCGAAAATGTCGGCCTCCACCCGCACCGTTTCCCCCACCGTCCGTCGGATGGGGAATCGGCCGCTGTCGATGCATGGAGTTACATTTTCGATAATGATCCGTTCGGTCTTGGATTGCATCGGATACGCTCCATTTCATTTACGCCGGTTGCTTTCGACGGCTTGCCTTTACCTTTCCACGGAAAGATATTGGTTCGGGTCCGGGACAAGTCCGACTTCAGGGGGAAGTATAAAAGCCAACACCCCGCTTCCCGCAATACAGCATCAGCCGTATTTTGAACGTCCGCCACCCTACCATGCACCAGTTGGCATTTAGCGGTCAGCCATTGGCTGTCGGCTGTTCCCCGTTCATGTGAATGTACTCGTGCGCGTGCAAGGATCTTTTATTTTTTCCAACTTCCCACTTGTTAACGGCATTGGTACCGGCTGTGCGTCCATTCAATGGTCCCTAAGCCAGAGGACCTTGCGGCCAGCAACCGAGCACGTGCACGAGCACGTTTACGTGTACGTGCGCGAAAACGTTCACGGCGGGGGCAATTCAAAATTCATCATTCAAAATTGCTTTTCCCTTGGATCCTTAAAATACACAATATCCCCTATTGTATAAAGCCATGCACAGGTCATATAATACTTGTGCAGCACAGCGAAGTGGATATGATCCAAAACGGCAAAGACAAAGGAAAGGAGGAAGTCATGCGTTTTGGCACAATAAAAAGCACCGGCCTGCCGTTAACGGCATTCCTGTTGGCGGCGGTTCTTGTTTCCAGCAGTGCATACAGTGCGCAGACGCGCACGATGATAGGTGAACTTACGCATGTCAACACCCGTTATGACACCGTGGTCGTTGAAGTGCCCGTGGGCGAAGAGCTGTTTACCGTCGCCGGTACAGTGGCATCCGATGCAAAGATCCGCAAAAACGGCCAGCCTGCAGGGCTGGAAGCCTTTGAAAAAGGAGAAACCGTAAAAGTGATCTGGCACACCGTTGACACCGGCCACGCCATCGACGGGCTCGTGTATCCCGTCGACCGATAGCCGCGTGTGCGGCATCACCGCGAAAAACGAAAACATATGCCAAAAAACCACCAGCGCGCCATTTTCGAAGCCATGCAGGTACCGGGGTTCTACCCGCATGCGGTCGACGCGGTTGAGGAGATCGAAACCCACATTTCCAGGGTGTTTCTGGCCGGGGATTATGTGTACAAGGTCAAGAAAGCGGTCGATTTCGGTTTCCTTGACTTCAGCTCACTGGAAAAGCGGCGCTATTTCTGCGATCAGGAGGTGATGCTGAATCGACGTTTGGCGCACGATGTCTACCGTGGCGTCGCGGCGATCCGTCTCGGGGAAAAAGGCTACACTCTCGACGGCAACGGAGACCGCATCGTTGAATACGCCGTTCAAATGCGGCGCCTGCCGTCCTCCCGCACCATGGAACATCTATTGCAGGAAGACGCCCTCGATGCAGGGGATCTCAAGGACCTGGGGCGTCTTCTGGCGCACTTTTACCAAAACGCCCGCACCGGAGCGCACATCGATGAAATCGGTTCGTGGGAAACGGTCCGACGCAACTGCCGTGAAAACTTCGACCAGTTGAAGCCCTTTGTCGACCGGTGGATTGATGCGCGAACCTACGAAATCGTCCGCGCATCCACATACGCCTTTTTAAACCGCCGCAGGCCGCTTTTTGCCAAGCGTCTGCAAGAAGGCCGGGTGTGCGACGGCCACGGCGACTTGCGCAGCGATCACATCTATTTCACCGACGCGGGCATTCGAATCATCGACTGCATCGAATTCAACGAACGCCTGCGCTTCGGGGACAGCAGTTCCGATCTGGGTTTTCTGGCCATGGATCTCGATTTTCAGGGTTACAGCGAAGCGGCGGCGACGGTGCTGGAAGCCTACATTCAGCACAGCGGCGACGATGAAGTGCCACTATTGATCAATTTCTACAAATGCTATCGCGCCCTGGTGCGGGCCAAGGTTCACTGTCTTACGCTCAAGCAGGCCGGCGCGGATCCTGAAGATGCGCCCGATCCCCACCGCGCCATCGATCGCCATGTAGCACTGGCGTTTGACTACGCCGTCGATTTTATTCGGCCGACCCTGTGGATCGTGTGCGGCTTGATCGCCGCCGGCAAAAGCACGCTGGCACAGGCGCTGGCGGAAAAGCGCAACGTTCGCCTGCTGCGCAGCGATCAAATCCGCAAACAGTTGTTCACCGACGACCCTGAACAGAGCCGAACGGCGGCCTTCGGCGCCGACATCTATTCCCCCCACGCCACTGCGCTGACCTACGCCCATATGCTTGAACAGGCGCAGCAGGAGATCGAAAAAGGAGCTTCGGTGATTCTGGACGCCACGTTCAGCCAACGCAAATGGCGCACGGAAGCCCGCCGGCTGGCCGCGGACACCGATGCCAACATTGTTTTCATTCAGTGCACCGCCGCCGAAGCGGTTTTGAAAAGGCGTCTGAGAGATCGCGATTCACAACCGTCCCGATCCGATGCGCGACTGCAGCACTACGCGGCATTTAAAGCGGATTACGAACCGCTGGATGACATTCCGTCGGATCATCTCATTTCCATAGATACCGCCTTGCCGCTGCAGGAAGGATTGCGCCGCATCATGGCATCGGACTTTTTGCTGATGTCCCGGCACCGCGGCCGCTAGCGTTTTCCTTTGGTCCTGTTTCGCTTTACCCGGCAACGCCAGTTTTCATGTCCACCATATCAAGGAGAAGGTAATGAACGAAAAAAAGACGGTCGTCATTGCGGAAGACCACACCATCCTTCGCGAAGGACTCAAATCCATGATCAATGCCGGCGGTGATCTGGAAGTCGTCGGAGAGGCTGAAGACGGCCTCAAGGCCATTCGCCTGGTGAACAAAAAGATGCCGGATGTGGTTCTGCTGGATCTGAGCATGCCGAAAATGGGCGGCTTGTCCGTGATCAAGGAAGTCGCCGGTTCGTATCCCGAGATCAAAATCGTGGTGTTGACCATGCACGCGGAGGAAGAATATGCGCTGGAGGCCTTTAAATCCGGCGCCCACGGCTACTGCCTCAAATCCTCAAGCCACAAGGAACTGCGTTTTGCCATCAAAAGCGTACTGGAAGGCAAACGGTATGTCAGCCCGGAAATCTCCGAAAAAGTACTGGAAGGCTACCTTGAAAGCCGTAAACGGCTCAAGGAAAAAACATCCTGGGAAACGCTGACCCAGCGCGAAATTGAGGTGCTGAAACTGGTCGGCGAGGGCTATCGCAACAAGGAGATCGCCGATTTTCTGTGCATCAGCATTAAAACCGTCGAAAAACACCGGGCCAATATCATGCGCAAGCTGGACTTGCACAACGCCTCCGCCCTGACCGTTTATGCCGTGGAAAAGGGACTGGTGGTGAAGTAATAATAATTTTGAATTTTGAATTTTGAATTGTCTCTGTACGCCTCATTTGCATGAAATTTTGTTAGGATCGTTGAGAGCGTTGAGATCGTTGGGTTTGCTTTTTGTCGACGAAGCGTCATTCCGGCGCACGCCGGAATCCAGTAAAACCGGGGACTTATTTTTCTTCCGCCTTGACCGGCCTCCGAGCACGTGCGCATGCACGTGCTCGGTTTTTTTCATGTGCATTGCCTTTGCAACCATCGACCAAGATCCCAAGGCGAGCGATGTTCTTGATTACATGAATCATGGAATAAACCGCTGACAGCGAATGGCCGGCAGCATTCCATCGTTCCCAACGTTCCCAACATTCCCAACGCTCATAACGTTCTCAACGATTCTACCTAACGGCGATCACTCTCTTCATAGTAGCCCCGGTATTCATAACCGCTGGCCAGCTCCAGACGGGCCTTGACGCTTCGGGCGCCGCCCTGGAACGCGTTATCAACCGCACT
>Ga0180434_10001737_pt1 | contig 30576 bp, 19 predicted proteins | sample SS_ome_7_FD_132453 | JGI IMG/M metagenome (GOLD analysis project Ga0180434, IMG submission 132453) | Hypersaline lake sediment archaeal communities from the Salton Sea, California, USA - SS_1_D_2 metaG | ecosystem: Environmental > Aquatic > Non-marine Saline and Alkaline > Hypersaline >... | reverse complement strand
GCAATCTCGACCATGGGCGCCACGGGGACAAGTGGGACCGGGCCGAGGCTATCTCGGTGCAGGCCCGAGAGGGCGTTTTGGCAGACCTGAAGGCATACCGCCCGCGTTGGAAGTCCTGGATTTAACCGAAGAGCAGAAGACCGCGATTGAGGCAATCCGCGAGAAGGCAAGAGCGGATGCCGCAGCGGCCGAGACTCGCGAGGCAAGGCGTGAAATTATGCAGTCGGCCCACGAGGAAATACTGGCTTTTCTGACGGATGAGCAGATCGAGGCTTTGGAGCAGTTGCGGCCGAGAGCTCCCTGGGGACGAGGCGGACCGGGCCGAGGCCGTTGGTAGTTTGTCTTAAGCAGTAAAATTTAGATTTACAAGCCGGGGGCGCAAGCCGATAGAACAACCGCCCCCGGCTGTATTTTTCAGCAGGATTGATTGTCATTGTGGCCCGGCCGGCCCGGCGGCGTTTCTGACGCAGCGGAAGCCGTAGATATCGTAACCGAAGCAGACGTCCGCATAGCCGGGATTTTCATTATAGCGATAGGCCGAGCTGCAGCTTTCGGCGCTGAATTTCCACGCCCCGCCCCGCAGCACCTTGGTTTCGCCGGTCTCGGGGCCTCTCGGATTTTCTTTGGGGCTTTCCTGGTAGTAGTCCACCTTATAAAAATCGTTGCACCATTCCCAAACGTTGCCGTGCATGTCATATAATCCCCAGGGATTCGCCGGCTTACCGCCGACCGGCCGGGGTTTTCCGCCGGAATTGTCCTCGTACCAGGCGTAGGCCTTCAGCTTCGATGCATCGTCGCCGAAGAAATACGTCGTTGTGGTTCCGGCCCGGCAGGCGTATTCCCATTCCGCTTCGGTGGGCAGCCTGTAGCCGTTCGCGGCGAAATTGCATTTCCACGTGTTCAAATCGTAGCAGGCCTGGAGCCCCTCGGCCTCGGAGCGGGCGTTGCAGTATCTTACCCCGTCGGACCAGCGCATCTGCTCGACCGGATTAGTTTTGCCCTTCCAGCGTGAAGGATTGTCACCTATGAGTTTTTCATATTGCTCCTGGGTAACCGGGTGCGTATCGATATAGAACGCGCTGAGAGTAACCTCGTGGGGCGGAGCGTCTATCTCATCATCGCTGCCCATGATGAACGTCCCGGCCGGAATCAGGACCATTCCGGTTTGTGATTCGGTCGTTGTTTTTGATTGGCTCTTTGTTTCGCTCGATGTCTCGTCCGGGGACTTGCGGCTGCAGCCCTGGAGCAGGGCGATGGTTCCTGTTAATAAAAGTGCTGCTAAAATATAATGTTTCATGATTTTCAGTTTCCTGATTTTGTGCCGTCGTTCTTAAAGATTACAGTTTCAATAGTTCGCCCATATCTCGTAGCCGTCGGCGTATCGAAGGCATTTCGTGCAGCGAGTTCTGATCTGCCGGGCTATTGCAACGGCCTTCGGTGAACTTATGCCGCCGTAGCCGGCTTCCTGAAAGAGCTTCCTGGCTATCCTGTGACACTGGGCGACAAGATCGTCCTGAGCCCCGCCCATCCGTCTCCATTTCATGCTGAGTTCTTCGTAGGCCGGCAGGTTTCCCGGCTGCTTTTTTCGAGTCAGGGCTTTGGTCTGCCGGGCCAGTTCGTCGGTGTATTGCAGGCTCATGATAAGCTCTTTTTTGCTGTTATATTCCTGCGGAATTTCCTGCACGATTTCTTCCATCCGGTCGAGGTATGATTTCAGATCGGGAGCGGATTTTCGCGTCTTGTTCAGAAATTCCATCGTGTCACGAGCTAAGTCCCGATATTCGTCGATTCTATTCATGTGCTGCGTGACGAAAAAGACCATATCACCGATCGCCCCCTCGACGTAATCTTTCTTCTGCACTTCCTGGCCGGCGTCGAAGACGGCCTGTATCGCTTCGGTGCAGCCACACGTGCAGGCGCGTCGAACGCCTTCGCCGCCCCTTCTGTGATGAGTTCGCAGCTTGCGGCCCGGCAGGTCGAGTATCGCATCGCTCATCTGCCTGCCCAGCGTGGCCTTCATGATATCGACGGGGGCGAAAACCGCCGCGGGAGTATCTTTCCTCTCTAAAAAGTAGATGATCGATTCTCCCTTGGGCGGTATTTTCTTGCTGAGACGATAAGATGCGTTATCACTGCTGAACCAGACGGGGTAGGTATAGTGACCTATTACGCCTCGCCAGATTTTGTCTTTGGATTCTCTGAAAGTATAAGTGGTCTGCACCCGGCCTTCGGAAAGCTGTGTAATCCATTTTGCCCGGAAGGGTCTTTTCCAGTCGATTGTGACATCTTTTTCCAGATAAGTGGGCTTCAAATCTTCTTTGTGCCAGATACCCGGCGCGCTCGGTATTGCCAGATACAGACTCTTGCCGTCGTTGTCAAAGTCAATGGATTCGACGAGGCGAGGTTCCTGCCGATTATCGCCCAGCACAAGTTTCGTTTGTTGGTTACCCTTGGGCCAGGTGACAACCAGCATATCGTTTTGGCCCGCGAGCAATCCCACGAGAAGATTCTCCGAAGGAACGTAAAGGGTGTCGGCCGAAGTGTAATCGCCGGGGCTGAATATAAGATCGTCGCCAATGAAGCTCGGTACGATTGCGTGTTCAATTGGGCTGATGAGGCTTATGCCCTTGATGTTTCCACCCGGCTTGATATCGACAATCCCGAGCCTGTCGAATGCAATGACGGCCGACAGATTTTTTCCTTCGCCGGAGAAAGTTACTTCCAGCGCTGCATCCTGGCCGGTATTCTGCAAAATCGAGCAGTGTGTAATTCTTGCCGGCCCGCCTTTGAGTTCAAGAGGTACGAACTCCAGCTTTTTGGTTTTTGAATTTCCTTTCGAGTAGATGATAACACGGCCTTTGTTCGAATAAAACACCGCGGCCAAGTGCTCGTTTTCCACCACAACATCTCCGCTGAAAGCGTATTCCCGGCCGTAATAGCCCGGATCCGAAGATGCAGCCGCCGGGTCGCGTTCGAGTGTCAGAAGGTTCGTGGGGACAGGCTTCCAACTGCTTCTATTGCTCAAATCAACTATATCGTCAAAAGCCGACATCGTATCCCATATCAGCGTATTCGGCGTTTTTTCCTCACCGCCCGCTGCCGGGATGCCCATGCCCGTTACCAGCAGAAAAATCATCGCCGTCTTCCATAAAGACAATCCATAGCTGCCAACGCCTCGATCGAACTTCATAACGTATTTCCCTTTCCGAATTTATCGTTTCTCAGGTGAAGAGCCGGAATATCCCGAATGCAGGACATTGCGAAACTCATGAGCATTATAAACAGGATATAATACCAAATTTGCCCTTAAAATTACACATAATAGTTTGCGTTATCTTCCTGAAGTTGGGATTGATTAGGTGTCCTGTGCGATGTATAATTGCTGTGCCGAAACAGTAAGTAATTATAAGGCCAAAATTCATCTGTGAAACGCTATGATTTCGAAGGAAAACAAGCCGTTATCAAATCGCATTATATGAGATATTTAAAGGAGATTGCAGTGAAAGTTACAGGCAAAAATATGAGAAACAGCGTGCTTCTTACGGCACTGACTATAATCATCCTTGTGCCGATAGTGCAGGCCGGCCAGGCGGGTAAGAGCCCGGTAAAGGTTTTTATATTGGCGGGTCAGTCGAATATGGAAGGCCAGGGCATAATTAAGATTGATCCCAAAAGGAACGAAGGAAAGGGCAGTTTAGAATATTTAGTCAGAGATCCCGCCGGGGCGGAGCGATACGAACATCTCATCGACGGTGACGGCCGGTGGATTGTACGTGATGACGTCTGGATATGGTATTTAGGACGTAAGGGAGGTCTTACCGTCGGCTATGGGGCACGGAAAGACAGGATAGGCCCGGAGCTCCAGTTCGGGCACTTTCTCGGCGATTATTTCGATAACCAGATCCTGCTTATTAAGACTGCGTGGGGCGGCAAGTCTCTGGCAAAGGATTTCCGTCCGCCGAGCTCCGGAGGGCAGGTTGGGCAATACTATACTGAGATGATCGAACATATTAAGGATGTGCCGGCCAATCTCAAGGAGCACTTCGGTCAATATGATGGCCGGGGCTACGAGCTGGCGGGTTTCGGCTGGCATCAGGGTTGGAACGACCGCGTCAATCAGGCTTTTAATGACGAATACGAAGAGAACCTCGCAAATTTTATCCGTGACGTCCGCAGGGATTTGGGCGTAAAGGACCTGCCGTTTGTTATTGCCGAGACGGGGATGAGCGGACATAAGGAAAAACATCCTCGGGCGCTTTCGTTGATGCGTGCCCAGGCTGCGGTCGCTGAATACGAGGAGTTTAAGGGCAACGTGGCATTTGTCGGGACCAAGGATTGCTATCGGCCGAAGGAAATTTCGCCGTCGGGCCAGGGGTACCACTGGAACACTAACGCCGAAACTTATTTCCTTATAGGAGACGGCATGGCCAAGGCCATGAAGAAACTTTTGGTCGAACAGTAAAATTAAATCAACGAGTGCCGTTTGTATTTGTAATGAAGATTTTCAGCGGAACCAATAAGGTAAGGCATTTGGAAATATTAGGAGATATGCATCGTGAGAAACCAGTTTATGTTAAAAGCCGCTTCATTGCTTTCAGTAATTTTATTATGCGAGGGTATTTATTGTTCTGCTTGCCGGGCGGCTCTTAAAGGAGGCTGTGCGAAGGTGAATATCACGCCGCCCGTAGGGGCCTGGCTTTCGGGATACGGCGGCCGGGATAAACCGAGCGAAGGTGTAGTAGACGAGCTTTACGCCAGGGCACTGGTTCTCGATAACCGCAGCAATAGCATAGCGATAATTTCGGTCGATCTGTTGTGGATCCCGCTTGAGATGACCAGTCAGGTGCGAGAGATACTGACCGATAAGATCGGCATACCCGAACAGAATATCCTGATTTGCGCGACACATATTCATTTCGGGCCGAAGATTTATAGCGAAACTAAACTCGGGCCGGAAGTCTCGGATAATACGGTTGACTACTCTTACGTTCAGACCCTCGTCAAGAAGATAACGGACTCTGCATTCCTCGCACACAAGAGGATGGAGGACGTGAAAATCGGCGCCGCCAGGGGCGATATTCCCGAGATCGTATATAACCGCCGGCCCACAAGAGCCGACGGCAGTGTGCAGACGACATTCACCCTTCCTTTCGAAGTCACGACCACGAGGACAATACAGCGAAGCCCGGACGGCACTGTGAGTGTCACGTTTACTTTTCCGCCGGAAAAGCCTGGATTGACATTCGGCCCGGTCGATCCGGAAGCCTGGGTGCTCAGAATAGAAAACACCGAAGGTCAAATCATCGGCTCGATGGTCAATTTTGCCTGTCACGCCGTCAGCGGCAGCACATTTGCCGACTGGTTCTATTCAATCTCAGCCGATTATCCCGGCGAGACAATGCGGGTTGTCGAGCAGCTCGAAGGGGGCGTCTGCCTGTTCACCTCCGGCACGGCCGGCGATATCGTCCCGCTCCGGCGGGGCAGAAAGCCTCGCTATGAAATCGGCAGGGCCCTGGCGGGCGAAGCCGTCCGGCGGCTCCAGTTCGTTCAGACCTCCGGCGACATCGATATAGCGGCGATGATACGGGAAGTAAAGCTGCCTTTAAGGCAGGATCTCTCGCCGGACAGCATTATCGCCCCCGACAAAGACAAGACGCATCTGACTACTGAGATTCAGGTTCTCAGACTCGGCGACGTTTATATCCTCGGACTGCCCGGCGAGGTTCTTGTGGAAGTCGGGCTCGATATAAAGAAAAAGGCGGGCATTCAGAACCTTATTATCACCGCGCTGAGTAACGATACTATCGGCTACGTCTGCCACAGCCAGGCGTACGAGCAGGGCGGTTACGAGGCGGACTCCGGCACCAATCTGGCGAAAGGCGCCGGCGAGTTAATTGTAGATCATGCCCTGGAACTTCTCTCTCAAGTGAAGGTTCAACGGTAATTATATCGAGCTTAGTTTATCGCGGTTCTCGTAAACTTTGATTATAGCGTCGGCAATGTTGTCCATGTCACCTTTATCCGCGAGCAGCGGGCCTGAAGCCCAGATCATGACCATTTCCTTGCAGACCTGGTCGCAGACCGGGCACGGGACCTGCCGGCGATATTCTTCGAGTCTCTGCCGCGAGAACATTTTCTTATAGACCGGCTGGCCCAGGATGTGCTCTATCCACGGTTCGCGGTGCAGTCCCTTTGCGATGTACGGGCTGAGACCGACTCCCTCGGCGGCGACTGCCTTGAGAAATTTGCTGCGGTCGGCGTCGTTGAAGTGCTCCTTTCGATAGCTCATTGGGTAGAGGTACCACGAGCCGCTGTTCGTGCCGTCATAGAGTTTCTGCGGACGGATGCCCGGTACGTCTTTGAGCCTTGAGGTAAGATGGGCGGCGTTTTCGTTGCGGCGTTCGAAGCGTTCGATGATGCCGGGCCACTGGCCGAGCAGGGCGGCCGCTTCGAATTCATTCATGCGGTACTTCGGCCCGGCTACCTCCGTGACGCCCCGGCGGGATGTGCCGTGATTGTGGATGGTATAGCACTTGTCCATCAGTTCTTCGTCGTTTCCGATAACGGCGCCGCCTTCGCCGCAGGCGATGGTCTTGCTCGATTGAAAGCTGAAGCATCCGACGTCGCCGATAGTGCCGAGCTTCCTGCCCCGGTGCTCGGCAAGATGCGCCTGGGCGGCGTCTTCGATGACTTTCAGATTGTGCTTTTTCGCAATGGCCATGATTGCGTCTATATCGCATGGCTGACCCATCATGTGCACCGGCATAATAGCTTTGGTGTTCTCAGTAATCCGCCGCTCGACATCTGCCGGATCGAGCTGGAAGGAGTCGCGGTCAAGGTCGGCCAGAACCGGCAGAGCCCGGGCCGACAGAATCGAGGCAATCGTCCCCGGGTCGGTATAGGGCGATGTGATGACTTCGTCGCCGGGCCCGATTCCAAGTGCTTCGACGCAGGTGTGCAGCGCCTGTGTTCCGGAGCCGGTCGCCACGCAGAACCTGGCCCCCATCAGGCTTGCAAATTTCTTCTCAAGCGTGGGCACCGTTCCTGAGGCCGACTGGATTCTGCACCATATCCTGCTCTTGGTCGTCTTTACAATCGAGTCGACGACGCCGTCGTCCCAGTAAGGCCAGCTCGGCCAGCTTTTATTCTTCCTGACCGGCTCGCCGCCGAGGATTGCCAGTTTGCTCGCTTTCTTAGTGATGTTCGCATAGCTCGGAATGGTTCCTGAGACGACTCCGGCGAGTGAGCCCGCCGACGCCGCGGCGATAAATTGCCTTCTTGTTAAATTATTCTTAGCCATTTTAAACCCTTTCATTCGGCGTTCTCTCCAAATCCTATGCTTAGTCGGAAATTTCATTATAGCCCTATGCCGTGCTCGATGTTAGCAGAAAAAGCTCTACTTGAAGGTATTTTGTGCTTGATTCTACCCGTTTGGGGATAGATGGAATCTCGAAATCGGCTTTGAATTGGCTTTGTTTTTTGCCGATACGAAACATAAAATTATTCGTAATTTCTTTTCATACAGATACTTACTGTGATTCAGTTCTTTGAAAATTGGCTTTGTTTTTTCAAAATACGATATATCAGGTCATCGGATTATCAGGTAGTGATGTCAAGATATCAGTCAAATCTTTCCTGGTTCCCTGCTGTCCTGTTATCCTGCTTGCTGACCCCCTGATTTTCTGATCCCCGACGTTTTGGTTCTTTTTTTCTGTCTCTCTTATCATTAATCAATAGTCAATAATCAATAGTCAATTAGTTAGGTATTATACTAAATTTATTCCCAAAATCAAGCAAATTCCAAATAAATCCTCTTGAGACGGCGGCTGCTGATTAACGGCAGATCCGATCACAGTTCCATAAAGTTTACAGAGAAAAATAGGATTTTTTTCAGTTATTTGGTATAATGCGGATATGGTTTGATTGAGATACGCACGCCTAAAGAGGTGTTGTATGAAGAAGAAGACATTTGATGCCGTAGCTTTTATGCGAAAACGACGGGAAGAACTTTCTCGTGCTTATGCTGGCCTTAGTTGGCAGCAAATCGAAGAGAAGATACAACAATCGCTGAAGGATGATACGCTGTGGAGGCATGGCCCGCAGCAACAGAGGCCTTCGTCACCCAGGAAAAGCACCGAGCACCTTTAATTCTCGCCCTATGTTTTTACGCTGTCGTCCTCAACAAAACGGTTAATATTTGATATGTAATCCTGATTCTCACTGTCCGATAACGTACACCATTAAGTTTACACATGAATTTCAGTCAATTTTAGTCTACTTTTGAAGAAGACTCCATTCCATACTGCCGATAAACTTGGTAGGCAGACATCAAGCGAGAAGATATTATGGAAATATGCGGGCTTAGTAATAAAGTGGCGCTAATTACAGGAGGAAGCTCAGGTCTTGGAAGAGAATCTGCTATCGCATTTGCTGACGCCGGTGCGAAAGTCGTCATTGCCGATATAGATGCTCGTGGGGGTGAAAAAACTGCCCAGACGATAGCGGACCAAAATGGCAATGTATTATTTGTGAAAGCGGATGTTTCCAAGAGCCATCAAGTAAATCAACTAATTCAGCAAGTTGTCAAAACCTATGGGAGGTTGGATTGTGCACACAACAATGCAGGGATCGAGGGAGAGTTAGCAAAGACTGGTGATTGTAGTGAGGATAATTGGAATAATGTAATCCAGACAAATCTGAAATCTACATGGTTATGCCTTAAATTTGAGATTCTCCAAATGGTACAACAGGCTTCAGGAACTATTGTGAATACCTCATCCGTATACGGCTTAGTTGGTTCCGAAAGAGGGCTACCAGCTTATGTTGCCAGCAAGCATGGTATTGTCGGACTCACGAAAACCGCAGCGTTGGAATATGCTTGTTCGGGTATACGAGTGAATGCTGTCTGCCCTGGTGCTATAGACACACCATTCAGAAAACGACTTATTGATAAGAACCACGAAAAAAATTTGGAATGCTATAAAAGATACCCTATCGGGCGAATTGGGAGACCTGACGAAGTAGCCAACGCAGTCGTGTGGCTGTGTTCAGAAGCAGCATCATATATCACCGGTAGCGTGCTAACAATTGACGGGGGACTCACAGCTAAATAGTCATTAACTAATAAAAACGTGAGATCTTGCTTAAAATGTCACAGAACGATATGTCCATCGAGTTGAAAGAACACGCGTGGAACTACTTTCAGTTACATGCTGGACAGCGAATGTCAGTATTCAATTTCTTCGCCGTAATGTCAACCTTGTTAACCACAGCATTAGCAACGAGTTTCACGGAAAAATTTAATTGTCCTGTAATTGGAATAATCGCAGGAATAGGCTTAGTTGTGATTGCTTTCGTTTTTTGGAAACTTGATCAGAGGATCGGATTCCTAATCAAGCTTGCAGAGACCTCACTGACAGCTATCGAGAGTGAGGGTGGGAATGATAAGAAGACTTCCGATAGCCCTCAATCCCTGTTTCTTATCGAAAGAATTGAAACAGATAAAAAACGGCAGGAATCATGTTGGTGGAAACCACAGACATGGCACATGAAATACTCTGAATGCTTTGGTGTAGCCTACTTTTTATTTGGATTTATTGGTATTGTAGGAACTGTCTGGGCAATCTTCATGAATAAATGAAAGGTGTCCGTTACATTTTCTGGGATTTTTCCTTCACAGTGACACCGTAGCACCTGACACCTTTATTTACGTCGGGCGGGAGATTATCCTGTTGCGAACAGCTTGCCTAGGCGCGGCGGATGTTGTAGAATATCATTGGATCGTCAATTGCAATCAGGAGCGCCCTATGGCCACAAAACAAAAGGCATGTAAAGTGATATCGCGAATGCCGGAAGATTCGACCTTCGAGGATATTAAACAGGTAGGGTGGGCAAATTCCGTTCTTTGCCCACGCGGACCACGACAATATGTTACAGCCCGATTGAATCCGCGTGTGCAACAAGTTGCACACCCTACGAGGTATTTCCTCATGATAGCCTCGGTCATTCTGCTAATCCTCCATACACCCTGCCCTGCTGCTAAGACGGAACTCAGAGGTGGATGTGGGAAGGTAAATATTACGCCGCCGTTGGGGATTCCGCTGATTGGGTCTTACGGCGAGCCGAGCGATGATGTGCTTGATGAGCTTTATGCTAAAGCGCTGGTTTTCAGCGACGGGACTAATGCTGTGGTTATTGTCTCGTGCGATTTGCTTTATACGCCTTTGGACGAGATTGCCGGGCCGGTGCGGGAAATTATCACCGAAAAGACCGGCATTCCCGAACAAAATATCCTTATCTGTGCGACGCACACCCATTCGGGGCCGGAGGTTTTCACTAAATCCAAGTTCAGAACTGCCGGGGACAGACCCCCTCCGGCCATCGACCGATGCTATCTCGATACACTCATAAAAAAAATCGCCGGCTCTGCGCTGATTGCTTTCAAAGACATGCGGCCGGTGAAAATCGGGGCGGCGAAAGGGCAGGCTCCTGAAATCGTATATAACCGAAGGCCGAGAAATACCGACGGCCTCGTAAAGATGGCTTTTACTGTCCCGCCGGAAGTAAGGGCCACGAGGAAAGTTGTGGTTGATCCCGGCGGTGATGTGAGAACGACGTTTGTTCTGCCTGATGATAAGACCGAGTGGAAATTCGGGCCTGTCGATCCGGAAGTTTGCGTGCTGAGGGTCGAGAATAAGGTCGGCGAACTTCTCGCTTCACTTGTTAATTTTGGTTGCCATCCGGTTTCAATATATCCCCACCTGAGTACCGCTGTATCGGCCGATTACCCCGCGTTTGTTACAAGCGTTGTTGAACGGGCGGAAGGGGGGCTGTGTTTGTTTACTCTCGGACTGGCGGGCGACGCCGTGCCGTACGACAGGGGGGTTCTGCCCCGGCGACAGATCGGCAGGGCGGTCGGAGGTGAAGCCCTCAGGCGGCTACAGTTCGTTACGACTATCGGCGATGTCACAGTAAGCGGCCTCAGAACGGAAGTTGAGTTTCCCACAAAAGCTCAGGCGGCGGAGAAGGCCGGCGATGACGATAAAATCCCCGTCCCGGTGATCAGCGAAATTCAGGTGCTGCGGATTGGCGATATTTATATCCTCGGGTTGCCCGGCGAGGTTCTCGTGGAAGTGGGGCTCCAGATAAAGAAAAGGGCGGGACTGGATAATCTTTTTATCGTGACGCTAAGTAACGACGCCATCGGGTACGTCTGTCACGGCGATGCATACGACGAGGGAGGATACGAGCCGGCCGGTGCGACAAACCTCGCCCGAGGCGCCGGCGAAATCATGATAGAGCGGGCGCTTGAGCTGATCGGCCGGATTAGACAAGAATGACAGTCCCGCTATCGCAATGGCTCCTACGCCAGCTTGCTTCTGTTTTCGTAGATTTTCTGTATCGCGTCGGCGATGTCGTCCATATCCCTTTTCGTGCCGAGCAGGAGGCTCTGGAAGAACCACACCGCTTCGTCGCACAGCCGGTCCCCATCGGGGCAGTGATTCAGCTCTCGGCAGCGGTCCAGTCTCTGCTTCGAGTACATCTGTCGGAAATTCCTGGAGCGCAGAGCATTCTCGAAGAAGGCGTTTTTATTGACCCGGTTATATCCGCTGGAACAGGGAATGCCTTCGGCCTTCAGGGCGGCGAGGAACTTGCTGCGGGGTACGTTTCCGAAGTGCTGTTTCTCGTAGCGGAACGGATAGAGGTGATAGGCCGCCCGGGTGACGCCGTCGTACAATCTGTGGGGGACGATGCCGGGGATGTCCTTGATGCGGGACGTCAGATACTGGGCGTTTTCATTGCGTATCCGGGTCTGCTCTTCGAGGCGCTTCATCTGTGCCAGCAGGATAGCCGCCTGGTATTCGGCCATGCGGCATTTATTGCCCAGGATACGGAATCCCGTGCCCTCGACCTGCCCTACAGTACCGTATCCTCTGCCGAAATCATGGTACGAGTAGCATTTGTCCATCAGCTTATCGTCATTGCCCACGATGGCGCCGCCTTCGCCGCACGGCAGATTCTTCGAGTTCTGGAAACTGAAGCAGCCCAGCTCGCCGAGCGTGCCGCACTTTTTGCCCTTCCATTCCGCCATCCAGGCCTGACACGCATCCTCCACGACGACCAAATCGTGCTTTTTGGCGATGGCATTGATCTTGTCCATGTGCGCCGGCAGGCCCAGAATGTGGACAGGCAGGATCGCCTTGGTATGCTCGCCGATCTTAGCTTCCATCTTATCGGGATTGATCTGGAAAGTATCCGGATCGGGATCGACCATGATCGGCAGTGCTCCGACCAGGAAGATGACCTGTATCGAGGCGACAAAGGTATAGGGCGTCACTAAGACTTCATCGCCGATACCGACGTCCAGACAGTGCAGCGCAGTAAGAAGCGCGTTGGTGCCGTTTGTCGTTCCGATGCATCTTTTGGCTCCCATGAGTTCGGCGTATTTCTTCTCGAATTCCGCCACCACCTTGTTCCTCGACCAGACCCCGCTGCGAAGCACGGACAGGACCAGTTGCTCGTCGGCGTTTTTGTCCCATATCGGCCAGTGAGAGAAATGTTTTGTCCTGACGGGCTGACCGCCGAGAATAGCGAGTTTGCCTGCTTTCCTGCCGACATTTGCGTAGGCGGGCACCGTGTGCGAGGCTACGGCGGCAAAAGAGCCGGCCGACGCCGCGGCAAGAAATTGTCGTCTGGTTAAATCGTTCGTATTCATTTTCTTAACTCCTCTCGTGAACAAATTGTTCTGGAATATTGAAGTTACTTTTAACGAAGAATTTCAGGCGCTTTTGTGCGAAAGCGTTTCAGCCAGTTCTTTATTATCGCCCCGGCAATATCGAGGTCACCCCGGTCATAATCTTCGATACTCTTGCCCCAGTAGAAACTGATCCAGCCGTCGGCAATATTGCGCGAGCCGTCGATGAAAGCATCCAGTTCTTCGGCGCTGCAGCTTAACGGGAATATCTCCTCCACGACGAGGGGCTTGCCGACATCGTAAACCGCGAGTGCCTTCAGCGCCTTTTCGACCTGTCCTTTCTTCGGATAAAAATGGACGCTGGCGAAATCCAGATTCTCGCCGACTTTTTTCGAGTAAAAGAACGGTTTGGCGTTGGGCCAGACATGCGCCCAGGGTATCACTCCTACTGTGATCATGTGCCGGTCGTCGTGCTTTCGTATGGCCGCGACGAGTTTGTCCACCCAGGCCTTAGCGACCTGTTCTCTCGTGCGCCCGGCAAGGTCGAGCGTGATTCGCTGCACAAAGTATTTGCCCCCGAACTCGCCTGCCAGCCACTCGGTCTCGGTCTTGTCGCCACCGGCCAGAATCGGCTCGTTCATAAGGTCGTAGCATAAAATTGCGGGACTGGCGGCACAGATTTTCGCGACCGCCTCCCAGAATCGTGCCTGAACGTCCCAGCGAGCGGCTTCATCCATCGCATCGTACCACTCCGGCACATCTTTCTTGTGGTAGCAGCCCAGACCCGTGATATCGAGATAGAGCTTGGTTTGCTCGGCCAGTTCCACGAGGCGGGCAAGCTGTTCGAGGGACGTTTGGTTTGGCTCAGTCGGTGTCTGCATGAACTTTGCAGTCTGCAGGTGAATCCGAACCGTGTTGGCGCCGAGTGCCTTGATCTCCTTAAAATCTTCCACAACGGTCGGCCACTCCTGGTGCCAGTAGTCCTCCAGCAATCGCCCCGGATCATCGTGGTCGTAGTTGACGCCCCAGGCGACAAACTTCGCGCCCGATTCGGCAAGGATAAAGCCGCTGCCATCCTCGCTGGGGCGAATCGGTTCAAGTTTGCTTTCGGGCTGCGGGATTTTCGCCAGCTCGTGGACCCTGGCTACAATCCGCTCCTCGACCGATGGAGCGAATGGGCCGGGCAGGTCTGTGTACCGCATGGCACCGCCGGCCTCGTAGCCGCCTTCAAGCAGGACGCGAAGCGAAGGGATGTACCCGAAAACATCATTCGAATAGCCGGCCACCCAGACCGCCCGGCCGGGCAGCTCCGACTTCAGACGCAGCGAGTAGTCCACGACGACCTCACCGGCCAGAGCGACCATCGTAAGATCGTCGCCGAACCGGATGACCTGCACCAGATACGGATAAGTTGTCCGAATGGCCCCATTTCGCTCGAGTTCCTCCAGCAGCACCTGCGCATGTCGGCGTTCATATTTATTGTCGGATTTTGCCTGCTCTTCAATCTTATCGCGACTCGGCGGCTCGGCAAAGTCCAGCGTCACCGTGTCTAATGCGGCGTGAATCGGCCCGGAAATGGGGTGTGCCTGCGGGGCCAGTGCAGATTCGACGCCGTTGGCCAGCGCTCTTCCGTGCTGCATACAATAGTCAAGACTCCGGCGGGGGTACGGATTCTGGTCGCCGCCGCAGCCGGCCATAAACATGGCGGTCGCTCCGGGGTGGGCCTGCTCTATATACTCTTGGGCGAAACCGGCGTAGTCGCCGCAGTACTGATAGAAGCTGAGAGTCGTGCAGTGGCAGGCGTATCCGAACAGCACGGCTCGCAATTTGCCTTCGGGATCGTCGATTCGCAGGACGGGAATATCGTGGTCGACCGGGCCGTCGGGATTCGGGCTGTTGCGAACACCCGGCTCGGTCTTCAGACGCCTGTTCATGGCAAAGCCGGCGCGGGCATGAGTGTAGCTTAGTTTAGCGGGGGCAAGGTTCTCGATCGCCCGGCCGATTAGTTTCAGCAGTCTTTCCTGAAGGTCGTCCACGTACTTATTGCTTTGCTGAATCTGCTGAGGCGACAGGCCGTATAGAGTATTGCCGTAGATGGAATATCTCGTTTCGCGAATCACAGGGCCGGAATGTGTGTGCGATGCATTCAGCAGCAAAGCCTCCGGTTCGAGATTGTGGGATTCTTTTGCGTGTTCGGCCAGCCAGTCACGCATCGGGCGCGGAATTCCGATCAGATCGACCGTTACGATTACCAGTCGCATGCCGTGCTCGTCTTGAAGCGCCAGCGCTTTGGCGTGCAAATCGTGGACCTTTCCCTCCGAAGGTTTGTTCCTCGCCGCATAGCCGGCCATCCACATCGATTCATCCGGCGTAATGACAATCGAGGCGATACCCGCTTTGAAGCTTGCCTGCCGGTCCGCACGCCCACAGAATGGCAAAGCAATAATACACAGCAGCCAAAATGACAGCGCCGGCCTTAATTTCGGAATGTTGATAGTATGTCGATTCATCTCGGTTCTCCCTATTTTACGTTAACCGGTTTACTATTTTTAATATGTCTCAATAGTACCTATATTACCGGCTGAGTTCCAGCGGTCTTTTTAGTAATTCTCTTGTTTCATTCTTGCCGATTCTTAACTCGGTTTCTATAATGGCCGTCCAATAGCGATTTTATTAAAGGGATGCTAATTTGTATTTGGTTATCAGGGTATCAGGAAATCAGATAGTGGGTATCAGGTTATCAGGGTATCAGGTGAATCCCGGCTGGGGGAGTATTTTTCCTGATGTCCTGATCTCTGATCTCCTGTACACTGATAACCTTGTATTCTGATACCCTTAATTTTAATTCAACTATGCCGGAGATTTATGGATGTTAGGTCTTAAGCTTGTTGACTGGATTGTAATTGTCGTTTATCTGCTGGGTATCACGTTCATCGGCTTTTGGGCGGTCAGGAAGGTTCGCAGCTCCGCCAGTTTTTTTATCGGCGACCGCAAATTCGGCAAAATTATGATGGCTTTTTTCATGTTCGGCTCGGGTACGCATTCAGACCAGGCCGTCAGCGTTGCGGCCAAGACCTATCGCTCCGGCGCTTCGGGCATCTGGTATCAGTGGCTGTGGCTTTTTGTAACGCCGTTCTTCTGGCTGATCGCGCCGTTTTTCCGCCGGATGCGTGCGGTTACCACCGGCGACTACTTTGAAATCCGCTACGGGCGCAGCGTTAGCGGCCTGTATGCAGCGATGGGGATATTGCCGCTGCTGGTTGCTATCGGAGTTATGCTGAAAGGCTCCGGGGCGATAGTCGAGGCCGTATCGGGCGGCGCCATTAGCTCCGAGCTTGCGATTATTGCGATGACTGTCATCTTTCTCATCTATGGCATTGCCGGCGGGCTCAGTGCCGCGATAGCGACGAATTTCGTTCAGGGAATACTGACCGTTGTTTTGTCTTTCCTTATCCTGCCGTTCGCGCTGGCCAAAGTCGGCGGCATGAACGGTTTGCGGGAATCAATCTCCGATTCAAATATGCTTTCACTTGTGTCACCGGACGAGATTACCCTCTTCTACATTATCGTTATTGCTTTTAATGCTCTGGTCGGCTGGGTGACAATGCCTGAGACGATGGCAAACTGTGCGGCGGGCAAAACGGAAATGGAGGGAAGGATAGGAGTTACTACGGGTATCTTCGGCAAACGTATATGCACTATTGCCTGGATGCTTACAGGTTTGTGTGCGGTAGTCATGTATTCGGAGCTTGCAGATGCCGACCTGGCATACGGTAAGATGGCGCGTGACCTGCTGCCGGATATTGCTCCCGGATTGATCGGATTATTCATTGCGTGCCTGCTCGCTTCTGTTATGAGTACCTGTGATTCGTTGATGGTCGTGGCTTCGGCGTTATTTACCGAAAACATCTACAAAAAATTCTTCGTAGTCGGCAAAGCCGATAAGCATTACACCCTAATCGGTCGCATGGCATCGGCGCTGGTTGTGATATTTGGTATCTTTGTAGCTTTCAACCTCCAAAGCGTCGTAAAGGGCTTGGAATTCTACTGGATGCTGTCGGCTCTTATGGGAATCTCCTTCTGGATAGGGCTTTTCTGGCGCCGGGCAACGGTAGCCGGGGCCTGGGCCGGAACCCTGACGAGTTTGGGCGTTTTTCTTTTGACCAGTAAAATCGCCCTTGGCAGCTATGTACTTTGGAACTTCAACGAGCACCTTGCCGGCAGTTTGCCGGCCTTCATGCTGTTTGAGGGCAAGCTCTCCCCGCCCTGGCAGATGATTTTCTATCTGGCCGCCGGATTCTTCGTGCTGGTTGTTGTGAGTTTGTTTACACAGAGGACTCCGAAAGACAGATTGGACAGGTTCTATGCCTGCCTTCGTACGCCGATCGGCTCCGACGAGCCGGAGACCGAACCGTTTACACTGCCTGCGGGTGTGCAGGCGGGCCCGCGCAACGTACTGATACGGCATCCGGATTTCGAAATACCCAAACCCACCCTTATTGGGATTGGAGGATTTCTTGCCGCCTGGCTGGGCGTGGGTTTGCTGGTCGGTACGGTTTATTGGATAATCCAATAGTAGGTTACATATTTTGATGCTGCGTAACTGCTGTTAAGGTAAGGAGCCGAACTATGTTAAGAGCTTTTGTTTTGTCGACGTTGGGCTTGTGCCTGTTGACTGCTTCCTGTTTGGAAAATGAACAAATGAAGGCAAAAGATAATCCGCCGGATAAAATCAAACTCGTGACGCTCGACCCGGGGCACTATCACGCGGCCCTGGTTCAGAAGAGCATGTACGAGCAGGTGGATCCAGTCGTTAAAGTCTATGCTCCGGACGGGCCCGACGTGCAGAACCACCTGGCGCAGATTCAAATGTTCAACGAGCGTACCGATAACCCTACAGGCTGGCGACAGGAAGTTTATAAAGGCGATGATTTTCGCGAAAAAATGCTCGCCGACAAAAGCGGCGACGTTGTGGTTCTTTCCGGCAACAACCGCAGAAAAGCCGAATACATCAAGGCCTCCATCGACGCCGGCTTCAACGTCTTCTGCGATAAGCCGATGTGCATCGACGCGAAGGGCTTCGCTCTGCTGGAGCAGGCGTTTGCTTCGGCCGAGAGAAGAGGTCTGTTGCTCTATGACATTATGACAGAGCGCTTCAACACTACCTGTATTCTTCTAAAACTGCTCGTTCTCAATAATGACCTGTTCGGGGAGATGGAAGCCGGCTCACCGGAAAATCCCGCCGTAGTCAAGGAGAGCGTACATCATTTCTTCAAATACGTTGCCGGAGCGCCGCTTAAGCGGCCCGCCTGGTACTTCGATACGACCCAGCAGGGCGAAGGTCTGGTGGATGTCACAACGCACCTGATCGATCTGATGATGTGGACGTGTTTCCCGGAGCAGGCAATCGATTATCGTAAGGACATTGAGATAAGCAAGGCCAGGCGATGGCCCACTACGCTTACACGCGCGCAATACGAGAAGGTAACAGGAGTGTCCGACTTCCCCGATTATCTAAAAGACAATCTTAACGACGAAGGAGCTCTGCCATGCTATGCCAACGGCGAGACTATCTTCACGATGAAGGGCATTTGTGCAAAACTGTCGGTGACATGGAATTTCCAGGCGCCGCAGGGTGGTGCGGACACGCATACCTCGCTGTTTCGAGGCAGCAAGGCTAATGTAATAATTCGCCAGGGCAGGGAGCAGAGCTATCGCCCGGAGGTGTATGTCGAGCCTGCCCCGGGAGGGCAAACCGCTAACGTGGCCGCTTCTCTGAAAAGAGCCGTCGCCGGATTGCAGAGAAAATTTCCCGGTTTGAAAGCCGAAAAGGCCCAAGACGGCTGGCACATCGTCATACCAGACAAGTGCCGGGTCGGACACGAGGCTCATTTTCGAAATGTTATGGATGCGTATCTACGGTACCTGGCCGAGGGCCGGCTGCCTGAATGGGAGATCCCCAACATGATCGCCAAATACTACATTACTACCAGGTCGCTCGAGCTGGCGCAGTAGTAAAATGTTTGCGCTGTCATCCCTGCGAAAGGGGGGATCTATAATATTTAATTTGTGGATTGATTGGAAAAGGGTGGCAGCCTCAAGCGCAGCTTGGGGATGGTTTATCCAAATGCGAAAGATTGATATGAATATGGCGGTCTTAATGGATTCCCGCTTGCGCGGGAATGACAAATACTGTTTCCGCAACGGGAAGTAATCTCTGAAAGGAGAGCAGGTAGAGATGGCAAAGGAGACAGAAACGGAAAACATATTGGCATTACTGGGCGGCGAGAAATTCGTTAAAACGGAGCGGCCCGACCTGTTCGCATGGCCCATTGTCACCGAACGGCACGAGCAGGCTGTCCTTGATGTGCTTCGAGCCCGGAAGATGTCCGGCATAGAAATCACCAAAGAGTTCGAGCAAAAATACGCCGAATCGCTTGGTAGAAAATACGGTCTGGCTTACAACAACGGCACGGCGGCCATCCTTGGCGCTATGTACGGCCTGGGCATTGGGCTCGGTGATGAAGTTATCTGCCCGAGCATTACCTACTGGGCCTCGGTCGTACAGGCGTACAGTCTCGGCGCCACGCCAGTATTCGCGGATATCGATCCCGAGACCCTCTGCATCGATCCGAAGGATATCGAGCATCGAATCACGCCGCGAACCAAAGCGATTGTCGTAGTGCATTACGCAGGAATGCCGGCCGAGATGGATACGATTATGAGAATCGCCGCCGGGCACAATCTAAAAGTCCTCGAAGACGCTTCCCACGCTCACGGGGCGCTCTACAAAGGCAGGCAAATCGGCACCTTCGGCGAGGCGTCGGCATTTTCCCTGATGACCGGCAAGGCCCTGGCGGTCGGGGAAGCGGGAATCCTCTTTACCGATGATCGCAGGGTTTACGAGCGGGCGCTTTTGTTCGGGCATTACATCCGGCACAATGAAATCACGCTGGAGGAACTGAAACCTTTTGTCGGGCTGCCCTGTGGCGGAGCGAAGCACCGGATTGGCCAACTCAACTCGGCCTTCGGGCTGGTGCAGTTGGAGATGTATCCGAAGCAGATGGCGGAGATCGACAAAGCGATGAATTATTTCTGCGACCTGCTCAAAGATACCGCCGGGATCAGGCCGATTCGACCGGCCAAAGGCACAAAAACCACAAAAGGCGGCTGGTACTATCCGCATTTCAGATACGTCGCCGAGGAGCTGGGTGGTCTTTCTCTGTCACGTTTCAGCCGGGCCATTCAGGCGGAAGGCTCGATTTGCAATCCGGGCTGCAATAAACCTCTGCATCTGCATCCGCTGTTCACCGGGCAGGACGTTTACGGACACGGCAGACCGACACGGATTGCATTTCTCGATGAGTCCGCGAAGATCGAGCAATACGTCGAGATGCTGCCGGTCGCCGAGGGTATCACTCGCCGGGTCTTCGAGGTGCCGTGGTTCAAACGTTACGAGCCGGAGACAATCGAACAACATGCCGGCGCTTATAAAAAAGTGATCGAGAATTATCAGAAGCTGTTGGCGGGCGATACCGAAAAAGACGCCGAAACCGGCGGTTACAGCAGCTTTTTCAGCAGCCAAAAGAACACGTGATAAGAAATTGCTCGCTTGTATCTGCGCCTGGGCGAGAGTTGTTCCGGATTCCTATTACAGGCTGGCGATATTCGGATTTTTCGCCGCGGCCGTTTCATTCGGCCTTGAGACAGGCGTTGTAATCGGCGCATTCTTGAACGTATCCGGTTTGGCTTTGACTTGCTCGGCGATTTCGATCATTGCTTCTATGAAAGCGTCCAGAGTCTCCTTGCTCTCGGTCTCGGTCGGTTCGATCATCATCGCCTCTTTTACATTTGTCGGGAAATAAACCGTGGGGGGGTGGAATCCTCTGTCTATGAGGGCTTTTGCGATGTCTATCGCGTGGACGCTGTTGCCAAGCATGCTTTCCGGGACGCTGAAAACACATTCATGCTTGCAAATCCTGTCGTAGGCAAGATGATAATGCTTTTTGAGCTTTTCCTTGACGTAGTTTGCGTTTAGGACCGCATTCTCGGCGACCCTCTTGAGGCCGTTTTGGCCGAGCATAAGCATATAGACATAAGCGCGGAGCACAATCCCGAAGTTGCCATAGAAAGGCGCCACGTAGCCGATGGATTTCGGCCTGTCATATTCCAGTGCGTAGGTTCCATCTTTTCTCTTTACAACGATAGAGACCGGCAAAAAGTCAAGCAGCTTTTCTTTTACGCCGACCGGCCCGGCCCCGGGACCGCCGCCGCCGTGAGGGGTGGCAAATGTCTTGTGCAGGTTGATGTGTACTATGTCGAATCCGAAGTCGCCGGGACGCGCCTTGCCGACTATGGCATTGAGGTTGGCTCCGTCGTAGTATGCCAGCCCGTCGACGCTGTGAAGAAGATCGCAGATGTTTCTGATGTTAGGATTGAACAGGCCGAGAGTATTGGGGCAGGTCAGCATTACCCCGGCGACGTCATCATCCAATGCCTTCTCGACGTCTTTCAATTCCATGAAGCCGTTCTTGGTTGTCGGTATGGTCCGAACCTTGTAACCGGCGATCGCGGCGCTGGCGGGATTGGTGCCGTGAGCACTGTCCGGGATAAGAACAATATTTTTTTTGTTGCCTTTGTCGCGGTGATAAGCGGCTATTATCATCATGCCGGTCAGTTCGCCGTGTGCGCCGGCCAGCGGCTGCATCGTGAATCCCGCCATCCCCATGATTTCGCGGAGGAACAGGTCGGTCTCATAGAGCACTTGCAACGCTCCCTGTGTAAGCATGCCACCCAATCTCAACTGAGGCAGCAATGGGTGCAGGTGTGCAAAACCAGGGTACGTGGCGATGCGCTCGGTCACTTTGGGATTGTATTTCATTGTGCAGGAGCCAAGCGGGTAGAAGTTGGTGTCGACGCCGAAATTTCTACGGGATAGCTCAGTGAAGTGCCTGATGACATCGAGCTCGCTAAGCTCCGGCAGATCCGCCGGTTTTTCTCTTAAAAAGGCCTTCTTGATGTTAATCGAGGCGCGCACGTCGCTTGGTCCCGGCTGGACGGCCCGTCGATCCGGCGTACTCTTTTCAAATATCAACTTCATAGCACACTCTCCAGAGCTTCTGCAAGCATCCCGATTTGCTGTTTTGTTCGCTTCTCGGTGACAGAAATCAGGATGGATTTTTCCATTTTGTTGTAGTATCGGCTCAGTGGAAATCCGGCGGCAAAGCCTTTTTCGATCAGTTTCGCAATGACGTCTGACGCTCCACAGGGCAGGTCCAAAACGAATTCGTTGAAGAACCACCTCGCCTTGAAGTGCGGTTCGATGCCGGGTATTGCAGTCAGGCGTTTGTAGGCGTAACTGGCCTTGTCCGCACATATCTGGGCCGTTTCGCTCAATCCCTGTTTGCCGAGCAGAGACAGATAGACCAGCGCCATCATGGCGCAAAGCGCCTCATTGGAACAGATGTTTGAGGTCGCCTTATTGCGACGGATGTGCTGTTCCCGGGCCTGGAGTGTCAGGACGAAGGATCGCCGGTCCATTCTGTCGGTGGTTTGTCCGACAATTCGGCCTGGCATTTTGCGAACGTACTTCATCCGGGATGCCATGAATCCGAGGTACGGGCCGCCGAAGGACATAGGCATGCCCAGACTCTGGCCTTCTCCCGTCACGATATCGGCGCCCATCTCATCGGGGGTTTTGAGTATCCCCAGCGATATCGGATAACAGGAGACAATCAAAAGGGCGCCTTTCTCGTGAACTGCTTGGGCAATGTCAGTGAAATCGTCAATGCAGCCGAAGAAGTTCGGATTCTGCAGGATTACGGCGGCGGTCTTGTCGTCGATTTTCTTAAATATCCGTTTGCGGTTTGCCAGGCCGTCTACGCATTGTGTTTCTTTAAGCTCGATTTGCAGGTTCTTCGTGTATGAGTCGATCATGACGCGATAAATGGGATTTACGCTGTCATCGATAATGACTTTGTTACGCCTTGTTATCCGCAGCGCCATCATCATCGCCTCGTACATTGCGGTGCCGCCATCGTACAAAGAGGCGTTAGCAACCTCCATTCCGGTTAAGCGGCAAATGGCCGACTGGTATTCGTAGATTGCCTGGAGCGTACCCTGCGAAAGCTCCGGCTGATACGGCGTGTATGCGGTGTAGAACTCGCTGCGCGAAACGGTTGAGTAAACCGCCGCCGGAATGAAATGGTCGTAGAATCCCCCGCCCAGAAAACAAGTCAGATTAATCGAGTTCTTGTCGGCAAGCTCCGCCAGCTTGTTTCGGACGTTCTGCTCGTTCATGCCGTCGGGCAGATTCATCGATTTATCCAGGAACTCCGAAGGGATATCGGAAAACAAGTCGTCCATTCCAAGTCCGATTTCAGCAAGCATTTCTTTCTGCTGCTCTATTGTATTCGATATGAAAGGCATTTGGTTAATCCTCAGCGCCGGTAGCGGTCGAATGGCGGTTTTTACAATCCCGCTACGTACTGCTTGTATTGTTCGGTGTCCATCAGCTCTTCATGGGCTTTCGGATCGGTTAACTGCAATTTAGCTATCCAGCCCTTCTTGTAGCAGTCCTCGTTTATAAGCTCGGGGCGGGCCTCGAGCTCCTGGTTGACTTTGATTACTTTTCCCGTTACGGGCGAATAGACGTCACTGGCGGCTTTCGAGCTCTCTACGATAGCAATCTCGTCATGTGCGTGGACTTCTTTATCGATCACGGGCAGCTCGACAAAGACAAGCTCGCCCAACTGCTCCTGTGCGTAATCTGTGATACCCACCGTTGCTATGTCACCTTCAATGCCGACCCACTCGTGGTCTTTGGTATAAAGTAAACCTTTGACTGCCATTTAATACTCCTCAATCAGAATTTTGCAAACCGGCTCAGAACGACGCCGGCAAGATCCGGGTTAACGTGTTCGGCCTTCTCTACACGGTCTTTCCTGCCCTTTTCGAGCTGACCCCGACTTCTCGCGAGGTAGTAGAGACCGACAGGACTGCCCTGTTCAGTGTACTCTTTGCTCATATAAACCAGAGCAATTTGTTTTTCTTCTATTTTTGCGGAGCTCAGCACCCATCCCGTACATTCGCCATTGCTGTTGAGCACCGCATCGTTCTGCCTGACGGGCCGGACGCCTTTTTCGCCGGGCAATTCAATTCTGGCAACTTCCATGTTATAGTTTTTCGCAATTTCCTCCATGGGCTTTTTGCCGATGAAGAACTCTTTGTCCAGTTTCACGGCCCATCCATAACCGGCCTCAATAGGTGAAATATTGAACTGCCCGGCCAGCTCATGGCCGTAAAGCGGCAGGCCAGCCTCGATTCTGAGGCTATCCCGGGCGCCGAGCCCGCATGGCACAAGTCCCTGGCCTTCATATTTCTGCAGTATCATCTCCCATAGTTTAGAAGCATAATCAGGATGGACGAAGAGTTCGAAACCGATTTTTGAGCCGGTGTAACCTGTGCGCGCGATAATGCAATCAATCTCGCTTAAGGCCGCCTGAACGAAATGAAACGGCCGCATTGCGGCAATCTGCTCGGCGGCCTGAGTATCCGTGAGAGCCGAGACTATATCGAGTGAAATAGGGCCCTGAAGGGCGATATCGACTCTGCAATCACGGCTCTGACTTGCATCTTTCATGTCGGAGATGTCGGGCTTGTAAGGGAGTTTGCGCTTAATATCTTCGGTGTCGACTGGAACCTCATCGTTCGACAGCGCCTTGAAATATGCCTTTATCTTGGGTTCGTTAGCGGCGTTTACGACCACCATGAACCGCTCATTTGCCCGGCGATAGATGATAATATCGTCGAGAATGTTACCGGCGGCATCCAGGATGTACGAGTAGCGTGCACGGCCGATCCCGAGGTTTTCAATTTTGTTTGTCGTTACGTAATCGAGAAAGTCCCGGGCCTCGGCACCTGAAACATCGAGTGTGCCCATGTGGGTACAGTCGAACAATCCGGCCGCCTCGCGAACTGCGCGATGCTCGGTGGCTATCGTCGAATACCACAACGGCATGATATAGCCGCAGAACGGGTTCATGTGCAGCCGGCTCGGCAGGCTCAAATGCTGTTCGTAGAGAACGCTACCCACGGCAGGCGAATCGACCTGCTCAAAGACAAAATGACCTGTGCGAGTCCTTTCTTGCATCGTATTGCTCCTTTTGTAAGACATCCGGGCAACATTAATATAAAACCGTTAATTAGTCAAGGCTATTTCCGTTCAAACTTAGCCCTGTTTATAATAACCTCTTATGCAGTCGATTCTTGTCATGCCGTAAATAGAGTGTTTTTTGGTATACAAAAAATACGACAATTCTTCGGCATAGTATCGTGTATAATCAATAAAATTGGGAGTATGTGACGTTATTGTCCGATAAAACAGATGTTTAGATAGCTGTTATTTATGTCCAAAATAAACTTGAATTTCATAATTTTTTCTTTACTTTTTACATCTATATTTAGTATAATCCTTCGTTCAATAAAAAACGCCCGGTTCGTGTTTTTTTGGCAGGGACTTTTATGATTTATCATATCCGGTTTTAATAATCGTTGGTCTAAAAGTATTATGGAAATAATAAGTGATCCTTATGCGGGAGAGCACCATTATTTACGACCATGGGAGTATTTTATATCAACCAAATTTAAGAGAAGAAGGAAGAGATATATGAACTTATCGAAACGTTTAAAAGCTTTAGTGTCGATTTCTTTGTGTTGTTTTATTGCTGCTGCTTTTGCGGGCGAAGGAAGTGACGCCAGAAAGGCGGAGTTGGAAAAATCATTGGGAGAATCTCGCAATTTAATCGAGAGTACGACATCTTTCGATGGAACGATTTTTCCTGAGGACACGAGTCCGCGCTTCAAGGTAAAGGAATTGCGGATAGGCGGCAACACTTTAATATCAACATCTGAGTTGTTGGGAAATCTGCCGGTTGCTTATATCGTCTCCGTGAAAAACGGTGAGGAGCCGGTTAAGGAAACCTATGATTTCAGGGCAATACAGGAGTTGGTTCGCAATCCCGGCGTGGACGGCGAAGTGTCTCTCAAAACCATTCAGGGATTGACCAAGTATATCTTGTCGGTATACCAGGAAAAAGGTTACGCCGGTATCTATGTATATGTACCCGCCGGAGCGGTCGAGGATGATTCCAGGTTGGCCGATGAAATTCTGCCGATTCAAATTCTTGAGGGAAAGATAGCGCAGATTTCGGTAGAAAGATACGATTTCGACAGGAATCGGCAGCAAGAGGGTTTTTTGAAAGACTCCGTCCTTAAATCCTGGTCGCCGATTAGTAAAGGTGATGTAATACAAAAAGGAGTGCTGGACGATTTCGTAAGGCTGCTCAATCTTAATCCCGACAGGTATATTTCCCCGGTGATCTCGCGCAGCACCGAGCCAAACGCACTGAATTTGACCTATGACGTTTATGAAACAGATCCCTGGCACTGGTACCTGCAGGTAGATAATTCCGGTACGAAGGACAGGCAGTGGAGCCCGAGAGTGGGTCTTATAAATACGAATCTGCTCGGTGTGGACGATAGATTTTCCGTCATGTATCAGGCGCCCTGGGAAAGAGGTATTGAAGAAGAATACGCTGTATTTGGAAGTTATAATTTTCCACTTTTTACCCCCAGATTGCGTCTGAACCTTTACTCCGGCTACAGCCAGTTCGATATACCCGAGTCCGGAATAAACTTCCTTGGCAACGGTTCGTTCTACGGCGGAATACTGAGTTACAACGTTCTCCAGATATATGATTGGTTTGTTGACGTGACCGGCTCGCTTAGTAACGAAAGAAGTAAAGTCACGCCTTCGCTGGGTATAGCCAGCGATGTTGATATGGAGCTGTGGGGAGTGGGGATTAATATACATCGTTCGGACGATATGTCGAACACATCGCTTATGTTCAACAGAAGCGAGAACATGGGCGGCTCCGATAAAAGTAGTTTTGAGGATGCACGCCCGGACACTGACCCTGATTTTGCTATTTATAACGTTGGGGCCGCTCACAACCAGTTTCTTGACAGCGCCAAAGTTCATCGTTTCAGCGGTTCTTTCCGATCGATAACCTCGAACCAGAGGCTTGTTCCGGCAAAAATGACCACGTTTGGCGGACTCTACTCTGTCAGGGGTTATGAAGAAGATGAAATTGTTGCTGACGGCGGGTTACTCATATCCGGTCAGTATGAATATGACCTTGTCAAGGCCTTTGAAACCAGCCGGAGTCAGCAGGATGGCTCCGAATCCGAATGGAGTGGGGCTGGGAAAATGCAGCTCAAGAAGCTTGCTCCGCTGGTTTTTGTTGATTATGGCCGGGCCAAGACAAAATATCCGAGTGGCGATGAGTTGGAGGAACGTGAGCTTTACTCGATGGGAGCCGGCCTGATTATCGAAGCCGGCGATGATTTTAGTGGCGGCATATATTACGGATGTGCGCTTCAGGGAACCGAAGAGACCGAGAGGGGAGAAGGTCGGATGAATATGAGCTTCATGATGAGATTTTAGACTTTTAGAGATTCGTGCCGAGTAGTTTTTGGATGAGATAATTATGATTACTTCAATTGTAAACAATGGAGAAAATATGGAACTCTCAATAAAATTATTCAAAGGTCGTTACTGTCGATGGGGTGTCGTATGTGCCTTGCTCTGTTTTCTGCTCTTTAGCGGCCTGGTTTCCGAAGCTGTTGCCGGGCCGGAAGGAGCCAAGGTCGTCAACGGCCAGGTTTCGATCCAGCAAAGCGGCAGCAATACAGCCATTACCGCGTCAGATAAAGCAATTATTAATTACAGCAGTTTCGACATCGCCCAGCCGGAAACGGTCCGGTTTATACAGCCGGACAGCAGGGCCTCTGTGCTCAACAGAATACTCTCGGCGAATCCTACGAATATCGATGGGACGCTGTCGGCCAACGGCAGGGTTTTCTTCGTTAATCCGGCGGGAGTTTATATCGGCGCCGGGGCGAGAATCAACGTCAGCCAGTTGGTCGCTTCGGGGCTCAATATATCCAACGCCGATTTTATAAACGGATGCTATAACTTTGCAGGCGGCAGCGGCGACGTAATCAACAGCGGCGATATCCGTGCCGAGCAGGTGTATCTGATTGGCAAGCAGGTCGCCAACTCCGGCAACATAAGCTGTCCCGCCGGATATGTCGTCATGGCTTCCGGAGACAGGGTATTTCTCGGTGAGCCGGGCAGCGATATTGTGCTCGAAGTGGATGCATCGTCTCTGTCCGAGCCGGCAGACGCGGCCGGAACAGCCACGGCTGTTCTAAATGAAGGTACAATCGACGCGCCCGGAGGCATAATCGCCCTCGCCGCCGCTGGAGATATCTACTCCCAGGCAATCTCAAACATAGGAACCATCTCAGCCTCAGCCGAATCCGGCAACGCCGGAGATGTAAAACTTACTGCTACTGAAGGAACCGTTATTAACAGTGGCTTGATCGAGGCGAAAAGCAGTTCCGGCACAGGCGGCTCCGTGCAGATGCTCGGCGATAAAGTAGGTCTGTTTGATGCCGGAATGATCGATGTCTCCGGCTCTGGCGGCGGCGGAACGGTACTTGTCGGGGGCGATTATCAGGGCAAAGGCGATATTCCGACCGCCTCACGAACTTACGTCGGTCCGGATGCATCCATTATAGCGGACGCCACAGAAAACGGCGACGGCGGAAAAGTAATCGTATGGGCGGATGAAATCACCCGTTTTTATGGCGACATCAGTGCCCGAGGAGGCGCAGAAGCCGGCGACGGAGGATTTGTAGAGGTCTCAGGAAAAGAAAATCTGGGCTTCTACGGATATGTAGATACATTAGCACCAAATGGAAATATTGGGACTCTATTAATCGACCCTCACGATATAACTATTGACGATAGCGGGGCAGCTACTGCATTGGCTGATGTTGACGCGTTCGATGAGTATCCCGATACCGTTGCCGGGGGAGATCAGGATGCCACACTTGACGTAGATACGCTTAATACTGCGGCGGCAAACGTTATTCTTCAGGCCAACAACGATATTACGATAAATAACATGGATGGTACCACGAAAGATGTAAGTATCGCGACAGCTGGAGTTACCCTGACTATGCAAGCTGGTCGCAGCGTTACTATAAATGATAACGTTTCTACTAATAATGGCGCAATAACCATTACTGCCAATGAGACAGAAGCTAACGGTGTTCAAGACGGCAACCGTGATGCTGGAATTGCAGGCATTACATTAGCGGATGGGAAAACTATCAACGCGGGGAACCAGGACATAACGATTACCATGAGCACTGGTCCGACCACAAATAATTCAAGCGGAGATATTTCTCTCGAGAATCTCACTACAACAGGCGATATACTCGTACAGAATAATGGTCCAACGGCAGGCAGTGGGATTGTACGCCAGAGTGCTGATGCCCTCCTTACCGCATCTTCTATAGCTCTGGATGTTACTGGTGCGGGTGGAGGTGGAGAAATTGGTGCAAGTGGCAGCCCAATCCGAGTTACGGCTACCAATCTTGAGGCTCAAGGGCAGGGAGGAGGCGTTTACATTAATTCTCCGAACCAGGGAATAACACTCGGTGGAGCTACACTCGGCGGTTTGACAGGGGTAAGTACAACTGCTGGTGATGGTCCAATTAGCGTTACAGTTGATACAGGTAACTTGGATACCTCAGAGGCCATATCGGCAAATGGTTCTGGAACTGTTACACTTGATGCTACTGCCGCTGATGCAAGCTTGACTATCGGAGCATCTGGAGACGTTGATTCAGGTTCCGGCTTAATAACTCTCAGTGCGGATGGGAACATTGATCTCGCTACAGGTGGTACCGTTGGCGCTGCCACAACAGGAGGAATTACTATTACCGCTGACCAGGATGGTTCTGGAGCGGGTACTTTGACTACTGACGCTGCTATCGGAAATGGGAGTGCCACAGGTGATGTGACTATTACTGCTGATGACGTTGTATTCCAGGCTAACACTACTGTAACCGGAACCGGTGGATTAACCTTGCAGCCGTCTCTGGCTGCTACTTCAATCGGTATTGCAGGAGCGGCAGGTGACTTCGGTTTAACTGCGGCTGAAATTGGCTATGTAGCTGATGGATTTAGCTCAATCGATATTGGGCGTTCTACAGGCCAGCATGCTATCACAATTGATGCTATTACCTTCAATGACCCTGTAATTATCCAATCGCCGGATGGTGGCTCAATTGCAGTTAATGGTCAAATTACAGGAGCGGGCGATGCTTCGGTAACTCTCGATGGCCCTGGAGCAACAACAACCTTAAGCGCTGATATCGTGACGGCAGGGCAAGATATTACAATCAACGATAGCGTTGTTTTGGATGAAGCGCATACTATTACATTGAGTACTGGTGCAGCGAGTGTGGGTAATATAGGCATTACTGGTACTACCAGCGGTACAGCAGGTGGTGTGGTCGAGAACTTGACTTTGATTTCTGGTACAGGTACAACTACCTTAGATGATGCAGTGGGTGCAGGCGGTGAGATTGGCACGTTAATTTTACAGGCGGATAATGCCAGTGCAACTGGATTAGTGACCTTCGATGGCGCAGTAACCGCAGATACGATTACTACATATGGACGAGCATATTCAGTAGCATTTAATGCAGGCGGGACTATCACCAATGACACGACCTTTGCCAATGTGGGTTCGATCACCCTGGGCGATGATGCCGGAGACAGCCTCACATTCACTGGTGGTCTGGACACTACATCTGGTAGCGGCACGAACATAGCCGGAACGGTAGCGACTACGAACACTCAGATGGACCTTGGTGCTGTGACGATGACTGCCAACTCTGAGCTTAAGAGCGGTTCGGGTGTTATTAACGTGGCCTCTGTTACCGATGGTGGCAGCAGCTTT